>Ga0073899_10001078_pt1 | contig 25144 bp, 24 predicted proteins | sample KloWWTmetaKNB5Ph_FD_88975 | JGI IMG/M metagenome (GOLD analysis project Ga0073899, IMG submission 88975) | Active sludge microbial communities from Klosterneuburg, Austria, studying microevolution and ecology of nitrifiers - Klosterneuburg... | ecosystem: Engineered > WWTP > Aerobic digester >... | reverse complement strand
TGAGCCAGCCCGGCAGTTCCTTGTCACGACCGAGGATCTGGGCGATCGACGGGGTGATCATCATGATGCTCAGGGCGAGCAGCCCGAACAGCAGCAGCGCCTTGGTCTTGAGGAAGCGACGCATGGCGGCTTAGCTCCGAACCTCGGCGCCGTCCGCCTTGACCACCGTGGGCGTGACCGCGGGCGGCTCCCACTTGTCGCCGATCTCGGCCTTCAGGACCCGGATCTTGACCTTGTCGGCGATCTCGACGAACACGATCTGGTCCTCGATGCTGGCCACGCGGCCGAGGATGCCGCCGGTCAGCCGCACCTGGTCGCCCTTGTCGAGCTTCGCCAGCCGGGCCTTGCGATCCTTCTCCTGCTTGCTCGCCGGGCGAATGACCAGGAAGTAGAACACCCCGACCATGAGGATGATCGGCAAAAACCCGCTCAGGGCGCTGGTCGGGGCGGCTTCGGCGAGGAGGAACAAGGTGGGCGTGGCAAGCATGGCGGGGCTCTCGGTCGAGGGGGGAGTATCCATCGGCGGCCAGGGCTTCTGACGGCCCGACCCTCCGCGGGCGCGTGCAAAAACGCAGGTCCCCCGCCGGTCGCAGGGGCCTAGCAGGAAGCGCGCCGGCTGTCACCCCGGCGGCGCGGCCGGGACGGGCGCCCGGTGGCGCTTCGAAACCGGTTCAGGCTTTGCGAGATAAAATTCCGTAATGATGGATGAAAACAGCGCGTCAATAGCCGCGAAGCGCTGCGCACGCAGGGCCGCCCGCAGCGCGCCGACCCACTGGTGGAAGAAGAACAGGTTGTGGATCGTGGCCAGCCGGCCGTACAGCGGGTCGTTCTGCTCGTGGAGGTGGCGCAGGTAGGCGCGGCTGTGCAGGCGGCAGGCCCGGCACCGGCACTCGGGGTCGGGCGGCGAGGGATCGTCGCGAAACCGGGACTGGCGGATATTGAGACGCCCGGCGAAGGTGAAGAGCTGGCCGTTGCGCGCGTGGCGGCTGGGCATCACGCAGTCGAACATGTCGACTCCGGAGCGGACCGCGGCGAGTAGGTCGTAGGGCGTGCCGATCCCCATGACGTAGCGCGGACGCCCGGACGGCATCTGCGGGGCGATCTCCGCGAGGGTGGCGTGCATCTGCGGGATCGGCTCGCCGACGCTGAGACCGCCGAGGGCCAGGCCGTCGAAGGGCAGCGCGGCCAGCTCGGCGAGGTGCTCGCGGCGCAGCGCGAGGTCGGTGCCGCCCTGGACGATGCCGAAGCACAGCTGCGTGGGCGCGAGGATCTGCGGGCGCAGCTCGCAGGCCTGGCGGGCCCAGCGGGTGCTGCGCTCGACGGCGACGCGCATCAACGCCGGGCTCGCGTCGCCGGGCGGGCAGTGGTCGAGGATCATGCAGATGTCGGAGCCGAGCGCGGCCTGGGTGCGCAGCACGCTCTCCGGGGTCATCCGGTGGCGCGAGCCGTCGAAGTGGGTCTGATAGTCGACCCCGCCGTCGTCGATCTTCTGCAAGCCGCGCAGGCTGAACACCTGAAAGCCGCCGCTGTCGGTCAGGATCGGGCGGTCCCAGCCGATCATCCGGTGCAGGCCGCCGAGCCCGGCGACGCGGGCCGAGCCCGGACGGTGGCCGAGGTGGTAGCTGTTACCGAGAATGATCTGCGAGCCCACCTCGCGCAGGTCATCGGGATCGAGGCCCTTGACCGCGCCGTAGGTGCCGACCGGCATGAAGCACGGCGTGTCGATCGGGCCGTGCGCGGTCCACAGCCGGCCCGCCCGCGCGTCGCCCTCCTGCGCGAGGACCTCGAAGGTGCCGGGCCGCGGCGTCGGCTCGTCGGCGGCGGATGGGGGCGCTTCACAGCGCAGGCCGGCGCGGGGATCGACTCGCGGGATCTCGAGCATGGCGGCGAGGCATGCCACAGCCGCAGGGCCGCCGACAAGGGCGCTCAGGCCTCCGGACCGAGCAGCATGCAGTCGCCGTAGGAGTAGAAGCGGTAGCCGGCGCGCACCGCCTCGCGATAGCCGGCGAGCACGCGCTCACGACCGCCGAGGCTGCACACGAGCATCAGCAGCGAGCTGCGCGGCAGGTGGAAGTTGGTGACGAGGTGGTCGACGACGCGAAAGCGATGGCCGGGGGTGATGACGAGGTCGACGGGGCCGTGATACGGGACCAGCTCGCCGTGCGCGGCCGCGACGGCCTCGAGCGCGCGGGTCGCCGTGGTGCCGATGGCGACGATCGGGCGGCCGTCGCGGCGGGCCTCCAGGATGCGCCGGGCGGCCTCGGTCGAGATCTCGGCCTCCTCGGCGCCCACGCGGTGCTGGCTCACGTCGGCGGCCTCCATCGGCAGGAAGGTCCCGGGGCCGACGTGCAAGGTGACGCGCACGAGGTCGAGGCGCGCGAGGACCTCGGGCTCCCAGTGCAGGCCCGCGGTCGGCGCGGCGACCGAGCCCTGCTGAGTGGCGTAGAGGGTCTGATAGCGCTCGGCGTCATGGGCATCGGGCCCGGCGTCGCGGCGGATGTAGGGCGGCAGCGGGACCTCGCCGGCGCTCGTCAGCGTCGGCAGCAGCTCGCCGCGCGCGACCTCGAAGCGACGCGCGCGCGGGTCGACCGGATCGAGGCCGCGGTAGATACACACGAAGTCGGCGAGCCCGAGGCGATGGCCCTCACGCAGGTGCTTCGCGCCGCGGACCCAGGCGCGAAATCCGGCGCCGACGCCGAGCCCCGGGCGTGGATCGCAGACCAGGAGCTCGAAGGCGCGGCCGCTCTCGCTGGTGAGGAACAGCCGCGCAGGCACGACCCGCGAGTCGTTGACGACCACCAGCGCACCGTCCGGGAGCCAGCGCGGCAGCTCGCGGGCGTGGCTGTGCTGCCACGGCGGATCACTGCCGGCAGCGCCGAGCACGAGCAGGCGCGCGTCGCCGCGGCTGGCCGCCGGCTGCTGGGCGATCTGCGCGGCGGGCAGGTCGAAGTCGAAGGCCTCGGGTCCAGGCATGCGGGCGCCCGGTGCATGGCACAGCCGCGCGAGCGACACAAGGGTCGCGCGCGAGCGCCTGCCAGGACGCCACACCGGCGCCGGTGGCGACACCAGGCCCCCAGTGTCATGCTGCGCCGATGTCACGCCCTCGCCTGGTCGCGTATCTGGCCGCCGCGGCGCTGCTGCTGGGCGGCCCCGCTCAGGCGACCGCCGCCGGCGAGACCAGGAGGGGCGAGACCTCGGCCCAGCGCCTGCACCGCAAGGGCGTGCACTGCATGGAGGAGATCGAGCGGACCGACTGCGCGATCGAACACTTCGAGGCGCTGCTCGACGAGCGCACCGAGGAGCGCGAGCTGATCACCGACGGCCTGCTGCGGCTCATCAAGCTGTACGAGAAGGCCGGCGACGCGGACGCCGTGCACGCGGTGATGCGGCGCTTCTGGGAGGCCGGGCGCGGCAAGCTCCGCCGCGGCCACCTGCCGTACACGACCCGCTTCCTGCCGCGTGACTTCGATGTCGTCGGCGCCGCGTACCTGCAACGCATGCTCGCCGCGCCGCTGGCGAAGCGGCTCCCGCCCGAGCTCCACGAGTTCGTCATCACCTGCGACGACGACCGCCGCAAGGAGCTCGAGGAGCTGCTCCTGTACCGCAAGGCCGATGCCCGCGCGAAGCTCAAGAATCAGTCGCTGCAGGCGGCCCTGACGGAGATCAGCGCCGAGGAGCGCAAGCAGGCGGCGGCCCGCAGCAAGCGCGCCGCGGCCCGTGACACGCAGCGGCCGCGCCCCCCCAAGCCAGTCTTCGCCGACGGCCTCTGCGCGACCGCGACCGCCTTCGGCGAGTCGAGCCCGGCGACCTGGACGCGGATCGCTATCGGCTTCCACCACGGCGACTGGCGCCGCTCCGCCGCCGTGCTCGAGCTCCCCGGCCTGGCCGCGCGGATCGCCGCGGGCGTGCAAGCGGGCCGCCTGAGCCCCGCGGGCGCGAACACCTGGACCCTGGTCGACCGCAGCTACGAGGGCCAGAGCGTCCAGCTCGCCAGCTTCGAGCTCGACGAGCTGGTGATCGCGCCGGAGGCCCTGATGCGAGAGATCGCCGCCAGCCACCGCAGCGGCAAGCGCAGCCTGGCGAAGGAGGTCGACCGCCTCGTCGCCGGCGTCCCGGTCGACACCGGCTTCTTCGCGGTGGCCACCGAACGAGCGGTCCGTGAGCTCGGCTTCGGCGGCATGTCGAAGGGCCGCCGCAAGCTGCTCGAGCTGCTGCTCCCCCACCCCGAGGGCGTGCAAGTCGCCGGCGTGGTCCACGAGTACTTCGGCCTGTTCATGCGCATGCCGACCGACACACCCGTCAAGGCCGGCATGCTCGTCGACATCGTCCGCCGCATGATCACCAGCCAGGCCGACGCCGACGAGGACGCCGCCGCCAGCCTGCGCCTCCTCGACGTCGCCCAGGCCAGCGACAAGCGGGCGCTCCTGCTCGGCTATGTGCTCTCCCTCGGGCAGATCGAGACGATGCTGCTCGACTGACGAGATCGCCGCCGGCTCGCGGTGGCGCGCGAGCTGTGGCAGCTTTGCGCCGTGGCCACCCTGCTCTCCTGCGCCCTGCTGGGCTCCCTCCTCGCGCCCGCGGTGACGAGCCCTCCATCTCCTTCGCCCGCGCCCCTGGCGGCCGCCTACGGCCCCGCGGAGGCCGATGTGGACCTCGACCGGCTGCTCCAGGAGCGCGGTCGTCCTTACCTCGAGGCCCGCGCCCGCCTCGAGGCCAATCCTTCGCTCGCGGCCCCGGCCGTGGCCACCCGGCTGCGACGAGTCCCCGCGCCGACGGCCGCGGAGGAGCGGCGCCTGCTCGCGTTGCTGGCGGGCATGGCCCGCCCGGAGGACCTCGAGGTGTTCGCGGCCCAGTTGCGCCGCGACGTCGCCGCCAGCCACCAGCGATCGCCGGGTGCTAGCGACGAGTCGCGCGCGGCCGCGCCCTGGCGGGCGATCCTGCGCGAACAGGGGGCGGCGGCGGTCCCGGTCCTGACGGCGCTGGTCGGAGATCGCGAGCTCGGCTCGGACCTGCGCGCGCTGGTGCTCGGCGACCTGGTCGCGGTCACACCCGCCGAACAGCTCGCCCCGCTCGTCGACCTGATCGGCGGAGGCGCGCTCGAGCTGCGCCTCGCGCTCCGCGTCGCCCTGGCCCGCCGGGCCCAGTCCAGCCCGACCGATCGCGCCGCGCTGCTGACCGCGGTCGACGCAGCGATCCCCCCCAGCGAGCCCTCCCGCAAGGCCGCGCTCATCGGCGTGCGCGCGGCGCTCACGGACGGGCCAGACCCGACATTCACGGCGCAGGCGATCGCCTGGGCACTCGACGACACCGCGGCCTTCGTGGTCCGGGTCGCGGCGCTGCGAGCCCTCCTCGCCCGCGCCGCCGACGCGGTCGTGCAGACCAGCCTGACCGCCCTCGCGGCCCGACACCTCGATCCGACGCGCCGGGCCGAGCAGGCCAGCGAGGTGCTCGGCGCGCTGGCCTTGCAAGGGCTCACCGCCGCCGCCGCGCGAGCGCTGGTCGAGCGCCACGGCCTCCTCGCCGCAACCGCCCCGCGGATCGCCAGCGCCGCCTACAACTCGGCGCTCCTCGCGTCCGACGGGTCGTGGCTGACCGCGAGCCAGGCCCACCCGTGGCCGGAGGTCCGCGGCGCCGCGCTCACACGGGTCGAGGGCCCCTGCGCCGCCGCGATGGTGAAGAAGCTGGCGCAGATCGCCGACGCGACCGCACGCAAGGGCGAGGCGGAGGCGATCGTCGCGCGCGAGGCGATCGCGGCGCTCGGGCGCTGCGGCGGTGATGCAGCGCGGGCCGCCCTCGTGCGCATGCTCGACGACGGGGACCAGGATCCCGAGCGCCGCGCGGAGGCCGGCCGCCAGCTCGTCAAGCACCACGGACACCGCGGCGCCGCGGCAGTGGCCGCCGCCAGCGCGCGAACCCCCGACGTCGGCCTCTCGATCCGCCTGGTGCGAGCCCTCCAGCGCAGCGAGGTCCCCCCGAGCGCCGAGGTGCTCGAGGCCCTGTGCACCGCCAGCGAGGCCGCAGAGACCGCCGCCGCCGCCCGCCAGGCGATCAGTGCCTTGCTGGCCGGCGAGGACGCCCCCTGCGGGGCGCGCAGCGGCCCGGAGCGGCCCGACCCGGAGAAGCCGCGGGTCTACCCGCGATAACAGGCATTGCCGCGCGGGCATTGCCGCGCGAGGCGAAGCGCCGTAGCCTCCACAGCCCGTCTCATGGACAGACCCAGGCTCCGCAAGGTCGATCGAACGCTGCTGCGTCGCGGTGACGAGCTGCTGGTGGTGCTGCGCGACCCGCTCGGCCTCGCCGAACCCGCGGCCTTCCCCCAGGAGGCCGCGCAGGTGCTCGACATGCTCGACGGCCAGCGCAACGCGGCGCAGATCCGGCAGTCACTGCTGCTGCGCGAGCGGATCGACCTGAGCCTCGAGGACATCAGGGCGCTGCTCGCCGAGCTCGGTGAGGCCGGCTATCTCGACGATGACCGGTTCCGCGGGATGTGGGACGCCGCGCGCCGCCGGTTCATGGCGAGCGAGATCCGGCCGCCCCGCTTCGCCGGTGTGCTCTACCCCGAGGAGCCCGACGAGCTGCGCGCGGCGATGATGAGCGCGTTGCCCGAGCCGGCTGGCCGCCTGCGGCGCGGCAGCGACGTCATCGGCGTGCTGTGCCCGTACCAGCCGCTCGAGGGCCGGGCCGGCGCGCTCGTCGAGGCGACCCTGCGCGGGCTCCCGCCGGCCGCCGAGATCGATCTGATCGTGCTCCTCGGCACCGATCACCACCCGGGTCTGCTGCCCTTCGCCATCACCGACAAGCGCTATGCCACGCCCCTCGCGGCGCTGCCGGCCGACCCCGCGCTGGTCGCCGCCCTCGAGCGACGGTTGCCGTGGATCAAGCGCGAGGAGCTGCGTCACCGCGAAGGCATGAGCCTCGAGCTCGGCGCCCTCGCCCTCGGTCACATCTATGGCGATGCCTGCCCCCCGGTGCTGCCCGTGCTGTGCGGCCAGACCGCCCTGCTGACCGGCGACGACGAGGCGAAGACCGACGCCTTCCTCGCTACCATGGAGCACGTCCTCGAGGGTAAGCGCGTGCTGTGGTGGATCTCCGCCGAGCTCAGCCACGCTGGACCGGCCTTCGGACGTCCGCCGCTCGCAGCGGAGGGCCTGCGAGCCCTCGCCGAGCGCGACCTGGCCTGCCTCGATTCCCTGGCCGCCGGCCGCCCCGAGCAGCTGGTCGCCCGCTGCATGGAGAACGACGAGGCCCTCGGTCGGCCGAGCGGGGCCGCGGCCCTGTCCACCGTCGCCAGGTTGTTGCCGGTCGGCTACCGGGCCGAGCTGGCCGAGTACCTCACGCTGCGCTCGCCCGGGCCGGACGAGGGTTGGGTCGGCCTCGTCGGGATGCGATTTTGCCGACCCGCGCTGCTGGCTGACGACGACTGACGCTCAGCTGGCCGGCCCGCGAGCGAGCCGGACCGCGAGCTCGGCGCCCTGCTCGGCCCGCATCGGCAACGCGGCCTGCGGGTCGCCGGCACTCTCGGCGGCGATGCCGTAGATCAGGGCGATGATCCCGCGAGCCAGCACCTCGGCGTCGCCGCCGGGGAACACACCGGCCGCCGCGCCGCGACGCAGGAGCTCGACGTAGCGGACCCGCATGCCGGACAGCACCTGCTCGAGGCGCTCGCGAAATTCGGGGTTCTGGCTGGCCATTGCGATCATCAGGTTGCAGAAGCGGGCCTCGTCCGCGCTGTGCTCGAGGGTCTGCAGGTGGGTCAGCACGAGCCCTCGCAGCGCCCGATCGGCTGGCTGGTCGGCGTCCAGCTCGGTGTCCCAGCGCGACTGCAAGGCCGTGAATTGGGCCTCGAGAATGTCGTGGAACAGCGCCTCCTTGGCCCGATAATGGAAGTAGACCCCGCCCTTGCTGAGACCGGCCTCGCGGGCGATATCCAGGAGGCGGGTCGCCGCGAAGCCCCGCCGAACGAAGCACCGCGTGGCCGCAGCCCGGATCTGCTGCTTGCGTTGCTCATCTGGTTTAATGCGTGTCGTCACTGCTCCCCACCCTCCCGGCGCCCGAACGGCGCCCCCAAAGCTGTTGCGCCACGCTAGCGCGAGGTACCGTGGGTTTGTCCAGACGCAGCCGCAATTTCCCCACAGGAGCGGCCGCAGGGCCCATTCCAGGGGGGGTACGAGACGGCCGGCCCGGGGGCCGGTCGGCGAGCAAAGTGCTCCAAAGGGCGGAATCAGCCCGATCTGCGGGCGATCCCGCCGATCGAGGCGCGTCGCCGACCGGCGCAATTTGACACAGCGGTCATCTCGGGCGTGAATACGGGTTCTTCCCCCCCGTCCCAGGGCGCCGAGGTTTTATGCGCAACGTTTGTCTGGCCCTCATGGTTGCAGCCGGTCTGAGTCTGTCCACTGCCTGCTCCTACTCGTCCTCTCGCACCTGGGGCTCCGGCGACACGGCGGCGCCCTCGAGCCACGGGAAGCCGGCACGCTCCACTTCGTCGAAGAGCAAGCCGGCGAAGCAGACTTCGTCTCCGGCGCCCAAGTCCGCGGCCAAGTCCCCGGCGCCCAAGGCTCCGGCGCCCAAGGCCGAGTCCAAGCCAGCGCCGGACGCCCCGGTGGCCGAGCCGAAGCCGACCGAGCCCCAGGCTCCGCCGACCCCGCCCAAGGACCCCGTTCGCGCGGGTCGCGACGATCCGGCCCCGCCGGCCGAGCCGACCCCGGCCCCCGGCACGCGCGTCAGCCCCGGCGCCCAGCCTGGCGGCTCCGGCGGCGGGGTGCCTTCAGCCGGCGACGACACCTACCACGCCGGTGAAGACGGCGGCGCCGCCCCCAAGCCCAAGGGCCCTGGCACCCTCACTCCGGGTGGCGCCGCCCCCAAGCCCAAGGGCCCTGGCACCCTCACTCCGGGTGGCGCCGCCCCGGCGCCCAAGGGCCCCGACTCCCTGAAGCCCGCCCCTGTCCAGCCGAAGCCGCGTCCGCTGCCGCCGACCTCCGGCACGGTCGCCGCGCCCAAGTAGCTAAACTGCAACCATGAGCGTGGTCCTCGACCCGAGCCAGCCGACCGGCTGCCTCGGGTCGAAGCCATTGGTTGCCGCCAAAATCCATGATCACACCGGCCACATGAGGTGGCAGCAGTGCTACGGCACGCGGGCGTCGGCCAGGACCGACATCAACGGGTCCTACGCTGATCGGCGACGCAAAGCGGAGCCCTGACGTCAGGAGCCCGTGCGCGGGGTCGAGGCGGCGCCGCGTAGCCTGGCGCGCTGCATCGGTGCGGGCGCCAGCTGATAGCCGACCTCGACGGCCTCGCCGAGTTCATCCGGCTCATCCGGCTCATCGAGGTCCTCGTCGAGATCATCGCGATCGGTGAAGCGACGGCGATGGATCGGGACGCTGTCGTCGTCCTCCTCCTCGAAGGCCGCAGGCGCGGGCACCACGGACATGGCCGGCACGACAGAGAGCACCGCGGGATCGACCGGGTCCAGCTCGAGCTGCGCAGCGCCGGCGCGGCGCTTGCCCTTGACCGCGCTGGCCACGGCGACCCGCGTGTTCAAGTGCTGACGCAGGTCGCTGCCCGGACGAAAGTCGATCGTGTAGGCGGCCTCGATCGTCATCGGCTCGAGGGTCCGCGGGTTGACGCCCTTGCGAGCGCTGCGCTTCTTCTTCGTGAAAGTGCCGAAGCCCGGGAAGGTGAAGCGCGGGCACTGCGAACGCGTGACCTTCGCGCGCACGAAGTACGTGCCGAGCTCGTCGAAGGCGAGGTCCAGGATCTGGCCGATGCACTTCTTCGTTACGTCCGGCGGGAGTTCCCGCGAACGAGCAATCTTCTCGATCAGTTCAGCCTTCGTCATCGGTCACCGGGTTCGGAGGCAGCGCCCTCGCGGACCACGAACTTTAAGAAAGCGTCACCGAAGCGTCAACTGTTTTGCGCGTCGCCGATGAAGCCGCGACGCCGAGATGTGACGAAGGGAGCGCGGCTCACAGCGTCCGCAGGACGCGCGAGCCTCACGCGCTTCGCAGCTTCTGCATCGCTTGCTGTAGATCCGCCATCACCGTGTCATCCGCCGGGTTTCGTTGGCCAGGCGGCAGCTCGCGCTCACGGCGTATCACGTACGACGGGTGATAGGTGACGTACAGCAGGGCCTCGTGCGCTCCCCCCGGATCGCGGTAGGCCCAGCTGCGGCCCCGCATCTCCCGCAACGTCCGCTCATCGCCGCCGCCGAGCAGCAACATGCCAGCATGGCGGCCGAGCGCGACGATCACCCGCGGAGCGATCGCCCGGATCTGGGCCCGCAAGAACGGAGAACAACGCTCCACTTCGTCTGGCTCCGGATCGCGGTTGCCGGGCGGCCGACACTTGAGCACGTTGGCGATGTAGACCTGATCGCGGCCGAGGCCCAGGCGGCCGAGCCACTGTGTCAGCCGACGGCCGGCCGCGCCGACGAACGGCACCCCCTCTCGGTCCTCGTCAAATCCTGGAGCCTCGCCGATGAACATCAGTTCGGCCTCCGGATTGCCCACGCCGAAGACGATGTGGGTGCGGCTGCCAGCGAGCTTGCAGCGCTGGCAATTGCCGAGGTTCTTGCGCCGTAAATAATCGAGCTTCTCGGCGGCGCTCCACGTGCGGGCCTGATCGCGCACAGCGGGGCCGGCCGACTGCGGCTCGCCTGCACCGGCCGGCGCGACCGGCAAGCGCACCGGCGCCGGCGCGACCATGTCCGTCGCGCCGGATCCGCGTCCAGCGGCCGCCGCAGACATTTCGCCGGCGTGCGCGTCATTGACCTGTCCCAAGGGCCAGGGAGCTCGCTCGACCGGACGCGGCGACCTCGTGGTCTCGAGATCGCGCGGCGCGCCCGCGACACGAGCCGCAGGCAGATCCGCCGGGACAGATCCCGGGCGAGTCGCGCTCGCCGTCATGGCGCCTGCCGGGCTCGCGGTCGGCGAGGCCGACGTGCCCGACGTGCCCGGGCGACTCACGGGCTCTCCGGACGGCGAGCCTACCTGTCCCTCGGGCCAGTCGACGGCAGACCGACGCGGCAGCGGAGCGGCGCCGACATACGCCAGGCCGCGAAACTGGCGCAGATGCGCGAGGTGGGCGGCGAGGTGCCGCGCCAGCGCGGCGGCCTCCTCCCGACTCACGCGCCGGCCCCCCCGAGCCGGTCCGCGAGCCGGGCCAGCAGCCAGCCTGCGAGCCGCTCCTTGGCCATCGGCGGGCCGGAGGGCTGCACCGTCGCCGGGGCGCCCCCAGGCGCGCGCAGCAGCAGATAGCCGGCGTTGGTCGAGCTGGCGAAGCCGAGGCCGGGGACGCCGACCCGGTTGACGAAGATCGCGTCGACGCTCTTGCTCTCGAGCTTGGCCCCGCCGAGTCGCAGCAGCTCACCCTCGATCTCGGGGCCCTCGTCGACCGTCTGCGCCGCGAAGCCGAGGAAGAACGGCCGCGGCCCCGGGCCCGCGGCGTGACGCGCGGTCAGGCTGGCGAGGATGTCGACGCCGCGGCGCCAGTTCAGGCCGGCCATCGTCGGCAGCAGCGCGGCCTTCTCGAGCTTCTGCGTCGCGCGGTCGACCTCGAGATCGGAGACCGCGGCGACCATCGCCACGAGGTCGACGGGCGCATCGACGAGCGCCTGCTCGAGCGCGGCGTGCATCTGCGCGGCGGTCTCGACATCGACGCGTCGCACCCCGTGCGGTGTGGCCAGCTCGACGGGACCCGCGACCAGCGTCACGTCGGCGCCGAGCGTCCGCGCGGCCGCGGCCAGCGCGAAGCCCATCGCCCCGGTGGAGGCGTTGGAGATGAAGCGCACCGGATCGATGTATGTCCGGGTCGGGCCGGCCGAGATCAGCACTCGCCGCCCAGCCCACGCGCCGCCCGCTTCGGACAGGCCCTCCGCGCGCGCCGCGAGCAGCGTCGTCGCGGCCTCGACGATCAGCGGCGGGTCGATCATGCGACCCTCACCGATCCAGCCGCAGGCCAGCGCACCGCGGTCCGGGCCGACGAACTCGGCCCCGCGGGCGCGCAGCGTCGCCAGGTTGCTCCGGGTCGCCGGGTGCCGCCACATGTTGGTGTTCATCGCCGGGGCCCACAGCACCGGCGCCCGGGTGGCCAGCAGGCAACAGGCGGCGAGGTCGTCGGCGAGGCCAGCCGCGGCCCGGGCCATGATGTCGGCGGTGGCCGGCGCCACGAGCACGAGCTCGGGCCAGTCGGCGAGCTCGATGTGCCCCACCCTGCCCTCCTCGGCCGGGTCGAGCAGGCTGCTGCGGACCGGCCGGGTCGAGACCGTCGCCAGCGCCAGCTCGCTGACGAAGGCGCGCGCGGCCGGGGTCATCACCACCTGCACGGTGCAGCCGGCGGCGATCAGCGCGCGGACCAGCTCGGGCGCCTTGTAGGCCGCGATGCCGCCGGCGACGATCAGCAACACCCGGCGACGCGCCGAAGACCTGTCCTCGGGGGCAGGCTTTGCGACATCGAGCCGGCTGTCCTCGGGGACAGGCTTCACGACATCGAGCCGGCTGTCCGCAGGGACAGGCTTCACGACATCGAACGGGCTGTCCCCGGGGACAGGCGGGCTGTCCGCAGGGACATACCCGGGCGCGAGCGGCTCAGGCATCCCCGCAGTCCTCGAAGGCGAGGGCACCGACGGTCTCGATGCCGAAGCCCGCGAGGCCGACGATCTTGCGCGGGTGGTTGGTCAGCACCTTGATGCGATGGATCCCGAGGCTGCGCAGGACCTGGGCCCCGAGGCCGAACTCGCGAAAGCCCGCCTCCGCCGGCTTGAGCGCGGGCGCGTGGGCCGGAGCCGGGCGATCGAGCAACGGCTCGGGCGGCCAGTGGTGGCCGAGCACGTACAGGAACACGCCGCGGCCGACGCGCTCGATCTGGCGGATGCTCGCACGCATGCGGGTCGCACTGTCGTCGTCGCCGAGGCCGAAGACATCGCCGAGGATCTGGGCCCGCTGGGCCCGCAGCAGCACGCTGTCGTCGCCCTCGGCGCGCTGCTGCAGGTCGCCTTTGCACAGCGCGACGTAGAAGCTGAGCGGCTGGACGCGCGAGCGGAAGCTGCGGATGGTCCAGCCGTGCTCGGCGCGCAGGCCGAGCAGCGACGAGACGAGCGGCACCGACGCGACCTCCTCGACCAGCAGCTCGCGCTGCAGGCGATAGCCGATCAGGTCGGCGATCGTCAGGATCGGCAGGTCGTGGCGCTGGGCGAACTGCTCGAGGTCGTCCATGCGCGCCATCTCGCCGTCGTCGCGCATGATCTCGCAGATCACACCGGCGGGGCGCAGGCCGGCGAGGCGCGCGAGGTCGACGGAGCCCTCGGTGTGGCCGGAGCGGACCAGCACGCCGCCGGGCTGGGCGCGCAGCGGGAAGATGTGACCGGGGCTGACGATGTCGCCGGGGCCGTGACGCTCGTCGGAGGCGACGCGGATGGTCTCGGCGCGATCGGCCGCCGAGATCCCGGTGGTGACGCCGCGCCGCGCCTCGATCGACACGGTGAAGGCGGTGCCCATGTGGCCGGGATCGGTGGGGACCATCATCGGCAGGCGCAGCTCGCTGACCCGCTCCGGCGTCAGCGCCAGGCAGATCAGACCCCGGCCCTCACGACACATGAAGTTGACGTGCTCGGCCGTGCAGGCCTCCGCGCCGACGACGAGGTCGCCCTCGTTCTCGCGGTCCTTGTCGTCGACGAGGATGATCATGCCGCCGCGGCGGATGACCTCGATACAGCGCTCGACGTGGTCGAAGTTGTGCTCGCTCATGATCCTGTTCCTTCGGCCCGGTCGTCCGGGTCGGGTGCGGCTGCCCCGGTCACGGCGAGGTAGCCGGCGCGGGCGAGGGTCTCTCGGGTGACCCCGGCCGGCGCGCTGCCGGCGATCGACGGTCCCACTCCGGGGCTAAACTCGAGCAGCCGCGCGACGTAGCGGGCCAGCAGGTCGACCTCGAGGTTGAGCGCGTCGCCGACGCGGCGCTCGCCGAGGGTGGTGACCGCGAGGGTGTGCGGGATCAGGCCGACCGCGAAGCCGCGGGCGTCGACGGCGTTGATCGTCAGGCTGACGCCGTCGAGACAGGCCGAGCCCTTCACCGCCACGTAGGGCAGCAGCTCGGCCGGGATGTCGAACCACAGCTCGGCTGCCTCGCCACGGGCGCTGCGCGAGCGCAGGCGGGCGAGGCCATCGACGTGGCCCGACACCAGGTGCCCGCCGAGCGCGTCGCCGAGGCGCAGCGCGGGCTCGAGGTTGACGCGGCTGCCGACCTCCAGGCCGCCGAGGCTGGTCACCGCGAGGGTCTCGAACGCGGCCTCGACGGTGAAGCTGCGGGGGGTCGCGGCGGTGACCGTCAGGCACACGCCGGAGACGCTGACGCTGGCTCCGAGCGCGCGCTCGGCCTCGCCGAGGGCGGCAGCGATCACGAAGGTCTTCTGCTCCGCGCTGGCACGGACGCGCTCGACGCAGCCGACCGACCTCACGAGCCCGGTGAACATGGGGGGAGGTTATGGCACAGACTCGCGCGTGGCGGCACGCCCGGGCGCCCCGGGGCAAGCTCACGGAGCCGGCGATTCGGGCTGCAGCACCAGCAGATCGTCGCCGCCGACGCGGCTGCGCAGCTCGATCCACAGCCGCGGCGACTGCGCGACGGACGGCCAGGACAGGCCCGGGAGCACCGGCGCGCCGTCGCCGAGCAGACGTGGGGCCTGAAACCAGTACCAGCGCTCCCACGCGGCCGCCGCGACGAAGCTGGCGAGCAGGTGGCCGCCGCCCTCGACCAGCATGGAGCGGATCGGCAGGCGCCCGAGCGCCGCCAGCGCGTGCACGATGGCGACGCGGCCGCGCTCGTCGGCCTCGACGGTGACCAGCTGCACGCCCGCGTCGAGCAGGCGCCGGCGTCGGTCCTCGGGGGCATGATCGGTGTGCAGGACGATCGCGCCGGGACGCAGGGCCTGGCGCCACGGGCTGGCCTCGGCGGTGCGCAGACGGCTGTCGACGATCACCGGCAGCGGATCGACGCCACGCACGAGGCGGACATCGAGGCGTGGGTCGTCGCGCAGCACGGTGTCGGCTCCGACCGCGATCGCGTGGTGGCGGGCGCGCAGCCAGTGGCCGACGCGGCGCGCGGGCTCGCCCGTGATCCACTTGCTGTCGCCGCCGCTGGCCGCGATGCGGCCGTCGAGCGAGGTGGCCGCCTTGAGGGTGATGAAGGGCCGACGACAGCGCTCGTGGTGCAGATAGTGCTCGTGCACCGCGGCGCACAGGGCCAGGCATACGCCCTCGCGCACCCGGATCCCCGCGGCCTCGAGCAGCGCGCGGCCCCGACCTGCGGCGTGCCCGGCCGGGTCCTGGACGCCGAACGCGACCTCCGCGACCCCGGCGGCGATCAGCGCGTCGGTGCAGGGCGGCGTGCGGCCCTGGTGCGAGCAGGGCTCGAGGGTGATGTACACGGTCGCGCCGCGGGCCCGCGGACCGGCCTGCAGCAGCGCATTGACCTCCGCGTGGGGGCCCCCGGTGGGGGCGCTGTGCCCGACACCGACGATCTGCCCGTCCTGGACCACCACCGCGCCGACGCAGGGGTTGGGGTAGGTGCCGCCGGTGCCGCCGCGGGCGAGCAGCGCCGCCGCGGCCATGCAGCGCTCGTCGCGGGCGGCCGGGTCCTCGCCCGGCGCCGGGCTGCTCGCCAGCGCGGCCCGGATCGCCGCGGCCGTGGCGTGCTCGCCGGCGACCTCCTCGGGGCGCTCGATCAGCGCCCGCAGCTCGGCGAGCTCAGGTCGCATCGCCGGGGTCTCCAGCGGCCTCGCCCGGCTCACCACCTGACTCTTGGAGCAGGTCCTCGCGGCCAGCCTCGCCCGGCTCACCCGGCCGCGGGCGGACGTGGATCTGCCCGCGGGCGTCGATCTCGAACAGGTTGCGCTGGCCCTCGGGGCTCGACTGCGCGGCCTTCTCCATCTCGTGCAGCAGGTGCGCGAACTCCTGGACCGAGTCGAAGCTGCGATACACCGACACGAAGCGGACGTACGCGACCGGGTCGAGCGCGTGCAGGTGCTGCATGATGCGCTCGCCGATCTCCTCGGCCTGGATCTCCTTGTCACCGCGGGTCGCGGCCCACAGCTCGACGGCGGCGACGATGACCTCGAGCCGCTCCTCCTCGATGGGACGCTTGCGGCAGGCGAGCTTGAGGCCGGCCAGGATCTTGTTGCGGTCGAAGGCCTGCTTCCCGCCGCTGCGCTTGAGCACGACCGGGAGGCTGGTCTCGATCCGCTCGTAAGTCGTAAAGCGATGGGCGCAGTCGGAGCAGGCGCGGCGGCGGCGGATCGCCACTCCGTCGCGGCTGTCGCGGGAGTCGAGCACCTTGATGTTCGCGCCGCGGCAGACCGGACAGAGCACGACTACCCTCCTCCGCCCTCGATCTTGGCGACGCGCCGCGCGTGGCGACCCCCGGCGAACTCGGCGTCGAGGAAGGTCCGGAGCAGCAGCCGGGCCAGATCGACGCCAGCCACTCGGCCGCCGATGCACAGGATGTTGGCGTCGTTGTGCTCGCGCGCCATGCGGGCGCTGAAGGCGTCGAGCACCACCGCCGCGCGGATCCCCGGCAGCTTGTTGGCGGTCATCGCCATGCCTTGACCTGTCCCACAGGCCAGGACGCCGAGCGAGCCCGGGTCGGCGAGGACGCGGGCGGCCAGCTGCACGGCGATGTCGGGGTAATCGACCGCGTCGCTGGACTCGGCCGGGCCGAGCTCGCTGACCAGCACGTGCCCCCACTCGCCGAGCGACGCGGCGAGCACGCGGCGGAGCTCGATCGCGGCGTGATCGCTGCCGATGTGGACGCGCACGGTCAAAATTCTCCGCGACGGAAGATCAGCGCCGCGTTGGTGCCGCCGAAGCCGAAGCTGTTGCTCATCGCGTACTCGACCTGGGTAGCGCGGGCGACGTGCGGCACGTAGTCGAGGTCGCAGCCGGGATCGGGGTCGTCGAGGTTGATCGTCGGCGGCAAGATCCCGTGCTTGAGCGCGAGCACCGAGATCGCGGCCTCGAGGCCGCCCGCGGCCCCGAGCAGGTGACCGTGCATCGACTTCGTCGACGAGACCGCGAGGCGCTCCGAGTGCCCGCCGAACACCGCGCGGATCGCCTGGGTCTCGGTCAGGTCGGCGACGGTCGAGGTCCCGTGGGCGTTGATGTAGCCGACCTGCTCCGGCGCGATCCCGGCGTCGCGCAGCGCCATCTTCATGCAGCGCTGGGCGCCCTCTCCGCCCGGCGGCGGCAAGGTGATGTGGTAGGCGTCGGCGCTGAGGCCGTAGCCGACGATCTCCGCGTGGATCTTCGCGCCGCGGGCCCGGGCGTGGCCGAGCTCCTCGAGCACGAGGATCCCGCAGCCCTCGCTGAGCACGAAGCCGTCGCGCGAGGCCGAGAACGGCCGCGAGGCGCGGGTCGGCTCGTCGTTGCGGGTGCTCAAGGCGCGCGACGAGCAGAAGCCGCCGATGCCGAGCGGCGTGACGGTCGACTCGGTGCCGCCGGCGATCATCACGTCGGCGGTGCCGTGCACGATGGTGCGGAAGGCCTCGCCGATCGAGTGCGCGCCGGTCGAGCAAGCGGAGACGTGACTGAGGTTCGGACCCTTGGCGCCGTGGCGGATCGAGATCTGACCGGCCGCGAGGTTGACGATGATCGCCGGCACGAAGTACGGGCTGATGCCGTGGCGCGGGCCCTTCTCGGTCAGCGCGGCGATCGTCGACTCGAGGGTCGCCAGTCCGCCGAGGCCGGCGCCGACGAACACGCCGAAGCGCTCGGGATCCGCGACGGGAGCCTGGTCAAGCCCGGCGTCCGCGAACGCGAGGGCGGCCCCGGCGATGCCGTACTGGATGAAGAGATCCATCTGCCGGATCTCCTTCTTGGCGATCCACTTCGTCGGTTCGAAGCCTCGGACCTCCCCGGCGATCTTCGTCGGGTAGTCCGTGACGTCGAAGCGCGTGATCGGCCCGATCCCGGAGTCACCGGCGCAGAGTCGGCGCCAGTTCTCGTCGACGCCGATACCGAGGGGGCTCAGCACCCCCATACCTGTGATGACAACCCTGCGTGTACTCACCGCGGCCTCCCTGGGCGGCGCCAACATGGCGCGCGGCGCTCAGTTAGCGCCACTCGCGTTCTTCTTGATGTAGTCGATCGCGTTGCCGACGGTCTTGATGTTGTCGACCTCGTTGTCCGGGATCTTGAGGCTGAAGGCCTCCTCGAAGGCGAGCACGAGTTCGACGATCGCCAGGGAGTCGGCGCCCAGATCCTCGGTGAAGGTCTTGCCCGGCGAAACGTCCTCGGCGCGCACGTCGAGCTGCTCGCAGACGATTGCGATGACCTTCGCCTCAATGTCGTTTGTCTTGGTGGTCGTCATTGCTGGTGTCCTCAAAAGGCCGATGAAGCATCGGCGTGGGCTAGTCGCGGGCTAGTCGCGGGGCGATGAACTTGAACTCGATGAACTCGAACTAGATGAGCAGGCCACCGTTGACCCGCATCACGTGTCCAGTGATGTAGCTTGCGGCCGGCGCCGCCAGGAAGGCCACCGCCTCGGCGATCTCGTCGGGTTGGCCGATGCGGGCCAGCGGGATCTGCTTGATCAGCGCCGCGCGGGCCTCGCCTTGCAGCGCGGCGGCGGTCATGTCGGTGTCGATGAAGCCCGGGGTGACGGCGTTGACGGTGACACCGCGGCCAGCGAGCTCGCGGGCCAGCGACTTGGTCAGGCCGAGGATGCCGGCCTTGGCCGCGGCGTACATCGACTGGCCGGCGTTGCCCTGCTCGCCGACCACGCTGCTGAGGTTGATGATGCGGCCGTCGGCCCTGGCCTTGAGCAGGTGGCGCGCGGCGGCCTTGCAGCACAGGAAGGCGCCCTTCAGGTTCACGTCGAGGAGCCGCGAGAAGTCATCCGGGTTCGCCCGCAGCAGCAGGGCGTCGATCGACACGCCGGCGTTGTTGACCAGGATGTGCAGGCCGCCGAGGGCCGCGACCACCTGCTGCACGCCGGCATCGACCGCGGCCGGATCGGCGACGTCGAAGCGGACGGCGATCGCCTTGCCGCCATCCGCGGAGATCTGGGCGCAGAGCTCCAGGGCGGCGTCTTCACGGCTGCTGTAATTGACGGCGACCGCGGCGCCGCGGGCCGCGAGGGTGCGAGCGATGGCCCGACCGATGCCGCGTGAGGCCCCGGTGACCAGCGCGACGCGACCCGCCAGCGACAGGCTGGCTGGCAGTGCGAGGGCGTGATCCGCGGAAGTCATTTCGCCCCGACCTTTAGCACATCGAGGTCAGCGGGGGAACCGACGGGCAGCACGGGGAGTTCGGGCGCGATGCGTTTAATCAAACCGGCGAGCACCCTGCCGTGGCCCAGCTCGAGGCAACGGCTGATGCCCATGTGCACGGCGTTGCGCACGGACGCCTCCCAGCGAACGCGTCCGGTGATCTGCCGGATGAGGAGGTCCTTCACGCGCGCGGCGTCCTCGTTGGCGGCGGCGTCGACGTTGGCGATCACCGGCACCTGCAACGGTCGCACGTGGACCTGCTCGAGCGCCGCTGCGAGCCGCTCGGCGGCCGGCTGCATGAGCGAGCAATGGAAGGGCGCCGACACGTTGAGGAGGATCGCCTTGCCGCGGTTCGCCTTGACCTGGGCGACCAGGCGCTGCACCGCGGCGCTGTGGCCCGCGACCACCAGCTGGCCGCCGCCGTTCTCGTTGGCGACGCTGACCTGATCGCCAGGGGCGCTGTGCTCAGCGCACAGCGCCTCGAGCGTCGCGGCCTCGACGCCGACGATCGCGGCCATGGCACCGACGCCGGCGGGGACCGCCTCCTGCATCGCCTGACCGCGCAGGCGGACCAGGCGGACCGCGTCGACGAAGTCGAGGGCTCCGGCTGCGACCAGCGCCGAGAACTCGCCGAGGCTGTGACCGAGGCAGACCGTCGGGGTGACGCCGAGCTCCTCGCGCAGCACCGTCCACGCCGCCACCGAGCACGTGAGGATCGCCGGCTGGGTGTTGGCGGTCCGCGCGAGCTGCTCGTCGGGCCCCTCGAAGCAAAGGGTCGAGAGCGGCTCGCCGAGCGCCTCGTCGGCGATCGCGAAGATCCGCCGCGCGGACGCGAATGTGGCCGCCAGCGTGGCGCCCATGCCCGCCTTTTGGCTGCCCTGACCCGGGAACACGAAGGCCACCTGCTCACTCATCGATCACCTCGCGTCGCGGGTCCGGGCCCGCGGACAAGCACCAGAAATCAGCCCGCGCTCTCCTCGCGCTTGGCCGCGGCGAACAGATCCTTGTGGGCCTGGGCGGCGACGCGAAGCGCGGGGGTCAAGTCACGGGCGGAGTATTGCCCGGCCAGGCGAACAGCGTTGAGCAGCGCCCGGGGGCTGGCGCCGCCGTGACTGATGATCGTGACGCCCTCGACCCCGAGCAGCGGCGCACCACCATAGTTGTCGGGGTCCAGGCGCTGCTTGAAGCGCGCGAAGGTCGGACGCATCAGCAGCGCCCCGACCTTGCTGAGCGTGCGCTCCTCGATCGCCGCCCGCAGCTGTTCGGCGAACGCGACGGCGGTCGCCTCGAGCACCTTGAGGGTGATGTTACCGGTGAAGCCATCGGTGATGATGACGTCGACCCGATCCTTGAAGAGGTCCTTGCCCTCGACGTAGCCGGCGTAGCTGAAGTCGGCGCTCGGGTGGGCGCCGAGGGCCCGATGGGCGGCGCGGGTCAACTCGGTGCCCTTGCCCTCCTCGGTGCCGTTCGAGAGCAACCCGACGCGCGGCCGGGCCACGCCGTGGCTGGTGCGGGCGAAGATCGCCCCCATCACGGCGAACTGCACGAGGTTGATCGGCTTGCACTCGACGTTGGCGCCCATGTCGAGCAGGACGCACTGGCCGCGCTGGCGCGGCACGCTCGAGACGATCGCCGGGCGCTCGATGCCCTTGAGGCGACCGAACTTAAGCAGGCCGCAGGCGAGCATCGCCCCCGAGTTACCGGCAGAGACCACCGCATGGGCGGCGCCCTTCTTGACGAGGTCGAAGCAGACGGGCATCGACGCGTCGGTCTTGCTGCGCACGACCTTGGACGGTGTGTCGTCCATGGTGATGACCTCGGAGGCGTGGTGGACGCGCAGCGGGAGGCCGCGCACCGCACCGCTGGCGTCGAGGTCGTGAAGGTCGTGCCTGGCGAGCTCGGCGGCCAGGCGATCGCGGTCACCGACGAGGATGACCGCGATGCCCTCACGAGCCGCGGCGACCGCGGCTTCGACCTCCACCGCGGGACAATTGTCGCCCCCGAAGGCGTCGAGTGCGATGGTGGTCGACACGCGGGCCGATTCCAGGGGTGGACGCGGAGGGGTGGATCACTCCTTGGCGACGGCGATGACCTGGCGGCCCTTGTAGAAGCCACAAGCCGGGCACACGCGATGGCTCAGGGTCGCTTCCTCGCAGTTCGCGCAGGCGACCAGCGTCGGCGGCGAGCGCTTGTCATGGTTAGCGCGACGCATGTCGCGACGGGACTGGGACATCTTCTTCTTCGGAACAGCCATGGCGAGTTACCGTTGGTTCGGAGGGGCGGGAGTGTAGCGACTTTTGCCGCGCGGCAAGCCTTTTTTTTGCCGCTCGGGGGCGCCTGCGGGGCACTTTGCGGCGCAGGCGAAAGAGAATTCTCAAGTTCAGGGCCGGATCTGCGCAGGATGATCGCCCGCGAATTTCCTCGGCTCAGGAGGGAAGCTTGTTCCCCGGCTTGCCGGGGATCGGCACGTCGATGCCGCGGAGCGCGGCCTTCCAGGACGGCTCGAGCTCGACGCCGCCGGGGGTCGGCTTCGTCGGGTCCGTATCCTCTTCTCCCGGAGCGGCGACCACCGGCACGCGGGCGTCGAGCTTGCCACACACCGCGCAGCGCGAGGCCGGCGGCTGCTCGTTGAGGTTGGCCCCGCAGTGCATGCACAGGCCGCGGCACGCCTCACCGCGGGCGCAGAGGGCACGGATCGGATAGGCGACCAGGATCTGCTCCTCGATCATCGGTCGCAGGTCGAGGCGGGTGCCGAGGAATGCCCGCTCGTCGGGCCGTTCGACGTCCTCGGCGGCCAGATCGCTGTCCTCCTCGTCGCGCAGCGCGTCGCTCGCGGCGCCGCGGACGAAGTGAACGCACAGCTCACCGCCGGCGAGGACCTCGGCCGGCTCCAGGCAGCGGGCGCAAGGGACCACGAAGCGGGCGTCGAGGTCGCCGCGGACCAGCACGCTGGTGCCGTTGCCGATCGACGTGACCTCGAGGCGCACCTTGCCCGGCTGCGCGACCTCGGCGTCGGTGTGGGCCAAAATGCCGGCGATCCACGGCCCTGGCAGCTCGGCGACGACGCTGTAGGGGCCAGGCCCGGTGCGGGCCAGAGCGATGAGGTCGAGGTCGAGGTCGGCGGCGAGTTCGAGTCGGTGTGCGTCGCGTGCCATGCCAGGGCCCTCCACACGGCCAGGGACTGCTGCCATAGCGCCGCCGACCCCGGCTGTCAAACCCGGAGCGTCGCGCCGCGGCGGCGTGAGATCGTGGCCGACTGCGCAGACCGGGCAGGGTTGACACGGCAAACGCAGATTCGCTATCCCCTCCCGGCCCGTGGACGCCTTTGAGCCCATCGCGCGCCTCGGAGGCGCCAGCGCTGCGCCCCTGCGATGCATCGGCGTCGCCGTGTTGCTCGTGCTCGCCGCGCCACGGCTCGCGTCGGCGTCCGAGCCGCTGCGCCTCGACGCGACCTTCCGGGCGCTCGCCAGCCCCGTCGCCGCGAAGCCCGCGCGGCTCGACGGGGACACCGCGGCGTGGGGCCAGCGGCTCGCGCTGCTCGGCCCGCCGGTCCGTCAGCCTCGCCGCGCGCCCTCCGACGACGACGACGCCACGGCCCCCGCGACCGACGAGTCGGCCGCGCCAACACCTGTCCCTTCGGCCATCCCGCCTGTCCCTTCGGCCAGCCCGCCTGTCTCTTCGGCCAGCCCGCCTTCGACCAGCCCGCCCGCCTCGGCCGCGCCACCTGTCCCTTCGGCCAGCCCACCGGTCAGCCTGTCGCCGCGGATCCCCCCGCCGCGAACGATCCCGGAGCCCGCGCCGGACGGCGATGGCGATGACGAGGCCGCCGAGCCCGCCGAGCCCGATGACGCGAGCCCCGGCGTCGCCTCGTCCGCCGACATGGCGCGCGCCCTCTCCCCCGAGTCGCGGCCGCCGCCCGCCCCGGACGAGGTCGTCGTCGACACCGGCCCGTCGCGGCTGCTCCGCGGCAAGAGCGTCCCGCCGTTCTGGATCGACCGTCAGTGGACGACCCATCGCACCCGCGCGTTGACCTTCCCGCCGGTGTTCTTCCACCGCGCACCCACAGCCGGGCACCCGGAGAAGCTGGCCCACTTCGACCTGTCGCTGACGACCGGCTGGTACAGCCAGCGCAAGGCGAAGCGCCGCTACATCTCACCACTCGCGCTGTTCTTCGGCTCGTTCTCCGAGCGGACCTCGGCCTGGGGCGCCGGCGCCCTGCTGATGGGCTACAAGCGGGTCGGCGAGCAATTCAACTTCGGCCAGTTCCCGCTGGTTTGGCGCTGGGGCAACAAGCAGGTCAAGAACCTCGTCGTCGCGCCCTTCCACTACCACCAGAAGACCCCCGACGGCCTCCGCGGCTTCGACGTGCTGCTGTTCTGGTACGGGCGCAAGAACCTCGCCGACGCCGACCCGCTCAACGACCTGCGCTACTTCGTCGGCGCGCCGCTGTTCGTGCAGGTGAGCCGCGGCGTCAAGCGCACGACCGTCGGCGTCCCGTTCTACCTCGGCGGCAGCGACAAGCTGCGCGGCCTCACCCACCGCACCGTGTTCCCCTTCGCGCACTGGCAGAGCCGCGAGTTCGGCAACCGCCACGAGCTGTGGACCCTGCTCTACGTGCAGCGCAGCGACACCGCGCGCAAGCGCCGGGCCTGGGCCGTGCCGCCGCTCTTGACCTTCCAGCAGCGCAGCCCCGAGGGCTCGCTGACCGCGGTCACGCCGCTGGTGTGGCGCAGCGAGAACCTCGACAAGGGCAGCGTCGCCTGGGCGGTGTTCCCGTGGGTCTCGTACCGCGACCCCGAGCAGCGCAACCGGGTGTTGTTCCCGCTCTACTGGCAGTTCGACGCCCTGAAGACCGGGGCGCGCTCGGCCCTGCTGTTCCCCCTCGGCGGCGCGACCAGGCGGCCGGGCGGCGGCTTCGGCCTGGTGCTGCCGCCGCTGCTGACGATCGCCCGCCACGACCCGAAGGGCCGCAGCTTCCAGGTCGTCACCCCGCTGTTCTGGCGCTTCCGCGATCGCAAGGCCTTCGGCGGCCAGGGCTCGCAGCAGATCGTCATCCCGCCGCTGTTCGTCTACAACCAGCAGGGTCCGCGCCGCGACGTCGCCGCGCTGCCGCTGCTGAGCTTCTTCGGCCGCGACGCCACCCGCCGCTACCAGGTGATCGCGCCGCTGCTGTTCGGGCACGTCCGCGACCGCGACCCGCAGCGCGCCCATGATACCTGGGTGCTCGGCCCGCTCTACGTCAAGCGTACCGAGGGCGCGACCGGCAAGGGCTGGCACGCCGGCCTCCTGCCGCTCGTCGCGGCCGGCAGCGACGACACCCTGCGCTACACCGTGATCCCCCCGCTGCTCTTCGGCGACGTCACCAACGTCAAGGAGCAGCGGCGCCTGACCCTGTCGCCGCTGTTCGCCCGCTCGAAGGGCCCCGACCACCGCACGCTCGGGGTGCTCAACCTGTTCTGGGACGTGAAGCGGGCCGGCGACGAGCGCCACAGCGTGCTGTTCCCGCTGTACTACCGCCGCCAGAAGGACGGCCGCGCGCTGACCATGACGCCGCTGGGCGGCGGCCTGCGCACCAAGGACCGCCTGACCTGGATGGCCACGCCGCTGCTCTACGGCGCCCGCGACACCAGCGGCCCGGTCGCCGCCCGGCGCAGCAGCTTCGGCCTCGTGCCGCTGGTCTTCCAGGATCGGCGCCCGGTCGAGGGCGGCGTCGCCAACAACCTCGTCGTCGTCCCGCTGTTCGCCCGCCACCGCGCGCCCAGCGAGGACCTCGACATGTGGAGCCCGCTGGTCTGGCGCACGCGCACCGGCGGAGAGAAGCCGCGCAAGAACCTCGCGGTGTTCCCGTTCTACTTCCGCCAGCGCCAGCCCGGCGGCGTCGACCTCGAC
>Ga0073899_10001077_pt1 | contig 25175 bp, 24 predicted proteins | sample KloWWTmetaKNB5Ph_FD_88975 | JGI IMG/M metagenome (GOLD analysis project Ga0073899, IMG submission 88975) | Active sludge microbial communities from Klosterneuburg, Austria, studying microevolution and ecology of nitrifiers - Klosterneuburg... | ecosystem: Engineered > WWTP > Aerobic digester >... | reverse complement strand
ACATCGCTGCCAGCTTGGGGCTGGCCATCACGCCGCACGAGGTGGGATTCGCAGGCACCTCGGTGAAGTGCCCGGCCGCGGCCATCAGCACATCCCTTGCCAATACTTGCACTGGCTATGCGCAGGGCGGCTCGCGGGTGAGCGACCCCAACGGTATCGGCAAGAGCGGTGGTGCGCTCACGGTGCCGGTGGTCACCCAGGTGGCCAACCACCTGACGCGCTTCGGCGGATTCAAGGACAGCGATCTGGTCCTGGTGTACGTGGGCAGCAACGACGTGTTCACGCAGTTCGGCGCATTCACCGCCAAGGCCACGCAGATCCAGACCGATGCGGCCACCGGCAAGATCACCGCCGATCAGGCTCAGCTGGCACTGTTCAATGCCCAGACCGCGGCGCAGGGCGAGATGAAGAAGGCAGCGCAGGATCTGGCCACCATCGTGCGCGACCAGATCCTGGCCAAGGGCGGCAAGTACGTGGCGGTGCTGACGCTGTCGGACATCGTGGACACGCCATTCGGCCGCTCCGTGCCGGCGTCGGTCCAGCCTGTCCTCACCGACCTGTCGCTGATCTTCAACCTGTGGCTGCGCGACGGTCTGACCAACCAGCCGGTGCAGATCGTCGATGCGTTCGCGATGTTCAAGGACTCGTACCAGAACCCCGCGAAGTACGGCCTGACGAACAACACGATTCCGGCCTGTGACGGCGCCAAGATCGCGGCCATCACCGGCGGCCAGGTGAAGGACGGCTCGTCGCTGTTCTGCAATGCCACGGCGGGTGTGCCCTACAACGGCATACGCGATGGCGCCGATGTCAACACCTGGTTGTTCGCCGATGCGGTGCACCCCACCACTGGCGGGCACAAGGCGATCAGCAGTTCGTTGCTGACGCAGCTGAAGGCCTACGGCTGGCTCTGAACCACCCACGCGACGAGGAGATCCCGATGAAATGCAAGATCCAATGGCTCGTTGCAGTGGCAACGCTGGCCGGCAGCTGCGCGGCCCAGGCGCAGGACAACGTCGTCAAGCTGGGGCTGACGCGCTACGACACCCATGCCCGTACCACTGGCATCCAGGGTATCGGTGTTCCCGCCGGAGCGGATGCGGCCGTGGGCGACGCCACCACGCTGATCGCCGTATACGAACGCCTGTTGTCGCCGAACATGGGCGTGGAGCTGGTACTGGGCGTGCCGCCCAAGATCAGCTCGCGTGCCACCGGCAGCGTGGCGTTCCTGGGTGAAGTGCTGACGGCCCGCAACGTGGCGCCCACGCTGCTTTTCAACTACCACTTCGGTGACAGCGCAAACCAGGTGCGCCCCTACGTGGGAGTGGGCCTGAACTGGACCCGGTTCGTCGGCGTGAAGTCGACGCTGGCGCCGTCGGTTGAGATGAGCGACTCCTTTGGCTGGGCCGTGCAGGGCGGCGTCAGCGTGGCCTTAGACAAGCGCTGGGGCATGTTCGCCAGCGTCGCCACCTTGAAGGTCAAGAGCGACCTGGTCGCGGCCGGAAGCACGGTGCTCACCACGACGATCGATTTCCGTCCGGTGGTGTATTCGGCCGGCGTGTCCTATCGCTTCTAGTCGGCCGGTCAAGGGTCGAGCCATCGAAGCAGCGCTTCGATGGCTCCGCGGCCGCGGTGAGCTTGCGGGTGGTTGACGATTGCTGCCACGGCGTAGCGGCGGCCGAGGCGTGTCACGACGATGCCGGCCACACCGGTCACGTCGCGCAGCGATCCGGTCTTCAAGTAAGCGCGGGCACCGCCGGCATTCATGCGGCGGGCAGTGCCATCCTCGCCTGCCCGGGGCAGCGACGCCAGCCACTGGGGCATGGCGCTGCTGCGCCACCCCGCCTGCACGAAGGCCGCCAGATGTGATGCCGATAGTCTGGCCCGGCGAGACAGGCCCGAGCCGTTGTCGATCACCGCAGTGGCGGCATCCGCGCCCAAAGTTGCTTGCATCCACTCGCGCAGCACGTCCCGCGCAGCCTCGGGCGTACCCTGACCGCGTAATTGCAGGCCCAGCGTCAGGAACAGCTGCTGAGCCATCACATTGTTGCTGAACTTGTTGATGTCACGGACCACCTCACTCAGTGGCGGGGAGCTAACAACAAAGGACGGCGGGACAGACGGCGCCGGCGCCTCGCGCACGCTGCCCTTCAGTTCGCCGCCGAGATCGGCCCAGGCGGCCTGCAAGACACGGCTGTCGTAGCTCGGCGGGTCGACCCAGGCCAGCGGCCAGATGCGCTCGCCGCAGCGAGCGGGGTAGCGGCCGTCGAATCGCATCTGGTGCGTGTTCGCAGGGGAGGCTTTCAGTCGGGCACGCCAGTCATCGCAGGGGTCGTCGGCCAGCGGCACCGTGGACTGGACGGTATAGCCGTGCAGGCGTGGAAGGGCCGACACCCGGGCCACACCAGCCGCCGGGTCGGGCGTGAACACAAAGACGATGCTGCGATAGGACAACAGCACCGCATCAGCGGCGGTGTTGTAGGGGCGCAGCGGTTCGCCGTCGAATTCATCGGCCGGCTGTGCCTGCGGGCTGAAGGCACTGCGATCGAGAACGATGTCGCCGCGGACTTCGCGCACGCCCCATTGCCGCAGGCGTTGCAGCAGCAGCCACTGGCGCTCCGGCACGAGCGTGGGATCCCCTCGGCCCTGGATCACGATGTCACCGGACAACACGCCTTCACGCAGCGGCCCCACCACCCAGATCGGGGTCTGCCAGGTATGGGTGGTCCCGAGCAGTTCGAGCGCGGCCAGGGTCGTGACCAGCTTGAACAGGGACGCAGGGTTCATCGGCTCGTCGGCACGCCAGCTCAGATGCGGCCTCTGGGCATCCAACTCCTGCACACGCACGGCCATGGCCGACGCCGGCAGGCCCACCCGCGCCAGAGCCTCCTGCACGGCCGGCGGCAGGGTAGTCTGGTGGCCCGGCTCCTGCGCTGCGGCATGCAGGGCCAGCGTCGCCAACAGCGGTGCCATGGTGCGGATCCCGCAGCGTGACCGTCGCATGGGCGCATCATGGCACGGATAAACTGACGCGCCCCATGAACCCGTGCCTGCTCGCCCTTGATACCTCGACCGAACGCATGGCCGTTGCCGTGTTGGCTCCGTCCGGCCGTCAGTTGTGTCGAGTCGAAGAAGGTGGCGCGCGCGCTTCCGAGCGCGTTCTGCCCCTGGCGCTGGAATTGATGGGGGAGGCGGGCGTGACGTTGTCGCAAGTCGATGCCGTGGCTTTTGGTCAGGGCCCGGGTGCGTTCACCGGGCTGCGAACCGCATGCGCGGTGGCCCAGGGGCTGGCGGCCGGCAGGGGCTGCCCCGTGCTGCCGCTGGACAGCCTGTGCCTGGTGGCCGAGGACGCGCGGCCGTTCGTGGATCTGATCGATCGGGAAGCACTGGTTTGGTCGGCCGTCGATGCACGCATGGGCGAGGTTTACGCGGCGAGCTATCGCGACCGACCCGAATCCAGTGGCTGGCAGATCGTCCATGCCCCTGCGCTGTACACCGTAGCGGCGCTGGCCAATTGCTGGCACCTCCAGCCGCCCGCTGTCGTGGTCGGCGACGCCAGCGTTGTGCACGCCGGCGCGCTGCCCATGGGCGGCGCGCGCTGCTGGACTGGCGGTGGCGACCGCGCGCAGGCGTTGGCGCGTATGGCACTTCATGCGTGGCGCAACGGAACCCGCCTGGCTGCGCACGAGGCCGCGCCGGTCTACCTGCGCGACAAGGTCGCGCTGACAACAGCCGAGCGCGCCCTCGCGGGCGCACGGGCAGGGTGATGTCGGCGGTGGCGGGGCCGTGCCTACCCGGACGCGCATCGCCTAGGCGCGCAGTGCTGCCGGCGGGCGATGGGATCGTTCATCGACCGATGGTGCTCGATGATCTCGACGCCATACTCGACATTGAGGTGCGGGCCTACAGCCACCCCTGGAGCCGCGGCAACTTCGTCGATTCGCTGCTGTCGGGGTACCGTGCGGAAGTGCGGCTCGATGCGCATGGGCGCTGCCTGGCCTACTGCGTGGCCATGCCCGGCGTTCAGGAGATGCATTTGCTGAACCTGACCGTCGACCCCGCCTGCCAGCGACGTGGCCACGCCCGGGCGCTGCTGCGCCGCCTGATGCAAACCAGTACAAATCGCGGTGACAACTGCCTCTGGCTGGAAGTGCGCGCCAGCAACCAGGCGGCGTTGGCGCTGTACCTGGTCGAGGGCTTCATTCGGGCGGGGCTGCGCAAAGGCTATTACCCCGTGGGGGGCGGCTTGCGGGAGGACGCTGTGGTCATGAGCAGGGCGCTGGCCGGGGATCACGATGCGTTGGACTGAACGCCAGCAGCGCCAGTTGCACGTCATGGGCTTGCGACCCTGGGGGCCTGTGGTGCAGTCCCCGAACGCGGCAACGTCTGCCGGTGCGGGAGAACCACCGGCGACCATGCCGCTGCCCGTCGCTGCTGCGGCGGAGATGGTTGTGGCGCCCGGCAATACGCCGACGGTGGCGGCAAAACACCCAGTCGACGCATTGCCGGGTGTCGAGACCGGCATTGGCATCGCGTCCATGGGCTGGTCCGAACTCGCGCAGGCCGTCGCGCACTGCCAGCTTTGCAGCCTGGCGGGCACCCGAACCCAACCGGTCTTCGGTGTCGGGCATCCGCAGGCTCACTGGATGGTCGTGGGCGAGGCGCCCGGCGAGCAGGAGGACCTGAGGGGCGAGCCGTTCGTTGGCGCGGCGGGCCAGTTGCTCGACCAGATGCTGGCGGCACTCGGCTTGTCGCGCCAAGCTGGACCGCCGCAACAGCAGGTCTACATCGCCAACACTCTGAAGTGTCGACCACCGCGCAATCGCAACCCGGATCCTGCAGAGCTCCAGCAGTGCCAGTCCTACCTGCTGCGGCAGGTCGAACTGGTGCAGCCGCGCGTGGTGCTGGCGATGGGCCGGTTTGCGGTTCAGTCGCTGCTGGGGAGTACCGAGCCGATCGGCCGCCTGCGCGGGCGGGTGCACCGCTGGCGCGAACGTCCACTGGTCGTCACCTATCACCCGGCATACCTGTTGAGAAATCCAGCTGACAAGGCGCGTGCATGGGCCGATCTGTGCTTGGCGGCCCAGGTGCTGCGCGCCGCTGGCGCCTGACCGCCGCCCAGGGCGACGAAGGTCACGAAACCGCCGGATCCAGGGGGGTGGGCATCCGCCGGGTGTCAGGCATTTGCCGCAAGCGGACGATAAGATGGTTCACAGAACACCCCAGGCGGCAGTGTTGCCAGCCCATGGTGGCTCCGCCAGTCCTGCCGTGTCGGGGCTGCTCGTAGCGCCATGACCGGGTAGGACGACCGGGTAGGAATCAGCCGTGCAACCTGCGGACGAACCGGCGCGCCAGTTGGCACAAGCGCCCGAAGGCTGGGAAATGCTCCCAGTGCCGGCCATTGAACTCAGCTCCGAGGGGCAGGCTGTTCAGGCCAACCGAGCCCTGGCCGAGTTTGTCGGCCAGTCGCTGGACGAGCTCGCCGGCACCGGTTGGTTCGCTGCGCTCTCCCCAGACCGGCGCATGGCGCTGTTCGCGGCGCTGGCCGCGCAGCAGGACTTCCAGCTCGAAATCCGCATGCTGCGCCACGACGGCGTCAAGGCATGGGTCGACCTGCGCGCACGTTGGTTGCCGCAGCGTGGCAGCTTCCTGTGCGTGCTGCACGACCAGACCCATTGGCACCTGGCCTTGCAGGACGCCCAGGCCCAGGGTTCACGCTTCAACCTGATGGCCGACAACGTTCCGGTGCTGATGGCCTACTACGAGCGCGCGGAAGGCTACCGCTGTCTCTATGCCAACCGCTTGTACATGACCACGTTCGGCCGCTTGCCCGAGCAGGTAATCGGCAAGCCGCTGGTCGAGGTGATCGGCGAGGTGGCCGCGCGCGAGATCCAGCCGCAGATCGACAGCATGCTGCATGCGCGTCGCACGGCGTCGTATGTGCGGCAGATCGTCGGCCCGCAGGGCAGGACGCGTTGGCTCGACGTGAGCCTGGTGCCGCATCTGGGCGGTGATGGCGAGGCGATCGGTGCCTTCGTGCTGATCAACGACATCACCCGCCACCGCGAGGCCGAGGCTGCGGTACGCCAGAGCGAGGAGCGGATGGCCAAGTTCATGCAGGCCAGCGCCGAGGGCATCGTGTTCCATCAGGACGGGCGGGTCACCGACCTCAACGAGCCCATGGCGGCGCTGGTGGGAGCACCCCGCGAGGCCTTTCTTGGGCGACACGTATTCGAGTTCATCGTGCCCGCGCAGTTGGCGCGGGTCCAGAGCGTGATGTCGCGAGGCGAAGAGCTCACCTACGAGACCGAGATCGTCGACGCGCGGGGCCAGGTGATTCCGGTTGAATTCATCGTTCGGACAATGATGCGCGGTGAAGAGAAGCTGCGCATGACCATCGTGCGCGACATCCGTGACCGTCAGGCAGCGCAGGCACGGATTCGACAACTCGCAACGTTCGATGCGCTGACTGGGCTGTACAACCGAGCCGCCTTCGTGGAACTGCTCGAGTCCCGATTGGCCGCCGCTCCGGCCACGGGCCTGGGGCTGATGTTCATCGACCTGGACCACTTCAAGCCGATCAACGACAACCTCGGCCATGTGGCGGGCGACGCGATGCTGCGCACCCTGGGCGAGCGCCTGCGGCAGGCGCTGCCTGCAGAGGCCTTTGCCGGCCGCTACGGTGGTGACGAGTTCGTGGTGTTGTGTCCGGCCGCCACCGGCGCGCGCGAGGTGATCGGCCTGGCGGCACGGCTGGCGGGGTTGGTGCGCGAGCCCGTGTGGTTCGATGGCCGGGCACTGCGCGTCACACCCACCATCGGCATCGCGCTTTCGCCCGACCACGGGCGCAACGCCGACTTGCTGCTGCGCCATGCCGACGCCGCGATGTACGCCGGAAAGGCGGCAGGGCGAAACACCGTAACGGTGTACGAGTCTGGGCTGGAAGGTCCTCGGGGCAGCATGTCCGCCGCCGGCTGAGAGCCCGCGGTCCACCGAAGGTGTCCGCCGCAGACGCTCGCAGCGTTGAGCGTGCTCAGGCCTTGGGCGGCTTTCGGGGGCGTTGCCAACCCGCGAGGCTGACCTGGCGCGCGCGCGCCACCGTGAGCTGGCCGGCCGGGGTGTCCTTGGCGATGGTGCTGCCACCTCCGACGGTGCCGCCCTCGCCGAGGGTCACCGGGGCAATGAGCACGCAGTTAGACCCCACGTGCACATCGGCGCCGATGACGGTGCGGTGCTTGTGGGCGCCGTCGTAGTTGGCGGTGATGCTGCCGGCGCCGAAGTTCACACGCTCGCCCACCGTGGCGTCGCCCAGATAGGCCAGGTGGTTGGCCTTGGCACCGTCGGCCAGCGTGGAGTTCTTCACCTCGACGAAATTGCCCACATGCACATGTGCGCCCAGCTCGGTGCCGGGTCGCAGCCGTGCGTAAGGCCCGATCAGCGCCCCCGGGCCGACGCGCGCGCCATCGATGTGGGTGTAGGGATGGATCACGGCACCGCTGGCGATCTCGGCATCGCGAATCACGCAGTGCGCACCGACGCGCACCTCGTCGCCCAGAACGACCTGCCCTTCGAAAATGCAGCCGATATCGATCTCGACGTCGCGTCCGGTGAGCAGCTCGCCGCGCAGGTCGAATCGCGCTGGGTCGGCCATGCGCACGCCGGCCTCCATCAGCGCTTCGGCCTGGCGAAGCTGGAAGCGCCGCTCGAGATCAGCCAGTTGCAGCGGGCTGTTCACCCCCAGTACTTCGGTTTCGGCACGCGCGTGGCTGGCAACCACAGGCACGCGCTCATGCACCGCCATCTCGACGATGTCCGTCAGGTAGTACTCCTTCTGCGCGTTGTCGTTGGACAACGCCATCACCCAGCGCTTGAGCATGGCGGTGGGCGCTGCCATGATGCCGGTGTACACCTCGCGGATCTCGCGCTGTGCCGCGGTGGCATCCTTGTGCTCGACGATGCCCAGCACGCGCCCGCCCATCGCATCGCCGGAGCGCAGGATGCGCCCATACCCTGTCGGGTCGTCGAGTTCGATGGTCAGCAGCGCCAACCGGTTGCCCGCACAGGCCTCGACCAGTGCACGCGCGGTTTCGGCCTCGATCAACGGCACGTCGCCATTGAGGATCAGCGTCGTGCCGTCATCGCCCAGGTGGGGCACCACCTGTTGGATGGCATGGCCTGTGCCGAGTTGGGGCATCTGCCGCACCGCCAGCGCGCCACTGCCTGCGATGGCATGCTCCACCGCTTCGGCGCCGTGTCCGGTGATGACGATGACGCGGGCGCGGCCCAGGTCACGAGCGGTATCGAGCACGTGCTGCAGCAGTGGTCGACCGGCGAGGCGATGCAATACCTTCGGCAGGTCGGATTTCATTCGCGTACCCTTGCCGGCGGCCATGATCACGATGTCGAGTGCCATGAGTAAACGTCTGTCGTTGCGACTGGGAGCCTGGATTATCGCGACGCTCGTGCTCGCGCTGGGCGGTTGCAGTGCGGTGCGGCTGACCTACAGCCAGGGCCCGGCGCTGCTGTACTGGTGGGCCGATGGCTATGTCGACTTCAGCGCCGAGCAGACACCCTCTGCGCGCGCGGCCATCGACGAGTGGTTCGGGTGGCACCGCCGCAGCCAGTTGGCCGACTATGCTGCGCTGTTGGCGCAGTTGCAGGCGATGGCCGTGCGCGACGTCACGCCGCAACAGGTCTGCCGCGTATACGACGACCTTCAGCAGCGTCTGGCACGTGCCTACGATCGGGCCGTTCCCCTGGCTGCGCCTCTGGTGCGCACACTCTCGCCGGCGCAGATCGACCATCTCGACAAGCGCTACAACCGCAGCCATGAGGATGCACGGCGCGAGTACCTGCAGCCGGATGCGCTTGAGCGCCAGGACGCGGCGCTCAAGCGCACGGTCGATCGCGCCGAGTCGATCTATGGCTCGCTCGACGCAGTCCAGCGCCAGCGCCTGGCGGCCGACTTGCAGCAGTCGCCCTTCAACCCCGAGGTCTGGCTCGCCGAGCGACGTGCCCGCCAGCTCGACATCCTGCGCACCCTTCGAGCGTTGCTGGCTGCCCGCGCCGACGCGGGTGCGGTCGAGGCGGCGCTGCGCGCATTCGCCGCGCATGCCGAGCAGTCGCCGCGGGCCGAGTACCGGGCCTATCGCGATCGCCTGGAACAGGCCAATTGCCAGCTCATGTCGCGACTGCACAACGGTATGAGAGACGAGCAGCGGCAGCATGCAGCGCAGACCTTGCGCGGTTGGGCGGAAGACCTGCGAGCGCTCGCGGCTGACTGAACAGTGCGCGCGGCCGGCCGGCGTGGCGCGCGGCCGTGCCCGTCAGCGCGACGGCAATGGCACCGTCACCGCGTGGACCTGGGGTTTAACGGCGGGGAACTCCGCCAGTGCCGCGGCAAACAACGGTGCCAGCCAGTGGTCGCCACCCTGCCCTGGCCCGTCGGTGCTCGCCCGCGTCTCGTACAGGGGGCGCCCAGACGCACGTTCGCGGATCAGCAGGGCGACCTCCTGCTCGTAACGGGCGGGCTCCATGCGCCAACCCATGCCCCAGTACGGCCCGCGCCACGGCCCGCGGTGCCAGCGTCCGAAACCGCCATGCCACCACAGCGGGTCGTCCCAGGGCGAGCGCTCCAGGCGCGTCAGCCGTGCGCCAATCTGGACCACGAGGTCAGGTTCGGTGCCCTCGGCGGCCGGCCGCAGGCCGGCGCGCACGAGCGTCGGTCTGGCTGCGTCCTCCAGTCGCTGCTGGGCTTCGGGCCTGCCCTGCTGGGACGGCATGCGCTCGAATGAGAACGTGGCGCCGGCCCGGGCGGCCGGCCACTCGCCGAAAGTCGTGACGTCGGCGGTGAACTGATTCATCGACGCGCATGCGGCAAGCATGGCGGTGGCCGCAAAGGCCAGGGTGGTACGTCGCTTCATGGCTCTCACTCCGCGCTCGGGCCGGTACTCCATTGCACCACGGCCTGCGGCGCCGGCGCGCTGCCGCAGTCGTCGTCATCGTCGAACGCCTTGTCGCCACCCGGATCGGCCACACCGGTGGGTGCCAGATCGGTGAAGGGGTACAGCCGCCGGTCCATCAGGTGCGACAACGTGATGTTGCCCATCGCGCCGAACATGCTGTCGATACGTCCCGGGTATTGGCGCTCCCACTCGCGCAACATCTGCTTGATTTGCACCCGCTGCAGGTTGTCCTGGCTGCCGCACAGCGCACACGGGATGATGGGAAAGCGCCGGTGCGCGGCCCAGCGCTCGAGATCCACCTCCGCCACGTAGGCCAGCGGCCGGATCACGACGTGCCGCCCATCGTCACTGACCAGCTTGGGCGGCATGCCCTTCATGCGGCCGCCGAAGAACATGTTCATCAGCAGCGTCACGACCATGTCGTCACGGTGGTGCCCCAGCGCGATGCGGTTGGCGCCCAGCTCGCTGGCCACGCGGTAGAGGATGCCGCGGCGCAGGCGCGAGCACAACGAGCACATGGTCTTGCCCTCGGGCACCAGGCGCTTGACGATCGAGTAGGTGTCCTGGTTTTCGATGTGGAACGGGATGCCACGGCTCTTCAGGTAGTCGGGCAGCACATGCGCGGGGAAGCCGGGCTGCTTCTGGTCGAGGTTGACCGCCACGATGTCGAAATGCACCGGTGCGCGCTCGCGCAGCGAAAGCAGCAGGTCGAGCAGGGCGTGGCTGTCCTTGCCGCCGGACAGGCACACCATGACCCTGTCGCCCTCGCCGATCATGTTGAAGTCGGCAATCGCCTGGCCGACCTGGCGATGCAGTCTCTTGCTGAGCTTGTTCATCTCGAAGGCGTGCTTGCGCCCGGCCCTGTCGGCGCCCGCCGCTGGGACGGCCGTCGCGTTCTCGAGGAGTTCAACGCCCGATTCCGAGTCTTCTGGGCCCGCACCCGGGGCCTGGTGCGGGGCGGCAGGCCTGGGGGCGTTCAAGAGGACTCCTTGATTCCAAACACTTCGCAGCCCACGGCCTCGCAGTCGGGGTAGACATCGGGCTTGGCGGTGGACACGCGTGCGGCACGCACTTGCGGATGTGCGAGCATCAGGGCCAGCACATCGTCGGCCAGCGTTTCCTGCAGGTGGATATGACCACGGGACACCCGCTCGGCGATGGTGCGGCGGATGAAATCGTAGTCGAGCACTTCCTCGAGCTGGTCGTGCCTCGGCGTGGACAGGGCCAGGGGCACGTAAAGGTCGACGTTGATCAGCACGCGCTGCTCGCCGCGCTTCTCGAAGTCGTGCACACCGATGTTGATCCACACCTCGTAATCACGCAGGAACAAGCGCCGGCAGTCGCGCAGGCGGGGTTCGGTCAACAGGCTGAGCATCAGGTCCCCCGGGCAAGGAACATCACGTCGCGCGGCTGCGGCAGCAGGTGTTGTCCGCCGTCGACCAGCACGGTGGTGCCGGTGATCGCCGGCGACTCGAGCAGGAAGCGGACGGCACGAGCCACGTCGGCGGGGGTGGACGAGCGCTGCAGCGGCGTGAGCCGGTGGGCGCGGGCGAATTCGTCGGCCGTCATCTCGCCCGACAACAGCGTGACGCCAGGGGCCACTGCGCACACCCGCAGCGTGGGCGCCAGCGCCTGGGCGAGCATGGTCGTGGCCGCGTCCAGCGCGGCCTTCGACAGCGTGTAGCTGAGGTAGTCGGGGTTGGGGTTGGCGAGCTTCTGATCCAGCAGGTTGACCACGCACCCTTGGGCTGCACGGTCGCGCAGGTGCTCATGCAGCGCTCGCGCCAGCAGCAGTGGCGCGGCTGTGTTGGTGCGCCAGTGGCGATCCATCGCACCGACGGTGAAACCGGCGATGTCGTCATATTCGAACAGCGAAGCGTTGTTCACCACCGCATCGATCCGGCCGCAGCGCAGCAGCACCGCAGGCAGCAGGGCCTCGCAGGCGGCGGCGTCGCCCAGGTCGGCCTGGAAGACTTTGGCTGCTGCGCCCAGCTCACGGACGCCGGCAGCCGTGTCCTCGGCTTCGTCCAGCGAGTGGTGGCAATGCACGGCGATGTCCCAGCCATGGCGGGCGAGGTCGAGTGCGATTTCGCGCCCGATGCGGCGGGCTGCCCCGGTGACCAGGGCCAGTGGACGAACGGGCGGTGCGGACATGGTTCCTACAATGCCGGCATGGGCGATGCCATCGAACCCGACAGTTTATCGAGCCGGCTGCGTCTTCGGATCACCGAGGCGATTCGCGCCAACGGCGGCTGGCTGCCGTTCGACCGCTACATGGCCATGGCGCTGTACGAGCCGGGCCTGGGCTACTACGCCAACGCCGGGCGCAAGTTCGGCCTGATGCCGCAGTCGGGCAGCGACTTCGTCACCGCGCCGCAGATGTCACCGCTGTTCGGCCGCGCGCTGGCAGTGCAGGTGGCGCAGGTGCTGCAGGCCACCGGCAGCGCCGACGTACTGGAGTTCGGGGCCGGCAGTGGCGCGCTGGCCGAGCAGTTGCTCGACGCACTGGGCCCGGCGGTGGCGCGCTACACCATCGTCGACGTTTCGGGTGTGCTGCGCGAGCGCCAGCAGCAGCGGCTCGCGCGCCATGCCCCACGCGTGCGCTGGGTCGATGCGTGGCCGGAATCGATCGACGGTGCCGTGCTGGGCAACGAAGTGCTCGACGCCATGCCCGTGCAACTGCTCGCCTGGGATGGCGCGCGGTGGCTGGAGCGCGGCGTGTGCGAGACCGACACCGGCTGGGGTTGGGGTGACCGGCCCACGGAGCTGCGTCCGCCGGTCGAGGGACCCTTTGTGCCAGGCACCGTGACCGAGTTGCACACCCATGCACAGGCCTACATCGCGAGTCTGGCGGCGCGGCTGCGCTGCGCGGCCGCGTTCTTCATCGACTACGGTTTCCCGCAGGAAGAGTACTACCACCCGCAGCGACTGGGTGGCACGCTGATGTGCCACCGTGCCCACCGTGCCGACCCCGATCCGCTGGCCGATGTCGGGTTGAAGGACATCACCGCACACGTGGATTTCACCGCCATCGCACTGGCCGCCCAGGACGCCGGTCTAAGCGTGCTGGGCTACACCTCGCAGGCGCGATTCCTGGTCAACTGCGGCATCGGGGCCATGATGGAACAGGCGGCGCTGCCCGAGCGGGCCATGGCACTCAAGCTCATCGCCGACCATGAAATGGGCGAGTTGTTCAAGGTGATCGGGCTGGCGCGGGGCGTGCATCTTGATGCGATCGGCTTCGCCCAGGGCGACCGCACCCACCGGCTGTAGTCGGCCCGGCTGCAATTCATGCGCTGGCTGCTCGTCTTCGTGCTCACGTTCGTGGTCTTCAACGGCCTGGCCGCGTGGTTGCCCCGCCTGGGTCTGGGCCGGCTGCCGGGTGACCTGCGTTGGCGTTGGCGCGGACGTGAGATCCACCTGCCGCTGGCATCCAGCCTGGTGCTGAGTCTGTTGGCGGCATTGATCGGGTACCTGATCTAGGCGCGGTCGGGCACAGGCGCATCGACCGATCCGTCGTCGGCCAGCCGAGCCGCGACCAGCGCGGCGGCACGTGCGTGCTGGATCGCGCGACCGATGGCGGGGCCTTGCGCGCCGCGCGCGAGCGCCGCGGCAGCCACGGACTCGGTATCAACCGTGCGCGCTGCGCCGAGGGCGGCCCACAGGCGCTGGCGCGGTGGGTAGGCATCGTCCTCGTGGCCCATGCGGCCGCGGGCGTCGGCCTCGCACACCTGCAACAGCGCCTCGAAGCGCTCGGGTCGCCTCCATGCATCGCAGCGGTCGAGCAGGCGGACCAGTGCGGCGGCTCCCAGGTCGCCGCTGCGATGCACGTGGCCGTGCTCTCGCGCGGCCAGCACGGCCAGTTCGCGGCAGGCGGTGTCCACGCGCCAGCGCTGCGCCAGTGCCCCGGCCAGACGCGCGCTGTGCGCCTCGTGGCCGATGTGACGTGGCCATTGCTCGGGGGGTGTACAAGCCTTGCCCAGATCGTGGCACAGCGCTGCAAATCGCACCGGCAACGGCGCCGCCAGCCGCGCACACTGCTGCAGCACCCGCAGCAGGTGGTCGCCGGTGTCGATCTCCGGGTGGTGTGGCGCTGGCTGCGGCACGCCCCACAGGGCATCCACCTCGGGCAGCAGGCGGGCGAGCGCACCGCAGTCGCGCAGGACCTGCAGCATGCGGTCCGGTCGCAGTTCCATCAGCCCGCGCGCGAGTTCCCGCCAGACGCGCTCGGGCACCAAAGCATCGACCTCGCCGCGCTGCACCATCTCGCACATCAGCGCCAGGGTTTCGGCTGCCAGGGAGAAGTCCGGCCAGCGCGCGGCGAAGCGCGCGACGCGCAGCAGCCGCACGGGGTCTTCGACAAAGGCTGCGCCGACGTGGCGCAGCAGCCGGGCCTTCAGGTCGCGCTGGCCGCCGTGCGGGTCGATGATTGCCCCGGTGACCGGGTCTTGGGCGATGGCGTTGATCGTCAGGTCGCGGCGGGCGAGATCATCTTCCAGTGTCACGTCGGGCGCGGCGTGGACGATGAAGCCACGGTAGCCCGGTGCGCTCTTGCGCTCGGTGCGAGCCAGGGCATATTCCTCGTGGCTGACCGGATGCAGGAACACCGGGAAGTCGAGGCCCACCTGGGTGTAGCCGGCCTCGATCATCTGCTCGGGCGTGGCGCCCACCACCACCCAATCGCGATCGTTCACCGGCTGGCCTAGCAGGCGGTCGCGAACCGCGCCACCGACGACATAGCATTTCATCGCGCGAAGCTGGCCGACAGCCGCTCGAGCGGCTGCGGCACGATGTCCAGCGCCTCGAGGCCCGGGAACTGCCGCGTCGCGACATTGGGCGCCTGCATCGAGCGCAGGTTGTCGGCCGACATCAGCGGCTCGCCAGGCAGGCATTGCAGAACGGCCGCCTGCAGGCGCGCCAGCGTATCGGGCAGGCCGAGTACGGGTCGCCGGTGACCGCTCATCCGGCCCACGGTCTGCACCACCTCGCGCAGGGTCATTTCGCGCGGACCGGCGCACTCGATGATCTGCCCGATCGTCTGGGGCCGTTCCAGGCAGCGCACGATCGCCGCGGCCACGTCGCCGACCCACACCGGCTGGAAGCGGGCTTCGGCACCGGCCAGCGGCAGCACGGGCGTCAGCGCCAGCAGGCGGGCAAACAAGCGGGTGAAGCGGTCGTCTTCGCCGAAAATGACTGACGGGCGGACGATGGTCACGTCGAGTCCGCTGTCGCGCCAAACCGCCTCGCCGGCGGACTTGCTGCGCAGGTAATGGCTGGGTGCATCGGCGGCCACGCCGAGCGCGCTCACGTGCACGACACGCCGCACGCCCGCGGCGCGGCAGGCCTGCACGAGCGCGTGCGGCAGCGCCACATGCATGCGCTCGAAGCGCGCGGCGTCGCCGTGCAGCACCGCCACCAGATGCACCAGCGCCTGGGTTCCCTGCAGAACAGCCTGCATGCGGCCGACGTCGCTCACATCGGCGTGTACCAGTTGCACCGACGGCAGTGGCGCGAGCGCCGGCTCCGTGGCCAGTCGGCGGGTCGGCACACGCACGATGGTGCCGGGGAGACGGGCTGCGAGGCGGGCGCACAGGTGCCGCCCGACAAAGCCGGTGCCGCCGGTCACGGCCCATGCGGGCGGGTCGGTGATGGTCGTCATGGCAGCTCGGTGTTGACTGGAGGGCCGCCGTCGCGTGGGCCGATGGCCGGTCCCAGCCTGGGTTTGAGCGCCGGACTGGGCGCCCGCAGCATTGCCGCGTAGACCACGCTGTTGGCCAGCACCTTCTTGACGTAGTCGCGGGTCTCGAGGAAGGGTACGTTCTCGGCCCATGCCGCAGGTTCCAGCATGGGCCCCTCGCGCCAGCGGCGTGGTCGACCCGGCCCGGCGTTGTACGCTGCGGCGGCCAGCGGCAACGAACCCGAGAAATCGTCGAGCACCATGCGCAGGTAGGCCGTGCCCAGCCTCAGGTTCATCTCCGGCTCGAAGAGCTGCTCTGGCTGCTGGGGCCGCAATTCGGCACCCGTCTTGCCAGCCACCCAGCGCGCGGTGGCTGGCATCAACTGCATCAGGCCACTGGCGCCGGCGTGCGAACGCAATCGCGCCATGAAGCGGGTTTCCTGCCGGATCAGCCCGAATACGAAGGCCGGGTCGAGCGACTGCGCCGCCGACGCCTCCAGAATCTCCGCGCTGAACGGCATGGGATAGCGAGTGGACAGGTCCACCGCGTCCCGGGTGCGGTCGCTGGTGTTGATGCACAGCTGCCAGTCGGAGGCTTCGCAGGCCCACCGCGCGGCTGCCAGCAACTCGCGCTCACCCATGCCGCGCAGCGAGAAGTTCCACTCCCTGCGGGCCTCGTCGCGCAGGCCGGCGCTGGCCAACAGCATGGCTCGCGACAGGCCCGGGTGCGCACGCGCGGCATCGCGCTCCGCCGCCGTGGTGGCCGGCGGTGGGGACGGAAGCACGGGTTGGCGCCCCAGGTCTTCCAATGCCAGCTGGCCGTAGAAGTGCACAGGGCTGGCGATCGACTCGAGCAATTGCCGCGCCTGAGCGCGCTGCTCCTCGACCGCGGATGCTGCGCCTGCGGTTGGCCTGGCTTGCAAGGCGCGCGCTCTCCAGTACACCCAGGTCGCGTCGGCCTGCATCGCGCTGGGCATCGCGTCGATGGCCCGCAGCACCAAGGCCCAACGGTCTCGTTCGCGCGGCGTGCGCAGGGGCGCACGTGCGGCCCAGGCCAGCGTTTCATCGCTCCATCCGGGCGCAGCGGCGTGCGTGGGGGCCATCGACCATGCTCGCCGGAAAAACGCCGTCGCGTCGGCCGACAGCTTGAATGCGGCCTGGCGCGCCGTGTACGCCCATGCCCACGCAGCTTGTTCGGCGGCGAGCCCCAATCCGCGCTCGAGCATGCCCGCGGCCACGTCGGCATCGTTGGCCGACACCCGCATGGTCGCGAGCACACGCAGCTCCTGGCGTGCTCTCGTGCCTGTGACGTTGGCAGCACGTCGCAGGTAGCGCAGCGGGTTGTCTAGCGCCTCGGCGAGTTCGCGCGGCGGCACGTTGCCGAGCAGTCCGACTGCCGTGCGGGCCAATGCGGGGCGCTGCGCCTCGATTGACAGTCGGGCCTTGCGCCAAACATCGTCGGCTCCCAGGATGCGGCGGTCCACCAGCGCCGTGGCCAGCATGTTGCACCCGTCGTCCGCTTCGCGCTGGGCGAACCAGGCCTGGCGGGCGGTGTCGCGCACGTCGCTGCCCTTGAGGTGCTCGGTGAGCAGCCACCAGCAGGTCACCTCGCGATCGTCGTTCATGCGGAACCGCGGGTATTCGCGCGAGATGGCAGCCCAATCGCGTCGGCGTCCCAACTCGAGCAGCCAGTCGTTGCGCAGGCGGTCCTCAACGTAGCTGCCGCGCCAGCGCTCGAAGAACGCGTCGACTTCTTCAGTCTTGGCGTCGGGGAGCCGGCCACCCAGGTCCCAGTATTCCACCCATGGCAGCAACGGATGCCCCGTGGCCTTTGCCGCCTCGCGCATGGCAGTGAGCCGGGGGCGGTCGCGCTTGCGCGCGGCATCGCGCGCTTCGGCAGCGACGAACTGACCGGAGGTGGGTGCCGCCGGCGCGGCTCGAGCCGCTGCTGGCGCTGCCAGCGCCGCGGCGGCCAAGAGCGCAGCAAGTCGGGACCACAGGCGCTGCGGGGCAGGGATGGGCGTTGGGTTCATCATGGGTGCCCGCGGGCAGCGCAGCGCATCGGCTGCGGGTGTGGGGCCACGGGCGCAAGCGTCAGGTCGGCGTGCGACGATAGGGTTCATCGGCGGCCACGAAGTCGTGTTCCTGCTGTGCCTCGCGCACCCAGGCGGCCACGCCTGGGCTGGCGTGCAGCCGGTCGATGTAGGCCTGCACCTCCTCTGGCACCGGCAGGCCATACGTGCGGATGCGCGTGGCCACTGGCGCGTAGTACGCATCGGCGACGGAGTATTCGCCGAACAGCCAGGGTCCGCGGTGATCGGCCAGCGCCTGTAGCCACATCGCCACAATGCGCGCCAGGTCCACCCGCACACCGGGCTGCTCGCTCATCAGCCGGGCACCCACCTCGGGCAGAGACGCCTCGATGTTCATCGGGCAGTGGGTGCGCAGCGCGGTGAATCCGGAATGCATCTCCGCGCAGACGCTGCGGGCGCGGGCTCGGGCATGCGGATGGCGGGGCCAAAGCGCCTGGGCAGGGTATTTCTCGGCCAGGTACTCGGCGATCGACAGCGAGTCCCAGACTGTCAGCTCACCGTCGATCAGCACTGGCACACGTGCGGTCGGCGACAGTCGGGAGGCCGCAAGCTTGAACTCCGAGCCCGTTTCGAAGCCGCCGCCGAACCGCAGCATCAACTCGTCGAAGGCGATGCCGAACTGGCGCATCAGCACCCATGGCCGCATGGACCACGACGAGTAGTTCTTGTTTCCGATGCACAGACGCATGTCGATTTCCTCCGGTGGAGCAGTTGCCATCGTAGTGCACCGCACCAAGTCGTGCGGCCCAGTCGGGCCAGGCCATGCGGGTCGGTGGTCCCGCTCGCGCTGCTGTCCTTCAACGCCGCTGGGGCGGTCCGCGCCGACCGCGGACCAACTTGGGCCGTTCCGGCTCGGCGAACTCGCCGATCGCCTGGCGTGTGCGCCCCGCCTCTGCACGCACCCATTGCGCAAACGCCTGCAGGGCCGGCCGAAGGCGCGCCTGGGGCATCAACACGAGCCAGTAGGCGGCCTCGCCATTCATGCGAGCGCCGGGCCCGAATGGCTTGACGAGTTCACCGCGCGCCTGCAGGTCGTGCACCATCGGCAGGCGTGCCAACGCGATGCCCTGGCCGGCAAGTGCGCCCTGCACCTGCTGGTGGGTGAAGTTCAGGTATACCCACCGGCGGGGCTCGAGTTGCGCATGGCCGTGCAATTGCAGCCAACGCCGCCAGCTCAGCGAATAAGCGCTCGGCCGATGGTCGTCTTCCTCGAGCAATGTGTGGCCGGCCAGGTCCGCCGGCTGCGAGAGGGGCGGCGCCGCGCCGCTGTGCACCTGTTCCATCAGGCGTGGGCTGGTCATCGGCGCCAGTACGTCGTCGAACAACCGCTCGGCGTGTGATGGCATGTTGTGCGCGTAGTCGTAGCGCAGCAGCATGTCGATCTCTGGGTCGTCGAGGTCGACCAGCCTGTCCGTGGCCGATAGACGGATGTCAATGTCGGGATGGTCGCGCTGAAACTGAGCCAGCCGTGGCATGACCCACAACGTGGCGAAGGATGCAAACGTTGAGACGGTCAGGTGCTGTCGCTCCCGGGCGACGCGCAGTTGCCGCACGGTGCGGTCGATCTGTTCGAGTGCAGGCGCTACCGCTTGCAGCAGCGCCGCGCCAGCGCTGGTGAGTTCCACATGCCGCGTGCCGCGATTGAACAGTGGCAGCCCGACTTCGAGCTCGAGCGCCTTGATCTGCCGGCTTACGGCAGGCTGCGTCAAGTGCAATTGCTCGGCAGCGCCGCTGAACGACAGGCGTTGCGCGACCGCCTGGAAGGCGCGCAGACCATCGAGTGCCAGTGGTCTGTGAGGGTGTTGTTTCATGCGCAATTGGTATCAATAGACGACGCCGTCATCATTGGATCTACCGCGATTTCACTGGCAATATTCGGATCAACTGGGAAGGAGCTGAGTATGAGCTATCGACATCAATCAGTCAGCCCGCTTCGGCTGCGCGAGACCGACGGTCCCGTCATACTGACGCGTGCATCGCGCGTGGCGGTGCCGCATGACGGTTGGCTGTCCGTGCGGCAGGGACGAGCCTGGATCACGCGAAATGGTGATTTCGACGACTGGCTCGTCGAGGCCGGCGAGCGGTTGCCACTTGAAGGCGGCGCAGATCTGCTGGTCGGGCCCTGGGATGGCGACGAACCGGTCACAGTGGCCTGGGCGTCCCTCGAACCGGGTCCTGCCGGCGCGACCGGGGTGTTGCGCCGCGGTGCAGCGCGTGCGTTGCACGGCCTGGCCGCGTGTCTGGATGCTGCGGCGCGTGGCCTCGACGCCGCGGCGAGCCGGGCCCGCGGCGCAACTCCCGCGCGCGCACGTTGCGCCGCCTGAAATCGGCACGGCGTGCGTGCGTGCGCCTGCCGGATGCCTGCGCCAGCAGCGACAATGCGTTTCCATGAGCGGCGAGCTTCCCTTCAGCCTCGAACCCACGCGTGACAAGCGGTCGCTGCGCAAGCAGCTCCAGGCCGAGCGCCAGGCCATGCTCGACCGCCACCAAAGGGCTGTCCATCTGCAGGAGGTGCTGCGGGTTTGGCTGGTGGGCCGTCCCGAGTGCAGCATCGGCGCCTATTGGCCGATCAAGGGCGAGTTCGATGCGCTGCCTGCCCTCTTCCGCTGGAGCGAGGCCGACCTCGATCGGCGCATCGGGCTGCCGGTGATCGACCGCGACACCCGACAGCTGCGCTTCCACGTCTGGTACCCCGGTTGTCCGATGGAAGACGATGCCTACGGCATTCCGAAGCCCAAGGATACGGAGGCTTTCGAGCCCGATCTTCTGTTGGTGCCGTGCGTGGGATTCGGTCCGCGCGGCGTCAGGCTGGGCTACGGCGGCGGCTTCTACGATCGTACGCTGGCGGTGTTGCAGCCCAGGCCGTACACGGTGGGCGTCGGCTATGCCCACGGCTTTCTGCCCTGGCTTGAGCCCGAGCCGCACGACGTCCCGCTGGATGCGGTGCTCACCGAGGAAGGTGTGGCCTGGCAGCGGTCCGAGTAGTCGGGCGTCGGTGCCGCCGCTGCGGCGTTGTTCAGGCCGCCGACAGCAAGTCGGCTGGAAGGCGGTGGTTCTGCCCGCCCCGCTGCGCGATCTTCAGCGCGCCCACGTGGTTGCCCAGGCGCACGCACCGCTCCAGCGGCCAGCCCTGCAGCAGGCCGTGCAGCAACGCGCCGCGGAACGCGTCGCCGCATCCGGTGGGGTCGACAATTGCGCTGGCAGGAACACCGGCCACGTGCGTGCGCTGCCCGCCCTGCCAGAGCTCACAGCCCTCGGCGCCCAGGGTGACGATCACGCCCCGCAGGTTCGGCTCGCGCGACAGGGCGTCCAGCGTCGTGCCCATGCGTTCGCACAGCATGCGAGCTTCGTAGTCGTTGACGGCCACCCAGTGCGCCAGCGATACGAATTGCCGCAGTTCGGCACCGTCGAACATCGGCAAGCCCTGGCCGGGGTCGAACACGAACGCAATGCCGGCTTCGGCCATTTGCCTTGCATGCGCGATCATCGCCTCGCGGCCGTCCGGCGCGATGATGCCCAGGCGGATGTCCGCGCGCTGCGGCGGCACCGGCGTCGCGTGGGCCAGTTCCATCGCGCCGGGGTGGAACGCGGTGATCTGGTTGTTGTCCTGGTCGGTGATGATGATGGCCTGAGCGGTGTACGTGTCGTTGCAGCGCTGCACCAACGAGGTGTCGGCGCCCCACGATCTCAGCCGTGCCAGGTATTCGTCGCCGTCGTTGCCAACCGCCGCCATCACCAGTGGTCGCTGGCCCAGCAGGTGCAAGGTGTAGGCGATGTTGCCGGCGCAACCGCCGAACTCGCGGCGCAGCGTGGGCACCAGGAACGAGACGTTCAGGATGTGCACTTGCTCGGGCAGGATCTGCTGCGCGAAGCGGCCCGGAAAATTGGTGATCGTGTCGAAGGCCAGCGAGCCGCAGATCAGGATGGACATGGCAGGTGAGGGTGCCCCAGCGCAGCGGGGTGGGTGGTGGGGCCGCAGCGTGATGCGCGGCTCAGGGGTAGAACAGCTCCACGGTGTAGCCGCTGATGCGCTTCTCGCCGGCAGAGAGCGTGGCTTGCAGGGGCAGTTCCTGACCGGCAGCCAGTACCGGGGGGAGCCCGAGGTCGGCGCCTTGCAGTGCCTTGCGGGCGATCAGGCGACCCTGGCCGTCGGTGAGACTGAGATCCAGCGCTGGCGTCATCACCTCGGTGTCGGCACGGTTGCGTAGCACGACCGTGAGCCGATACAGCGCCGGGCCTTCCAGGCGGATCAAGCCGCTGGAATCGACCGACAGCCGGTCGATGCGCCGCAGCGGCGTGATTCGGCAGCCCGTCCACTCGCACCAGCGTGCCAGCGCTGGCGCAGTGGCCGGAACGTGCGCGGCCAGCAGGTCGCGCCAGGCCACAGCCGCCTGGAGGGCTAGCAACAGCGCCAGCGCCAGCCCGCCTGTGGCCAGTGCGATGCGTACTCCCGGCCGCCGCCAATACGCGGCGCGCTCGGCTGCTTTCAGGAACTGCGGTGTCGGCTCTGTGCCCGAGTCGGCAGTGGCCTCGACCGGCGTGCCCAGGCTGCCCACATGCACGATTGCGGCAGGCGATCCGTCGGCCACGGGCGCATGGTCGGGCAACTCGATGAATGGCTCCGAGGTGCCTGGGTCCGAGGCCAGTTCACTGGGTCGCTGCAGCAGCGCGCCAGGTTGCGGCTCGCCGGCGCTTGCATCGGGTTGCGACTCGGGCCCGTAGGCGGACGGCGCGGAAGTCGACGCCCAATTGTCGTCATCGGGAGCGGCATCGACGGCAACAGGCTCGTCGTGGCGCGCAGCCTCGGGTACACCAACAGCAGTGCTCCGGGGGGTGGCCTGGCGGTAGACCGGATCGGCCTCGATCTCGCAGAGGTTCTCCAGGGCATTGAAGACCGCGGAGCACCGGCCGCAGCGCACCCATCCCTCGGACACCCTCAACTGATCCTCGACGACACGGAACACCGTGCCGCATTCGGTACAGCGCGTGGCGAGGCTCATGTGGAGATCATGCCACGGTGTTCGCCGCAGGCCTCTGGGCGGTCATCAGGATCCATCCGTCTTCGCGGTCGGCCACCTTGAGTGCCAACCACGGCGCATAGGCCTGCGCGAGTTCATCGGCTTGCCGCTCGAGTATGCCTGCCAGTACCAGATGTCCTCCCGGCGTCACATGGCCGGCCAGCAGCGGTGCCAGCAGCTTCAGTGGTGTAGCGAGGATGTTGGCCAGGACAATGCCGTATTCGTTGTTGGCCAGTTCGGGACGGCCTGTGCGAACCTGGGTTGCGCCATTCGCCTGGGCGTTGGCGAACGCCGCTTCGACGGCGGCATCGTCGATGTCCACGGCATCGACCTGCGTCGCGCCATGCAGGGCCGCGCCGATAGCCAGGATGCCGGAGCCGCAGCCATAGTCGAGCACGCGTTGCGATTGCATGCCGGACTGCGCCGCGATCCAGCGCAGGCACATGCGGGTGGTGGGATGGGTTCCGGTGCCGAAGGCCAGGCCAGGGTCAAGGCGGATGATGTGTCGGGCCGCGGTCGGCACCTCATGCCAGCTCGGAACGATCCAGAAGCTGGGGGTGATCTCCACCGGCGCGAACTGCGACTGCGTCAATCGTACCCAGTCCTGCTCGGCTATCGCGCCCAGTGCGACGATCTGCAACTCGGTGGCCCACTGCTGGGCACGCAACAACGTGGCGGCTTCGGTCGCCAGCTCTTCGTTGTCGAACAGTGCCGTGACGGTGGAGTGCGCCCAGCCGGGTCGCGGCGCAGGCAGTCCGGGCTCGCCGAACAGCGCCTGCTCGGTGTCGGTGCCGGCATCGGCGTCTTCCACGGAAACCGACAATGCCTCGAGATCATCGGCCAGGGCCTCGGAGACCGCCTCGACGAGCGCCTCGGGTACGCGCAGGACCAGTTCGAACATCGCGGTCGGCACTTAGCGCTTGTGCTGCGTGAGCCAGGCTTCCAGGTAGTGGATGCTGGTGCCGCCCTCCACGAACTTGGCGTCGGCCATCAGCTCGCGGTGCAGTGGGATGTTCGTGTGGATGCCTTCGACAACCGTTTCGGATAAGGCCGTGCGCATGCGTGCAAGTGCCTGCTCGCGCGTGTCACCGTGGACGATGATCTTGCCGATCATCGAGTCGTAGTTCGGGGGCACCGCGTAGTTGGTGTAGGCGTGGGAGTCGACACGCACTCCGGGACCACCGGGCATGTGCCACATCGTGATGCGCCCGGGTGAGGGCGTGAACTTGTAGGGATCTTCGGCGTTCACGCGGCACTCGATGGCGTGGCCGCGCAGCGCGATGTTGCGTTGGGCGAAGGGTAGCTTCTCGCCCGCAGCGACCCTGATCTGCATCTGCACGATGTCGATGCCGGTCACGCACTCGGTGACAGGGTGCTCCACCTGGACCCGGGTGTTCATCTCGATGAAGTAGAACTCGCCGTTCTCGTAGAGGAACTCGAAGGTGCCCGCGCCCCGGTAGCCGATCTTCTTGCACGCTGCGGCGCAGCGATCGCCTATGCGTTCGATCACCCGCCGCGGTACGCCTGGTGCCGGTGCCTCCTCGATGATCTTCTGGTGACGGCGCTGCATCGAGCAGTCGCGCTCGCCGAGCCACACGGCATTGCGGTGCTGGTCGGCCAAGACCTGAATCTCGATGTGCCGCGGATTCTCGAGGAATTTCTCCATGTACACCGCCGGATTGCCGAATGCGGCGCCGGCCTCGGTGCGTGTCATCTGCACCGCGTTGAGCAGGGCAGCCTCGGTATGGACGACCCGCATGCCACGGCCGCCGCCGCCGCCGGCAGCCTTGATGATGACCGGATAGCCGACAGTGCGGGCGGCTTGGATGATGGCTCGAGGGTCATCGGGCAGCGCGCCCTCCGATCCGGGCACGCACGGTACGCCCGAGCGGGTCATGGCCTGCTTGGCAGAGACCTTGTCGCCCATGATCCGGATCGACTCGGGCGTCGGGCCGATGAAGGTGAAACCACTCTTCTCGACCCGCTCGGCGAAGTCGGCGTTCTCCGAAAGGAAGCCGTAACCGGGGTGGATGGCCTCGGCATCGGTCACCTCGGCAGTCGAGATGATCGCCGGCATATTGAGGTAGCTCTGTGCCGAAGGTGCAGGCCCGATGCACACCGCCTCGTCGGCCAGCTTGACGTACTTTGCCTCGCGGTCGGCCTCCGAATAGACGACGACGGACTTGATGCCCATCTCGCGACAGGCCCGCTGGATCCGCAGGGCGATCTCGCCGCGGTTGGCAATCAGGATCTTCTTGAACATCTCGTCAGGCCGGGGTCACTCGATGATGAACAACGGCTGGCCGAACTCGACCGCCTGGCCGTTTTCGACCAGCACCCGTGTAACCGTGCCGGAGTGGTCGGCCTCGATCTCGTTCATGATCTTCATGGCCTCGATGATGCACACCGGCTGCGCCAGCTT
>Ga0073899_10001075_pt1 | contig 25195 bp, 22 predicted proteins | sample KloWWTmetaKNB5Ph_FD_88975 | JGI IMG/M metagenome (GOLD analysis project Ga0073899, IMG submission 88975) | Active sludge microbial communities from Klosterneuburg, Austria, studying microevolution and ecology of nitrifiers - Klosterneuburg... | ecosystem: Engineered > WWTP > Aerobic digester >... | reverse complement strand
GGCCGCCAGCGCCTCGACCCGCGGGGCGAGGGCGCGGCGGATCTCTGGGCCTTCTTCCGGGGCGACGCCCAGCGCCGCGATCAGCGCCGAGACCAGCGGCGCGGCGAGCACCGCCCGGGCCCGGGCCCGCACGAAGCGCCGCGCGGCCGGATCTTCGACGATCGTGGCCACCGGTCGGGTGTCGGCCAGGAAGGCGGCAATGGCGGCGTCGCACGCCGGCTCGAGCGTCCGCACCATCCGGTCGCGCTCGCCGAGCAGCGCCTCGGCGTCGCCGACGCGCTTCACCAGAGCGGCGCGCCGCGCGTGCTCGGCGGCGTGCTCGCGCGTGAGCGCGTCGGCGCGTTCCGAGAGCCGCAGCGCGATCTCCAGACAGCGCCGCCGGAGCACGCGAGCCTTCAGCGCATCGCTGGCACCGACCAGAACGCCCTCGACCAGCGCCTCGACCTGGGCGAACCGCGAGCGGGCCAGCGCGTCGGCGTCCCCTGCCTTGCCGGCCAGGGCGAGCCGCGCAGAAAACGCCACCACCGGGGCCTCGGTCACCACGCCGGCCCGAGCCAGCCCGGCCTGGACGTGCTCGAGCGCGCGGGCCAGCGCGTCGGCGTCGGGGAGCCGGTCCAGCTTGTTGAGCAGCACCACCAGCGGCAGCCCCTGTTCGCGGATCTCTTCGAGCACCACGCGCTCGCTGTCTTTGAGCGGTTGGGTCGCGTCGAGTAGCCAGAGCGCGACATGGGCTTCGCGAAACGCGGCCCGCGCCGAGGCCGCGTGGGCGCTGTCGGGCGCGTTGAAGCCCGGCGTGTCGACCAGCTCCAGCTTTCGCAAGAGCTCGAGCGGCGCGTAGATCCCCACGCGCCGCACGTGCTCGGGCGGGACTTCGCCCAGGGCGCGACGCAGCTCGGCGTGGGGCACCACCCGGTCGGGCCCGCCGTCGCTGCGCTCGATGCGCGCGAAGCGGTCCGGCGCCCACACCAGATGGTTCAGGGTGGCCGTGGTGGGCAGCACGCCCACGGGGGCCACGTCTTCGCCGATCAAGGCGTTGATCAGCGACGACTTCCCGGCGTTGAACTCGCCCACGATGGCCACCCGGAGCGGGCGGTCCAGGTCGCGCTCGACCTGGGCGATGTCGGGCCAGGTGTCGAAGTCGGCCAGCCCGCGCGCCAAGCGACGCAGCTCGACGATCAGCTCGGCGAAGCGCGGCGGCGCGCCCTGGGGCAGCCAGCGCGCGAACACCTCGCGGCGCAGCGCTTCGGCCCACTCGCCGTCGCTGCCGTCCAGCGCCGCCAAGCGTGCGTCGTCGGCCTGGGCGTCGAGCGCGGCCACCAGCGCGGCGACCGGCGGCGAGAGCGCGGCGACCCGGCTCGCGGCGTGCTTCAGCCGTTCTGCCGAGCGCGCCTCGAGCGCCAGCGCCAGATAGCGCTCCGCCACCCCGGGCACGGCGCCGTCTGCGGCCTCGCCCAGCGCAGCCAGCGCCGCGTCCATCGCGCCCTCGGCGCGGGCGAACGCCGCCCGCAGCAGCGGGTCGCTGGCGATGCCCGCGTCCTTCGCCAGGCCGAGCAGTTGCTGCCGCCGCCGAGCGTCGGCCTGATGGGACACGTGGGCGGCGAGCGCTGGGATCAGACCCGGAGCCGCCAGGAGCACCGCTCGCGACCAGGCCTCGGGCGCCAAGGGGTCAGCGGTCAGCGAAAGCACGCGCGCCCGCACCAGCCACGCGCGCGCGTCGAGCACCGGCGGCACCGGCAGGGTCGAGCCCAGCTCGCGGGCCAGAGCCTCGTCTCCCGCGTCGAGCGCCATCTCGACCCGGCGCCAGACGGCCGCCTCCGAGCGGCGACCGGCCAGGCTGAGCTGACTCAGCCAGCGCTCGGCGCGAGCGCTGTCGCCCCGCCCACAGTCCCGATCCGCCAACCACAGGCGCGCGGCGTCGGCGGCGCTGGCGGGCTCGGCGAGCTCGGCCGAGCGAAACAGGTCGTCGTCGGGCGTCTGCCCCAGCCGATGCCGCGCCTGCGCCAGCCGGTACCAGACGTCGGCACGAAACGGCAGCTCGCGCCCCAGGCGCTCGAGCGCCTCGACCACCTCGTGATCGAGCAGCGCCGCCTCGGCTGCGTCGGCCCAGAGCAGAAGCCCCACGCGCGAGCGCGGCAGCTCGTCCACGATCGCCAGCGCGCTCTCCCGCGCATCCCACGCCCGGCCCGCCTCGAGCGCGCGCAGCGCGTCCAGTCGATGGCGCTCGGCGCCGCGGGCCAAGAGCTCGACGCGCGACAGCCAGTCGACGAGTTGATCGGAGAGGCGGGCCATGGGCCGGCCAGGTCAGCGTACCAGGGTGAGCTTGGCAGCGACTCCGAAACCGGCGATGTGACCGCTCTCTTCCGCGACGTAGACGTCACAACGCTCGTCGACTCGGAGCAGATCGGGGATCAGATCGGTCGGCACGGTCCCCAAGATCTCGCCGTCCCGCGGGCGCACCACGTGGACCTGGTGCTGGGGCACGAAGAGCGCGCCGCTGCGCAGCACGGGCTCGAGCCGGCGGGGCTGGTCGGCGTCCACATGGCGAGGGAAGACGTGGCTGTACCGCACGGCCCCGCTGTCGCCGTCGAGACACAAGAGCGTGCCCGACGCGCTGTTGCCCACCAGATCTTTGTCCACCGCCAGCCACGAGGTGGCCGGCGCGCCGAGGCCCGGCTCGACCGACCACGCCGCCTCGCCGGTGGCGCGATCGAAGCCACACAGACCGCTGCCCCGCCGATCGCGCGAGGCGATCACCACGCGGGTCGGGGTCAAGAGCGGAGCGTTGCCCGGGGCGGGTCGCTCGTCGATCTCGGCGGACCACGCCGCCTCGCCGCTCCACGGGTCCAGCTTGAGCAAGCGGGCCGTGGTCGCCCCGCTGACCACCGCGAAGGCCGCGTCGTGATCGACCGCCAGGTCGCCGGTGAACGGAAGCCGCTCGCGCATGCGCCACACGACCTCGCCGGTGGCCACGTCGAGCGCGACCAGCACCGAGTCTCCGGCCACCAGCAGCAGCTTGCCGGCCCGCCGCACGCGGTACGCGCCCGGACGCCGCAGGGTGTGCCGCCAGCGCACCTCGCCCGAGACCAGATCGATGGCGGTGATGGTGCGCTCGCCCTCGGCCACCGCCAGCAGCTTGGGCAGGCCGGGCGTGTGCACCACCGCGCCCGCTGCGCCGCCACCGGCGCGGGGCTTGAGGCTGAGCGCGAAGCGCGTCTGGCCGTCGTCCAGATCGAGCAGCGCGATGCGTCCGTCGGGCGCGATGCGCGCGATGCCCACCGGCGTGGCCACGCTGGCAGCGCGCGCCACCGGCACGCGCCACAAGAGGGTGCCGTGCGCGCGGTGAATGCAGGCCATCTCGCGCTCCGAGCCGACAATCAAGCGATCGCCGCACAGGAACGTGCCGCGCAGATCGATGTTCGGCACGGTCGCGACCCAGCGCGGCACGAAGCGCATCTTGCCGCCGTGCTCCCAGCGGCCACGGCTCTCGGCGCGGCGGGGTGGCACCGAGAACGAGCGGTAGCTCTCGGGCTGGCTGTTGGTCAGCGAGTCGTCGGCCAGGGCGTCTTCGACCCGCTCGGAGAGCGCCCGCGCCTGGGCCACCAGGGTCGAGAGGCGCAGGTTCTGGGCCTGGGTCGGATCCGCGGCGACCAGTGCGTCGCACAGGCCGCGGGCGAAGCGCACGAACGACTGCACCAGGGCTGCGGGCTCGAGCGCAGGAAACGTGATGCGCTCGGGTCCGCACGCCGGGCTCTGCACGCTGAGCGAGAGCGGCAGGTCGCCCACGCCGCGCTGCACCGACACGCGAGCGCTGCCCAGCTCGACCCGCCGGAACAACGCGCGCCCGTGCTGCCAGGCGTCCAGGGCGTCGTCGGCCAGCGCCACCAGCCGCTCGGCCAGCAAGAACAGGTGCACGTTGCCGAGCGGCGCGCTCTTGCCGCGGATCTTCAGCTGGGCCTCGCCGCACACCAAGAGGGCGTGCAGATCGGCCCGCTCGAGCTTGCGTTCCGAGAGCGCCTCGATGCCCGCGGCACTCTTGCGCAGCTCGGCCCTTGCGTGGACCGCGATGCCGCGGGTGGTGCGCGGCGCGAGCTCGAGCGGCTGGCGCTCGACTCGGGGCAGTGCCACCGCTTCGACTCCGTCGAGGGCGCGGGCGGCTGCCGCGATCGCGCCTTCGACCGCGCGCCCGGCGCCGGCCACGGGCGCATCACCCAGCGCGCTCTCGAGCGCGCGTCGCAGCTCGCAGAGCGGCACCCGTCGCTCGTGCACCGCCACCTCGGGCAAGGGGCCGCTGCGGAACACCGAGAGCAGCGCCGCCTCGCCGTCCACCTCGAGCCCCAGCTCCCAGACCTCTTGGTCCGAGTAGAGCTGGACGGTCGCCCGCCGCCGCCGCCCTGCGCACAACGCCGCCACGGCGTGAGCGAGCTCGGCCAACACCGGAAGCGCGTGGGACTCTCCCACGCGGGCGGTGACGTTCACGCCGTCTACGACGACGTCGAAGAGTCCCGACAGCGGCTCGAGGGCCGAAGGCGGGGTTTCACGTGGGGGCCGAACGACTACGTGGATCGCGCTCATCCGTAGGCGAAATCGTACGGGACAGGGGTGGGTGAACCCGAACTTTTGCGACCGCTTTGTCGTTCTTTGGACACGGCCGCCGTACGGGGCTAGGCCGAGCCGTGATCGCGGCAGAACGCTGGGGCATGGCTGTCGGCGCGGGATCCGCCGCGGTTTCCCTGGCGCTGCTCTGGGGCTTCACCGTCGACGACGCGTGGATCAGCGCGCGCGTCGCCCACCATCTGGCAACCGGCGTGGGTCATCGCTTCAACTCCGACGGGCCGGTGGTCGACGCCGTGACGCCGCTCGGGTTCGCTCACCTGCTGGCGCCCTTCGCGCGCTCCGGGCCCAGCGCCGCGTTCGTCGCGGCGCGGGTGCTGGGCGCCCTCTCGTGGGTCGCCGCCGCCGGCTGGCTCGGGCGTCAGCTGGCGTCGTGCGGCGAGCGGCGCTGGCGCTTCGCCCCGCTCGGCCTGGTCGCGATCTCGGTCCCGCTGGGCGCCTGGGCCAGCGCGGGGATGGAGACCGGCCTGGTGACTGCGCTCGCGACGCTGGCCCTCGGGCGCGGCCGCTTCGCGCCGCTGGCCGCGGGGCTGTGCGCGGCGTGGCGCCCCGAGCTCATCCCGTGGGCCATGGCGCTCGGCATCGGCACGGCGGTCGCGCGGCAGCGCGCGCCGGGGCCCGCGCTGTTCGGCCTCGCGCTCGCCCTGGGCCCGCCCGCGCTGGTGGCGCTCTGCCGGGTGGTCGCGTTCGGCACCGCCATGCCGCTGGCGGCGCTGGCCAAGCCTTCGGGGCTCGAGGCGGGGCTGGGCTACGCCGGCAGCGCGTTTCTGCTCACCGCCCTGCCGGTGCTCGCGCTGGCGCCGTGGGTGGTGCGCCAGCTGCCGGCGCACGTGGTGGCGGTGGGCATCGCCGGGCTGGTGCACTTCGGCGCGGTGGCCATGGCGGGTGGCGACTGGATGCCCTCGTTCCGACTGGTCGTGCCGGTCCTGCCGGCGTGGGTCCTGGTCGCAGCGGCGGTCGCCGAGCGGGCGGCGGCCTGGGCGAACGCGCTGCGACTGACCCTGGCGCTCGGGCTGTCGCTGCTGGTGTGGCGCGACGTGGGGCTGGCCTCGCGACACATCGTTCGGCAACGCAGCGCGCTCGTGGCGTCGGGGCGCGACGCGCTGGCCGGCGCGCGTCGCATCGCGACGCTCGACGCCGGGTGGGTCGGCATCGCCACCGGCGCGCACGTCGTCGACGTGGCCGGCGTGACCGATCCGACCATCGCCGGGCTGCCCGGCGGGCACACGTCGAAGCGCCTGGACGACGCTTTCCTGGAGCGGCGCGAGGTCGACGCGGTGGTCGCACTCTGGGACGCGCGGCGCGGGGGCTGGTTTCGCCGCAACGACGCACGCCTGGCGGAGCTGGCCCAGAGCGCCGAGTGGGTCAGCGGCCCCGAGCTGCCGCTTGCGGGCAGCACGTACAGCTACCGCGTGTTTCGAAGGCCGAGCGCGCGTCGCGCTCAGCCCGAGTGAGCCTCGCCGCCGTCGACGTAGAGCACGTTGCCGGTCAGCCAGTAGGTGCACGGCTGCGCCAGCGCCACCAGTGCCCGGCCGACGTCTTCGGGGCGCGTGAGCCGGTGCGACGGGTTCTTGCGGATGGCGACCTCGCGCATGGCGTCGCTGTCGGGGATCTTCTTCAAGGCCGGCGTGTCGGTGACGCCGGCGCAGATGGCGTTGGCGGTGATTCCGGCCGGCCCCAGCTCGAGCGCCAGCTGCCGGATGTGGCTCTCGAGCGCCGCCTTGGCCGAGCTGACCACGCCATAGCCGCGCCACACCTGGGCGGCCCCGGTGCTGGTCATGGCGAAGATCCGCCCCTGGTTGCTCAGCAGCTGACGGCTCAAGAGGTCTTGGGTCCAGTACACCAGGCTGTGCGCCATGACGTCGCAGGTCATGTCGACCTGCTTCTGGTTCACCGCATCTTCACCCACCAGCGGCTTGAGCGTGCCGAATGCCAGCGAGTGGAGCAGCACCCTCACCTTCTCACCACGACCGCGCTCGGTGAACCGACGGTTCACGTCGTCGAGCACCTCGGCCCGCTTGTCTTCGTCGGCCGCGTTCACGTTGTAGAACCACGCCTCGCGACCCATCTCGCGGAGCGACACCACCAGCCGCTCGACGTGAGGCATGGTCCCGCGACGGTCGAGGTGCACCCCGATGATGTCCACCCCTGCCCGCGCCAGCGCCAGGGCGGCGGCCTCGCCGAAGCCGCTGGATGCCCCGAGGATGAGCGCCCACCCATCGAGCGGGGGAACCGGAAAGTCGTCGCGGTCGGTCATCGCCGTGCCTGTCTACTACAGGCTTTCGGCTTGGGGAGCCGGCTTTCGCCGTTTTTTGGCGGACGCTGCCGGCGGCGGCAGCGATCGGCGCAGCTCGTCGGCTTTGTCTCGGACGAAGTGCGCGATTTTCCGCATCGGGACCCGCGCCGGGCAAAGCTGCTCCTTCTGCTCGAGGACCTCGTCCGACACGTGCGAAAACGAGAGCTGAGCCGCGTGGAAGTCCGGCATGCTGCGCGACGCCGCCAGCATCAGCGGCATGATCCCGCGGTAGCGCCCGGCAGAGCCGGCAATCCGCGACGACTCGCCCCGGTCGCAGAGCCCGCAGGCGATGCAACGCCCGAACTCGGCGAGCTCCTGGCGCTCGCTCGGGGTCACCGGCGGCAGCCGGTCGGCCGCATAGTTGTCCCGGAAGCGGGCCAGGCCGTCGACCCGCGCCGAGAAAAGACGACGAAAGACCGTACGGATCACCGCCCACGCGAGCAGCAGGATGGCCTTGATCCGGGGGGGCACGGCGCGCCACCGTACCATGACGCAGCGAGCCATCCGGCGTTTCGAGTGAGCCAGGGGAGGCCTCGAACCGGGAGCCGTATCAAGGGCCAGGGGCCGGCAGACCGTAACGTCGTTACGCTCGATCGTTACGCTGTGACGCTGGGTTACGCATCCTAACCCGTTGATCTCAGGGAAGAATCCGTTGGCACGCGGCGTGCTTTAGGCCGAACCGCAACCCCAGAGGAGCCGGACGATGATGACCCCCGAGTTCGCCTGCACGCCCGCCGAGAGCACCCCCGATCCGAGCGAGGCAGAGGCCGAGGCGACGCTGCTCGCCGGGATGATCGCCGACCAGGAGCGAGCCTGGCGCGACTTCAACGACCGCTACTCGCGGCTCATCTATCGCTGCATCACCCGGGTCACCGCCCGGTTTTCGGCGGTGGTCGGCCCCGACGACGTCCGGGAAATCTACGCCATGCTGTGCGTCCAGCTGCTGGCGAACGACAAGCGCAAGCTGCGCAGCTTCGAGCCCGGTCGCGGCAACAAGCTGGGCAGCTGGATCGGCATGCTGGCCATTCACAGCGCGTACGACCACCTGCGCACGCTCAAGCGCGAGCCCAAGCGCGGCGCGCTCAGCGAAGCCGAGGGCCTTTCTTCCGAGCTGCCGGATCCCCACGACGTGTGCGTGTTCCGCCAGCAGGTCGGGATGGTGAGCGAGATCTTGGGCGAGTTCTCGGACAAAGACCGCGAGTTCATCACGCTCTATTACGGCGAGAGCCTCGAGCCCGAGGAGATCGCGCAGCGGATGGGGATCAGCGTCAAGACCGTGTACTCGAAGAAGCACAAGATCCGCAGCCGGCTCGAGACGCTGGTGGTCCAGCGCCGGCTCGCGGCCTGAAAACCCGCCCGGCCCCGGCGCCAGTTGCTCGTGCCCGGCTCTTGATTTAGAGGTTCTGCCACCTCGTGGCAGCCCTCAAGCCCCTCGCCCTCGGCCTGGCGTGTCTGGCCTTCGCCTGCGGCGAAGGTGCGCCGGGTGATCTCGACAAGGTCCCGCCCACCGGCGGCGACATCCTGGGCGGCGGCCAGCGGCTGCATCAGCTCAACGACCGCACCGGCGGCGCTCACCCGCCCGACGGCACGCTGGTGAACGTCACCGCGGTCTCGGTGCTCGCCGTCGACACCTACGACGAGACCTCGGACGGCGCGAGCGCCGGCAACATCTACGCGCAGGACCTGCCCGTGGGCGGCGCCACCCCGCCCTACGGCGGCATCACGCTGTTCGACGCCAGCTTCAGCCCGCCCACGCTGCGCATCGCCGCCGGCGACGTGGTGGACGTCCGCGGCACCTACGACGAGTTCGAGGGGCCGTCATCGAGCCCGTTCAAGTGCACGGATCCGAAGGACGAAGAGTCGTGCGCGTCCCTGCCCGAGATCGTGGGCGGGAACATCTCGCTCCGGTTCGAGTACGGCGTGCCGGCGCCGGTGGTCATCCCGCTGTCCGAGCTGGCCACCTACGAGACCGGCCGCAAGTGGATCGGCGTCCTGGTGCGTGTCGAGAACGTGAAGGCCCAGGCCGACGGGGTCAAGTCGACCAGCGGCCGCTTTGCGGTGAAGCTGGACACTCCGACCAGCGATCCGAAGGGGCTGCCGACGATCAACAACGCCCTGCTCGATCTGGAAGGCACCGGGCTGCCCTTCAAGACCGGAACCGCCTTCAAGTCGGTCACCGGCGTGGTGCAGTACTTCTACAACTTCGCGATCTCGCCGCGCACCAAGGACGACATCCAACTGTGAGACGGCGTGCCGAGCGCACGTGGGCGGCGCTCCCCGCCTTGCTGCTCGCGCTCGCGTGTCAGGCGCCCACGGCGCGGCGTGCCGTGCCGCCACCCAGCCCCGAGAGCGGCCGACCCGCGGTCGAGCTGCGCGCGCTGGCCGACCGGCCCGCGCTCAGCCTGGTCCACCGCGAAGGCGATCCACGCGGTGCCGTCGCCGTGGCCGTTGCGCACGACTTCGGCTCCGAGGCCTCGCTCGGCCTGGCGTCGATCCTGCGCGCTCGCCTGGAGCGAGCAGGTTTTCGCGAGCTCGAAGTGCGCCCGCACGCGCTCGGCGTGTTGCTGTCGACGCTGGTCTCGACGCCCGACGATGGCGCGCGGTTCGCGCGGGCGGCGACCACCGCGCTCACCACCGCCATCGCCGACGGCGAACGACCGCGCGACGCGCTGCGCGCGCCTGCCCTGCGGGGCGCCGCCGAGGCTGCGGTCCAGGGCTGCTCGGGGGAGCTGGGCCTCGAGCCTGCCGAGGGCGGGGCGGCCCCCGAGGCCCCGGACGGCGCCACGCTCGAGTCGTGGCGCGCACAGCTGGCGTCGGCGGGCTCGGTGGCCTTCGCGGCGGTCGGCCCCCGCGCGCTGCTCGACGCGCTCGCCACCGCGGTCGAGCGCGGCGACAAGTGGCCCGCGGCGGCGCCGCCGAGTGACCGCTGGCCCGACGCCGACAGCATCGGCAGCGTGCGCTCGGGCGAGCGACGGCTGTCGGTGGCGTTCCGCGCCCCGGACGCCGCGCGAGCCCTCGAGACCAGCCAAGAGCTGGCAACCCCGGGCTCGGTGCTGGCCACGCGGCTCGCTGCGCTCGACGCCGCCTTCCGACTCGATCGCGTGGTGGCGACCGCGCGGGTGCGCGGCGCCTGCTTGCGCATCGACGCGCGTGCCGCGTCCGCCGAGCTGACGGCGCTGGACGTGGCTCGAGCGGCCAGCGTGATCGACGAAGAGGCGCGGCGCGCGCTGGAGGGGCGCACCGGCCCGCCCAGCACGCTGGACGAAGCCGTGATTCGCCCGTCGCACCCCGCCGAGGCGGCCGCCGCCGCCGCGTGGCGGGCGCTGATCGCGCGGCAGTCGCCCGGCGCGCTGCGCCGCGCGGTGTCGTGGGCCGGCCCGTCGCTGGGCCGTGATGGCGAGCTCGACCGGGCCAGCAGCGTGCTCGACGCGGCGCGCGGGAAGAACAGCGTCGAGCGCCGGGTTCGGGTCGAAGCCGGACAAGGCGAGCTGTGGGCTCTGCTGGCCAGCCCGTGCGGAACGGCCTCCGAGTCGGGCGACGACGCCGGCGTGCACGAGGTCTTGATGCGCGCTCTGGCGCACAAGCGCAGTGGCGTCGCCAGCGTGCAGCTCGAGCCCTGGATCACGCCCGACGCGGTGGGGCTCTTGGCCCACGCGACCCGGGCCAGCGGCGGCGAGACGCCCGCCGAGCTCGCCCGCCGGGTCGGCGACGCCCTCGGGCGAGCGCTGGTGGCCGCCCGTCTGAGCGGCAGCGACGTGGCCGAGATGAAGGCCGAGCTCTTGGGCGAGATCGGGCCGGCCGGACAGCGCGGGTACTTCGCCCTGCTCGACGCAGCCAGCGGCGGGCACCCCTCGTGGCTGGATCCGCGCGGCACCTGGCGCGCGGTGTCGACCACCCTCACCTCGACCGCCGACGCGCGGCGCCGCGTGTGGGTCGGCGGTCCGCTTCGGTTGGCGGTCTTGGCCAACGCCAAGGCCGAACAGGCCGACGCGGCGGGCAACGCCCTGGAACGCTGGCTTCGCCCGTATCGTGGCGAGCCCGCCACTTGCCCCAGCGCCGCGCGCGTCGCGCCCGGCCAGAGCGAGCAGAGCGTCGAGACGGCGCGCCCCGAGCACGTCCGCGCGCACCTGGCCTACCCGGTGAGCGCCGCCAGCCGCGACGCCGAGTGGACGGTGCACTTGATGAACCGCGAGCGCGGCTGGCTCGAGCAGAGCCTGGGCCCGAGCGGCGAGCTGCGGGCGCGAGCGGCGCTGCTCGGCGGCAAGGCCAGAGCCGCCCTCGTGATCGAGATCATCGCGCCCGAGGCCGAGCGCGTGCGCGCGGTGGGCCAGGTGCGAGCACTGCTCCAGAGCCTGGCCCGGGGCAGCGCCACCGAGGCCGACGCCGAGCTCGCGCGGCGCCATTTCGAGGCCCGCGACGCCGAGCGGGCGCTCGATCCCCGGGGACGGGTGGTCGACGCGTGGCGGGGTGCCCCCGCCCCGCGGGCCGATCTGTCGAGCCTTCGCCGCTTTCATCAGCAGCTGGGCACGGCCCGAGAGATCGCGGTCCACGCCCGCTTGAAGGAGTGACTGTCCGCGCCGCGCGGCTTGTTGTATTCGCTCCGCATGTCGGGCCGTCCGTTCGTGCTCATTCTCGACTACGGGTCGCAGTACACGCAGCTCATCGCGCGTCGCATCCGCGAGTCGAGCGTGTACTGCGAGATCCATCCCGGCACGCTGTCGCTCGCGGCCATCCAGAAGCTCGGGCCCAAGGCCATCGTGCTGAGCGGCGGCCCGCAGAGCGTGTACGGCGACGAGGCTCCGAAGAGCGACCCGGGCGTGTTCGACCTGGGGGTGCCGGTGCTGGGCATCTGCTACGGCGAGCAGCTGATGGCGCACCAGCTCGGCGGCAAGGTCGAGCCGAGCAGCCATCGCGAGTACGGCCCCGCCAAGCTGACGGTGAAGGAGCCAGCGGGGCTCTTCGCGCCGTTTGCCGCCGGCGACGAGGTGGCGGTGTGGATGAGTCACGGCGATCGCCTGACGGCGCTGCCGCCGGGCTTCCGGGTGCTGGGCGAGAGCGCCAACGCGCCGCTGGCCGCCATCGGCGATCCGTCGCGACGACTTTTCGGCATCCAGTTTCACCCCGAGGTCGCCCACACCCCGCGCGGCGCCGAGATGCTCCGCGCGTTCTTGTTCGAGGTCGCGGGGCTCGAGCCCGATTGGACCCCCGGCTCGTTCGTGCACGAGGCCATCGCCTCGGTGGCCGCCCGGGTCGGCCCCGACGAGCGGGTGATCTGCGGCCTGTCGGGCGGTGTGGACTCGTCGGTGGCGGCGGTGCTGTGCCACAAGGCGCTGGGCGACCGGCTGGTGTGCATCTTCGTCGACAACGGCCTGTTGCGCGCCCACGAGCGCGAGACGGTGGAGCACACCATGCGGCAGAGCTTCCACCTCAACCTGGTGGTGGCCGACGCGCGGGCCCGCTTCATGAATGCGCTGTCGGGCGTGACCGACCCCGAGCAGAAGCGCAAGATCATCGGTCGCGAGTTCATCGAGGTGTTCGACGAGCACGCCGCCGGCGTGAAGAACGCCAAGTGGCTGGTGCAAGGCACGCTCTACCCCGACGTGATCGAGAGCGTCAGCGTGCGGGGGCCGAGCGCGGTGATCAAGAGCCACCACAACGTGGGCGGGCTGCCCGAGCGCATGAAGTTGTCGCTGATCGAGCCGCTGCGCGAGCTGTTCAAGGACGAGGTGCGGCGCGCGGGCGAGGCCCTGGGCATGCCCCACGACGTGCTCTGGCGGCACCCCTTCCCCGGCCCCGGGCTGGCGGTGCGCTGCCTGGGCGAGCTCACCGAGGCCCGGCTCGACGTGCTGCGCAAGGCCGACGCCATCGTCGACGAAGAGATCCGCGCCGCGAACCTGTACTCGTCGCTGTGGCAAGCGTTCGCCGTGCTCTTGCCGGTCAAGAGCGTGGGCGTGATGGGCGACGACCGCACCTACGAAGAGACCTGCGTGGTGCGCGCCGTACAGTCCAGCGACGGCATGACCGCGGATTGGGCTCGCCTGCCCCACGAGGTGCTCGCCACGATCAGCGCCCGCATCACCAACGAGGTGCGCGGCATCAACCGCGTGGTCTACGACATCAGCAGCAAGCCGCCCTCGACCATCGAGTGGGAGTGATGCGCGCGCTCGTGCTGGCCCTTCTGCTCGCGTTCGCCGGCTGCCAGAGCGGGGTGGGCCGCGCTGCGGTCAGCATGAGCGTGAAGCTGAGCGCCCGCTCCCCGGGCGACGCCTCGGTGTTCATCGACGAGGAATACGTCGGCCCCCTCGGCTACGTGGCCGCCCACGGCGTGCGGCTGCCGGTGGGCGAGCACCGCGTCACGGTGCAGAAAGACGGCTTCTTCCCCTGGGACCGGCTGGTGGTCGCAGACCGGGAGGCGGTGCGCCTGGACGTGGACCTCGAGCCGGTTCCGGACTGACGAGCGCGCCCCTGCCGAGTACATTGCCGGAAATGGCGCTCTCTCGCCGCGGCCTCTTGGCGCTCGGTGCCTGCTTCGGGGTGGGCGCCACCGTGGGGGCGCGTCTGGGCCTTCCCGCGGCCCTGGGTCCGGGCGCGCCGCGGGAAGTTCGGGGGCGCGCCCGCGCCCTGGTGGACGAGGCCTTCGACGGGCTCGACCGCTCGCGCATGTGGGACGTGCACGTGCACGTCACGGGCCTGGGCACCGGCGGCACCGGCTGCTGGGTGAACCCCGACATGCGCAAGCTGACCGCGCCCTGGCGCCACTTCAAGTTCGACGTCTACCGGCACGCCGCAGGCATCACCGACCTGACCCGAGCCGACCAGCAATATGTCGAGCGCCTGCTGGCGCTGCACCGCATGGCGAACCCCGCCGGCAAGCTCTTGGCCTACGGCTTCGACTACTTCGTGGACGAATCCGGCGAGCAGCGCCCGAGCAAGAGCGAGTTCTTCGTCCCGAACGAGTACGTGCTGTCGCTGGCCCAAGCGCACCCAGAGATCCTCCCCTGCGCGTCGATTCACCCCTACCGCTTCGACGCGGTGGAGCGGCTGAACCGGGCCGTGACCGCCGGCACGGTCGCGATCAAGTGGCTGCCCAACGCCATGGGCATCGACCCCGCCAGCGAGCGCTGCGACGCCTTCTACCGGCGTCTGGCCGAGCTGGGCCTGCCGCTCATCACCCACGCCGGCGAAGAGCTGGCGGTGCACTCGCCCGACGCCCAAGAGCTGGGGAACCCGCTGCGCCTGCGGCGCCCGCTCGAGCGCGGGGTGCGGGTGGTGGTGGCCCACGCGGCCAGCCTGGGCGTGGTCGAAGATCTGGACGCGCCCGAGCGGCTGAAGGTGCGGGCGTTCGACGCCTTCATGCGGCTGTTCAGCGACGCGCGCTTCGACAAGCTGCTGTTCGCCGACATCTCGGCGCTCACCCAGTTTCACCGCCTGCCAACGCCCCTCCGCGAGCTCTTGATCGCCAAGGGGATGCACGGTCGGCTGCTCAACGGCTCGGACTATCCGCTCCCCGCCATCGATCCGATCATCAGCACCCGGATGCTGGAGCGCAGCGGATTCATCACGGCCAAGGACCGCGACGGGCTGAACGAGATCTACGCCCACAACCCCCTGCTCTTCGACTTCGTGGTCAAGCGGCGGGTCGCCGTCGAATACAAGGACCAGACCCACCGGTTCTCGCCCAGCGTGTTCGAGACCGCAGGGTTCTTCCAGAGGCCGAAGGCCTGAATGGGGCGCGGCGCGCCCGTGCTTCTCCGTCGGCGGGTTGTGCTATGGTCCGCGTCCCCTCGGGGTGTACCTCAACCTGGTAGAGGGCCGGCTTTGGGTGCCGGCTGTTGTGGGTTCAAATCCCTCCACCCCGACCCGAGAACGCGAGAAGACGCTTCGAGGACGACCAGTTAGCGCGCTGGCTCGTCCGGCGTTCACACCAACCAGTCCTCGACCCGAAGCCCCTGGCTGGTGCCGTCCCTCGAAAACGAACTTCAAAGCTCGGGAACGTCTCCGCTGCCGCCCTGACGGCGCGCCTCGGCGAAGAAGGCCAGTAGCGCCTCCAGCGTCTCGTCCCCGCGCCAGCTCACGCCGTCCAGCGCCTCGGCGACCGTCTTCGCGGGCATCATGGGCCCGGCCTCGACGGCCCGCAGCTCGACGGTCAGGTCTTCGAACTGGGCGCGCACGGCACGCGACGGGTCGCGGCGGAGCGCGGCCAGTGCCTCTTCCATGGTCCGGGGGTCGGCTGCCACTTGTATCGAACGCGAACGCGGGCGCGAGCGCGAGCACGAACTGGTCGAGCTCACTATCCTCATTTCGGTCTATCAGGGCCGCAGGGGGCACTCTGGCCAGCGGCGCGAGGTCGAAGGCGAAGAAATCTCGCCCTTTACTGCAAGCGGCATCGCTGTCGTCTTGCGGCGTTCTTGCCGAACGGCGCGCATGTTGTCGCTCGCCATCCCAGCCATCGCCCCAGACGGTTGCCGCCGTCGGCCGGCGCTCCCGTTCACCCGTTCGCGCTCAATGGCACCGGCGCCTCGAACAGGCGCCTCAGCGCGCCGGGGTCTTGCTCGGAGAGCGCAAGCAGGTGCGCTACGGCGAGCTGCGTTTCCCGCGAAATCTGGCTCTTGCCGTTCTCGAACCGAGAGACCGTCGCCTCGTCGATGTCCAGCGCGCGAGCAAGTTCGCTTTGCTTCAGGCCAAGGGCCTTCCGCGCAAAGCGGAGCACGCTTCCGCCAACATGCTGCGCGTCGTTCAAAACGACGGCCACCGCGCGGCGCTCCAACACCTCGAGCTGTTTCTGGCTCAGCTCGTACTCCCCGCACTTCGAGCAAACGTCAATCATCGCACTGCCGTCCTGCACCTTCCGGTCGCCGACCGCGACCGTCTGGTTGACGGACTTCCGCGCCATAGCCCCCCCGCAGCTCCAGCACTTCTTGCCCTTCTTCATCACGCTTTTCCCATCAGAAGACCGTCACCACCCGGACCACGGCGCCCTCCACCGCGACCACAACCTGAAGCGGTTCACCGTCAAGGTCGTTGCCTCCGCTCACCTTCCAGGTCTCGTTGTCAGGCCGCCATTCCACCGAGGCGGCAGACATCAGCGCGGCCTGAACGTCCCTCGCCTGGGCTCCGCGTTCCTCCATCCGCTCGCGTCCATGCTTGGTGTACCGAAGCTGTCCAAGAGCGGCTGCATCCCGGACTGTCCGGAGAACCTCCTCGGGTGCTGGTCTCAAGGTCATGTACGGGCCGCCTGACAAAAAATCAAGTCCCCATCCGTGCAGTACCGGGAATCCCGCAATATCGCAAGCGATGGCAGCGTCGTGGGTCGAGGGGAACCCGCAACTCCCGAGAAAATCGTGTGTCGTGCGGATCGGCTGCGGCTTTCGGGAGCGTGGGCCCAAATCCCTCCACCCCGACCCGAGACCCCCTCAGAGCAGCACGCCGGCCACGCACGCCACCATGCAGGTGGTGAGCAGGCCGCCGATCATCGCTCGCAGGGCCAGGCGCGACAGATCGTGGCGGCGCTCGGGGGCCAGGCCGCTGTAGCCGCCGATCTGGATGCCGATGCTGCCGAAGTTGGCGAAGCCGCAGAGCGCGTAGGAAGCGATCAGCCGGCCGCGCTCGCTGAGCCAGGCCGGGTCGGACTTCAGGGCGCTGGACATGTTCGAGTAGGCCACGAACTCGTTGAGCACCGTCTTCTGGCCCAGCAGGCTGCCCACCTTGGTCACGTCGGCCTGCGGCACGCCCATCACCCAGGCCAGGGGCGAGAAGACCCAGCCCAGGATCTGCTCGAGCGAGAGCGGCCGGCCGAGCAGGTGGGTTCCGGCCGAGCCCAGGGCCGCGTTGACCAGGGCGGTGAAGGCCAGGAACACGATCAACATGGCGGCCACGTTGGCCGCCAGCTTGAGGCCGTCGGTGGCGCCCGAGGCAATGGCATCGAGCACGTTCACGTTCTCGCTGGGCAGCTCCTTCGGCGCGTGCTCCAGGGTCTCTGGCGTCTCGGTCTCGGGCAGCATCAGCTTGGCGATCACCAGCGACGCCGGCGCGCTCATCACGCTGCACGCGATCAGGTGGCCCGCGATGCCGGGCACGAAGCTGCTCAGCATGGCCACATAGGCGGCCAGCACGCCGCCGGCGGTGGTGGCGAAGCCCGCGGTCATGCAGGCCATCAGCTCGGACTGGGTCAGGCGGGCGATGTACGGGCGGATCACCAGCGGCGCCTCGGTCTGGCCGACGAACACGTCGGCCACCGTGGAGAAGGTCTCGGCGCCGCTGGTGCCCAGGAAGCGCGCCAAGAGGTGGGCCGTCTTGCGGATCACCAGCGGCATCACCCGCAGGTGGTAGAGCACCGCCATCAGGGACGAGAAGAACAGGATGGTGGGCAGCACCTGGAACGCGAAGATGAAGCCGAAGCTCTTCGGATCCGAGACCAGGCTGCCGAAGACGAACTCGGCGCCCTTGCGACTGAAGCCCAGCAGCCCCTCGACCGCGTCGTTGGCCCAGGCGAAGGCCCGGCTCACCGGGGTGCGGAGCACCAGCACCGCGAAGGCGACCAGCAGGGCCAGGCCCCAGCCGACGGTCCGCAGGCTGACGTGCCGGCGGCGGTCCTTCGGGCACAGGGCGTAGGCCACCGCCATCATCACCAGGATCCCGAGGACGCTGACCAACCGGTCTCGCATGCGGCCGGCGACTATCCGGGGTTTTGGCCGGACTCAAGCGCCGCCGCGAAAGCATTGCGCGCGGCGACTTGGCCAGGCGCGGTGATCGAGGCGAAAATCGGTGTCCGCCGGGCCTCGACAGCCGGTCCCGGGCCCGGCATCTTCGGCGAGAAAGAACCATGCGCAAGCGTCCTCACGTTCTCGGTGTCGTGCTCGCGGGTGGCGAGGGGCGGCGCCTGTGGCCGCTCACGCGGGATCGCGCCAAGCCCGCCGTGCCCTTCGGCGCCACCTACCGCCTGGTGGACTTCGCGCTCTCGAACCTGGTGAACGCCGGCTACCTGCGGATCGCGGTGCTCACCCAGTACAAGAGCCACAGCCTGGATCGGCACATTGCCCAGACCTGGCGCATGTCGCCGCTGTTCGGCAACTTCGTGATGAGCGTGCCGGCGCAGATGCGCATCGCCAAGCGCTGGTTCGAGGGCTCGGCGGACGCCATCTACCAGAACCTGAACCTGATCGGCGACGAGAACCCCGACTACATCTGCGTGTTCGGCGCCGATCACATCTATCGCATGGACGCCTCGCAGATGGTCGAGGCCCACATTCGCTCGGGGGCGGGCGTCACGGTGGCGGGGATCCGGGTGCCTCGAGCCGAGTCGAACCGCTTCGGCGTGATCGAGCCCGACAAGAACGGGCGCATCAAGCGCTTCCGCGAGAAGCCCGAAGAGTGCGAAGGCCTGGCCGACGCCCCCGATCAAGTCCTGGCCTCGATGGGCAACTACGTCTTCTCACGCCGCACGCTCGAGACGGCAGTGGTCGAGGACGCGAAGAACGCCGCCAGCCACCACGACATGGGCGGCGACATCATCACCATGCTGGTCGAGCGCGGCGAGGCCGCGGTCTACGATTTTGCGACCAACAACGTGCCCGGAACCACCGCCCGCGACCGCGGCTACTGGCGCGACGTGGGCACGCTGGACAGCTATTACGACGCCCACCTCGATCTGATCAGCGTGCACCCGGTGTTCAACCTGTACAACGAAGAGTGGCCGATCCACACCTGGTACGGCTCGCTGCCCCCGGCGAAGTTCGTGTTCGATCAAGAGGGCCGGCGCGGCATGGCGATCGACAGCATCGTCAGCGCCGGCACGATCGTGGCCGGCGGCGTGGTGCGGCGCAGCATCCTCTCGCCGGGCGTGCGCATCGAGCCGGGCTCCGAGGTGACCGACAGCGTGCTGATGCAAGACGTGCGCATCGGTGAGGGCGCCATCGTCCGCCGAGCCATTCTCGACAAGAACGTGGTGGTGCCGCCCGGCGCCCGGGTGGGGGTGGACGCCGAAGAGGACCGCGCCCGCGGCTTCACCTTCAGCGACAACGGGATCGTGGTCCTGGGCAAGGGCGACGACGTGTTCACGCCGGTCTGAGCATGGCCGAGCCCCGCTCCGCGTCGCGCTGGTCACGCGGGAATACCCCCCGGACGTGTACGGCGGCGCCGGCGTGCACGTGGAGTATCTGGCGCGCGAGCTCCGCAAGCTGCTCGAGCTTCGCGTGCACTGCTTCGGCCTGCCCCGCAGTGACCCGGGGGTGGACGCTCACCCCCACTGGGACGCGCTCTCGGGCGACGAGCCGTACGGGGCGGCGCTGCGCACGGTCAGCACCGACCTGGCCATCGCGGCACGCCTGGGCGACGCGCAGCTGGTGCACACCCACACCTGGTACGCCAACTTCGCCGGTCATCTGGCGCAGCTGATCCACGGCGTGCCCCACGTGATGACCTCGCACAGCCTCGAGCCGCTGCGGCCCTGGAAAGAAGAGCAGCTGGGGGGTGGCTACCGCCTGTCGTGCTTCATCGAGAAGACGGCCATCGAGGCCGCCAATGCGGTGATCGCCGTCTCGCGCGGGATGCGCAACGACATTCTCGCCACCTACCCCGGCGTGCACCCCGAGCGCGTGCACGTGATCCACAACGGCATCGACCCGGACGAATACCACCCGACCGCCGAGACCGAGGCGCTGCGCCGCTACGGCATCGACGCCTCGCGACCGTACGTGGTGTTCGTGGGTCGCGTCACTCGCCAGAAGGGCGTGGTGCACCTCTTGGCGGCCGCCCGCCACTTCGATCCCAGGGTGACCCTGGTGCTGTGTGCCGGCGAGCCCGACACCCCCGAGATCGCCCTCGAGGTTCGCCGGATCGTGGCCGAGCTCGAGGAACGCGAAGCGCCGGTCTTGTGGATCGAGCAGATGCTCGACCGCGCCGAGGTCGTGCAGATCCTCGCGCACGCACGCGCCTTCGTCTGCCCCAGCGTGTACGAGCCGTTCGGGATCGTGAACGTCGAAGCCATGGCCTGCGGCGTGCCCGTGGTGGCCTCGGCTGTCGGTGGAATTCCGGAGATCGTGAACCACGACGAGACCGGCTACCTGGTCGAGTTCGAGCCCGCGCCCGGCGCATCGGCCGGGCCTGCCGATCCGGATGCCTTCGCCCGCGAGATCGCGCGCCGGGTCAACGCGCTGGTCGACAGCCCCGACCTCGCAGCGCGCATGGGCCGCGCGGGCCGCGCGCGGGCCCTGGCCGAGTTCAGCTGGCACGGGGTCGCGAAAAAGACCGCGTCGCTGTACGCCTCGCTGCGGCGGGGCTGAACCGCCGGCCGGGATCGCCCGAGATCGCTCGACGCCCCTGCCGGTTCCGGGCATGATTGCGTGTCGTGGCGCAGATTGACGATAACGCGATCGACGGGTTCGATGACGACGCCCTGGAGGACGAGCGCACCGCCGTGGTGCATCTCGCCGACCTGCGCCGCTCGTCGCTACCGGCCAAACCCGACCGCCACATCCTGGTGCGCATGGACAGCGTCAGCGTGGGGCAGGTCTTCTCGCTCGACGCAGACGAGTGGACGCTCGGCCGTCACACCCAGTCGAGCGTGGTGCTCACCGACGACGGCGTGAGCCGCAAGCATGCCCGGATCGTGCGCGAGGGCGACCGCTACGTGCTCGAGGACCAAGGCAGCGCCAACGGCACCTTCGTGCGGGGCAACAAGATCTCGCGCCACGAGCTGACCGACGGCGACGTGTTCCAGCTCGGGCCGACGGTGATGTTCCGCTACACGTACACCGACGCCAGCCAAGAGCGCATGCTCAACAAGCTGTACGAGGCATCGGTGCGCGACGCGCTGACCGGCAGCTACAACCGCGAGCACTTCGAGGAGCGCCTGAAGGTCGAGGTGGCTTTCGCCCGGCGCCACGCCACGGTGGTGTCTTTGGTCATGTTCGACCTCGACCACTTCAAGAAGGTCAACGACACCCACGGCCACCCGGCAGGCGACGCGGTCCTGATCTTCGTGTCTCAGACGGTGAAGAAGGCGATGCGCACCGAAGACGTGTTCGCGCGCTACGGCGGCGAAGAGTTCGCGGTCATCTTGCGGGGCATCGACCTCGAGGGGGCGCGCCACGTCGGCGAGCGCCTGCGCACCCTGGTGTCCGCCGCCCCGGTCGAGTTCGACGGGAAGAAGATCGGGGTCACGATGAGCGTCGGGTGCTCCACGCTCAGCGACTGTCCCGAGCCGTCGACCATGGCGCTGGTCGCCATCGCGGACCGTCGGCTTTACGCCGCCAAGCACGGCGGGCGGAACCGGGTCGTCGCGGAAGGTTGAGCCCCCGCCGCGCGTAGGAGGCGGCATGCGCGTAGCGTTGCTGGCTTCGGCCCTGCTTCTGGCCTGCGGCGGCTCGGGGGGCGGCGGAGGGGCCGATGCGGGCCTCGGGGGCGCGGGGGGCGGCGGCGGCTCGCCGGCGGGCGGCAGCGGCGGCAGCACGCTCTGTGTCCCCGGCAACCAGGTGGCATGCGCCTGCCCGGGCGGCGACGACGGCACCCAGATCTGCAACCCGAGCGGCTCGGGGTTCGAGCCCTGCGTCTGCGGTGCGGGCGGCAGCGGTGGCGCGGGCGGCAGCGGTGGCGCGGGCGGCAGCGCCGGCGCCAGCGGTGCGCCGGCCGGGGGCGGCGCCGGCGGCACCGCCTGCACCTCGGGGGAGAAGATCTGCGGCGGCAAGTGCGTCGCGCCGAGTCACAGCAACGGCTGCGGCCCGTCCGGATGCACGCCGTGCCCGGTGCCCGTCCACGCCTACGCCTGGTGCAGCGGCGCGTACTGCGACTTCACCTGCACCACCGGCTACGTCAAGTCCGGCAGCAGCTGCGTCTCGGGCGGCGGGGGCGGCAGCGGCGGCACGGCGGGCAGCGGCGGCGCGGCGGGCAGCGGCGGCGGGCTCGGCGGCTTCGGCGGCTCGACCAATTGCCCGCCCAGTCAGCCCGCGCAGGGCAGCGCCTGCATTTCCGGGCCGATGTTCTGCCCCTATGGCGCGGTGACCTGCATCTGCATGGGCCAGTGGCTCTGCCAGTGACGCGCGCTCAGTCCCCTGGCCGGCTGCGGGGGCCGCGCTCGTCGTTCCACACGTCGAGGCGCCGCAGATCTTCCCACACCTGACCGGGCGACGTGTACCGATACTGCTCGTGACGGCGGAGCATGACGCTGCAGATCTGCCCGATCGGCGTGCCCAGCGCCTCGGCGCGAGCGCGGGGCGTGCCGGCCCGGATCTGCGCCAGCACCTCGTCGTAACCGGCAGAGAACTCGATCGGGTACTCGCCGGTGTGCATCGCGTACATCAGCATGCCCAGCTGATAGAGATCGCTCTGCTTGGTGGTGTATCCGCTGGCCAGCACCTCGGGGGCCATGATCCGGTGGTGCACCACCTTCGGGCGCACGGCGTGCTGGCCGTACATCTCTTGAGCGATGCCCAGATCGCTGATCTTGCAGCTCAGCTTGTCGCCCTGCACCATCAAGATGTTGCCGGCGTGCAGATCGTTGTGCACCAGCTCGTTGTCGGCCAGGTACTGCACCGCGAACAAGAGCTGGCGCATCAGCTCGACGATCAACCGATCGGTGAAGGGGGTGCCGATCATGTCTTCGAGCGCGTGGTCGCAGCGCTCGAGCACCAGATAGAACAGGCCCCCGGCCTCGAAGTAGTCGAACACGTAGACGATGTTCGGGTGCCGCAGGCGGTACAGGCGCTCGGCCTCGCGCAGCCACTCTTCCCTCACCTCGAGGTAGGGCCGGTTGGCGGGCTGGAACACCTTGAGCGCGAACTGCTGATCGAAGGGGCCCACGCAGTCGAAGACCGCGCCGAACGAGCCGTCCCCGATCAGGTTTCCGAGCAGATAGCTGAAGCCGCGAGGCGAAACGACCAACCCCCCGGTCATGGGGAAGGCCAGCGAGCCGCTCAGGTATTGGGTCACGGAATCACCGGGCATTTTACGACGCTGCTTGCCTAAATGCCCAGGGCCCGCTAATAGCCCGCCCTCCCCCTATGGCCAACCGAGCAATTTGGAACGTGCGCCGCCGCCACGAGTGGCTGGCAACGCCGCTCAAGCAGAAGCGTCTCACCCGCCGCAAGCGCCTGCGCATCGGCCTCGAGCAAGCCCTGGAGCGCAAGCGCGCCAAGGCCGAGCCCGCCGCGCCCCCGGCCGAGCCCGCCGCCAGCTGAGCCCCGGCGCGTCACGCGCCTGCTTCCGATCCGCCGTCCCACTCGGCGGCCCAGGTCATGGTGCGCGTCGAACGCGCCCAGCCCAGGCGCCCGTCGCGACCCGCCAGGATCAGCCCGCCGGTCGCACCGACGCGTGCCTGCATGCCGGCGATGACCTCCCGCGCGACCGCTTCCGGGGCGCCCGCTCGGGCCAGGGCCGCGACGGCGGTGGCCGAGAGCGCCACCCGCAAGATCCCTTCCCCGTGTCCGGTGGCGCTGGCCGCGCCCCCGCGATCGTCGGCGTAGGTGCCGGCCCCGACCAGCGGGCTGTCGCCTACCCGGCCCGGACGCTTGCCGACCATGCCCCCCGTGCTGGTGGCGGCGGCGACATGACCGTGCACGTCCCGCGCGACGGCGCCCACCGTGCCGCCGGCCCAACCGCTGACCGTGCCCGAGGCAAGCGCGTGCGCCAGCTTCTCGCGGGCGGCCTCGGTGATCATGCTCGCGGGGTCGGCGGGTGAGAACCCGGCGCGCTCGGCGAAGGCCCGAGCACCGCCGGCCGCGTACAGCACGTGCATCCCGTCTTCGAGAACGGCCCGCGCGATCGCGATCGGGTTCTTGAACGGGGGCAGCGCGCACACGGCACCGGCCCGCAGCGCTTCGCCCTCCATCACGCACGCGTCCAGCTCGAGGCTGCCCTCGGCCGTGAGGCACGCGCCGGTGCCGGCGTTGAACACCGGATCGTCTTCCAGCACGATCACGGCCGCTTGGGCTGCATCCAGGGCGCTGCCCCCGGCGGCCAAGATCGCCTGGGCCCGTGCGGCGGCCGCGCGACACCCGCCCACGTGCCGCTCGATCCGCGCATCGGGCACGTCGCCGGCGCCCCCGTGCACCAGCACCGCAAACCGGCCTCCGTCATTCGCCCACGATCCCGTCAGCATCACACTCGAGCCCTCCGAAACGCCAAGATCGCCTGCGCCGCCAGCGGTGCGGCACCGACCCAGAGCAGCGCTGGCGACAGCCGCCCGGCCGCCACCGCGTGCAGCACCACCACCGAGAGCACGAAGCAGACCGCCGCGGCCCCCAGCCGGGGAAGCGCGCGCAGCGGCGCAGCGCCCCAGAACGCCGTCGCGCACGCCAGCGGTGCGACGAAGCCCAGCGCCGCACCGCGCCCCGGCGCGCTCGCCGACAGCGCCGGCTCGGTTGCAGCGCCGAACGCCAGGCTCCCGTCGGGCGAAAACACGATGCCGCTGACCGGGTCGCGCAGCGCATCGCCGACCGCGACAAAGCTGCTGCCGCCGTTCACCACCGGGAACAGCGAGCGCACGTCGCTGTGCGGCAACAGCACCAGTGCCACCGCCGCGCCGCCGAGCGTGAGCCCGGCGGCGATGGCGCCCAGCACCTGCCGCGGCGGCGACACGCCCAGCGCCGCCAGCGCACCCAGCTCGCCCCGCTCGCGACACTGGGCCAGCACCAGGGCCTGCGCGATCACCCCCACCGCCGGCAAGAACGCCGCCAGCCGCGAGAGCCGCGCGCCGAGCGTGCTCCCCGGCTCGTCGGTGGCAGCGGCCACGCCCGCCACCATGAGCGCGAGCAGGCAGGCGAGCCCGAGGCAACGCCGCCACAAGAGCCTGTCGAAGGCGTGCATCGCCGTCCGAATAGTTGCCCGAAGGGCGGCGCCTACGCTAGCGCCGAGCGATGCGCCTCGCCTTCTTTCCGCTCGCTCTGGCCGTGCTCGGCGGCTGCATGGGTCCCGAAAAAGAGAAGGTGCCCGGCGACTCGCTGGGCACCTACCAGGTGGTGGCCCAGCTCGACGCTTCCACCTGCGGCCCGGGCGCCCTGGGCTCGAAGGACCTCTGGGAGTTCGAGGTGAAGCTCTCGCAGGACGGCCACGACCTCTACTGGCTGAACGGCGCCGAGGCCATCGGCGGGGATCTGGCGAGCGACGGGGTCTCGTTCGGGTTCGACTCGCGCTCGGTGGTGACGCCCATCGCCGCCGGAAAGGGCCAGCCCGGCTGCTCGATTTCCCGCACCGACAGCGGCACCGGCAAGCTCTCGAGCGCCGACCCGCCCGTGGATGGGTTCGAGGGCTCGCTGCGCTACGGCTTCCAGCCGCTGGCCGGCTCGGACTGCGAGC
>Ga0073899_10001074_pt1 | contig 25197 bp, 26 predicted proteins | sample KloWWTmetaKNB5Ph_FD_88975 | JGI IMG/M metagenome (GOLD analysis project Ga0073899, IMG submission 88975) | Active sludge microbial communities from Klosterneuburg, Austria, studying microevolution and ecology of nitrifiers - Klosterneuburg... | ecosystem: Engineered > WWTP > Aerobic digester >... | reverse complement strand
TCAATTCCCTCGACCTGTCCACGCTTATCCCCGATCTCTCTGGCTTGCTCACCAGTTTCAGCATGGATGCGATCAATGGGATGATCGCTGACGCACAAGCACAGGTCTGCCGCCAGATTCAAGACGCAATCGACGGTGCAGTCGGTGATGCCACATCAGCAGTGACGAGCTTCAACTCCGGTCTGTCTGACGAACTCAACAACGTTCTGTCGAACGGCTGGGGCGATCTGGGGTTGGACCTCTGATGCGCGGTGTAATCTCACCGGCATCGTTCCTAGCGGTTACACTGGCAGTTTGCGCAACTACCAGCCCCACACGCGCGCAGACGTTCGAGGGAGCCATGGCAGGATGGCTTGGGAGCATCCAACGGTGGGTGTCAAGCATCAGGGTCGATACGAGGCAATCCTCTCTCGCGACCGAGCAGCAAGCGAATGCAGGTCAGGCGGCGGCGATGGCATTGGCCAACGTCATCGTGGAACAGGAAGCTGCGATCAACATCCGTGCCGCCGTCGCCCGGTATGAGTCGATGGCGAACGACGAAGTGACTGGTCTGTGCGCTCCGGCCGCAGCGCAGGAGTCCGCCAATAGCGCGGCTGCCACAGCCGAAGAGCTTGCCGATGAGTTCGCGCAGTTCGAGCGCGAATGGCTAGGGGAAGGTGGAAGCCGGATTGAGACCATGATTGCCACGCATCGGCTCCGGCGAACGGTCCTCTGCACGGCCGCCGAAGCGGCGCAAGGGTTGTGCGAAAGCGGAGCGGAAGGATTCGGTGTCACCCCCGCAGGCGATTCCGACGCTGGGCCTTTTTTGACGCGCCGCTCCTATGGGTCGGCCGAGGTCGAAATGGGGAGCCTTTATGTCGATACGCTCGCACCTCTGCCGACAATCCAGTCGGCCGACGAGGCCGTGAGCGTGGATGAGCTGCTCGCGCGCGGTGAGGCGCGGCGACAGGCGGCTCTGGTATCGCTGGCGCGCGCCGTGCTTTCAGATGTGCTGTTGAGAGGACTTCAGAGCGAGGTTGTCGAATGAGTAAGGCCGGTCTTCGTATCGTCGTCGGGGCCACGCTCGCGCTGATGGCGGGTGGCACGTCCGCTCTCGCCCAATCCTGCGCTGGCGTAGAGGGCCGTGTGAACGCCCGCACGAGCGCGCTGCAAACCGCACTCACCAGCCACATCACGGCGCGGACATCGGCGCTTGTTGCTCAGGAAACCTTGCAGAGGAGCCAGCTTCTCTCTGCGCTCCGGGTCTTCACCCGGCAGCTCTCCCTGTCCTCCGAGCAGGAGGCAAACGCAACGGACGCGGCACAGATGGCACTTGCCAACGTGATCGTTGAGGACAGCGTAAGCCGCCAGCTCCACGAGGCGGTAACAGATTATGGGAACACCGGACACGGGGCCTGCGAACTGGTGGAAGCCGGGGCTACGGTCGCCTCGGCGCTTGGGAACTACACGGCAACCCGTGCGGCGATGGTCGCAGCAGTCATGGACCGTCGCGTCCCGGCGGACGAGGGAGAGTTCCGTGACATGATGGCAGAGTGGTCGAACCTCGTGCGCGATGCCGATGATGCGACCATCCAAGCGGTTCTGGAAGGAGACGCGGCTGCGGCAGAAGCGTTCATCGCCGTGGTGGCGGGACCGCCCCGCTTCCCGGTCGAGCCGGGAAGCGGCTCGGTCCTCTCCCAAATGGATCGGGTCGATGCCCTTTCGGATGAGGCGCGCAACTCTGCGGCTGTGTTCGCGCTTTCGGACCTAGCTTCGACGCAAGGTCTTCGGCGCGCCCTTGAGGAGATGTCCGACATCTGGGTCGGCGACGGCGGCGAGGAGTGGGCTGCGCGCATGGCGGCGTCGTCCGAGCGGGCAGTGCTTCTCGATACCGCGCGGATTGAGGCCCACAACATCGCGATGAGCGCGCTTGAACTCAAGCAGGGCGTGACACAGGAACTCGCGCTGTCGGTCTTTGCGCTGACCTACATCGACAACCTGCGCAAGGCGCAGGCGGCGGAGGAATGATGATGCGGGCACTTTCTGGCACTCCGGCCTTCGCCGCCCTTTTCGCCTATGGTGTCACGGCGGGATCTGCATTCGCTGGTGGAAGCGTCTGCTTGGTGTCTGATCCGATCTGGCGGGCAGGGCATTCGTCCACGCAATCCGCGCTGATCGCCGCAGTCGATACGATGGCTGCGACCATCGCCACGGAGTCGCTCCTGACAGCCGAAGCGTTGACCTCTGCGATGCGGGTGGCAACACGCCAGACCTCGCTAAACTCGGAACGCGAGGCAAACGCCGAGATGTCCAGCGTTCAGGCGGCGTCCAATGTCTATGTGGAGCAGCGCTCGGCCGAGCTGATCCGCGAAGCCTATGAGACCTATGGACAGCAGGGACAGATGGTCGGCGGTTGCGGGATGATCGAGGCGCTGCAAGCCGCCGATGACGCGATGCGGGGTCGCATGGATCGCATCGGCACCGTCCTGTCGAGCGGTGGACTCGACGGTGTGCCGGGCGCGGCCGTTGCTCCGCTTGATGCCGCAGCGAACCGGCTTGCGGCAGATACCTCCGCTGCCGTGTCGGCCGTCGCATTCCTCGCACCCGACACAAGCTCGGCTGACCGGGACGCGTTCATGAACAACGTCATCGGGCTGCCGTTCCAGTTGCCGGAGGGTATCGGGGGCGCGGAAGACGAAATCGCATTCATGCAGTCGCGGCGATGGGAGGCCATGCGCTCGCCCGCCATTGTCAGCCTTGCTGCTGTGCGGACGGCAGCGGAACCCACGTCACATGGCGGGGCGGCGGGGGAAATGAGCTACCTTGAAGCGGCCGACTGGTATTTGGCGCAGTTCGGTGGCGGGCCGCAATACGAGGAGTGGTCGGCGAACCTCGTTACCTTGTCAGAGGTAGGACTGCGCAAGGAGATCGCCCGGTTAAGAGCAATTTCCCTGCGCCTGAGCCAATACGGACAAGAGTCGGACGACCGGCAGACCGCGATCATCGCGACACTTCTTGCGGGGGTGGCAGTGCAGTGAGGAAGGTCTCCGAGCTTCCCGAGTTCTCATCAGTCCTCGACGCCCACCATACGGTTCTGGGCGCAGAGCTGGACTATGACGAGGATGAGGATCAAGGCGCTTGGGATGAGGAGACACCGCAGCCACTGGCGCGCCAATGGATAGAGGCTTTGCCGACCCACTGGCCTGAGGGACCGGCGGACGCCCCTTTTGTGGTGCCGCTGCGTGATCTTGTGACCAAGATCGCTGCGTTGACTGGCGCATCCTTGCCCGTGCTGGATGAGGGCGAGGGGCAATTCGATACCGTCGCCGTGGGGTCTTACAGCGATGCCGATTGAGACTGCTTCCCGGAAACCTGCCAGCCAAAGGACTGACAATCTCGGCTCGGGCAACCTCGCCTTCCGGCTCCACGCTCAGATCGACCCACTGGTCGAAAGGGCCATACCCGGCACCCTCTTTGGGCGTCTGGTGATCGACAGACTGCATCAGGCCGCTCGGATGAGCGACGGCACCCTTTCTGGCATGAACACCTTCAACCTGCACTACTCGTCGTTTGTTGACACGCAGGATGCCAAGCAGGGCGCGACCATCGGGGAGTGGGTCTATTCCGAATGGACCGGCAAGCGGGTGAGCAAGGTTCTCGACAGCGGGGAAACCCTTACTGGAACCCGGTTGGTTGTAGCGCTTGGTTCGATCAGGAAAGCCGGAAATGGAACGGAAGTTGCGTTCCAGAGGCTCGGCGTCGGAATGGTTCAGGAGTTCGACACGGGCAAAGAAGGCGCAGAGCGTTTGCAAACGGTGAGTTTTGTCGGCGCGGTGAACATATCCGGCAGGACGACGCCGGTCAGCCACTGCGATGAGGAAGAGTTTTACTCGGGGATCAGCGGGTGGATTTCCAACCGTGAGGGCAATCTGTCCCATGGCCAGTATCCAGTGCCCAATGCCCAGAAAATTGGAGGGCGGTGATGAGCGGAACGTCTGTCAAATGGTTCGACCTCTCCGGGTTCGATGCGAGGCTCGAACGGCGGGCCGCGAGCGCGGGTCACTTCAAGATCGTTCTGGAAGTGCCTGCCGAACGTTTGGCGCATCTCGCACCGGATCGACCGGGGGCCAGTGTGTCCACCGAGCTTGAGGACATGGGATGGATTGTGCGTGAGGCAGGCACAGCGCGGTATCACCTCACCAACCATACGCCCATGAACCGCAAGAGCGAGATCGTCCGAGCGCTCCGTCCGTTCTTCTCGGAAGAGGAGATCGAGGCAAGCCACGTCCCTGTCCATGCCTTGACGCAGGCAGAAGTCGTTGAGGGGTTGCAGACGCGGCAGATCATCACCCAGACTGAGCTGACGAAAGACATCGCAGGCGTGGCCGACAAGGATTTCGACCGTATCGTCGGCAGCGTGAAGAGGGCGCAGGAGCTTCAGGCGGAGAGGGCGAAGCGGCAGCAGTCCGTCCTCTTCGACGGACACGGCCGGAAGGTTTTCGAGCGCCTGACGGATGCACTGATGGTGAAGGCGCGCTGGGCAGAACCGGAAGCATCCGTTCTGGCCATGCAGGGTATCGAAGATGCCGTGCGTCGCCCCAATAGGCCGGTCTCCGGTATGATGTCCGAGCTGGGGGCCGCGCTGGGGCGGGGCGATGAAACCAGCGCCGAGACATTGACCGACATCATCATCCACAAGATGCGCGGCGAGGATCAGGACTGGGAGGGACTCCGCGAGACCATTTTGGACAGCGACCGCTTCCGAGCGGTCAGCGCCTTCTTTGAGGACAACAGGTTCGCGGAAGCCGCGCTGGTGAGCTTCAGAGCTGCCGCACTGGCAAGTGCGGCGCGCCGGGAAGGGGGTGTCCGGCTGCACCCGACGATCATGGATCGGGTTGACGTGCCCGTGCCGGTCGCGGAGGCATTCGCCTACTATCGCGAGAAGCTGCCGTTCCTCGTGGTCCGCGACAGCTCTGTTCCTAGCGCGCTTCTGGCGCAAAACATGGCGGCGGTGGACAAGGCGCTCGATGTCATCGCCAACGAGCTTGAACTGCCGCGCGATCAGCTCATGCCCAAACAATCCACGATTCCGGTGCGGTTCAGCTATGACTCGGTGCTGGCAAATGGGACGGCGCTGGGCTTCATGCAACGCGCGAAGACTGAACAAAGTGCCGTTGCGGACGGGGAAGACTTCCGGGATGCGCTGACGATCAATCTTTCCGTTGCCGTGGGGCAGACCTTCACGCACGAGCTTGGTCATCTGATCGACCATGGCAACGGTCTGACCGACGAGGAGCGTCACGCGATCCTAGAGCGGTCTGGTGTCCTCGCGGCTGCTTCGACAGCCGTGGACAAGGTGTTCCCGGAAGGTGGACAGATGGCGGAGTATTACCTTGATGAGAAGGAGATTTTCGCCCGCGCCATGGATGCCCATGTCGTGAACGTGGCGCTGAGCCGTGGCGACAGGGAGCTTGCTTCCGTAGGCGGTCTCCACACGACACAAGGGTTCGACACGGCCGCGCCCTTCGGCGATCTCGCGATGACCTCGGCGTTCATCAGCGAGGTGAAAGACGCTCTCGCCCATCGGCGCGAGGCGCGGCACGAAGCAAGCCGCAAGGCGGAACTCGGTCAGGCTGTGCCGCAATCCGCGGGCGTCGGCTTCGCTACGCACAGCATGTGAGGAAGGACCGGGCATGGAGTTCGACGAGCTTTTCGTTCCGACAGGCATTAACGAGGACTATGCGACGGGCGTCCTGACGCGGCTCTTCGGTTCGATTGTTCCGCAGCTCCATGCAGGGTTTGACGAAGGCAGCGTATCCATCGTGGGCGGAAACTGGCTGGAGACGATCTTCGTCGTCTTCAATACCTTCCTGCTGCTCGGGATGCTGGTCGTTCTGAGCTACACGATCTACGCCATGATCTTCGATACGGCGGCGGACGGGAAGACCTTCGGGCAGAACGCCGACACGAAATACACGATCCTGCGGTCGGTTCTGGGCGTCATCGGCTTCGTGCCGGTGGTCGGTGGCTACTCTCTGGCTCAGGTGGCGCTGCTCTGGCTTGTGGTGCAGGGTTCGGCGCTCGCCGACACCACATGGCGTAGGATCGCCGACGAGATGCTGGCCGGGACGCCATTGGTGTCCGGGACCATCAGCACAGTGCCGCCCAATCAGGCCGCGCGAATCAGGCAATTCGGGGAGGTCTTCGACACGCTTGTCACGGGCCACCTATGCGGCATCAACGCGAACTCCATCGCTCGGATGCTGGCGGGAACGACAGACGTGACGCCTGCCATGGTCTCGACGCAGGGTGGGGCAGGGGGGCCGATCCGGGAAGTTCGGGGTGGCGTGAGCATCGAGACATCGGAAGAATGGAGCGTGTTCAGTGGTGACATCGCCACCGGCATGATGCGGACCTCGATCAGCTTCGGAGAGGCGGCAGGTGGGGCCTCATATGGCGGGCGGAATATCTACTGTGGGTCCGTTCTTGTCACGGACAGCTACTCTGGCGTTGTCAATGGCTCCGGGGACATCGAGACCGGCCTCATGCAGGCGCGCGCGCAGGCGCAGTTCGAGCACTTCGCGACCACTGTGCTCCCCCGTCTGTCTGACCGGGCGCACACGGTCGCGATGTCGATTTACAACGGTGAGCGCGACCAGACCAACCTTCTCACGCCCGCCCGCACGGCTGTCTATGAGGCTGTTGCCTCTTACGCGTCTGTCTCTGGTGCCGGCGTTGACGGGCTTGATGATGCCGCCACGATTGCGACCGTCCATCAGGAGCTGTCCGACCAAGTGACCCTTCAAGGCTGGATGCTCGCGCCAGTTTGGCAGCGCGGTGTCGCCCAGACGGTCGGTAATCTCGAAATGCCCGGCGATTCTATGCAACTCGCCGCAGTGCGTGAGAACCGGATCACCGATTTCCTATCGGGACGGGGCTATTCGACGGATCGCGGCACCACGTTCGATCTGCTCACAAGCGCCAACATCCGGCAAGACACATGGGATGAGATTGCGGGCGCGGTGCGCGCGTTGCCGCCTCCTGATGCCGCGATCCCACAGACCTTGGCCTTGGGAGGAACCCCGGATGTGTCGGACCAGATGGCACAGGGCCTCTATACGACAGTCCTTGATTTGTTCAGTCCGGTCGCGACCGCAACAGAGGCTGGTGATCCTTTTGTGGACCCCATGTTGCAAGTCCAGCGGCAGGGGCAAGCACTGACTATTGGCGGAGCTGGGGCCTTGGCAGTGGGCACAGGCATAATGATGGCCAATGACTCGCTGCTAGGCACAGCGGCGGATTTCTTCTTCGGAACAGGAGAGGTAGTAGGCGGCGTTGCGGGCACTCTCGTCTCAGTCGGGATGGCAGTGATCCTCGCGGGCATGGTGATGCTGATTGTGCTGCCGCTGGTGCCGATGATCTACTTCTACACTGCCGTTCTGAACTGGCTCTTCCAGATCGTTGAACTCATGTTCGCGATCCCTCTGGCTATCCTGCAACTCTTCACTCCGTCTCGGGATGCGACCTTGGTGGGCAATTTTCAACAGGTTCTACTCGCAGTCTTCAGCGTCTTCATGCGCCCTTTCTTCATGGTGGTTGGCCTGATCCTCACAATGATGCTTCTGTCGGTTGCGCTAACCTATCTGCATGAGCTGTTCACGAGCCTCGTATTCTTCATCTTTCCGGGCGGGGTTGGTTCGTCTGGCCTTGCGGATGCTACGGCAGTAGGAGCGGCCGCGAACGCAGCCTATGGCTTGTTCGGTCTTATCAAGATGCTCTTCTTCTTGGCGCTTTACTTGCTTATGGCTTTCCTGACGGTGCTCTACGGTTCACAGCTCATAAGCGAGTTCGGCGACTTCGCGATGCAGCTCATTGGAGCGGCCGTGAACCGCTATGCGCAGACCTCGAACATCGCCGACCGCACGGCGCTCGCCGGTGGGCTGTCGTATGCGGGTATGCGCAACGCTTCCAGCAGCATGGGATCGCTTTACGGAACGGGTGTAGGCGCTCGTGCCAAGAGGGCGCTTGAGAACAAGCGTGGCGGACTTCCGGGGCCGGGGGACCGTCCATCTCTCGGTAAACCTAACCCATAGGAAAATGTTTACAGGAGCCTTGGAAACTGCTTCAGTAGTGTCCATCTAAAGTGCGTGAGCACATGGCATCTCTTGGGAAAGGAGGCGGATCATGGTTGAAGTTCTTGAGCGTTCCGGCAGCGCTGTCGCCTTTCTCAGTGGCGCTGTTCGACGCGGCGCACTTGGTCTACTGCGCGCGGGATCGGCTCCGCGCACGTCTCCGTTGGATGAATACGAGGCCCGCCGTCGCGCGGCCGATGGTGCTGTTTATAGAGCAGCACACGCGCGGCTCGTAGAGGCAGTTGATGACGTGATTGCTGCATATGAGCCGGGTCTTTACCAGCAAGACTTGGATGCGGTGGATTGGAGAAGCCCCGTTGCGATGCACCATGTCCTCAAACCCGAAATCGAGCGCATCCGGCACCATGCGTGGAACAGTCTTCGCGAACTGGGGTTCCCTGTAGAGACCAGTTTCGATGTCCTTCGCGCGGAGATGGAGCAAAGCGCAAAGCACCTGATTTGGCAGTTGCATCAGAAGGTCTTCGCGGACCTTCGAGTTCCCGTCTTCTTCGAGATGCGTGGCGGATTTGTAGACTATGAACCCACCTACGAAACCGCCACGAAAGTTCTTGGCGTTCGTGTCGTCACCTTCACGGGCGTGAGTTCGGCGCACCGCTATGACGAACCATTCTACAGGGGCCGGAAGCCGAGCCTGCATGACATTCATTGATCCGGTTAGGGCCAGACAATGAAAGAGCCAGCCTTTGGGCTGGCTCTCTTGCTTGCAGAACTACCGATTGACTACCGAACGGAGAGGTCGCGGGTTTCTGTGCTCGATCCGAACTCATATCGCAGCCACTCTCCCACAGGCGCTGCGTCCAAGAACAGTTTCCCCGTAACTGCCTGCCAATGCCGGTATCGGTAGAACAGCGCTTTGATGAAAAGCGTCATCGCCATCATCAAAGCGGCGAGAATCGTGATGATGTTGCCGGTCAGGAGTGTGATCCCGGCGAACACCACGAGGATGAGGAAGCCGAAAAGGGTGAACATGCGCTCGGCTTTCTTGAGCGGTTCCGCTTCCTTTTGGAACTGCTCAACCAGAGCTGAAATGGGTATCGTGAAAGCGCACTCGGGGCAGACCAGCGCCCGATAGGGTTGGGCATCGGCCGCGATGCTCCCATCCGGCTCCTCCGGGAAGACCATGGTCAGGTCCATGGGTGCGCCATCTTGGGGGCAAAGATGACGGGTCTGCCGCAGGCCGTCCCGCAGCTTGAAGAACTCATCGGTTGCTCTGAGCTGGCTGCGCCGGAAGCGTGGCCGACGCGGCAGCGCGGCCCATATCCTGCTCCCGCGCCGCCTCGACTCTTCGCGGCTGTCCTCGGTGTCCCTGTCTTTTGCCATACTGCTTCCCCCACGGTTGGGCTTGGTCTATGGTAAAATATCAAATGAGGATTGGACAGGCATTTTCTGGCGCAGGGCTGTAATCATGGCGGGGAACAAGACGAAGAAGCGATTCACAGGTGTTCGTCGCGACCAGCGCGTAAGGATCGACGCGCGCCGCGACGATACTCGCACTTTTCGGCAGCGTCTGAGCGCTGCAACAGGAAAGACCAGCGGCACTGCTTGGCTCTTCGGCGGTCTCGCCTTCGCCTCGCTGATGCTCTCATGGGCACCTTTCATTCCCGAGGTTCTTTTTCTGCTCGCCCTCGCCTTGTTCTTGTCGAACTACCGTTTCGGGCGGAAGCGATGGAGCCTGCCGATCAGAGTGCCCGCCTACCTCAACAAGGTGATGGGCGAAAAGGTCTACGATGCAACCACCGGCAAGCCGGGAGCCGGAAACATCTACCTCGGGCGCGACGAGGAGTCGGGCGAAGAAATCTGGGTTCAGACTGGCGACCTCAACAAGCACTCCCTCATGATCGGGACAACAGGCTCCGGGAAGACCGAAGCGATCATGGGACAGCTCTATGGTTTCATCGCCCTGAACTCAGGCGGGCTAATGGTTGACGGGAAGGCTTCCGTCACCACCTTCGGCTCGGCCTACAAGATTGCCCGGCAGTTCGGCCGCGACGGCGATCTTCTGACCATGGACTATCTCACCGGCGGGATTGACGTGGCGGGCCTTCAAAAGGAGCGGCGGTCGCACACCTACAATCCGCTCGCGTTCGGTGGACCAGCCCAAAAGTCGGAGACCATGGTCTCGCTCTTGGATGGGGGCGACCCGATGTGGTCGGGACGGGCGATGACCTTTGTCGAGAACGTCATCCCTCCGCTCTCCTACCTCAACGACCGTGGCTACATCGTCCTCAACCCGAAGCTGCTGGGTGTGTTCAGCGTCCTCGAACAAGTGGAGAACCTGATCCATTTCGGCGTGTTTCGCGACATGCACGGCAACATCGTGATCCTCTCTAGGAAGCCGGAGTATTCCGGCGACTGGTCACAGCTCAAGGCGCGGGCGGGAGGTATCACGACCTATCTGGAAGGTCTTCCGGGCTACTCGACCGGCCGACCGCCGATGCCGCATCGCATGGCCGATATGACCGATGGCGAATGGGCAGAGCTTGAGGCGCTCTTCAAGACAAACGCGCCTCCAATGGACGCCAACGGCCGGAACGAAGTCACCAAGCAACACGGGTTCATCCAAATGCAGTTGACCCGCGCGATCACGAACCTCGCCGAAAACTACGGGTTCATCTATGGAGCTGAGAAGGGCGAGATCGACTACAGCGACATGGTGCTCAACCGCCGTCTGATGGTGGTTCTCCTGCCAGCGTTGGAGCGCAGCCCCGAGAACCTCAAGCAGCTTGGCAAGATGACGACGCTTTCCCTCAAGGCGGTTCTCGGGTCCATGCTAAACACCGCAGCCGAAGGCAAGCGCCGTGAGATCATCGACGGCAACCCTTCGGCTTCCAAGATTCCCTTCCTCGCCGTGCTTGACGAAGTGGGCTACTACATGGCCCCCGGACTCGCCGTGGTGCCTGCGCAGGCACGCTCTCTCGGAGTGGCGCTGTGCTTCGGAACGCAGTCCATTCCTGATCTCATGAAGGCTGACGAGAACGAAGGGAAATCCATCCTCGACAACACAGCCGTGAAGATGTTCGGACGCCTGACCTCGGACGAGAACAGCGATACCGCCCGCACCGCAATCAGTATGGGTGGCGAAGTCCATGTGCAGGTCGCCGATGAAGTCACCTTTCAGCGAGGCATTGGGGGCCTCGAAAGCAGTCTCAAGGTTGGAGGCCATTCCGGGCTGCAACAGCACTCTCAGATCGCCTACGAAGATCTGGTTCGGCAAGAAAACGGCGAGTTCCACATCATCATGGGGACGCGGGACTCGGACGAACGGGGGCACTCGTCTGGTGGCGCGCGGGTAGTCAGGTCGCTGGCATTCTACACCGGCGGTATCCCAGACATCGAAGACTGGCGGCGCAACCCGTTCTGCAACGTGAACCCTCCCTCGAAGGCGGATCAAAAAAGGTTCCGCGAGGCGGAGATCGCGGCCCGGCAGATGAAGGACGGACTGCTGACCGCCCTAGAACGGCCATCAGCTCCGCTCCTCGCGGCGGTTCGACGGTATGAAGGCCAGAGCTACATCGGCCGTTTCCTCGCGTTCCGGCGAGAGAGTATGGGGCGAGGTGAATGGCCCCTCGATCCGGCCCAGCGCCGCGAGATGATCTCGGCATGGCTTAGCGACACGTTCGAGGCGGACGTTCGCCGTGTTGCAGTCAGGATGGAACGGGAAAGCATCGAGAACTGGCACAATACCGTGGCACAGAACTGCAAGTTGTTCGGCGTGGAGGGACGTAACGGCGCAGTCGTCGCGGCGATCAAGGCCATGGCGCAACCATGGATGGAAGCGAGCATGTCGGTGCATGGGGTGGTCGCAGACAGCCCGGAGCACTCGCCTGTCGCTGCACGGCCTCCCGCTTCTGCGGGCATGGAGGAACTGGTGGTTCAAGTGACGGGTCGCCACGCAGCCGAATAGACCTTGGGCCAAATCAAGCGCTCGGGTTGCTTTCGAGCGGCGGCGGCGCTTCTTGGCCTCGCAAGGCTGGGTCTCGGGGGAGGTCGCAGGCATCACACATATCTTCAATCGCGAGGTCGCCCGCTGCGATCTGTGCCAGTTCAACTTCATAGTCGAAGGTCTCTGGCAAAGTCTCCTCATAGGTCTTGGCCTCGCGCACCGCAGTCCCATCGACCAAGACATGCTGCCAGACGGTCGGCATCATGAGGCCCGCGCTGTTCTCTTCCTCGAAGTGAAACGGAATAGAGACCCTTGCCCGGCGCCGTCCGCCGGTTTCGGTGATGAAAACCCAGACCTCGATGGCGGTGGACGCGCCGGGCAACGGTGGGGCGACCCGGTGTTCTCCGGGCGGCAAGGAAAAGAGAGACAGCAGGAAGCGTGGCGCATCAGAACGGCGAAGGCTGTCCGCCGCCATGAGAAGAAGCGGATCGTAGTTGGGCAGATCAGTCATTGGGCCTTCCCCGGATTAGTGGCTTGTTGTAACATATTGAATTGAGATTAGACCAAAGGGGGCAGGATAGGAAGATGACCTTGTATTCCACAACGCGTGTCCTGGCATTGCTTCTCGGGATGTCTGGCAGCACGGCCTTTGCGGAGGGGCAGTCGGTCGATCCGGTGCCGATTACGTTCCTGACCATAGAGGCCGGTGAAAGAAGCGATCCTCTGGGCCTGTTTTCCGACGAAGAGATCTCTGAGGGCGGTTCTGATGTCCAGCCGTCGATCTGGTATGCCACCTTTCCGGTCGATGGAGGGGAAGTCGATCTTTCGATCCTCGTGGACGCGTGGTGTGGCATGAGCGAGTGCCCGTTCCGGCATCGTATCCGCGACAGCAAGGGTGACGTGGTGCATGTCGGCTTCCGTCCCCCGCAATTCGGCATGATCTGCCAAGGGTTCTTCGGGGAAACACCCGATGCCATCACCTATGACCCAATCCATCTGACGATACAGGCGTGTGGTCAGACCCTTGATCTGAAGGAGTGACCTATGCGCCTTTGGCTTCTAGTCCGAGTGTTCGCGCTTGCAATCATCGCCAGCTCGGCCTCGCTCACCAGCGCACAAGCGCAGGGTGTGTCCACCGCCGAACTGATCGCAGCGGGTATGCCCGCGAGCCTCGCGGAGTTTGCAGCGAGGGTCTCGGCGTCTGAGGGCGATTGGGACAGCCTTAACCAGTATGGGTGTGCCGGTGCTTTTCAGTTCTGCCCAGCAACGCGGCGGAGATACACGACATTCACGGTGGAAGACTTTCTCGCCAGCCCGCGTGAGCAAGTGAACGCCTACCGTCGCTATATGGCCGATGAGTGGCGTCTCGCTCAGCGGATGGGATACACGTCGCTGATCGGCCGTAACCTCTGCTGGGAAGGCGCTTGCGCCACGATCACAGCCAGTTCGATCATCATGGCTTGCCAGTTCGGTTGCGGCAATGGCGGAAAGTTGTGGACCTACTGGTCCACCGGCAACTGCGACAGCCCAAGGGCACGGGATGGCAACGGCCTGTCTGTCTGCACCTACCTCATTCGCGGCTCGGGCTACGATGTTTCCGCGATCACGGGAGAAACGGAGCCGGGCGCACTGACGGCCGGTATCACGACCTGCTTGATGCGTGATCCATTCTCGATGGCTGGCGCGGCGGTTTCGTCGCCCTTTGGCGTGGATCGCACGGGCCGCGCCTCGGCTGGCTATCACCTTGGACTTGATCTCGTGAACGGGGCAGGGCGCGGCGACAACGTGTTCGCTTCGGTGGATGGCGTTGTTGTGCGGTCCCATGCGGATAGCACGAACAGCGTGTTCATCGAGACAAGCGACGGTCGGCAGAGGATCGGTTTCCTGCACGGCCAAGCGCGGCGGGTCGCCGTTGGAGATGCTGTGCTGGTCGATACGGTTGTCATCACCATGGGTGACACAGGGTCGCCGGGCGCGGTTCACCTTCACCTTGAGGTCCATGTTTCCGGCGAAGTCATGGCCTCGTTGGGAGAAGCGGCAGGCCGTGTATGGCCCCTGCAAAGCCGGGAGAGCTTCTTCGGCAGCAAAGGGTCGAGCGGTCTGCTTGGCTCCACGCTGGAGGGAGCGGCCCCGGCCGCGTTCTATGTGGTCAACCCGGAAACCTACCTTCACACGCGCATCCCGTTCCGACCCGCGATCCTGACAGCCTATGCCTCGCAGGGCCTGAGCAGGCCCGATGGGCTGACGCTGGAGCCAACATGCTCGCCCAGCGCGGACATGCTTCTGAGCGGTGGCATGGCGTCCAGCAATGGCGGGTTCGCGCCGGGCGGTGGGTGGTCGGACTTCGGGGTGGCGGCAATGGCGAACCTGCAAACCTTGGCGAATATGGCGGCGTCGGACGGCCGCGATGCCGCGATCCAGTATGGTCAGGCGGCTATCGGAGATGCTCGCCTCAGCGCAGGCGACCGCGACAACGCGGAAGCGAAGTCGATGATGCTGGCGGGATTGATCCTCGCGCCGTGGCAGGAAAGGCAGTGAAGCGGATGGCTTGGAAGAAGTCGGCAATCGGCTGTGCCGCGAGTTTGCTCCTTACGGGGCCAGCCTTTGCAGAAGCGCGTCCCGCCGCTGTTATGCAGATGCCAGAGCTGGCGGGAGCGCTCATGCGCGCTGACGGATCGGTCGATCTGGTTATCGGTCACGATCCGGGGACGGAGAAGCTGACAGACATGCTTGATCTGCTCGCGGCCTCCACGGCCGATCAGGTCAGGCTGAGCACTCTCTACGACCCGGAGACTCTTCGGGTCTCGGCCGAGCAGAAGACGGTCCTCACAGCGGTTCGAGACTACATCGCGATGCACGGGCTGGACTGGCACGTCTGCGAAGGTTGGTGGGGAACTCCGGGGCGCGAGCACCTTTCGCGCCGCGTCATCGAGGAGTTCGGGGGCAGTCTGCTCTTCATCGACAATGGGCCGTCCAGCGACCTGATCGAGAATCCGTCTGCCGACATGATCGAGGCGCTGGCAACGGACCCGGCCTTCGGCAGCATTTTCGATCATCCCAAACGAGTGACGGATGCAGAGGGCTACTGGAACGCCGTCGAGGCGCTCTGGTCGCAGGTGATGCTCGACAATGCGCTCGATCCCGCGCAGCGGGGCGGTTGGAAGGATGGCTGCTGACATGATGTCTTATCTCGCGGTGCAGGATCACAACGGGTTTGCAAGGTTCTCGATGACAGGAGTGTTCCTGATCGGGATGGCTGTCCTGATGGCCTGCCCGGTTGGCGCGCAAGAGGCCGACACCACAGTGATCGGCATCGAGCAGTTGGACGACAGGGAGCGCATTGCCCGGCTGGAAGCGGAGAACAAGCAGTTTCGTGAAGCGTTGATCGCGCTGGACGAGCGATCGCGCAACACCGCCACGACGCTTGACGAACTGCTCGCGCGGATCGAGCGGGGCGAGCAGCCACTGGTTGCTCTCGAAATCGAGCAGCTATGGACGTTCGTCCGAGCGCTCGAAGCGGACAATACCGCGTTGCGGGAGGCGTTGGACGCACTGGCGGGCAGGAACTGATCCGATGACCATCGACCAGATCATGACAACGCTCATCAACGAGCTGTTCCCAAGCGCCGCGCAGTTCATCATGGTGCTGATCGCGCTGGTCGGCCTCACGATCATCTTCCTCGCGACACGGGATGTATACCAGCTCATTTCCGGCGAGGCCGATGGCCGGAGCGGCGGCAACGCCACGGTCAGCTCCAGCCTCATGCGGATGGTCATCGGCGGCTTGATGGTCGTGCCTTCGGCCGTCCTGTGGCGAACGGCCGACCTGTTCCTCGACGGCGCGTCCCAGACAGAAACGAACGTGCTGGCCTATATCAGCGGAGCAGAGGCCACGACGAGCTGCGACCGCTTTGCGGACGCAATCCAGCTCATGTTCCTCGTGGTCGGCTTGATTGCGATCTTCTTCGCTTTCAGGAACGCTGACGATCAGGCGCGTGGCTTCAACATGAACGGCAACAGGACCGCGATCACCTATTTCATCGGCGGCATCCTGTGCGTCTTCATCGTGGACATCTTCGCGATCATCAGCGCCCAGATCGGTATTGATCTGGGGCTACCACAGCTTTGTGCTGCACTTGGATAGGAAGGGAAAGTCAATGATACCTGTCGTTTACCTTTACACAGCATTGCTGAGCTGGGGCTACAGAGCGGTCGAACTTTGCTTCGCGATCCCGCTCGCCCTCCTCCGGTTGCTCGTCAACAAGAACTAGCCCACTGACAGGGCAGAAGTGGAAGTGCATGATGAACCGGCGTGAAATTCTGACGGGCTGCGTGACCCTGCTTGGCGCTCTCAGCAGTGTGTCGCGCGCAATGGCGCAGGACCGCACGGCCGAGGGGTTTGCCGTCCGTTTCCTGACTGATCTTGTTCAGATCGCGAATGGAGGCCAGCCAGCGAGGGTGCGCGAGCATCTTCGTCCCATCATCGACACGAAGTATGCCTTCGATACAGCCTTCGCGGGTATCAGGATCAGCGATGGTCAGCGCCAGCGCCTAACCGAACTGATGCTGACCTTCCTCGCTCGTGAGGCGATCTTGGTTGCCGAGTATGCTCAGGGTGGGCAGTTGCGTTCGGAAAGCTCGCGGTCGGTGCAGCTTGGGACCATGGTGAACCTCACCTACCGCGACAACCACGGACCATACCCGCTGAACGTGCTGCTCGCTCGTTCCGACACAGGTGTCGGCTATCTCGTTCGGGATTTCGGGTCGGAGCGGGATTCATCGGTGGTGACGAAACTGGCGTATGCGACCAATTCATTGCAGGCGGTGACGTCAGATACTGACATCTGGATCAGGTCGTTCGAGGAAGTCCTTGGCGAGGGATAAAACAAAGAACTTATTCGTAGTAGAAGATAACGATGTCTTTGGTCTTGTTCCCCCATGCTTTAACCTTCCAAGTAACAATGAGGAATTTTGCTCTTAGGTGCAGTGTTCCGCTTGACCCCTTTACGTCACCCTTGCTCTTCGAGCCATTGTAGGTCCACCATACGGTAGTGCTCACTGGTTCCCCGGTTGCTATGTCGTAGCACTCAAACTGCATGTCTGCTTTTGAGCCGCCAGTTCGCTTGATGAAATCTGGACGCCACTCGACTTTTCTATCGCCAGCTAGCGCGATGACGTATTTCCTATTCGATAAATGAGGGAAGCGGCGTTCCACCTCGTTACGAAGTTCCTTCTTCCTCTTCTCGCGATATTTGGATCGCTCATAGATTTTCCTAAGGTCCAGCCAATTCATATTAGTCTCCATAGATTCGTGTTCAGAGACGCCCGGTCGCGCTTGAAGATTTCGTTCAGAATTTCCGTTTCGGGCGTGGCATCGAATGCAGAACCCAGCCAGCAAGGGTCGCCCCGATGACAAGGAGGGCGAGGGCAATCGGACGATAGAACGTTTGTAGACCTTGCACTTCCAGAGCGGCGACGAAGCGGCTCGCGGCTCCTTCCGCCAAGAACCTCGATCCCTCTGTTGCAATGCGCTCGACCTCGCGAGCATTGAGCGTAAACGGCACCGTGAGGGGTTCACTGAAGCCCCGAAGGTCGATGACCACACGGCTCATCTCACCGTTTTCGCCGTGCTCGACCCGAAACCCGTCGATCTCGCTGGTGGGATACATGATCGCATTCCTGACGGTGCCGAAGGCGGCGGTCTGCTCCTGAACGCACAAGCCTTGATCGCAGACAAGCCGACCACCCGTAGTCGGGAGTCCGGCAAGGGCAGCGCCGGATGCGAGGAGCATACCGGGGAAGATGATGCGCGTCCGTGCGTCGCTCCACGCGAGCTTCACGAGGCCGATAGGGTCCATTTTCTGATCTCCACGCTGTCTGATTCGAGATGGGTGATCCCGCGTCGGCCTACGGCCTGAGCAGCGAAGTCCCCGCTTAAAAGGACTATAGCAGCGCTTTCTCGACAAAGACTAAGGATTTGGACGGCAGAAGAGAATGGCGCGATCAGGCTGCCCAGAGCTGCGCGACCCTCTCTTCCCAGACTTTCGCGTCACGCTCCATCTGGCGAACAAGGATGAACTCGGCCAGCGTCACGACCTTCATCCCATGGGGGCGCTTTGAGAGTTCGAGACGGCGAACGGTGCAGAAGACAGCATTGATGCCAACCTTGAAGAGAGCGGCAATGTCAGATGCCCTCACGCGCCCTTCCCAGAGTTGCTGTAACAGTGCGTGGTCGTGGATGGTGTAGGATCGCCCCTGCTTTCTTGGGGGCAGTCCGAGGGCTACCGCGCGCCGCCAAAGGTTTGATCTGGCCAGTCCAACCTTGCGCGCGGCGGCGGCGGTTGAGAGGCGCGGGTCCAGCCAGACCCTTCGGATCGCTGCATCTGGAATGTGCTTGTCGGCCATGGGTGCTCCATCTCGTCACCACGTTCTGAAGGCTTGTCTTATCACGCCCAAGCTGTAAAATCAAAAGTTAGGATTAAACAAGTGGCGACATGGGAAGCATTGTCATCGCAGAGAAGGATAGTCAGGCGCGGCTCTACCGGGACACGGTGGGCGGGCGCTACGGACCTGTTCTTGCTGCGAGCGGCCATCTGTTCGCTTTGGCGGAACCGGAAGACGTGAACCCCGCATGGAAGGACTGGTCGGTCGGGATTCTCCGCCCAGAGGGGGGCTTCTATCCAAACCGCATCAGCGGCGGGTCCAGTGCCAAGCGCTACAGTGCGATTAAGGACGCCGCACGGCAGGTGGATACCATCTACATCGCCACCGACCCCGACCGCGAAGGCGAGGGGATCGGAATGAACATCGTGAACGCCCTTCGGCGCGACATCGGCTGGCAGGGCCGTGTCCTCCGAGTGATCCAGAATGCCAATGATGATAAGACCCTGAAGGCCGCGTTCGCAGAAGCCAAACCCGTCGAGCACTTCAAAAGCCTCTATCAGAGTTTCGTCGCCCGGCAGCAAGCGGACCAGATCTACAACCTCTCCCTGACACGCACCGCCACGGTGCTTTTCCGCCCGAACGGATGGAAAGGAGCCTTGTCCATCGGCCGCGTTTTGACCCCTACGTTCGGCTTGGTCTGTCGCCGTGAACGCGAGATCGCGGACTTCAAGGCGCGGGACTACTTCCATCCATGGATCGAAGTCGTTGGGTCGGCCGGTCGCGTCCGGCTGACACATGCTCCTGCCGAGAAGGACAGGCTTTTCGAGAGGATGGAAGCCGAGCGGATCATGCGCTCGGCGGAGACCTATCAGGGACCGATCCGGGTCCAGCAGCAACGCAAGATGCAGGCTCCTCCACCGTTGTTCTCGATGTCCAAGCTGCAAGTCGAGGCGGCGCGGCGATTCAAATGGCCTGTCAAGAAGACCACCGATGTATTGCAAGCCATCTACGAGAGCGGGGCAGTCACCTATCCACGTTCTTCCGAGACGACGCTTCCAGAGGCTGAAATCGAGAATGCGCCAGCGATGCTCGAAGGTATCCTGCGGGTGCCCGGCATCGGGCCTGTCACATGGTCTGGGGCTGGCCCTGTTATCCGAGTCAAGGCCGGTGCATTTTCCGACAAGGCGCTCAAGGGTGCTGCACACACGGCCATCGTGCCCAACGTGGCGACTGTTCGGAACTGGCTGTCGCTCTTTGAGGCCATGAGCGCAGACCAGCGGAAGCTGTTCGAGCTGATCGCCCGTCGCTATCTGTCAGCCATCGGCCCTGACCGCATCTATGACAGCACTCGCCAATGGATCGAAGCAGACAAGCGTCAGTTCGCGGTCTCCGGCACGGTAGAGATCGCGCCGGGCTGGCGCGAGGCAATGGGGGCCGCGCGCAATGATCCCGATCCCGAGGAAGAAAGCGAAGACGAAGATGGAACAGGCGCGCTGCCACCATTTTCCGACAATGATCCGGTGAAAGCCATCGAGACCGGGATTGCGGCAAAGCAGACAGTGCCTCCGCCGCGTTACACCGATGCCTCCCTCGTTCTGGCGATGATTGAAGCATGGCGTCACGTCCAAGATCAGGAAGTCAGGGCGATTCTCAAGGAGACCGAGGGAATTGGCACCGAGGCCACGCGTAGCAGCATAGTCGAGAACCTCTTGAAACGTGGGCTTGTTGCCCCGGAGAAGAAGAGCGGCGCGCTGAAGGCGACCGAGGCGGGAATGCAGTTCTTCGGGATCATCGAGAAGGCAGCGCCGCGTCTTCTCGATGTCGGATTGACCGGGCAGATGGAGCTTCTGCTTGAGCGGATCAAATCGGGCGATGCCAAGGCGGTCGCTGTTGTCAACGAGATCGTTGGCGTGGCCGAGACGGCCTTGGAGAGCATGGTGGCCGCGAAGAGCGGTGGTGCAGCAATCACGGCCGTCCAGAGCCGTGAGCCGAGCGAGGCCATGAAGAAGGCAGCTCGCGCGAAAGCGCAGCGCGAAGGCATCAAGGTTCCGGCCGGTGTCCTGACCGACATGGAGAAGTGCCGCGCCTTTCTCGGCCCGATGCGCGAGCGTCCTGCCGATGGAAAGCCACTTGGGCCGAGTGACAGCGCAAAAGGCTTTGCCATGAAGATCGCAGCCGATCTTGGCACCGAAGTGCCCGCAGAGGCACTTTCAGATGCCAAAGCTCTCTCCGCGTGGATCGACAAGCACAAGACGAAAGGCGGTTCAACCCGGAAGACCTCGCGGCCCGAGGAAGGCGGCGCGCAACGCTCCGCGACCAAGCGGCCCCCAGACAACAACGGGGGAAGCGCACCTTCGTCCAAGCAGGTTGGGTTCGCAGAGAGGATCGCTGCGCGTAAGCGCATAGAAATCCCCCAAGAGTGCTTCCGCGACAAGGGCTTGATGTCGCGGTGGATCGACAGTCATACCGGATGACGGCAGTGCGGGATAACTCAACAGACATATACCACTCCAATCGCGCTGATATATCGTGTGGCTTTGGTATATACGACTTGACCGGCGGCAGTTTTGGCGCGTATATGGAAATATACCGCGAACATAGCTGCACGGGAGAGCCGCAGATGACTGGTCGTTTCGCCCTTCAAGAGGAAGTCGAAGCCTTCTCCGATAAGGTCATTGCCCTTGTCTGTCCGAAGTATGGCAACCATTGGCGCGAGCGCGTCCAGCGGTTGTGGGATGACGTGCAGCAGCGCGGCTTTGTCGAACGCACTGACGCTACGAAGAAGCTCTACATGTCCCGGTTTCGGAAGGGTGTCCGCGACAGGTTGGCCACTGAGGAACCGGACGAGGATCGGCGCAAGCGCGTCGATCTCGATCTGATGAAGATCATCCAGATCGACCGGACGATCCTGTCGCAGCTCCATGAGGACTACAAGGCACGGGTGAAGGTGGCGAATAGCAACCTGACCTTGGTTCCCGAGTGGCAGCAAGTCGTCACCGTCCTTCGTGAAATGCTCAAGTCCGACGACATGGAAACTCGGGTGCTCGGGTTGTGCGGCCTGACCGGACGGCGCTTTCGGGAGATAGTCCAAAGCGCCGACCTGCGGCTCATGACAGAAGTGACGCCGAAGGGCAGGGTCCGGCAGCGCTGGCTGGTCTTTTTCAAAGGTCAGCTCAAGACGCGGGGCGGCGAGGGCACCATGGCTGGCAGGGACTTCGCTATCCCTGTCCTCGCTCCGGCGGCTGAGATCGTCGCGGCTTTCCGCGAACTGCGGGACAGCGCGCAAGGCCGTATGTGGCTCTCGGCCGACGAAGGGGCCATCAAGTCCACGCTCAACAACGCCCTGAACACGAAGCTCAAGGCTTCGGCCATCGAGAGGTTCTGGCCGAAGGGCGCACCGCTGTCGCTCAAGGAGCTGCGGGCGATCTACGCGGAGATTGCCTACGAGAATTTCGGCCCCCGCACCACGCGGGCACCCTACTACGCGCGCATCCTCGGACATGGGATCGAGGATGAGACGACCGCGCTCAGCTACATGCGTTACTCGCTCAACACCAAGGGGCAGCGGGAAGGCATGGAGGAAATCAATCGCCTGACCATGTTGCGCGAGGCGCGCCGCGAGGAGGTTCTCGCGGAGCGCGACAATGCGGGTGGCGGCGACGGTTCCCTCATCGAAGACGACGACTGATCCATCACAAGGAGAGTTCCATGAAGGTCAACAACAAGCTCTACGCCCGTGGCCGCTATACCCGCGATCCGGTCGTCACGGACGCCAAGGACGGGTCCGGCAAGTATGTCTTCGGCACCATTGCCGTCGATCAGCCGTTCACCGACAAGCACGGCGATACCCGGACCTCGACCACCTACATCGAAGTGAAGGTGTTCGATCCCGAGTTCGCCAAGGTGCTGATCGACGGCAATGCCCGCACTGGCACCCTGATCGAGGCGACCGGCTCTGTCCGGCTCGAAACCGGCGAATACGAAAAAGACGGCGAGAAGAGGACCAGCGCGAAGATCGCCCTGATCGTGGAATCGGGCGCGGATGCGTCGGTCAAGATCGAGGCACACGCCCGCGAGCAGGCGTGAGAGCAGTCGCCGGGCGCGGCCTGTCCGCGTCCGGTGCTGTCGGGCAAGAGCGATGCTGCGAAGGCATCGCAGGGAGGCTGCGAGCAATGATGTTCGATCTGCAAAGCGTTCTAACGGAGGTTCTGGGCAGCGCGAGGGCGCTGGTGGACCGGGAGGTGCGCAGTATGGAAGCCGCTGTCTTGCGGCTCGAACGTGCGGAGCGGGACCGGGCGCTTGGCAAGTGGCCTGAAGGATGCCGGTGGCGCGAGCTGGCAGATGACGATTTTATCCGGTTGAAAACGGCGCTCGATCTTCTGGAAACGGGCACCATCACGGACGATGGTAGCGGGCGAAAAGTCCTGCTCGTCGGGACAGATGGTCCGATGCAAGCTGTTGCAGCACTGGACCAGCAAAAAAGCATGGTATAGCATGTCTCTATGAAAGATGTGCAAAGGGTCCAAGATGTCGCGAGCGATGACGAAATCGGAGTTCATCAAGGAGACTGTCGCTCGAACGCGCTGCTCACAGGCTGAGGCAGAACGCTTCTACGACGCAATGTGCGGCATCATCGCCGATAACATCCTCAACTGCCGGGGAACGACCTTTTGGGGGGTTGGCACCATCACAGCTAACGCCCGCCCTGCACGAAAGGTGACGATGGGTATGCGAAACCAGACCGTAGATGTTCCTCCACGCATCAATGCAGGTTTCAAGGTAGCGCGATTGTTTAGCACTGAGTTGCGCCAGAACGACGAGTGAGCGCGATCAGCCTCCCAAGCTGATCCCAGTGTATTGCCTGATCTGATCTTTCGCGACTGCTTTCGCCACGTCTTTCAGCACGTCGATGCTGACGCCGCCGATGTCCTTCAGGTAGCCCTTGGTCTTCTGCCAGACCTTGTTGTCACGAACCGTGTCCAGAAAATCGTGACCCGCCCACGTCATTCGGGAAACCGTAATCGGGACGCCGCCTTGCGCTGCGCTTCCTGTCGCTCCGAGTTCGATCATAGCGAAGGTTGGGGTTCCCTCCTTCGGAGGAGTGTTCAGCAGGTCTTGCCCTTCGATGTAGCCAGCATCCATCAGGAGACGCAGGTGATACTGGACGGCGGTGCGATCTGCGCCGAGGTCTCCAAGATCGGCGTCGGTCACGACGAACTTGCCATTGATGTTCGCATTCCGCTCGATCTCGAAGAGGATGCCGCGCACGAGGTCCATGTCGCGTTTCATGATGACTGATCCTTCTATTGGTGTCGTTGCCTTTGCACGGCCGAGAGCGTCAAGTAATGCCCTGCCGGGTGTCGGGAGTTGAAGGGATAGGGTTCGGACGGTGCGCGCACCGGGAGCAATACCCCGCGAGAAATCAGCATTGGCGATGTCCAAACCCGACAGATCGACGTGATCTGAAAGCTCTTCCCGCACGATGGTTGTAAAGGGCACTCCTGCGTCATTCTGCATCGTCAGGCGAAGACCGCCGCCGCAGTTTTGGGCGTCAAGCAGGATAGGAAGGCGGTTGGCTGGGTGTGAAAACGATCCGCGTAGGGTCGGTGGCATCGTGTCGAATCCCGCTTGTTGCTCAAGCAGGTTTCGGCTTCGCGCCATCGCCCCGGACAACGATGAATGAGCTTCAGGCACAGTGCGGACAGACATCGGCAGCGGATGCAGCGGTAGATCGACGGCCAGAGGCGGTCGGAAGAGGACTGGCTGGTAGGTCTGATGCAAACCTTGAGCTGGGACGCAAAGGGCGACACCAGCATAGTGACCGTCGCCATGGTCTCTGTCTGGGGCCGTGATCGCGTCCATCCAGCAGACGATCTTACAGCCGAGGAGGTTCCACTTCCGTCGCAATCTTTGGACGCGGTAGAAGTTCTGGGCTGACACGTCCCAAGGGGAACGCGGCAGGTAGGCATAGGGAAGGAATGTGCCGCCGACAGCGCGAGCTATCGCTTGCACAGCCCCAAGGTGGCCCTCAGACGGCGACAGGAGGCCATTGAGCAGGGATCGGCACTCAGCACTGTCGTTGGCCCCCAGCAGCCCTAGGACGCGCCGGTAGGCCATGTCGATCTCCACTGCCTCGTAGAGCCGCTCGATCTGTTCCGAGCTTTCGAGCGTAGCGCTTTCGAGCTGCCATGGCAGATCGTCGGCGGACTGGTGGTTCCAGTCCTGCGTCAGGCTGACGAAGCCTGTGATGACGACAGTTCCTCCGACCCTTGCGCACCCGCCTATGTGCGAACTGTCGGTGAGCTGGGCGTGGTCCTGCACGATAGCCTGCCCATCCATCCTGCTTTGCCCACTGGCTACTGCTCGATGCCGCAGTATGGCGTAGGATGACAGGACAGCCTGATCGCGGGCTATGGCGTCATTTTCGATCCGGCTTTCCCCCATCGCGACCGCATCCCCACTGATCCATGCCGCGCCGGTCTGCGACAGGTTGCGCTCGCTCTGGACGAAGCCGCCCAGATCACCCGCCTTCACGCCATGTTCGGGGATGTCGTGTAGCGCCCGGATGCGATGTAGCCGGGTGCCGGAGAGGGCCGTGTCGTCGGCACGGTCCAGAACATACTTTCCACCGCTATAAGCCATGTCAAAAAGGTGGAGAGGCGAACCCGAGCGCCTCATATTTCTGTTGCACCAGATCCCGCCTTTCCAACTCGGCGTTGTAGCGTTCCGGCCGAGTGCGAGCGTGTCTATCCTTGCGCAGACCGCAAGGAGGTCTCGCGTGATCGCGGCAAGGAGGTC
>Ga0073899_10001072_pt1 | contig 25243 bp, 17 predicted proteins | sample KloWWTmetaKNB5Ph_FD_88975 | JGI IMG/M metagenome (GOLD analysis project Ga0073899, IMG submission 88975) | Active sludge microbial communities from Klosterneuburg, Austria, studying microevolution and ecology of nitrifiers - Klosterneuburg... | ecosystem: Engineered > WWTP > Aerobic digester >... | reverse complement strand
TTCCTGTCTGCCCCCGGCGAGACCACGGTGTCCACCGCCGAGATCCGTGAGCTGGCGGCCAACATGCCCGCCGTGGCGCGCACGCTGATCGCCCTGGATCGGGGCCTGCGGGACCAGCGCGAGCGCACCGAGGCCCTGTCCATCCGGCTCGGAGACGATCGCAGCGGCACGTTTCGCCCGGCCCCCATGCCCTACGAGGAGGTGCGGGATTTCTTCTACGCCCGACACAATCACATCGACGAACTCGACCGCCTGGCCGAGTCGATCTTTGAATCCTGTGGCGACGGCAGGGATCTGGTCGCCGCCCTCACCCAGCGCCTGGAATCGGGGCACGGCGTGCGGGTCGCCATCGACAAGGACGACGGTGGCGCCCAGCGCAGCTATGACAGCGCCGCCCGGGTGCTGCGCCTGTCCTCGCGCCTCCAGTGGGGGCAGCAGGCCTTCCAGCTCGCCACCCAGATCGCCTTTCTCGAGGCCGGCAGCCTCATCGACGGGCTGGCGAGCGAAAGCAGCTTTGCTCTGGAAGAATCCCGCGCCCTAGCCCGCATCGGCCTCGCCAGCTACTTTGCCGGTGCGCTGGTGCTGCCCTACAGTCGCTTCCTGGAGGCCGCCGAGGCGCTCCGCTACGACATCGGCCTGCTGGAAAGGCAGTTTGGCGTGGGCTTCGAGACGGTCTGCCACCGCCTGTCCACCCTTCAGCGCCCTGCTGCCCGCGGTGTGCCCTTCTTCTTCATCCGGGTGGATCGGGCCGGCAACATCTCCAAGCGTCAATCCGCCACCGATTTCCACTTCTCGCGCATCGGCGGCACCTGCCCCCTGTGGAATGTGTACGAGGCCTTCACCTCACCGGGGCGCATCTTCACCCAGATTGCGGCCATGCCCGACGGGCGCCGTTACCTGTGGATCGCCCGCACCACATCCCGGGAAGCCGGCGCCTATGGCGCTCCGGAGAAGACCTTCTCCATAGGCCTGGGCTGCGACCTGCGCCACGCGGACCGGCTGATCTACTCCCGCGGGCTGGACCTCGCCACCCCCGAGGCCGCCACGCCCATCGGCGCCGGTTGCAAGGTGTGCGAGCGGGATCATTGCTCACAGCGGGCCTTCCCGGCCATGGGGCGAAGCCTGTCCATCGACGCAGACCACCGCTACTTCGAGCCCTATCGCCAGGACTGAGGGCGCCCCGCCCTACTCCCAGGCCAGGGCACCTCCCGTCTGGTACTCGGTGACCCGCGTCTCGAAGAAGTTCTTCTCCTTGCGCAGGTTGGCCTGTTCGTCGAGCCAGGGCAGGACGTTCTCGGCACCGGGGAAGGGTTCGGCGAGGCCGACCTGGCGGGCCCGGCGGTTGGCCATGAAGCGGAACTGGCGGGTATGCAGGTCGGCGTTGTAGCCCAGGATGGGGTCGCGCAGGATGTAGGCGGCGTAGGCCGACTCGGCGGCTTCGGCTTCGTCCCACAGGGCCTTCAGGGCGGCGGGGTCGAGGCTCAGGTCCTCTTCCTTGAGCAGTTCGCGCACCACCCGGATGCCGAAGGCGCAGTGCAGCACCTCGTCGCGCATGATGTACTGCAGCTACTCGGCGGCGCCCTTCATCAGGCCCCGGCGCTGCAGGGCGAAGATGGGGGTGAAGCCGTTGTAGAACCAGCAGCCTTCGAAGATCGCCGCGAAGAAGAAGTAGGACAGGGCGAATTCGTGCAGGTTGTCCCGGTCGGTCAGGTCGAAGTCGGGCCGCATCACCCGCTCCAGGCGCCGGTTGGCCAGGGCGATCTTGCCGTGGATGGCGGGCACCACCCGGTAGCGGTTGTAGATCTCCTGCTGGTCGAGGCCGATGCTCTCGATGCAGTGCTGGTAGGTCCAGGTGTGCAGGGCTTCTTCGTATACCTGGCGGGCCTGGTAGATCTGCAGTTCGGGGGCGCTCATCTTCTCCATCACCGCCAGGCCGATGTTGCGCATGGCCAGGATGTCGGAGGTGGTGAGGTAGGCCAGCACGTTCTCGAAGACGTGGCGCTCGGCGCCGCTGAGCTTGTGGTGGTAGTCGTGCACGTCCTGGGCCATGGAGATTTCCAGGGGCGTCCAGTGATTGCGGTTGGCCTTGAGGAAGAACTCCCAGGCCCAGGGGTACTTGAAGGGCGCCAGCTGGTTGATGTCGGTCTTGCCACCGACGATGCGCTTGTCGGCGGCATTCACCGGGGCCAGGGATGGCGCAGGGTGGGTCGCTGACGTGGCACCCGCTGGTGCAATGCCCAAGCCGGCCGGCGCCGGCCGGGGGGCAGAAGGGGCTGGGTTCGGCGTAACCGTTTCCCAGTCATCGAAGCGAAAGGCGTTCATGGTCTTGAATTCAGGCTGGTGAGCGCACCCGTTGTGGTGCGCAGGGTTCATTGGCAGGCTTCACAGTCCGGATTGTCGATGCTGCAGAAGCGGGGCTCCTCCCCTCCCCCGCTTTCGGCGCCACCCGTCTTTTCCATCTGGCTGGCACCCAGGGTGCGCAGGTAATAGGTGGTCTTGAGCCCGCGGATCCAGGCCAGCTTGTAGAGCTCGTCGAGCTTCTTGCCGGACGGCAGGGCCAGGTAGAGGTTGAGGGACTGGGCCTGGTCGATCCACTTCTGGCGCCGGGCAGCAGCCTCGATCAGCCAGCGGGGGTCGATCTCGAAGGCGGTGGCGTAGCGGGCCTTGAGTTCATCGGGCACCCGCTCGATGCGGGCCAGGGAGCCGTCGAAGTACTTCAGGTCGGAGACCATTACCGGGTCCCACAGGCCGAGAGCCTTCAGGTCGCGGACCAGGGCTTCATTGACCACCGTGAATTCGCCGGACAGGTTCGATTTGACGTAGAGGTTCTGGTAAGCAGGCTCGATGCTGGCCGACACGCCGATGATGTTGGAGATGGTGGCGGTGGGGGCAATGGCCACGCAGTTGGAGTTGCGCATGCCATGGCGGGCAATGTGGGCCTTGAGGGCGCTCCAGTCGAGGCGGACGTCCGGGTTGGTCTCCAGGTAGCCACCTCGGGCGGCGCCCAGGATGGCCAGGGACTCATGGGGCAGCACGCCCTTGTCCCACAGGCTGCCGCGGAAGCTGGAGTAAGCCCCCCGCTCGCTCGCCAGTTCGGCCGACGCCCAGTAGGCCTGGAAACACACGGCTTCCATGCTGGCGTCGGCAAACTCCACCGCGGCAGGTGAGGCGTAGGGAATGCCCAGCCGGTACAGGCAGTCGGCAAAGCCCATGATCCCGAGCCCCACCGGGCGATGGCGCAGGTTGGCGTTGCGGGCCTTGGGGGTGGCGTAGAAGTTGATGTCCACCACGTTGTCGAGCATGCGCATGGCGGTCTGCACCGTCCGCGCCAGCTTGGCCTGGTCGAGCTGGCCGTCCTTGAGATGGGCGAGCAGATTCACCGAGCCCAGGTTGCACACGGCGGTCTCGGCATCGGAGGTGTTGAGGGTGATCTCGGTGCACAGGTTGGAGCTGTGCACCACGCCCACGTGCTGCTGGGGAGAACGCAGATTGCACGGGTCCTTGAAGGTGATCCAGGGATGCCCGGTCTCGAACAGCATGGTCAGCATCTTGCGCCACAGCTGCACGGCGGGCAGCTTCTTGAAGAGGCGGATCTCGCCGGCCTCGGCTCGGGCTTCGTAGGCAAGGTAGGCGGTTTCGAAGGTCTGCCCGTATTTGTCGTGCAGGTCGGGCACGTCCGACGGCGAGAAGAGCGTCCACTCCGCGTTCTCGTGGACCCGCTTCATGAAGAGGTCGGGAATCCAGTTGGCGGTGTTCATGTCGTGGGTGCGGCGGCGCTCGTCGCCGGTGTTCTTGCGCAGCTCCAGGAACTCCTCGATGTCCAGGTGCCAGGTTTCCAGGTAGGCACATACGGCACCCTTGCGCTTGCCGCCCTGATTGACCGCCACCGCGGTGTCATTGACGACCTTGAGGAAGGGAATCACCCCCTGGCTCTGTCCGTTGGTGCCCTTGATACGGCTCCCCAGGGCGCGTACCGGCGTCCAGTCGTTGCCCAGGCCGCCGGCGTACTTCTGCAGCAGGGCGTTCTCCTTGATGGACTGGTAGATGCCCTCCAGGTCGTCGGCCACCGTGGTCAGGTAGCAGGAGGACAGCTGGGAATGCAAGGTGCCGCTGTTGAACAAGGTCGGCGTGGAGCACATGAAATCGAAGCTCGAGATCAGGTCGTAGAACTCGATGGCCCGGGCCTCCCGGTCGATCTCGCCGAGGGCCAGCCCCATCGCCACACGCATGAAGAAGATCTGCGGCAGCTCGATGCGCCGGCCGTCGATGTGCAGGAAGTAGCGGTCGTAGAGGGTCTGAAGGCCCAGGTAGCCGAAGAGTCGATCCCGCTCGGGTCGGATCGCTGCGGCAAGCCGGTCCAGATCGAACTCGGCAAGGCGCGGGTCGAGCAGCTCCGCTTCGATCCCTTTTCGGATGAAGCGGGGGAGATAGTCCGTGCAGGCGGCGCCCATCTGTTCGGCGGGCACCGGACGATCCAGCACCTCCTGCACCAGCCTCGCCAGCAGCAGGCGCGCGGTGGCGTAGTCGTAACCCGGGTCCGTCTCGATGAGACTGCGGGCCGACAGGATCAGGGCCTGGGTGACTTCCTCCACCGCGACCCCGTCGTACAGATTGCGCAGGGCGTGCTCAAGGATCAGATCTGCCGAGACGCTCTCCTCCAGCCCGATGCAGGCGGTTGCGCACACTGCTCGCAGCTCGGCGAGATCAAGGGGGTGCCTGGCGCCGTCCACCATTACGTGCAGCACGGAGGGCTCGACGGCCGAAACGCTCGCGACGAACCGGGCGGCCCGCTCCTCGGCACGGCGCTCCCGGTAGAGGACGTAGGCACGGGCCACGTCGTGCTCGCCGGAGCGCATCAGGGCCAGTTCCACCTGGTCCTGGATGTCCTCGATGTGCACGGTGCCCCCGTCGGGCAGGCGCCGGGTCAGGGAGCGCACCACCACGTCGGTAAGGCGCGCCACCACTTCCCGCACGCGGGAAGAGCCGGCACTCTGGCTCCCCTCCACGGCGAGGAAAGCCTTGGTCATCGCCACGGAGATCTTCTCCGGATCAAAGGCGACGACGGCGGCGTTGCGACGGATAACCTGGAAGGCGACGAGCGAGGGCTCGGTGCCTGCATTGAGGGCTAGGACGTTCGAGGACAAAGGGACTCTCCGGTTCGGGGGGCGGAGAATCCAGCGCAGATGGGCAGTGCGAGGCCGCGTCGGGATAGAGATACACCCCTACCCGGGTACGACTCGCCGCATTCGGAAAAACTCGACATGCACACACCTTTCGCCAGGGACACCCCGCCCTGTTGTTGCAAAGAAAGTTGTGGCAGGTCTCCTGGCTCTCGGGTCAGCGTGCACCACCGGCCTTCCCGGACCGATTCAGGCATCCAGTGGCAAAGTGGGAGTGGTGCACTCACCGATGACAGTTGCGGGGGCAGCTCCGGATTGCAGGTCTGAACCTGGCACCGGATTCCCTTTTAATCCCCATGGCAGCGGGAACCAACAACGACTGCAGTATGCAGACGAGACCGATGTGTCGTCAACAAAAGTACTACATATAGTTGATTTTTAAAAATTCGTACCATATACGCGGACAGCACCGCGTTACATGCGCGCTATTGAAGACCGCAGAGATGTCGGTTTGCCCAGTTCATCCCTACCCTGCTCTTGGTGAATGGTTCCGACTGCAATCAGCTGAACGAAAAAATCATTGTTTGCTAATATTCTGCGCTTGTGGCCATTCGGCTACCCCATACCAACACCCGAGGATATCCATGAAAACCGCCCACGATCTGGTCATGGCCGCCAAGGCCCTTATCCGTGAAGTGTCTCTTGACGATGCCGAACAAGCTATTCGCGACGCAGATGTGTTGCTGGATGTAAGAGAGGCAGATGAATTCGCGGCAGGTCATTTGCCTGGTGCCCTTCACATTTCCCGCGGAATGCTGGAGTTCAAGCTTGCCGGGACCCCCGAACTGGGCAGTCGGGATTTGAAGCTCGTGCTCTATTGCAAGACCGGCGGCCGGGCCGCACTCGCGGCCAGAGCCTTGCAGGATATGGGTTATGTCCACGTTCAATCCCTGGCGGGTGGCTTCGATGCCTGGGCAGCCACGGGCCGGCCGGTTGCCAGACCGAGTCTTCCTGCCTTTGATTGATCCTTTTCGGCCTGATCCGGGTTGGCGCCACAAATTTTCCGCTGGCCCGGTACCTTTGACGAACGTCCACACCATTTAGCTGTCGACTGAGACTCTGGAAGCCTGTAGTTTCAGACCGATTAGGCTATCAACGAACGTTGTGGAGTGTTTGAGTGAAGAAAAGGTTGATCTGGGCCCTGGTGGCAACTGCGTTTGCCGCACCTGCTGCCTCGCTGGAGTCTCCGGCGACCCCCCGTCTTGCGCCAACCGTCGAGCACGCCCAGACGGCTTACCTGAGCTCCCAGCTGCTGGGGCGCTATCACTACAAGACCCAACCCCTCGACGACGCCATGTCGGAGAGAATTTTCGAGCGCTATCTCAAGGCGCTTGATCCAGAGCGGCTGTTCTTTACCCAGGCGGACATCGACAGTTTCTCGGATGCCCGCACGCGGCTTGACGATGCGATCCAGCGCGGCAATCTGGGCATCCCGTTTGCCATCTTTCAGCGCTACGAGCAGCGCACCGTGGAACGACTGACCCATGCCCGCGAAGTGCTCAAGCAGGGTTTCGAGTTCGATACCAAGGAAAGTTATCCCTATCTGCGTGAGAAGGCTCCGTGGCCGAAGGATGACGCCGAAGTCCGCGACCTGTGGCGGAAGCGCGTCAAGAACGACTGGCTGCGCCTCAAACTGGCCGGCAAGGACGACAAGGCGATCCGCGAAACCCTCGAAAAGCGTTACGACAATTATCTGGCCCGCTCATCTCGCAACAAGAGCGATGACGTGTTCCAGATTTTCATGAACGCCTACGCCATGTCCATTGAGCCCCATACCAATTACCTGGGGCGCAGTGCTTCCGACGATTTCGATATCTCCATGCGTCTGTCCCTGGTGGGCATCGGTGCCGTTCTGCAGGAGCGGGACGAGTACATCACCATCCGCGAGCTGGTTCCTGGAGGCCCCGCGGCCAAGTCGGGCAAGCTGGCCGTTGGAGACCGCATTGTCGGCGTCGGTCAGGCCGAAGGGCCGATTGGCGATGTGGTCGGTGCACGGGTGGATGAGGTCGTCAAACTGATCCGTGGCGCCAAGGACACCCGCGTCGTGCTCGACATCCTGCCGGCCGAAGCCGGCCCGGACGGCAAGCACAAACAGGTGACCCTGGTGCGCGACAAGATCAAGCTTGAGGAGCAGGCCGCTCGCAAGTCGGTGATCCGGGTTGGCGAGGGCCCTGCCCTGCGCAAGATCGGTGTGATCACCCTCCCCGCCTTTTACGAGGACTTCGAAGGGCGCCGCCGGGGTGACAAGGATTTCCGCAGCGCCAGTCGTGACGTGGTGCGTCTGATCGACGAATTGAAGAAGGAGAAGGTTGACGGTCTGCTGGTGGATCTGCGCAACAACGGCGGTGGTTCGCTGCGGGAAGCTGTCGAGCTGACCGGGCTCTTCATCGACAAGGGGCCGGTGGTGCAGCAGCGCCGACCCGACGGAAAAATCGGCGTTGAAAGTGACGAGAACGCCGGTGTGGCCTGGGCCGGGCCGATGGCAGTCATGATCAACCGCGGCTTGGCTTCCGCATCCGAGATCTTTGCGGCGGCCCTGCAGGACTATGGCCGGGCCCCCATCCTTGGTGAGCAGAGCTTCGGCAAGGGCACGGTACAGACCCTGATCAACCTTGACGATATCGCCAAGAACGACAAGCCCAAGTTTGGCGACCTGAAAATGACCGTGGCCCAGTTCTTCAGGGTCAACGGTGGCACCACGCAGCTCAAGGGCGTGATGCCCGACATCCGCTTCCCGTCCATCGCGGATCCGGATTCACAGGGTGAGTCCAGCTACGACAACGCCCTGCCCTGGACCCAGATCGACGCCGCCAGCTATCGCCCGGTGGGTACGCTGAAGGATCTTGTTCCTGCCCTGCAAAGCCGGCACCAGGCGCGTGTTGCGAAGGACAAGAGCTTCCAGGCGCTGCTTGACGACGTGGCCGAGTTCAAACGACTGCGCGAGAACCGTTCAATCTCGCTGAACGAAGCTGAACGGCGCAAGGAAAAGGAAGTTCGGGAAGCACGGCTCAAGGCCAGAGAGAAGATCGACGGCAAAGACAAGCTTGCTGCCGCGTTGCGGGATGACGGCCTGCAGATGGGTGAGCGTAGCCTGGCAGCCGATCTCGCCGCAGAGAAGGCGCGCAAGGACGTCAAGGATGTGCTGCTGGATGAGGCGGCGCGTATCGTTGCCGATGAGGCCGAATTGCTGGGCGTTCGTCCGCAACTGGCCTTGCGGGAAAAGCAGAAATCCTTGCTGCAGCCGGCAGAGGCTGTCCGTTAGGACGCTTGCCGGGCCGGAGCGGTGCGTGGGCGGGACGCTTCGGTGTCTCGCCCGTCGCAAAGAAGGCCGCGATAGCGCGAAACGCCCTGCAGCGTGGTGGGAACGAGTTCGTGGATGACTGACCACACCTGGTTGCGCCGTTCCCGGGCAGAGCCGGCGTGAGAAAAGTGCATTGCCTCCCAGCGCGCCCAAGGCACGTCTGGCATGTCAGCTTTGTCGGCCTCGGGAAGCGCGAGGGCACTTTCGCGCATGATGTCCAGTGACGTCATCACCTCTTCGCGCAAAGCCGGCAGCGCAAACAACGTTTCCCGGTCGCGGTTGGCAGCGCAACGTCCAATGGCCTCTGCCGCATCCTGAATATTGCCCAGCAAGGCGCCGCGCAATACGTTGGCGCAGTCGCGGGGCCGCAGGGCGGGTGCAGTGTCTTGACGGGAGAGGGGGTGAGACATGGGGTGTTTTCCGGTGATGAGCCCCGGTCAGGGCCGGGAGAGTCCGGGACGAGCTTCTCTCGTCTAACTGGCGCCGAATTCTATCCCCAACGTATGACAGGAAAAAGTTGTTGCTGTAAGTCCATGTGACAAGCGGCACAAGGACCATTAACTGGATCTACCCGACGGAAAGCCAAAAAATAATGGCGACCCTGGAAGATCGCCATTTTTTAAGCGTGCCTGACAAAGTGCCTGACACGTCCCGCAGGGCGGGGATCAGCTGTTCACCGCATCCTTCAGCTTGGAGCCGGCGGAGAACTTGGGCTGCTTGGACGCCGCGATCTGGATCTCGGCGCCCGTCTGCGGGTTGCGACCGACGCGGGCAGCACGTTCGCCGACGGCGAAGGTGCCGAAACCAACGAGAGTCACGCTTTCGCCCTTGGCAAGGGCTTCGGTGATGATTTCCATAACGCCGTCAACGGCACGGCCGGCGTCGGCCTTGGTCAAACCACTCTTGCCTGCCAGCGCATCGATCAGTTCAGTCTTGTTCATAGCTCGTAATGGGTAGGTGATGAAAATGGGTGGATACAGGAGCTGAGGCAGGTGACGCTTTGCGCCTCAAGCGCACTACAACACACGCGGGCAGTAGCTTACCTTGCTCTTTTCCGCCTGTGGCGCGAATCTCAAGGTTTTCCGGGGTTTTCCGCCGTGTTCCGGCACAAAAAGCATAATTCAGCCGTTTGCCAGCTCCCGCAAACGCTCCAGGGCCTCCTCAATGCGTTCCACGGCGATCACCTGCATCCCTGCAATTTCCTGCTTTGGCGCGTTGGCGCGGGGAACCAGGGCCACGCTAAAGCCCAGCTTGGCGGACTCCTTGAGGCGTTCCTGCCCCCGTGGTGCCGGACGTATTTCTCCGGCAAGACCAACCTCGCCGAAGACCACCAGCTGCCGCGGCAGGGGGCGATTGGTGAGGGATGAAACGATGGCCAGCAGCACCGCCAGATCTGCTGCCGGCTCGGCAATCTTGACGCCCCCGACGGCGTTCACGAACACATCCTGGTCAAAGCAAACGACACCTGCGTGCCGGTGCAGCACGGCCAGCAGCATGGCCAGACGGTTCTGTTCGAGCCCTACCGAGAGGCGCCGTGGGCTCGGGCTATGGGCGCTGTCCACCAGGGCCTGGATTTCGACGAGCAGCGGGCGGGTGCCTTCCTGGGTGACCAGCACGCAGGAGCCGGCCACCTGCTGTCCGTGCTGGGACAGGAAGATGGCCGATGGGTTGGAGACACCCTTCAGCCCCTTCTCGGTCATGGCGAACACACCCAGCTCATTCACCGCGCCGAAGCGATTCTTGAAAGCCCGCACCAACCGGAAGCTGGAGTGGGTGTCACCTTCGAAATAGAGCACGGTATCGACGATGTGCTCCAGCACTCGAGGCCCGGCCAGGGCACCGTCCTTGGTCACATGGCCGACCATGATCAGCGTCGTGCCGCTCTGCTTGGCGAAACGTGTCAGCTGGGCGGCGCATTCCCGCACCTGAGCTACGGAGCCGGGGGCTGAACCGAGGCTCTCCGAGTAGATGGTCTGGATGGAGTCCACGACCGCCACGTCGGGCCGGAGCTCCCGCAGCGTGCCGAGGATACGCTCCAGGTTGATCTCGGGCAGGAGTTGAAGGCCGCCGGCGTCGAGTTGCAGGCGCCCCGCCCTCAGCGCCACCTGTTCGGCGGACTCTTCGCCGCTCACATACAAGGCCTTGAGGTGCCCGGAGAGCAGCGCCAGGGCCTGCAACAGCAGCGTGGATTTGCCGATCCCCGGATCACCGCCAATCAGAACGACGCCGCCCGGCACCAGCCCGCCGCCCAGCACCCGGTCGAACTCATCGATGCCGGTGGGCACTCGGGGTGATTCCCGGGGGCTGATGTCAGCCAGGGTCTGCAGGCGGCCGGTTTCCCCGGCCAGGGCACTGAAGCGCTTGGCGACCGGCGCTTCGGGCTCGACAACCGATTCCACCAGGGTGTTCCAGGCCTTGCAGTGGGGGCACTGTCCCTGCCAGCGGGGCGACTTGCCCCCGCACTCGGAGCAGACGTGCTCGGTCTTTGCCTTGGCCATTCCCCCTACCCTTCCATAACCCGCACACGAACCCGGGCAGCCAGGGCGCAAAACAACTCGTAGCTGATGGTGCCGGCTGCCGTCGCAACCTCATCGGCGGCCAGCCCTTGACCCCACAGGGTGACAGGCGAGCCGATGCCGGCTTCTTCCAGATGGGTGAGGTCGCAGGCCAGCATGTCCATGGATACGCGCCCGAGGGTACGGGTGCGGCGCCCGCCGACCAGAATGGGCGTGCCGGTGGGGGCATGGCGCGGGTAGCCGTCGGCATAGCCGCAGGCCACCACGCCGATACGCATGGGCCCGGGTGCCTCGAAGGTGCCACCGTAGCCGACACGCTCGCCTGGGCTGAGGGTCTGCACGCCGATGATCTCGCTGCTCAGGGTCATCACCGGCTTCAGGCCGAGGGCTTCCGCGCTGTGCAGATCGGGCATCGGCGACGCGCCATAGAGCATGATGCCCGGCCGCACCACCTGCCCGGCCGCTTCCGGAAAGCGCAGCAGCGCCGCGGAGTTGGCCAGGCTGACGGGTAGGTCCAGCCCGTTGGTGAATGTCTTGAACCTTGCCATCTGCGTGGAGATGCCGATCTCGTCATCGGCCCGGGCAAAGTGCGTCATCAGGGTGATGCTGCGCACCCAGGTCAGGGCGCGCAGGCGCGCCAGGGTGGCCCCCAGGGCATCGCCGGCAAAGCCCAGGCGGTTCATGCCCGAGTTGATCTTGAGCATCACGTCTATGGGTGCAGCAAGCGCCGCCCGCTCCAGCAGAGTCAGCTGGGCCTCGCTGTGGAGCGTGGGTGTCAGGCCCAGGGCGACGATGTCAGCCAGGTCGGCCGGCTCGAAAAAGCCTTCAAGGAGCACGATGGGCTGGGTCAGCCCGGCTTCCCGCAGGGCCCGGGCCTCTGCCAGATCGAGCAAGGCAAAGCCGTCGGCGACGGGGCCCAGGGCCTGGATGGCGTTGGCCAGGCCGTGCCCGTAGGCGTTGGCCTTGACCACCGCGTAAGCCTTGGCCTGACCGGCCTTGTTGCGAGCGAGAACGTAGTTTTGACGCAAGGCTTCCAGATCGATGGAAGCGCGAATCGGACGGGGCATGGATTCAGACTTTTTCGGTAGCGCACATACGGCCGATTTCCTCGGTGACGAAATCGGCAAAAGTGTTGACCAGACGGGAGCGGAATTTGTCCTTGAGCAGGATGACCTCCAGCGGTGTGTGCAGCCGGGGCGAAAGGGGCACACCCACGAGACGGCCCGCGGTGACGGCGCTGCGGATCGCCGCGGTCGACGCAATGGCGATGCCGAAGCCCTGGGCTGCCATGTGCTTGACGGTGGACAGGCTCCCCAGCTCGGCGGCCACATTAAGGTCCTCGAAGGGGATGCCGGCGGCCGAGAAGAACTGGTCCACCAGATCGCGGATGGCGTTGCCGGGCTCCCGGTGCAACAGCGGATAGGCCACCAGCTGCTCGGCGCGTACCGACTTCGCCGTGGCCAGGGGGTGATCCGGGGCCACGATCAATTGCAGCTCGTCCCGTCCGGCGCTGCGTCGGTCCAGGGTGGGCTGCTCGGTGATGATCTCGATCAGGCCCACGTCCAGGTTGCGATCCATCACCCGGCTTTCGATGAGCTGCGAATTACCGACGGAAACCCGGGGGACCACCCGCGGATAGCGCCGCTTGAAGCCTTCCAGCAAATAGGGCAGCCAGTAGCCGGCAATCGTGGTGCTGGTGCCCAGGTGCAGAATGCCGGAGAGCTCGTCGGTCAGCTCGGAGACCCGGGACTCGAGCTCTTCCGAGAGACCGAGGATGCGCTCGGCGTAGGCCATGACCAGCTCACCGGCGGAAGTGAGGGTGACCCGCCCGTGCCCGCGGTCAAAGAGCCGGGTGTTGAACTGTTCTTCCAGCTGCTTGATCTGGAAAGTCACGGCGGGCTGGGTCATGAACAAGGCTTCGGCAGCCCGGGTGAAGGACCCGTGCCTCGCCACCGCGTGGAAAACCTGGAGACGTCGATCGGCCATGGTTCATAAATCCGGTTTATGAGTACCCCATTGAATCACAACATTGATCCGTCCGCCAGAACCGACATGACCTTCGTGGTATAAAGCGCGGTCCGTCAAATTCACCGAGCTTCCATCTCCCTGCGATGCCCTTCGGTTTCTACATGATCATGGCGGCGCAGTTCTTCTCTGCGCTGGCCGACAATGCCCTGTTGATCGCCTCCATCTATGTACTCAGGGAGATGCAGGCCCCCCAGGAATACGAACCGCTCCTCAAGCTGTTCTTCACCCTGTCCTATGTGCTGCTGGCGGCATTTGTCGGGGCATTTGCCGACTCCATGCCCAAGTGGCGGGTGATGCTGATCAGCAACACCATCAAGATAGGTGGCTGTTCGCTGATGTTCCTCGGGGTACATCCCCTGGCGGCTTACGCTGTCGTAGGGCTGGGCGCTGCAGCCTATTCGCCAGCCAAGTACGGCATCCTCACCGAATACCTGCCCCACCGCCTGCTGGTGGTGGCCAATGGCTGGATCGAGGGGCTTACGGTCGGTGCCATCATCCTGGGCACGCTGGTTGGCGGCATGCTCATCAAGCCGTCCTTTTCCCAGGCCCTGCTGGGCTTCGATCTGCCCCTGATCGATACGGGCGTTGATACGGTACCCGAGATGGCCCTGTGCGTAATCGGTGTGCTCTACGTGCTGGCCGCCCTGTTCAACCTCAAGGTGCCAGACACCGGGGTGGATCACAAAGCCCTGAAGAAGAACCCGATTTACCTGATTCATGATTTCAATCATTGTCTCCGGCTGTTGTGGCGGGACAAGCTCGGCCAGATCTCCCTGGCCACCACCACCCTCTTCTGGGGGGCTGGCGCAACCCTGCAGTTCATCGTGATCAAGTGGGCCGAGCAGGCTCTGCAACTGGATCTCTCCAAGGCGTCGATGCTGCAGGGCGTGGTGGCGGTGGGGGTGGCGATTGGTGCCGTCATGGCTGCCCGCATGGTGTCCATGCGCTCGTCAGTCAGGGTGATCCCCCTTGGCATCGCCATGGGCGTCATCGTCAATGTGATGATCTTCGTCACCGACATGAATCTGGCCATGGCGTTGATGGTGCTCATCGGCGCCCTGTCCGGCTTCTTCGTGGTACCCATGAATGCGCTGCTGCAACACCGCGGCCACATCCTGATGGGCGCCGGCCACTCCATCGCCGTGCAGAACTTCAACGAGAACCTGTCCATCCTGATCATGACCGGCCTCTACGCCTTCCTGATCAGCTCCGGCGTCTCCATCAACACGGTGGTGGTGGCCTTCGGGCTGTTCGTGGCGGGCACCATGTACATGGTCAAGCGCCGTCATGATGCCAACCAGCGCGAGTTTGATTCGGTCAGCGAACTTGACGACGTGCGTCACTGACGGGTTTCTCCGGCCCGGGCCGGAGGAACCTACTCGCTGCCGTCCAGCAGCTTGTGTGCCTCGGCGTGGCGATACATGTCCAGGGCAGTGGCCAGCCCCGTCTTCTGGCGAATGCCGGTCTGATAGTTGGCTACCGTCTTCGTGCTGAGAAACAGCCGGGTGGCAATTTCTTCCACCGTTCGCCCGGCCGCCAGCAAACGAAAGATCTCGAATTCCCGGGGCGACAGGCTCAGATGCCCGCCCTCCCCACCCTCCCCTGCCAGTGCGCCGGCAATGTCTGGCGACAGGGCCTGCTCGCCCCGTGCCACCTGGCGCACGGCGTCGATGAGGGCATCGGGCTCGCTGCTCTTGGTCAGATAGCCGTCAGCCCCCGCCTTGAGGGCCTGGGCAACCATGGCCGGGTTGTCGTGCATGGAAAAGATCAGCACCTTGAGTGCTGGCCGGCGCGCCTTGACCCGGGCCAGGGTTTCCAGCCCGCCGCGTCCGGGCATCGACAGGTCAAGCACCAGCACATCCGCCTCGTGACCTGAAAACCACTGGCAGGTCGAATCGCTGTCACTGAAGTCCGCCACCACCTGCATGTCGTCCTCAAGTTCGAGGAGTCGCCGGTAGCCTGTACGGACTACGGCATGATCATCGGCCAGGACCACCCTCAGCACGCCGGGTAGCGCCTCCTGCACGACGCTCATGACGGCTCGCCGACGGGCAGGCGCACCGACAGGCTCAGCCCCGGGCGTCCAGCCCCTGCGGTACGGGGGTTGATGTCAAGACTTCCGCCCCGGGCCCATACCCGCTCACGGATGCCTGCCAGGCCGTTGCCATGGCTCATGGCTGCCTCTGGCGAGGCCATGCCAACACCGTCATCCGAGACCTGCCAGCACAACATGGCCGGCTGCTCGGCGTCGATGCAGACCGAGATATCCACCTGTCCGGCGTTGGCGTGGCGGGCAATGTTGGCAAGGGCTTCCTGGGTCATCCGGTATACGATCAGGCTGGTTTCACGGGGCAGGCACAGGGTGTGAGGTGTCACCGTGAGGTGGAACACGGTATTTTGTCCGCTCGCATCCTGCCAGCTTTTGACCAGTTCGTGGAGCAAGGGCTGCAGATCGACTGTCGTGTGCCCGGACTCCTTGCCGGCGTCGGGTTGCAGATGGCGCAGCAAGCTGCGGATTTCCTGATGGATCGCTGCGGTCTGGGCTTCCATGTCGCGCACTGCTGCATTCAGGCGTGGGGCCTCGCCCGTCTGGCGCAGCAGGTAGGCAATATTGGCGCGCAGGGCGGTCAGCCCCTGGCCCAGGTGTTCGTGGAGTTCGATGGCCAGGCTCGCCCGTTCATCCTCCTGCAGGGTCAGCATCTGCAGGGAGAGGTGCTTCTGCCGGGCCTCCGCCGCGGCCAGGGCTTCTGCCAGATGATTGAGCGCGCCGGCGATGTGATCCAGTTCGCGCACCGGCAGTCGTGGCAGGCGGGCACTGAAGTCCTGCTTGCGGAAGGATGCGATGGCCGCAACGATGCCTCGCAGGGGGCCGAAGGCGTAGCGTACGGCACCATAGAGCCCGGCCAGCATGGCCAGCCCGTAGGCCAGGAAGAGCCCGGCCATGCCAAGGATGCCGGAGACCGCCTCCTCCTGTTCGCTGGCCGGATTGGGAATCAGGGTGGCCTGGAAGCGGCTGCCATCGCTGCGCTGCAGCAGCAGTTGTGTCCGTCCGGCCATGGCGTCGGAGGCGGTGGGCGCAGCCGGGATCAGAATCTGTCCGGCACCGTCTTCGAGCTGAAAATCCAGGTGGCGCAGCTTGCCCGATTTGCTGATGTCGCGCAGCTTGCCCACCTGGCCGGCAAGGGATTCGGGGGCGATGTTCTGGAGCGTGGACAGCTCGCCGACCAGTTGAGCGAGCTGGTCGGCCCCCTGGCTTTCCCGTCGGATGTCACCCTGGGCGCGCAGGGTGGCCAGGGCCAATGCCACCCCGAAACAGGCGAGGAAAATCCACGCCGAACGCCGCATCAGCAGGCTTGTCATGTCCATGAGCGGCCGCTCCGGAAAAATGCGGGCTCCCGGAGGAGCCAGCAGTGGCGGAGAGTTGTCAGAGGCTGTAGCGCACGCCAACCCACACGGTCCGCGGTGCCCCCGGCGCGTAGAAGGTGGAGCCCACCTGCGGGTACTCGCCCCCTACCTCACCAAAGGGTCGGGCCACCACGCCGCCGGCTGCGGAGAAGGCCGTGGAGCCCAGCTGGGCTCCGGTGGTGTACTCCCGGTCGAACAGGTTGTTGATCTGCCCGAACACCTGGAGTTGGCGGTTTACCCGGTAGCGGGCATTCAGGTTCATCACCGAGTAGCCGCCCGAACGGCCGGAGCCCAGGTAGTAGGTGCCATCCGGCTGGTGCTGATTGTTCTCGTTGCCGCGGGCGTAGGAGCCCGACACACCGATCAGGTCGGCCCCCATGGAGAAGGCCTGGGTGAAACGGTAGTCGGCGGACGCTTTGAGCATGTGCCGGGGAATCAGCGGGATGCGGTTGCCCTTCTTGATGTCGATGGTGCCCTCGAGGCCAGCGCCTTCCTCGTTGGTGCTGTTGCCGGTGCCACCGACTTCCTCGGATGAGCGATAGGTGGCGTCGAGATAGGTGTAGTTCACCGCCAGGCTCAGGGCACCCAGGGCCGTGCTCGCCCCGGCCTCGATCCCCTGACGGCGGGTCTTGCCGAAGTTCTTGAAGTAGCCGTAGCCCAGCTGATCATCGGCCACAAACAGGATGTCGTCGTGGCTGGTGGAGCGGAAGACGCCCAGGTTCCAGCGGCTGGCGGCATTCAGTTGCCCGCGCAGACCCAGGTCCCAGGTCTTGGTGACCACCTGCTTGAGGGGGGGGTCACCGGCCATGGCATTGGGCAGCTTGCAGGGGTTTTCCGGATTGGCGCAGCCCAGCTCGATGGCGGTGGGGGTGCGGCTGCCTTCGTTATAGCCGGCGTAGGCATTCCAGCTGCGCGACGGGGTGAAGGTGAGGCCGACGGCCGGGTTGAAGCGATTGAAGCTATGGTTGCCGTCCAGGGAGTCGGTGCCGCCACCCGGATTCAGGTTGTCCCGGTTCTTGACGGTGCTGCGGTTGTAGCGCCCGGACACGGTGGCGTGCCAGTAGTCATTGATCGACAGGGTGTCGGTGGCAAACACGCTGATGGTGCGGGTTCGCCCATTGAGGCTGACGCGGGAATCCAGTGCGGTTTCACCCTCACCGGCATTCTGGCTGCCGTCGGCCCAGGCATCGACGGGCGTCACACTGCGGTCAGGGTTGATGTAGCCGTATTGGCCGGACTGCTGGAAGTGCAGGTTGCTCTGGTCGTAGCCGGCCCCGACGATGAACAGGTTCTTGCGTCCGGCCAGCTCGCCGGCCACGGAAGCCTGGCCCGACATGCCGAAGTTCTCCTGGTCGGTACGGGAACGGTTGATCAGGCCGGTGCACTTTTCGTTGGGCTCATCGGCCAGCATGGTGTTGGCGAGACAGCGCCAGTAGGGAAAAGGCGTGTTAGAGGCGTTGGCGCCGCTGGTGGGGAAGCCGCTGTAGCCGGCTGCAGCCAGGGCGTTGCGTTCGCTCAGCGAGGGCTGATAGATCGAGTTCTCCAGGGCGCTTTCGTTGATGTCGCCGTTGTAGGTGGAGCTGGTGATCTTGCGGTAATAGACGTTGCCCGACAGCAGGGTCTGGTCGTTCAGGCTGTGCTTGCCGGTCAGGTTCAGGAACATCGACCGGTTCCGGGTGATGTCGGGCTGCGTGTAGATGCTGCTGTAGTCCTGCTCCAGCAGTCGCTTCTCCTGCAGGCCGTTGCCGTTCATTCTGTTATCTGCGTAAGCCACGCTCAGGTCCAGGTCGGTGCGGGCGTCCTGCCAGCCGAACTTGCCGAACACCTGGCGCAGGTCAGACGGTGAATTGGTGCGCCAGCCGTTCTCATGAAAGTGGTTGGCGGTGATGAACCACTCCAGCCCCTGGTCGTTGAAGCCCCCGTGCTCGAACTCTACCGCACGCCGCCCGTAGGAGCCGGCACTGGCCTGCACCGAGGTGCCGGCGTGGGTGCGGCCCTCCTTCGTCTGGATGGCCAGGGCGCCGCCCAGGGTGTTGAGGCCGAACAAGGGGTTGGAGCCCGGCATCATGTTCATCGAGGCGATCGCCGAGCGGGGAATCAGGTCCCAGCTCACCACGTCGCCAAACGGCTGGTTGATGCGAACCCCGTCAAAGTACACCGACAGGCCCTGGGGCGTGCCAAGCAGCGGCGAAGCCGTGTAGCCCCGGTAGTTAACATCCGGCTGGAAGGGGTTGTTCTGGGTTTCGTTGATATGTACGCCGTTCAGGCGCCGATTCATGAAGGCCGAAATATCCAGCGCCATGCTGTCGTCGATGTCCCGGGCAGTGAAGGACTGGACCGGCGCCGGGATGTGGCTGACCGGTTGTTCGAGCCCCGGCAGGGGCGTCTGGCCGATCACCGTTACGGTGGGGGCTACCGTCTGCACGGCATCGGCGGCCTCAACGCTCGTGGCAAAGGCGGCGGCCAGCGCCAGCACCAGGGGGCGCACGCGGAGCTGGGGGACGGACGAGGGGGGCTGATGGCCTTGCATGAGGGGTAGTCTCCGAATTCTCTTGGTGGGACGCAGACTACCGGCGTGCTCTGCCTTCGACCATGGGAGAAACTCCCGACCTGCCCTCTACCCCCGCCAGGACGGGCTTTCAGGGGTGTGGGCGCATGGAAGGTGCCCGGCAAATCTCGTTGACGCATCGCAGCACTCTCAATAAAATGCGAATTGTTCGCATTTGTATTTGCACGACGGCAAGCCGACCGTGCAGCGGTGCCACTCTCAGCCAGCCAGCCACTTGCCAGCCAGCGCATGTTGCAAGCCAGCCAGGAACACACCTTCACTGGATGGAGATCGACATGAATCTTGCCCTCACTGCGCAGGGCCCCGCCGGGGTGGATCTGCCGGCCCCCTTCCTGGTCCGGCAGCAACCGAATACAAGCATCATGGGTGACACGCGCCGCACCGCCGCGGGTGTCGGTCTCGCGACGCTGCTGCATGCCGGAATGCTGGCGGCCGTCGTCCATGCCATCACCCAAGGGAGTCCACCGGTCGTCATCCCGCCACAGCCCCTGATGACGGTGAGCCTGGTGACGCCTGAGGTGGAGAAACCGGCACCGACCCCCCGTCAGGAGCCGGTGAAAACGCCCGAAAAGAAGCTCAAGCCTGCCATCCGCCCCCAGCCGCCTGCACCCCAGGTTCGCCCGAACACGCCGCCGGTGCTTACATCAGCGGCGACCGCCAGCAATCCGGTGGAGGCGACCGCAGCGCCGGCACCCGCGACGCCTGTTGCCGCACCAGCACCCAGTCCAGCCCGTGAGGCTCCGGTTGCCGTGGTCGCACCACGCTTCGACGCCGCCTACCTTTCCAATCCAACCCCCGAGTATCCCCGCCTGTCCCGGCGCATGGGTGAGGAAGGTCGGGTGATGTTGCGGGTACATGTGGGCGCCGATGGCAAACCCCTGGAAGTCACGATTGCCAAGAGCAGCGGCTTCACCCGCCTTGACGAGATCGCCCGGGACACCGTTCTGCGCAGTTGGCGATTCGTGCCGGCACGCCAGGGTGATCAAGCCGTGGCCGGCACGGTCCGGGTGCCCATCGATTTCTCCCTGAATTCCTGATCTTTCCCCTTTCATACCTTCCCATTCCGCTCCATTCCCGCAAAGGAACTCTCATGAACGAAAACACTTTCAGCATCGGTCAGATCTGGGCCCAGGGAGATAGCGTCTCCCACGCGGTGGCGATCATTCTCGTCGTCATGTCCCTCGCCTCCTGGTCGGTGATCCTCATCAAGGCCTGGGGGCTGATGCAGTTGCGGCGCATGAGCGCGGGGGCCAAGCAGTTCTGGCACACCACCAGTTTCGACGAGGGCATGGCGGCCCTTCAGCCCCTCCAGGCCGACAACCCCTTCCGTGACCTGGCCAGCCGCAGCACCGAGGCCGTCACCCACCACGTCAATCACCAGAACGAACTGCATGGCGTGCTCAACCTCAACGACTGGGTCACCAGCACCATGCGCCAGTCCATCGACGACACCACCAGCCGCATGCAGTCCGGGCTGTCCATCCTTGCCTCGGTCGGCTCCACCGCCCCCTTCATTGGCCTCTTCGGTACGGTCTGGGGTATCTACCACGCGCTCATCGGCATCGGCGCCGCCGGCCAGGCCACCCTCGACAAGGTTGCCGGCCCGGTGGGCGAGTCCCTGGTGATGACGGCAGGCGGCCTGGCGGTGGCCATTCCCGCGGTGCTGGGCTACAACGCCCTGGTGCGCGGCAACAAGGAGATCCTGGCCCGCCTGAAGCACTTCGCCCATGACCTGCACGCCTATCTGGTGACCGGCGGCAAGGTTCGCAAGAACCCGGCCAGCGTCCATCCCCTGCCTGCCCGGAAGGAAGCGCAATGAGCTTCCAGAGCAGCGACTTCGACGACGACGGAGATGTGATGTCGGAGATCAACATGACGCCCCTGGTGGACGTCATGCTGGTCCTGCTGATCATCTTCATCATCACCGTGCCGGTGATCAATCACGCAGTGAAGCTGGACCTGCCCAAGGCCAGCAGCCAGAAAGAGGAGATGAAGCCACAGAAGATCAGTCTGTCCATCAATGCCGATGGCGCCCTGAGCTGGAACGGCGAGAGTGTTCCGCTTGAAGGGCTGGACGCGCGCATGGAAGCCTCAGCTGCTCTGCAGCCGCAGCCTGAGCTGCACCTTCAGGTGGATAAGCGCGCCGAGTACGACCACGTGGCCCAGTTGCTGTCGGCGGCCAGTCGACATGGCCTGGGCAAGGTGGCCTTCGTGACAGACCCCGCCAGGAACTGACCGGACGTTTCCCGGCGCAGAAAAAGGCCGGAGGGTGCATCCTTGTGATGCCCCCTCCGGCTTTTTCATGGCTATGTTCGCGTTAAGCGTGGAAAGCGTTTTCGCTTCGACAGGTAAGGCTTGACAACATCGAAGAGAGGGACTGAACGACATTCGGATAAAGCCTGGAAAGCGCCTCCACCTCGGACGGCAAGCCTCACCAAGCCCGGCGTGCCTGTTCGGGGCAGGGTTTACATACCTAACGCGAACATAGCCTTTTTCATCTCATCCCTGTGTCGGCTGCAGCACGCTCAGCGTGTCAGTGTTCGGCGCCCACGGAGCGCTCGCCGGCCCACAGGGAGACCCGGTTGCGGCCGTTTTGTTTGGACTGGTAAAGGGCATTGTCGGCCTGGTCGATGAGTTCGGCCGGGTCTTTGGCTCCAAGTCGGATCGAGGCAACGCCGAAGCTCGAGGTGATGCGGATGCCCGGAATGTCGCGCACCGCTGCGCCGGCATGGTGTTCGATGGCCAGCCGCAACCGCTCCGCCACGTCCAGCGCCTGCTCGGGGGTGGAGCCGGGCAGCATGATGCAGAATTCCTCGCCGCCGTAACGGCACAGCATGTCCACCTCACGCAACTCGGAGCCCAGGCATTTGGCCACTGACTTGATCACCTGGTCGCCCACGGCATGGCCGTAGCGGTCGTTGAAGGACTTGAAGTGGTCAATGTCGCTCATGATGCAGCACACCTCTTCTCCCTGTTCCTTCAACTGTGCGTAAAGGGGATCGGCGCTGCCAAAGAAGGCGCGGCGGTTGAGGCAGCCCGTCATCGGATCGCGGGTGGCCAGGCGGTGCAGTTCCTCGTTTTGACGACGGATCTCTTCCTTGGAGCTTTCCAGATCGGTGAGGGTGATCAGCAACTGGTCGTTGATGCGGTGAAGCATCGTGACATCGGAGAAATTTACCAGGCAGCCCCGCAGCCGGCCATGACCGTCGAGGATCGGTGAGCAGCCGACGATGGTGCGGACGGGTTCGTCCTCGTCGGGGTGGGTGATTTCCAGGGTTTCATCACTGATATTGGTGCGTGAGGCCATTGCCCGGGCCCACGGAAACTCGTCCGGGGACAGATGAAAGCCTCCGACCAGCCACTCCATTTCAACGACCGGTTTACCCGTGATCTCCTCCTGGGCCTGGGGATGAAGGCCCCGGAAGGCCCGATTTGCCAGCACCACCCTACCCTGCTTGTCCAGAATCAGCACCCCCTCGGCGAGGGTGTCAAAGGCGGTGCGGACCCGGTCTGGAATGGCGGTGGAGGGGTCGAGATATTCCAGGACCCGTCGCATGTACAGGTAGAACGCCAGGAACGTCCCCAGTCCAATGGAGGCCAGCGCAACCAGAGGTGGGTAGGTGAGCCATCCTTGCAGCGATTCGGGCAGTACCGGGCGAAAGGCCAGCTCGATCTCGCCCCAGGGTTTGCCATCCGAGAGCACGGGCACACGCACCTGGGTCAGGGTGGAGGAGCCGTCCTCTGGCGGTTGCCAGTGGCGATCATGCTCGCCGGCCCGGGCAACGATACCCCCGCCATGCTGGCGGACCGCAAGGGAGCGCAGCTCCTTGTTGCGCTTCAGGACATCACCGAGCGTCTGCTGCAGGGTGGGGATGTCACCTACCTGCAGCAGCGCAGCCGACTGGATGGCCAGACCTTCGCTGATCTGCTGGCGGATCTCCCGGGCCAGTTCGGCCCGGTCGGGGATCAGGCCGAAGACCATGTCGACCACCATCAGCAGGGACAGCACCAGGGCCACAAGGCCGATGGCGATCCGGGAAATGGGGTCGAGGGTCGGAAACGGAATCTTCATCAAGCCTGCCCTTCTCTCTCCTGATCGAACAAGTCGGCCACGCCTATCTCGTCCCGGGTCATCTCTTCATCCATCTGGCGTCCCCAGTCGCGCTCGTTCTCGTCTTCCGGGCCCAGCACCGGCAAGGGGTCGAAGGTGCGCCAGGCCGGCGCCACCATCAGGAGGCTGGCCACCAGGCCACCGGCCCGGGTTGCCCACCAAATGGCACCCACCGACAGCACGATGCCGGACAACTCCACCGCACGCAGCGCAAGCTGGACATCGGCGTAGGGCTCGGCGAGGGGGGCCTGCTTGGTGCGATCCACGTCAATCCGTGATCCGGTGGAGGTGCTGCCACTGGCCGGATCCTGACCGCTGAGCATGAACTCCATCAGCGCCCCGTCGGGGCTGGCGCCGAGGGTGAGGGTGATCTGGGCCTGGGTGAAGCGCACCAGGGACGCCACGGGGTAGCGCCGGCTGGGCCCCGCGCTGTCACCGGGGCCGTTGTGCTGCTGCGCGCCGTTGCCCTCCCCGCCCGGGGTTTCGGCGAGGCTCAGGGGGCTCGTCATGGGGCCTGGTGAGGCGGGTCTCGGAGGCGTGGTTACCGGCGTTGCCGGGGGCGGACGGGGATTGAGGACCGGGCTCGGCGGCGGTTCATTGGCCGTCAGGTCGCCAGTGCCCGGGCCACCCGCCGGGGTGAAGCCCACGCTTGCCGTCAACTCATTGCCGTCCGTCTGCCCGTCGCTGACCCTCAGTACAAGCACCGGCCGCTCGGCAAAGGCCTCGTGGCGGAAGACGACGCTTCCGGCCAGCAGGTCGGCCTGGGAGAAAGCGGATACGACCTGCCCGGGGGCAGAACGCAGTTCGAAGTGTCCGTTCTCCACGCGGACGACCGAATAGTGCAAGTCGCTCTGGGCCGAATCCACATCCGTCGCCATGAGGGCATCACCGCCCAAGGTCACCGCACCGCCAGAGCTCACCTGGAAAGTGGCCTTCACCAGGCTGGGGGCATCGTTGACCGGGGTGACGGTGAGCCTGACCTGCACCACTTCACCGGTCTCCTGCCCGTTGCTCGGCCGGTAGCTGAAGCTGTCGGTACCGTTCCAGTCGGGCTTGGGTGTGTAGCGGAAGCTGCCATCGGCGGCCAGCTCCAGCTGCCCGTTCGCCGGCCCGTCCACCAATTCTGCGCTCAGGCGGGTGCCGTCTGGATCGGTGTCGTTGGCCAGAACGCCCCCATTGCCACGCTGCAGGGTGCTGTCTTCGTCCAGGGTGTAAGCGTCTTCCACGCCAATCGGCGTATCGCTGCGCGGGGATACGTTGAGGGTCAGTGCGTGGGCTCCTGCTTCGGTATCCACGCCGCCGTTCGCCGTGCCCCCGTTGTCCTGCACCCGGAAGCTCAGGGACGCGAGGGCCTGCCCGCTTGCATCGGCAGGAGGGGTGTAACGCAGTTGCCCCGTTGCGATGTCCGTTGCCGTGATCCATTCGCCATCGATGACTGCCCGACCATTGAGGCTGAGCACGCCACGGGAAGGCAGGCTGATGATCTGTACGGCGGCCAACTGGTGGATATTGTTGTCACCGGGGTCGGAGAAGCCGAAATCACCAGTGCTGAAAACGTGGCTGCTGTCCTCGTCCAGGAGAATGCTGCCATTGCTGCCCCGGGGCGCCTCGTTGAGCGCCGTGACGTTGATGGTCAGGCTCTGGGCCGTCGCCAGGGTGCCGTCCGAAACCTGGACGATCACGTTGTAAATGTTGTTTGTGCCCGCATCCGCAGGCCGCTCAAAATCGGGTTGCGCGATGAAGCGCAACAGGCCGCTGGTCCCGTCGATGGCAAACCGGGCGGCATCGGCGCCGCCGACGATGCTGTAAGTCAACGTCTGGCTGGGTTGGTCGGCATCCGTGGCGGTGACGGTCATCACGGCAGTGGTGTTCTCGGCCACGCTGGCGTTGTCACCGCTGGTGATCAGCGGGGGGCTGTCGTTGGCAGAGTACACGGTCACGGCGATGGCCTGGGTGTCGGTGCTGCCCTGGCCGTCGGAGACCTGGACGATCACGTCGTAGACGTTGTTGCCACCGGCATCCGTTGGGGCTTCGAAGTCCGGCGCGGTGAGGAAACTCAATACGCCCGTGTTGGCGTCGATCTGGAAGTGGGCAGCATCGGCTCCGCCGACGATGCTGTAGGTCAGTGTCTGG
>Ga0073899_10001069_pt1 | contig 25270 bp, 19 predicted proteins | sample KloWWTmetaKNB5Ph_FD_88975 | JGI IMG/M metagenome (GOLD analysis project Ga0073899, IMG submission 88975) | Active sludge microbial communities from Klosterneuburg, Austria, studying microevolution and ecology of nitrifiers - Klosterneuburg... | ecosystem: Engineered > WWTP > Aerobic digester >... | reverse complement strand
GTCCTGGGCGTCGGGCTCGAACAGGCCGACGTAGCGCTGGATCGTCGACACCGCGTCGGGGGTGTGGATCGCCGAGATCACCAGGTGGCCGGTCTCGGCGGCCTTGAGGCAGGTGGCGGCGGTCTCGCGATCGCGGATCTCGCCGACCATGATCACGTCGGGGTCCTGGCGCATCGCGGCCACCAGCGCGTCGCGGAAGTTCTCGGTGTCGGCGCCGACCTCGCGCTGGATGATCATGCACTTGCCGGGCTCGTGCAGGAACTCGATCGGATCCTCGATGGTGATGATGTGCGCGTGGCGGGTGTCGTTGATGTAGCGCAGCATCGCCGCGATCGACGTGGTCTTGCCGTTGCCGGTGGCGCCGGTGACCAGGATCAGGCCGCGGCGGGTGTCGGCGATCTCGGCCAGCACCGGCGGCAGGTTGAGCTGATCGATCGACTGCACCTGCACCGGGATCAGGCGCATGACGATGCCGACCGAGCCGCGCTGGCGGAAGATCGACGCGCGGAACCGGCCGCGCGACGCCAGCGAGTACGACACGTCGATCTCGCCGAACTTGCGCGTGAAGTCGATGCTGGTCGCGCGCTCGTCGAGGATCAGCCGCGCGATCGTCTCGGTGTCGCTGGCGGTGAGCGGCGGCACCTTGATCGCGCCGAGCAGCTCGCCGTGCAGGCGGTAGTGCGGGGGGTAGCCGACTTCGAAGTGGATGTCCGAGACACCGCGCTCGATGCCGAACGCAAGGAGCTTGTGAAAGGTCGGCTTGTCCATGGGCGGGGACCTCAGTTTAGATCACCCTTGGGGGGATTCTCGACCGCTGGCGCCACCTCATCGTCGCGCTGGCGCAGGCTGTCGATCAGCGGCCGCTGGCTGGCCGGCGGCGTGCTGGCCGCGGCGCGGCGTTCGCGCCAGCCGGGGACGCGGTGGGGCTGGGTCTCCTCGCTGCGCTCGTCGTCGGGGCCGGCCGGCTCGAGCGGCTCCTCGTCCTCGGGCTGGACCAGCGCGCGCAGCGCCTCGGCCAGCGGCTGGGCGTGGGCGGCGCCGGGGGGCGCGGCCGGCAGCCGCACCGCCCCCGAGCCGTGCGCGACGCCGGCGTCGTGGCCGTCGAGGTCGGTCGCGTCGAGGTCGTCGACGTCGCTGTCGTCGTCGGGATCGAACGTGGCCGGCGGCGCCGGCAGCGGCACCGGGCCGCGCTCGCCCAGGGCCTGGATCGACCGGCGCACGCTGGCCTTGATGCGCGGGAACGGCGGGCCCGGGCGCGCCATGTAGTAGCCCTGGCCGTAGCGGATCCCCAGCTCGCGCAGCGCGATCAGGTCGTCGATGGTCTCGATGCCCTCGGCGACGATCACCGCGTCGATCGCGTCGGCGATGTGGGCCAGCGAGCGCAGCATCTCGCGCTTGACCGTCGACCGGGCCACGCCGCGGATCAGCACGTCGCTGACCTTGATGAAGTGCGGCCGCAGCGCCATCACCGTCTCGAGGTTCGAGTGGCGGGTGCCGACGTCGTCGATCGCCACCCCGAAACCCATGCTGGTGTAGATCGCCAGCGCGCGGCGGAACGCGGCGAAGTTCTCGATCGCCAGCCGCTCGCTGATCTCGAAGACGATGTGGGCCGGCGTCAAGGTCGCCGCCGCCAGCAGGTGGCTCACCTCGATCTCGATGAAGCTGGCGTCGTAGAACGACAGCGGCAGCAGGTTGACGAACAGCCGGTGCACCGGCTCGAGGCCGACCGCCCGCCGCAGCGCGCCGCGGAAGCACGCGCGGTCCAGCTCGAAGGTCAGATCGACCTCGTCGGCGACCGCGAACAGGGTCGCCGGCGACTCCATCCGGGTGCCGCGCGGGCCGCGGGTCAGCGCCTCGTGGCCGAAGATCTCGCCGGTCACGATCGACACGATCGGCTGGTACACCGGGATCAGCGCGTCGCCGAGGATGATGTCCTGCAGCACCGCCTTGTCGCGCAGCGCGCCGCGCTCGCGGGCCAGCCGCGCCGCGCTCTGGGCCTCGGTGACCAGCCGGGCCACCAGGCGCTCGTGGCGGACCATCGGGTTGGACAGCACCCGGGCCGAGCCGACGTGGACCCGCGGCTCGTCGCGCAGCATCTCGCGCACCGACGGCGCCAGCGCCGCCGCCACCGCCTCGGCCACCGCGGTGGCCAGCCGCTCGAGGTCGACCTGGCTGGCGTCGCGCGGCGACAGCAGGCACACGTACGAGTCGTCGTCGTTGGATCGGCAGATCAGGTCGCCGGGCTTGAGCAGCGGGCCGCGCAGGCGATCGAGGACGTGGCCGGCGCGCTCGTACAGCTCGGCGTGGGGCGCGACGCCGAGCTCGACCTGGATGCGCTCGAGCTGGGCCAGGTCGACGTACAGGCAGCTCATCGCGCGATCGCGCTGCAGGATCGCGATCACCTCGTTCATGCGGTCGTGGTACGGGCGGAAGCGATCGGCGGGGGCGCCGGGCGTCGCCACCAGCGACGCGGCCTGGCTGCCGCCGTCGGCGGTGAGGAAGTGCACCCGGCCGCGGCTGCCGTCGCCGCGGACCGCCGACGCCTTGGCGGCGCGCAGCGCGGCCTCGGCCGCCGACAGCAGCGCGTCGGGCGTGGTGGCGTCGTCGGGCAGCGCCGCGACGCCGACGGTGACGGTCAGGCTGCGATCGGCGGCGGCGCCGGGCGCGTCGGGCTCGCCGGCCTCGGCGGCCCAGGCCCGCACCAGATCGGCCGACGCCACGGTCTCGCGGATCCGGTTGGCCTTGGCGATCGCGCCGGCCTTGCCGGTGTCGAGCAGGATCAGCGCGAACTCCTCGCCGCCGAACCGCGCCGCGATGTCGCTGCCGCGCACCCGGCCCGGCGAGTCGCCGACGGTGAGCAGCTCGGCCACCCGGCGCAGGATCGCGTCGCCGGCCTGGTAGCCGAGCGCGTGGTTGACCTGGGCGAAGCCGTCGACGTCGATCAGCAACAGCGCCAGGCCGGTGCCGTTGCGCTGGGCCCGGGCCACCTCCTCGCGCAGCCGCTCCTGGAAGATGCCGTGGTTGTACAGCCCGGTCAGCGCGTCCTTGAATGACGCCGCGGCGAGCTGCTCGGACACCCGCTCGAGCTGCGCCGCGGTCTGGCCGAACTCGTGGCCCTGATCGTCGAGCGAGCGCATCAGCTGGCGCTCGCGGACGAGCAGCCGCTGGTTGGCCTCGCGCAGCTCCTCGACCAGCCGCTGGTTCTCGACCGCCAACTCGCGCGCGTGGACCAGCTCGGCCACCAGCGTCACCAGCTCGGGCGGGCGCCACGGCTTGCGCACGACGTAGTGCACGCCGCCGTTGTTGACCGCGGCCATGACGGTGTCGGCGTCGGCGTAGCCGGTGACCAGCACGCGGCGCACGTCGGGCCGCAGCTGCGCGGCGCGCGCCAGCAGCTCGACGCCGTTCATCCCCGGCATCCGAAAATCGACGACCAGCACGGCGATCTCCGGACGCAGCTCGAGGGCCGCGAGCGCGGCGCTGGGCAGCGCCTCGGTGACCACCTCGAAGCGCCTGCGCAACGCGCGATCGAGCAGATCGAGGTTGTGGGGCTCGTCGTCGACGCACAGGACGACCGCGCGCGCGGCTCCCACGTCGGACGCTCCCTCATGCGTCGGTCGAGGATCGTCGGGTACTGCCAATGTCGCCGACGATTATAGGGGCGCGGGCCGGGGCTGACGCAAGCGCGAAGATCGGCGCGCCGCCGCGCCGCGCCGCGCCGCGCGAATCTGGCCCGCGGGAGCGGGCGGCGCGCACGACAGTTCTGCTAGGATGCAGAGCGAGGGTCATGCGCGGCAAGCGAATCCTGTTCTTCGATCCCGACCCCCGCGCGCGCCGCGTCGCCGAGCGCGCGCTGGCCGCCACCGGCTCCGAGGTGGTGTCGGCGCCCGATCACGAGGGCGTGCTCACCGCGATGGACCAGGCGCGCTGGGATCTGATGATGATCTCCTACGATCCACCCCTGCGGGAGGATCCGCGGTGGACCGAGCGGCTCGAGCACTTCGACGCCCGGTACCCGGGCGCCAAGCTGGTGCTGCACTCGACGGCGCCCACCGAGGCGAACCTGCCGCTGATGGCCACCCGGCCGTTCCTGCGCAACATCATCGCCAAGAACGACGAGCCGATCGAGCCCGACGAGCTGATCATCACCGCCGAGAAGCTGCTGCGCCAGGACCTGTTCGGGCTGGGCAAGTACCTGCTGTGGGGCGTCGAGCCGTACCGGGTCGAGATCCGCGACTCGCGCAAGAAGCTCGACTACCTGCAGGAGGTCGCGGCCTACGCCCTGGCGCTCGGCTGCAACGAGCGCGTCGTCGAGCTGGTCGAGACCGTCGCCGACGAGCTGGTGACCAACGCGATCTACAACGCCCCGCGCACCGAGGACGGCGAGCCCAAGTACGCGCGGCTGTCGCGGCGCGAGCCGGTCGAGCTGGCCGACGATGAGGTCGGCACGCTCGAGTTCGCGTGCGACGGCGACTACATCGCGGTCGCGCAGATCGATCCGTTCGGCGCGCTGACCCAGGAGACGGTCGTCAGCTACCTGAACCGCTGCCTGGTGAAGGGCCCCGAGCAGCTGTCCGAGGCCTCGGGCGGCGCCGGCATCGGCCTGTACCGGGTGTTCCAGTCGCTGTCGAAGTTCGTGATCAACGTCGAGCCGGGCCACCGCACCGAGGTGATCTGCCTGATCGACCTGCGGCTGACGATGAAGCGCTTCCGCCAGCAGGCGAAGTCGTTCCACATCTTCATCCAGGATCCGCCGGCCAAGAGGGGGGCGTGACCATGGCAGCGCGTCCGACCTTCAGCATCGAGGTGGCCGAGCGCGACGGCGTCGACGTCGTCACGATCGGCGGCATCATCGACGAGAACGCCGACCTGACGCCGCTGTCCGAGCTCGGCGTGCAGCCGATCGAGGTGAACCTGCGCGGCGTCCGGCGCATCAACTCGTTCGGCGTCCGCACCTGGATCGACGCGGTCCGGCGCATCGCGCAGTCGGCGCGCCTGACCTTCGTGCAGTGCCCGCCGCCGGTCGTCGATCAGTGCAACATGGTCTCGGGGTTCCTCGGCCACGGCGCGCTGACGTCGTTCTTCGCGCCGATGGTGTGCGCCGAGTGCGACGAGCAGATCGATCAGCTGTTCGAGACCGCGGCCTGCCGCGCCAACGGCGGCAAGCTGCCCGAGACCCGCTGCCCGCGCTGCGGTCGACCGATGGAGGTCGACGATCTCGAAGAGCAGTACCTGCTGTTCGTGCGCGACAGCCGCTGAGATCTTGGAGGGGCTTTCGCAAAGCCCCTCCCCCACAAGACGTGGGGCCCCCACCCGAAACGCGAGAGCGCACATCGCGGATCGGTCGTCGGATCCGCGGGCTCACCGAATCGTTGGTACACCGACTGTCGCGGCGGCCCTCGAAGATCTGTGGGCGGGCCAGGGAAATCTGAGCGGGGGTCGATAGACCACGGCGGCTCAGGTCGATCGACACCGGCGCGACGCCGGCTGGCGCAGCGCCGATCGGTTCGACCGGCGTGGTGTCGCGCGCTTGCGATCGTCGTCGGGATTGGCCCGCACCGTGCTTTCGTTCGCGCCGTGAGCTACTTCGGCCCGCCCCCGGCTCTGGCTCGCGTGGTCCCCCATGCACCAGCGGAGCTGCGCCTCCATCATCCCATCGCCGGCGCGCTCGCGACGGCCGCGTTCGCGCTGGGCGCCGCGTGCGGCGGCGACGGCGGCGACGAGGTGGTCGGCGCCGACGTCGCGCACGTCGCGGCCACCGTGACCTGCACGGCGACTGACGGCGCGGTCGTGCGCGGCGACTCGCCCGACGGCGACCTGTGGTTGGCGCGCGGCGCGACGACGACCGTGCTCACCGCCACCGGGGCGCGCCACGATCTGCCGTGGCGCATCGACGACGCCACCGCGCTGTACCCGAGCAGCGCCACCGCCGCCGCGGCGATCGTCGGCGGCGAGGTGTGGACCCTCGACGACGGCGCCCGCGAGTTCGTGCCGACGCCGGCTACGCTGGGCGCGGCCGCCGCGGTGTGCGGCCCGCCGATCGCCGAGCACGGCACGTTCATCGCCACCGCCGGCGGCCTGCTCGAGCGCTCGGCCGGGCTGTGGTGGAGGTGGTCGGCGCCGACCGCGGCGACCGGCGGTGGCTTCGACGGCGCGCGCGGCCTGGCCCGGGTCGACGGCGCGTGCGCCGCCCCCGACGACGCCGTGTGGCTGACCACCGGCGACGGCGCGCTGTGGCGGATCACCCGCGATCGCGCCGAGGCGCTGCCGGGGCCGGTCGACGAGGTGGCGATCGTGCCCGCGCTCGGCGCGGCGGTCCGGCAGGGCGACGCGTTGACGATCGGGCCGCCGTGGCGCGGCGTCGGCTTCACCGCCGGGCCGGTCGCTCACGTCGCCAGCGGCGGCGAGCGGCTGTGGGTGGTGGCCGGCGGCACGACGTTCGTCCGGGCCGCCGGCGCGTGGGCGATCGTCGACGGCCTGCCTGCCGCGCCGACCCGGATCTGGCCCGACGCCGGCGGCGGCGCGTGGGTCGAGATCGGCGCGCAGGTGTGCCGGGCGACGCTGGCGCCGGCGATCCGCGTCGACGGCCTGCGCCCCTACGAGCCGCGCGTGGCGTCGGTGGCGCAGCTCCGGGTCACGCCGCCGGCCGGCGTCGCCGAGGTCGCGGTCGAGCGTGACGGCGCGGCGGTGGCGTCGGCGCCGGTGGTCGACGGCGTGGCCGCGCTGGCCGACGTCGAGCTGGGCGACGGCGGCTGGCACCAGCTGACGATCCGTGCCGGCGGCGCGTCGCGGCTGCTCGCCTACAACCTGTTGCAGATCTCCGATCGGTCGTGGGCCACCGACGTCCAGCCGATCTTCGAGGCGAGCTGCGCCGGCGGCCGTTGCCACGGCCCCAGCCCCGGCGGCGGCCGCGTGGACCTCTCCACCTACGAGGGCTGGCGGCAGAAGGCCAGTCGGGTGCGCGAGCGGCTCTTGCGCGGCGAGATGCCGCCGAGCGGGCCGCCGCTCGACAGCGCCACGATCGACATCGTCATCGACTGGATCGAGGGAGGCATGCGTCCATGATCGTTCGTCCACTCACGCTCGCGCTCGCGCTCGGCCTGCTCGCTTGTGGCAGCGCCGCCGAGGATCCGCCCGACCGCGACCCGGTCGGGCCCACCGACCCTGCGCCGGGCCGGCGGGTCCGCCGCCTCACCGCCGATCAGTTCGCGCGCTCGCTGCAGGTCGCGACCGGCCAGGCCTGGACCCGCTACGCCACCTACGCCGAGGCGCTGGGCAAGCCCGACTTCGGCGAGCTCACCGATGAGGGCACCGACCTCTCGGTGACGTTCGACAAGCTGGTCCACGACGCGGGCCGCGAGGCCTGCGGGCGCGCGGTCGATCTCGATCGCACCACCGCCACGACGGTGATCATGCGCGAGGCGCGCGCCGCCGACCGCGGCGACCACGCGAAGTACGTCGCGAACCTGCAGTACCTCTTCCTGCGCTTCCTCGGCGTGCAGCTCGACGCGGTGGACGATCCGCGGCTGGCGCCGTGGCTGACGCTGCTCGAGGCCGCGCCGGCACCGACCACCGACGTCGAGATGGCCACCCGCTGGAAGGCGGTGTGCATCGGCCTGGTCACCCACCCCGACTTCGTCACGTATTGATGCGCCCCATCACGCCCACCCCGAGGCACCCATGACCTTCCATCCCTCTCGACGCTTCGTGTTGCTCGGCGGCGGGCTCGGCCTCGGCGCGGCCATGCTCGGCATCCGCCGCATCCGCGACGTGGTGGCGGCGACGCCCGACGAGTCGCTGCGCTTCGTCCACGTGTACCTGAACGGCGGCTGGGACGTGACGCTAGGCCCCGACACTCGAGCGCCCGGCACCTACGCCGGGCTCGACCTCGGCACCGCCCGGCTCGCGCCCGAGTTCCAGACGCCGCTCGACGTCACCGTCGGGTCGACGCCGACCCTGTGGGGCGCGGCGATGGCCGGGCTGGTGCCGCACGCCGACAAGGCCACCGTGTTCCGCGGCGTCAACATGAACACCGTCGCCCACGCCACCGGCCGCGCCTACGTGAACTCGTTCATCCCGCCGGCCGGCACCGTGGTGCGCGGCAGCTCGCTGGCCACCGCGGCGGCCGCCGTCGGCGAGCTGGCCGCCGAGCGGATCCTGCCCAACGTCACCGTCGGCTTCCCCAGCTACAACACCGCGTACTCGCGCAAGTTGACCGCGGTGTCGCTGCGCCGCGCGTCGGAGATCCAGGGGCTGCTCAAGCCGCTCAGCACCCCGCTGGGCGCCGACGTCGAGGCGCTGCTGGCCAGCGCGCAGGACCAGGCCGCGAGCTGCGTCTCCGATCACTACCCGGGGCCGCGCCCCGCCGATCAGCTGGCGTCGAGCCGCGGGCGGCTGCGCCGGCTGATGGCCGAGAACCTGTCGGCGCAGTTCGATTTCGGCGCGCCCTCGGCCGACATGGTCGCGATCCGCGATCGCTTCGGCTTCGCCGCGAACGCGGTCACCGCCGATCCGCTGAGCGTCGGCATGACCGCCGCGCTGGCGGCGCAGCTGGTGCGGGTCGGCGTCAGCCGCTCGGTGACCGTGACGATGGCGCCCAGCCTCGACACCCACGGCGCCGAGTGGGCCACCCAGCACCCGACCCGGCTCAAGGCCGCGCTCGACGCGGTCGGCGCGCTGATCACCGATCTGCGCGAGCTCGACCCCGACCTCGAGCGCACCGTCGTGCTGGTCAGCTCGGAGTTCGCCCGCACGCCCAAGTTCAACGGCCGCGGCGGGCGCGATCACTGGTTCGCCAACTCGCTGCTGGTGTTCGGCGGCGCGCTCCGGCCCGGCGTGTTCGGCGCGACCGGCGCCGACAACCTCGGGCTCCAGAAGATCGATCTGGCCACCGGCGCGCCGTCCGACGCTGGCACCGTGCTCCTGCCTGAGCACGTCGGCGCGACGCTGATCTCGGCGGTCGGTGGCGATCCCACGCCGTTCCGGGTCTCGCCGATCGCCGCGCTCATCCCGGGGAGGTCGTGATGCGTACCTGGATCTTCGCCGCCCTCGTCGCCGTCACCGCCACCGCCGCGCCCGGCCACGCCGCCTCGCCGCTGGTGTGCGCGCCCGACGCGCCGCCCGACAAGTTCCGCCTGCTGCGGCAGCTGACGCTCGATCTCTACGGACGGATCCCGACGTTCGAGGAGTACCAGGCGCTGGCCGCGCGGCCCGAGCTCGACGCCGCCGCGATCGACGCGATGTTCACCACCGACGAGTTCTTCGTCGGCGCGCGCGACTACTTCCGCCACCTGATCTGGGGCGGGCTGCCCGACGACCTGAGCGTCGTCGGCACCCAGCGCGTCATCACCCGGCAGGCCACGACCAACCTGTACTTCGCCGGCAACCTGCGCGCGACGTTCCGCGGCCGGCCCGACGTCACCTGCCTGGACCAGGCCCAGACCCAGTTCGACGCGGCCGGCCGGCCGCTGCCGATCTCGACCTTCGCCGATCCCACCTGCGCCGGCGGCACGTGCCGGCAAGAGGGCTACGTGATGGTCACGCCGTACTGGGCGACCACGCCGGTGAAGGTGTGCGCGTTCGACGCCCAGGCGCTGGCCACCGGCACCGGCGCGACGTCGCCGACCTGCGGGCCGTACACGATCAACGCCGGCTGCGGCTGCGGCGCGGGGCTGCGGCACTGCCTGCCCGGCGCCGGCGACGCCAACCACGCGGCGGTCCGCGCCGCGCTGGCCGACGAGGCGCCGCGCATCTTCGAGAGCGTGGTCCGCGCGCGGGGCTCGTACTTCGACACGTTCACGACCCGGCAGTCGTTCGTGAACGGCCCGCTGGTGCAGTTCTACGGCCAGCTGTCGGGGCCGGCGGTGGCGCTGCGGCAGGGCGGGGCGATCGGCTACGACGGGCGGATGCCGGCCACCTTGCCGGCGCTGGGGTTCGCCGAGCGCGACACCTGGATGCCGGTCGAGCGCGACGTCGCGCACGCCGGCGCGCTCACCACGGCCGGCTTCATGCTGCGGTTCGCGTCGAACCGGGCCCGGGTCAACCGCTGGTACTCCGCGTTCCGCTGCGAGCCGTTCCTGCCGCCGGCCGGCGGCCTGCCGCCCGAGCCGCCCGGCCTGCCCGATCCCAACCTGCGCACCCGCAACGGCTGCGGCGGCTGCCACGACACGATCGAGCGCGCCGCGGCGCATTGGGGCCGCTGGCGCAACACCTCGCAGGTCGGCTACCTGGCGCCGGCCGACGTCGACTTCACCGCGGCGCGCGCCGAGTGCGCCACCGCGACCCCCGCCGGCAGCCGCGCGTTCTGCGACGCGTACTTCATCACCGACCGCAACTCGACCCACCCCGACGAGCTCGCCGCGTGGAAGGGCTGGCCCCAGGCGCGCGCGTACCTGAGCGACGCCGAGGCGATGGCGATCGATCGCGGCCCGGCCGGGCTGGTCGACGAGCCGGCCGAGCAGGCCAAGGTCGGCGAGTGCGCGGTGCGCACGCTGGCGCAGACGCTGCTCGGCCGCGAGCTCACCGCCGACGAGACGCTGACCTGGCTGCCGCAGGCGACCGCCGCGTTCGCCGCCGGCGGCTACGACTGGGGCGCGCTGTACCGAACGCTGATCGATCTGCCGCAGTACCGCGTCAGCCGCTGAGGTCGCCGTCGCGATGTCGTACCGGCGCGGTACTCATCCGGCCATGGCTCGCAGCGTCCCGCAGATCCTCGGCCTGCTCGGCACCAAGGACCCGGCCACGGTGCTGGTGTACCCGCTCGCGCTCGGCGCCAGCGCGATGACCGTCGAGCGCGTCGCCGCGTGGACCGGCGTGTGGGGCGCCGACTTCGGCCGGCTCACCGCCGCGGTCAACACCGACGAGAAGGCCGCGCTGGTGGCGGCCGGCGCGCGCGAGCAGCCGACGCGCGATTGAGCGGCGCGCTCAGCGCTTCGGGCAGGCGATGTCCTCGGGCGGCGGCGGGTTGCACTTCACGTCGGGCGGGCAGTCGTCCTTGACCTGGGTCATGCACCGGCCCGGGCTGACCTCGCGGATCGCGACGACGTCGTCGGGCGGGCACTCGATCTTGATCGGCGCCGGCGGGTTGCACGGCGGGACCGGCTGACCGGGCGGGAAGTTGGCCTGGCTGCACACGTCCTCGAACGCGGCGCAGCCCTTGGGCGAGCGCTGGACCTGCCAGCGGACCTGTGCGACGGCGACCGCGGCGCTCGCGTCGCTCGCCGCGGCCGCGACTCCGGCGTCGACGGTCGACGGTGGTGGTGGCGGCGGTGGCAGCTCGACCGGGCACGTCACCAGGCGGTTGCCGCCGTCGACGACGCAGCGCCCCGGCTTGAGCTCGACGATGCGGGTGGCGCCCTCGGGGAGGTCCGCGCACGCGATCGCGAACGGTGGCGGCGGGTTGCACGATGCGCCAGGGGGGCAGTCACGCTGCTGCAGCGCGGTGCAGCGATCACCTTGGCGCGTGAGCGTCCAGCGGGGCCGCGTGTCCGTCGGCTGCGGCTCGGGCTTGGGATCGGGCGCCTTGCTGCTGCCGCAGGCGCTGGCGACGACCATCACCAGCGGCGTGGCGAACTGGGTGCGACGGGCACGAGCCATGGCGCGACGGTAGCGCGGCGGCGGTGGCGAGCGCCAGCGCGGCGATGGCTACAGGCCGAGCAGCGTCACCGCGCACAGCCGCTCGACGAGCCACACCAGGCCCAGCGCGCCGAGCACCGCGGCGAACGCCGGCAGCGCGTAGCGGCGGTAGGCCGGGGCCCCGATCGCGCGGGCCAGCGCCCAGGTCACCGGCAACGCGACCGCCACGATCGTCAGCTGGGCCAGCTCGACGCCGACGTTGAAGCACAGGAGCGGCACGATCACGTCGCCCGGCGGCAACAGCGGCGTCAGCATGCGCGCGAAGCCGAGGCCGTGCATCAGCCCGAAGCCGAACGCGACCGCCCAGCCGCCGCGCGCGCCCGGGCGGATCGCCGACGCCGCGGCCGTCCATACGATCGACGCCGCGATCGCGCACTCCACCAGCTGCGCCGGCAGCGACACCCAGCCGAGCGCCGCGGCGATCAGCGTCACCGAGTGCGCCAGCGTGAACGCCGACACCAGCACCGCGGTGCGCCGCAGCGACGGCACCAGCGCGCGGCGCTGCCAGCCGCCGCCGACGCCGACGATCACCACCGCGATCAAGAGCGCCAGCACGAACGCGACGTGATCGAGGCCGGTCGCGACGTGGTGCACGCCGGCGCGGACGAACGCCAGCGCGCCCGACGGCGGCGGCTCGGCGAGATCCCAGACGAAGCGGTTGGCGTCGACCACCAGGATGGTGTCGGCCGGCGCCTGACCGGGGACGATCACCCGCAGCGCAGCGTCGTGGCCGGGGTCGAGGTCGAAGAACAGGTCGTAGGTGATCGCCAGCGTGGCCAGCGGGCGCGCGCAGGTGGCGCGCCAGGTGATCAGCGCGTCGCTGCCGTCGGCGCGGGCGGTGGCGGGCCCGGCGGCGCACGGGCCCGCGTCGCTGGCGATCGCGATCCGCGCGGTGACGTAGCCGGCGATCGTCCGCCACGCCGCGGCGTCGAGCTCGGCCACGCGGATCGGCGCCGTCGGATCGCGGCCGGCCGGCTCGGCGAGGTCGGCCGCCGCGACGCGGATCTGGTAGTCGACCCCGGCGCCGTCGACGGTGGCGGTCGAGTAGGTGACCGACGCCTGGTGCGCGGCGGCGGGGGCGGCCAGCGCCGCCAGCCCCACCAGCGCCGCCAGCGCCGCGCGCCTCACGCCCGGGCGGCCTGATCGCGGAAGCCGCGCAGCGCGTCGGGCGTGATCCGGTACTGCCGGCCGCAGGCGTCGCAGCGCACCTCGAGCGGATCGCCGCCCAGCATCGACTCGACCTCGCCGTCGGGCAGGGTCAGGATGCTCGTCATCACCCGCACCTCGCTGCAGGTGCAGCCGAAGCGCAGCTCGGACGACGCCAGGTCCGCGTACTCGAAGCCGGCGAACACCGCCTTGGCCAGCTCGGGCGCGGTCTTGCCGCGGCCCTCGAGCAGGATGCCGATCGGCTCCAGGCCGCCGAGGTGGTCGGTCATCGCGTCGATGACCTCGCGGGTCGCCTCGGGCAGGAGCTGCACGACGTAGCCGCCGACCGCGCGCACGCCGCCGGGGCCGGGCAGCGCGCCCAGCGCCACCATCGCGACGATCTGCTCGGACTGCTTGAAGTACCGCATCAGCGCGGTGGCCATGTCGTCGCCGTCGGGCACCGCGACCGTGCCCTGGTGCAAGGCGCCGTTGAGCAGCGTGTAGTTGACCTGCAGCCGGTGATCGCCCGCCGTGAGCACCGCGATCGCCTCACCGGGGTTGACCAGGCCGCGGCACAGCCCCTCGGGCAGCGAGTCGGCGACCAGCGAGCCGCCGCGGGCGTCGCGCCACACCAGCTGCACCCGGCGCGACGGCTGGGTGGTCTCGCGCACCAGCACCGCCGCCGCCAGCAACTCGGCCAGCCGCAGCCCCAGCTCGTCGCCCGCGGTCTGCGCCCCCAGCGCGCTGCGGGCGGTGTCGGTGACGACGGCCGCGATCAAGCGGAACGCGCCATCCATGGTCATCGCGCGGACGACGCGGTCGGGCTCGGACATGGGGCGGAGGATATGCGGCGCCCGCGGGATGGCAACCCGGCGGGCCGGCGAACGCCGCCGCCGTGTGGGTCACGGCGGTCTTCCACGTGGGACGCGGGGCCTGGCGCGCGGCGATCTTCCACGTGGGACGCGGGGCCTGGCGCCCGCGACGCCCCTGGGCCCCGCGTCGCTGCGGCCTCAGCGCGCCTTGAACGCCGCGTACCCGTCCAGCAGGCCGGCCGACAGCGCGGTCCCGATGCGGGCGTCGCCGCTCTCGGACGGGTGGGTGAAGTCGTTGGTCAGCCAGCCGCGCTGCCGCCACTGCCGCGACGAGCCGGCGCCGCCCATCCACGCATAGGCGTCCCAGAAGCCGCAGCCGACCGCGGCGGCGGCGGCGCGGTTGGCCTCGACCATGCCGGGGATCGCCGCCCGCGGCGGGCTGCCCTTCTTGTCCCACTCGAGCTGATCGAGCGGCGAGATCAGCAGGCAGGCGGCGGTGGGGTGCGCCTTCTTCACCGGCGCGACCAGGTCGGCGAGCACCGCGTGGTAGTTGACCAGGTCGTCGCCGGCCAGCCAGCCGGCCTCGTTGGCGCCGATCATCACGATGAACAGGTCGGGCGCGCGGTGGGCGGCCTGGCCCTGGAAGTGATCGCGGCGGTTCTTCGCCCAGCCCTTGGCGGTGGCGTTGACCACGCCGAGGTTGTCGACCACCACGCCGCGCGCCGCCTCGAGCACGACGCCGAACAGCCGGACCTTGCCGCTGGCGCGCAGGTCGAGCCGCCCGAGCGTGCCGGTGACGGGCACGGTCGCGAACGCCGCCTTCTTGGCCGGCCCCGACGTGTCGATCGTCGCGGCCGCGGCGCCGTCGACCGTCGCGGTGAAGCTGCCGCCGCCCGGCTGGGCCAGGTAGTAGACCTCGGCGGTGGTGACCACCGCGCTCTTCGGCGAGAACCGCGCGTTGGCGCCGCCCTGGCTCTCGACCGAGCCACCTCCGTAGCCCAGCAGGCGGTCGGCCGGGAACGGCGTCGACACTCCCCACAGCTTCCACGACGCGCTGGCCGACCGCTTGGCCGTGCGCACCCGGCAGTACTTGTGCGGCGGCACGACGTGGAGGAACCCGGGCCCGCCGTCACCGAACCGCGGCACCAGCGCGTCGCGCAGGTGCTGGGCCAGCTTGTCGTCGGCCGACAGCGAGTCGCCGAGGTAGGTGATGCGCACCGCGTGGGCCGCGGTGCCGGCCTCGGTCGCGGCCAGCGCCTGGTAGAAGCCGTCGAGCGCGCGGGTGCACTTCGGCCCGCTGCCGCGCACGCACGGGTCGACGAACTGCGCCGGCGGCGGACGATCGGCGGCGGCGGTCGCCGCGGTGGCCAGGCACAAGGTCAGCGTGAGCGCCGCGCGCATGGCCGTCGATGCTACGCGGGTGCCGCCGACCGCGCCAGGTTTCGACCGGGCCTCACTGCCAGCGGCAGCGGATCGTGCACACCTCGCCGCCGCGCTTGCGGCACGAGGTCATCGCGGTCTCGACCTGCTCGCCGCCCGACAGCTCGATCGACCGCTCGGCCCAGCCACGCACCGAGTGGCAGTGGGTGCAGCTCGGCTCGGGGAAGTCGACGATCTCGAGGTCGATCGACTCGGGCGACTCGTGGACGTCGAGCCGCCCGCCGTCGTAGTGCATGTGCCACAGCCGCGCCGCCCGGGCCATCACCCAGCGCACCGTCCCGACCCGGTAGAACAGCCGGTAGATCGTCGTCAGGTTGGCCTCCGCGCCGTAGCGCCCGAGCGCGTGGATCAGCGCGCCGTCGCCCTTGCCGAACAGCCGATCGAGGGCCTCCGATAGCTCGGCCAGCATGGCCACCGGGTACCAGCGGGCGACCACCGGCCCGCCGCGCACCACCTCGGCGAGCGCCGGGCTCACCTGCGCACACACCCGGTCGATCCCGGCCTGGCCATGGTTGAGCCGGACCCAGGTCACCCGAGACGCGAGCGCGCTTCCCTTCACGTTCGCCACGTATCTAGTATACGCCCGCCGCGCGGCCCTTCGCGCCCGCGCCAAAGGAATCCCGTGACCGACCCCCTCGCACGCCTCGAAACGCTCGAACAGCAGGCCGTCCTCGGTGGAGGCCAGGCCCGCATCGACAAGCAGCACGAAGCCGGCAAGCTCACCGCCCGCGAGCGCATCGCGGCGCTGCTCGACCCGGGCAGCTTCGTCGAGCTCGATCGGTTCGTCACCCACCGCTGCGCCGACTTCGGCATGCAGGATCAGAAGATCCTCGGCGACGGCGTCGTCACCGGCCACGGCACCGTCGACGGCCGCCCGGTCTGCGTGTTCGCGCAGGACTTCACGGTGTTCGGCGGCTCGCTGTCGGGCGCCTACGCCGCCAAGATCTGCAAGGTCATGGACCTGGCGATGAAGATCGGCTGCCCGGTGGTCGGCCTCAACGACTCGGGCGGCGCGCGCATCCAGGAGGGCGTCGAGTCGCTCGCCGGCTACGCCGACATCTTCACCCGCAACGTGCTGTCGTCGGGCGTGGTGCCGCAGATCTCGGCGATCCTCGGCCCGTGCGCCGGTGGCGCGGTGTACTCGCCCGCGATCACCGACTTCATCCTCATGGCCGAGGGCTCCTCGTACATGTTCATCACCGGCCCCGAGGTCATCAAGACGGTGACCCACGAGGAGGTGACCAAGGAGGCGCTCGGCGGCGCCAAGAGCCACGCCGCCAAGAGCGGCGTCGCTCACTTCGCCGAGGCCGACGAGCTGAGCACGCTGGCCCGCGTCCGCGAGTTGCTGGCGTTCATGCCCGGCAACAACGCCGAGGATCCGCCCAGCCGGCCCACCGCCGATCCGATCGATCGCGCCGACGAGGCGCTCGACGGCCTGGTGCCGCTCGATCCCAACAAGCCGTACGACATGAAGGCGCTGATCACCGGCGTCGTCGACGAGGGCCGCTTCGTCGAGGTCCACAAGGACTACGCCAAGAACATCATCTGCGGCTTCGCCCGGGTCGGCGGCCGCTCGGTCGGCATCGTCGCCAACCAGCCCAAGCACCTGGCCGGCTGCCTCGACATCGACGCCTCGGTCAAGGCCGCGCGGTTCGTGCGGTTCTGCGACTGCTTCAACATCCCGCTGGTGACGTTCGTCGACGTACCCGGCTTCCTGCCCGGCACGACCCAGGAGTTCGGCGGCATCATCAAGCACGGCGCCAAGCTCCTCTACGCGTTCGCCGAGGCGACGGTGCCCAAGGTCACGGTGATCACCCGCAAGGCCTACGGCGGCGCCTACGACGTGATGGCGTCCAAGCACATCCGCGCCGACATGAACTTCGCGTTCCCGGCCGCCGAGATCGCGGTGATGGGCCCCGAGGGCGCGGTCAACATCATCCACCGCGGCGCGCTCGACAAGATCGCCGACGAGGGCGAGCGGGCCGCGGCGCGGGCGCGGTTCGTCGAGGAGTACAAGGACAACTTCGCCAACCCGTACAAGGCGGCGTCGCTCGGCTACGTCGACGAGATCATCCGCCCGCGCGAGACCCGCGCCGCGCTGGCGCGCTCGCTGCGGCTCCTGGCCAACAAGCGCCAGTCGAACCCGCCGCGCAAGCACGGCAACATCCCGCTGTAGGCGGGGCGGCGGTCGCCCTCGCGCCGGCGCGCCCGCCGCCGCGCTGGCGCGCCCTCGGGTAAAGGTGTATACATGACACCATGAAGGCGGCGCTGGACGATCTCGTCGACGACGTGGCCGCGCAGGCGGCGGGGCTGCTGCTGGTCGTGACCGGCGCGGGCGTGAGCCTGGCGTCGGGCATCCCGACGTTCCGCGGCAGCGATCCGGACGCGGTGTGGGCGACCGACGTCACCGAGCTGGGCACCAACCAGTACTTCCAGGACGACCCCGCCGGGTCGTGGGCCTGGTACCTGGCGCGGTTCGGGCGACTGGCCGACGTCGCGCCCAACGCCGCGCACCACGCGCTGGCGGCGCTCGAGCGGTGGCAGCGCGGTCGCGGCGGTGAGTTCTTGCTGGTGACGCAGAACGTCGACCGGCTCCACGCCGCCGCTGGCACCGAGGCGCTGGTCGAGGTGCACGGCCGCGCCGATCGCGTGCGCTGCTCGCGGCAGACCTGCGCGCTGGGCGCGCCGCGCGGTTCGATCGCGCGCGCCGACGTGCCGATCGCCGCGTTCCTGGCCGCGCCCACCGACGCCAACGTGCCGCGCTGCCCGCAGTGCGGCGCGCGGCTGCGCCAGCACGTGCTGTGGTTCGACGAGATGTACAGCGGCCACGCCGACTACGACTGGCCGCGGGTCGAGCGCGCCGCCCGCGACGCGGCGCTGGTCATCTTCGTCGGCACGTCGTTCTCGGTCGGCGTCACCGACTTCGTGCTCACTCAGGCGGTGCGGCGCGGGCGGCCGGTGTACTCGGTCGATCCGGGCGCGGTGGAGCCCGACCCGTCGGTGCGGGTGGTCGCGGCGCCGGCCGAGCAGGCCCTGCCGGCGCTGGTGTCGGCGCTGGCCCGGTAGGCGACGCCGCCACCCGCGCGTCGCGGCGATCCTGGTTCGACCGGTGGCTGGTGGCGGCGATCGGCGCGCGGCGGCGGCGCGGTCGGGCCTGTCACGGGCGCTGACCGGATCGTGACGTGATCCGCGCGTGCCGCGGCGACGGGGATGGCTAGATTGGAGCCGCGATGCGCCGTGCTGTCCTCGGTGTCTTCACCTACGTCGGCTTCGCGATCTTGCTGCTCGCGTGGCTGCCGATCCTCGGCGTCGTGACGCTGCTCGATCGGCGCGACATTCGGCGGCGCGGGCGGTGGATGCGCAAGTTCGGCCGGGCGTCGGCAAGGGTTGCGCCGCAGTGGCGGTTTCGCGTCGAGGGCCGGCCGCCGGTCGACATCGATCGCCGGGCCTACGTGGTGGTGGCCAACCACCAGTCGACCGCGGATCCGTGGCTCCTGTCGTCGCTGCGCTGGGACATGCGATGGATCGCCAAGGCCTCGCTGTTCAGGGCGCCGGTGATCGGCTGGCTGATGCGCCTGGGCGGCGATCTGGAGGTGGTGCGCGGCCAGGGCGCCAGCGTGAAGGCGATGCTGGCCGAGGCCCGCGCCACGCTGGCCCGCGGGATGTCGCTGATGATCTTCCCCGAGGGCACCCGCTCGCCCGACGGCGAGCTGGGCCGCTTCAAGGACGGCGCGTTCGAGCTGGCGATCGCCAGCGGCGCGCCGATCTTGCCGGTGGTCGTCGACGGCACCCACCACTGCCGGCCCAAGGGCTCGTGGTGGTTCGGCGAGGCCGACGCGGTGGCGAAGGTGCTGCCGCCGATCGCGACCGAGGGGCTGACGATGGCCGACGTGCCGGCGTTGCGCGAGCAGGTGCGCGCGACGATCGCGTCCGAGCTGGTGCGGCTGCGCAACGCGCCGCTGCCGCCGGTGGCGGCGCTGATCGCCCCCGACATGGCGCTGCCGGCGGCGGTCGCCGCGGCGATGCTCACCGCCGCCAGCGCGGCGCCCCGCCCGACCAGCGCGTCGACCGAGAGCGGCGCGCGGGGCGACGACATGGGGGAGCACGAGTAGATGTCGAACCAGGGCTGGGGCCGGCCGCCGCGCGCCAACCGCACCGTCGGCGAGAAGGTGTTCGACGCGGTCACCTGGCCGGCGCGCAAGCTGTTCTGGACCGTCGCGCTGGTCGCCATGACCGTGAAGCGCCGCCGCCGCCGCTGAGCCCGCGGGCGATCGCGCTAGGTGATCAGCACCGCCGCGACCACCAGCGACACCAGCGCGCCGACGACGATCGCGAAGATCGCGCGGCCCATGCCGTGGGTCCCCGGCCGCCGCTGGATGTCGCGCACCGCGAGGACACCGAGCACGATCGCCACCGGCGCCAGCGGGAAGATGAGCAGCGCGCCGAGGCCGACGTAGCCAGCGGCCATCGACAGGCCGGTGCGGCCGACCGGCAAGAGCATGCGCATGCCGGCGTCGTGGCTGGCCGCGCCCGGGCCGGCGAACACGTTCCCGCAGTGCGGGCACTGCGGCGTCATGTACACCACGGGGCGCTGGCAGCGCGGGCAGGGGCGCATCGACGGCGTGGGCGGCACGAGTGGTAGGGTACCAGGGTGCGACGCGCGCTCGCCTGCGTGGTGCTGCTGATCGCCGGCTGTCCGCCGGCGCCGGCGCGCCCGCGGCCGCTGCCGGCGCTGCCGGTCGACGCCTACGAGCACTACCTGCGCGGGCGGACCGCGTTCTTCGAGGGCGACTACCAGCTCGCCGTGCCCGAGCTGGAGCAGGCCATGGCGGCGGCGCCCGACGAGGCCGGCATCGCGGTGGCCCACGCGCAGGCGCTGGCGCGGCTGGGCCGCCACGTCGACGCGCGGGCCGCGATCGACCGCGTCGTCGCGCGCTTCCCGCGCTCGCCCGAGGCGTGGCTGGCGGCCGGCGAGCTGCGCCGGCGCGCGGGCGACACCGGCGCGGCGATCGCGGCGTTCCGGCAGGCCATCGCGCTCGACGATCAGCTCGCGCCCGCGTACCTGGGCCTGGCCGCCGCGCACACCGAGGCCGGCCGCGGCGCCGACGCCGAGCGCGCGTTCGCGGCCCTGGTGGCGCGGCGGCCCGACGTCGCCGAGGGCCACTGGCGGGTGGCCCAGGCGGCGCTGGCGCGCGGCGCCGACGCCACCGCCGAGCCGTCGCTGCGCCAGGTGCGCGCGCTGGCGCCCGACGAGCTCGAGCCGCGGCGCGCGCTGGCGGCGCTGCTGGCCCGGCGCGGCGACGTGGCGGCGGCGATCGTCGAGGCCCGCGCGGCGTTCGATCGCAGCGGCGCTGATCTCGCGGTCGGCGAGGATCTGGTGTGGCTGCTGCTCGAGGCCGGCGATCGCCGCGGCGCGCTCGACGTGCTCGGGCTGTACGACGACGGCAGCGCCGACGATCGGTTGCGGGTCGCGGCGATGCTGATCGCGATCGGCGCGCCGCGCCGCGCCGAGGCGGTGGTGGCGTCGGTGCGCGACCACGACGGCGAGGTCGGGCTGACGCGGGCCCGGGCCCGGCTGAGCGCGGGCGAGCTGCGCGGCGCGATCGCCGCGGCCGACGCGGTGGCGGCGGGCGATCCGGCCTGGGCGCCGTCGCAGGCCGTCGCCGCGTGGGCCGAGCTGGCGCTGGGCGCGGCCGACGCCGCGGCGAAGCGCCTGGCCGCCGCGCGCGCGCGGGCCCCGGGCTCGGTCGAGCTGCTCGAGGTCGAGGCCGAGCGGCTGCGGCGGGTCGGCGCGCTGGCGGTCGCCCGCGGGTTGTGGCGCGACGCGGCGCGGGCCCAGCCGCGCAGCGCGGCGCTGGCGCTGGCGTGGTCGGGCTTCGAGCGGCGGGCCGGCGATGACGCGCGCGCGCTGGCGCTGGCCGAGAAGGTGTTGACCGCCACCCCCGACGATCCGCTGGTGCAGAACCTGGTCGGCTACCTGCTGGTCGAGGGCGGCGGCGACCTCGAGCGGGCCGGGCGGCTGTTGCTCGCGGCGCGGCGCAAGGCGCCCGGGGACGCCGGCGTCCTCGACTCGTGGGGCTGGCTGCGCCGGGCCATCGGGGATCGCGCGGGCGCGGCGCGGGCGCTGGCGCGGGCGGTGCAGATCGCGCCGCTCGAGCCCGAGCTGGTGCGCCACGCCGCGACCGTCGCGCTCGAGGCGGGCGACGCGACGCGCGCCGGCGGGCTGCTCGCGAGCGTCCTGCCGCTGCCCATGGCGCCCGAGCTGGCGGCGCAGGTCCGCGACGAGATCGCGCGCACCGGGGTGGCCCCGTGTTACGCTGCGACCGCCATGAAGCTCGCCTGGCTCGCTCGCCTCGCCGTCGGCACCACCCTCGTCACCGCCGCCTGCCAGTCGACGCCGTCCAAGAGCGACTGCGACAAGCTCCTGGCGCACCTGATCGACATCGAGGTCAGCTCCGGCGGCGGCGACAAGCTGCCCGAGGCGATGAAGGCCGAGGTCGCCAAGCAGAAGCAGGCGATCAAGGACTACGCGGTGGGCCAGAAGTTCCTCGAGACCTGCACCCAGAAGACCCCCAAGAAGGTGGTCGCGTGCGGGCTGGCCGCCAAGAACGCCGACGAGCTCGCCAAGTGCGATCAGTGATCGCGTAGCGGCGCCCGGGCGTACCATCGCGCCATGGCGCGCGCTTCTCGATCGCGGTGGCTCGTGGTGGCGGCGACGCTCGGCGGCTGCGGCCTGCTCGAGATCGGCACGCCCGAGGCGATCGACGCTGGTCGTCCCGACGCGGCCGAGCCCGACGCGGCCGAGCCCGACGCGGCCGAGCCCGACGCGACACCGATCGATAGCCGGGTCGCCGACTGCTGCCTCAGCCCGCTCTACGGCGGGACGCTCGACGTGTACGAGGCCAAGGTGCTCGCCCCGGGTGGCGCCGGCGGCTTCGACGGCCAGGGCATCGTCGCGCGCCTGCGCTTCACCAGCAGGGAGTTCCCGGACGCGCAGATGGAGGAGCAGCCGGGGACGCCGGCCGGGTGCAAGGTGTGGCGGTACACGCGGGCCCAGGCGGCGATCGCGATGCCGGGTCTCGACCAGGGCCCGCTATTGATCCGCGCGCCCGCCGGCGGCGCGCCGCTCGTGCCGAGCTGCAGCTTCGCGCCCGGCGGTTACCGCTGCCCCGAGCTCGCGACCGAGAGCACCGGCGGCGCCATCAGCGCCGGCGTCGGCCCGTTCGCCGGCGCGGCGGTGCTGACTGACGCCGACGTCGCGTACGCCGCCGCGAACAGCGACGATCGCTACCTCGAGATCACCGGCGCCACCACGCCGGCCAACGACGGGCGGTTCGCGATCGTCGGGCGGGTCGGCGCCGACGCGATCGCGTACGCCAACCCGGGCTTCGTCGCCGAGGCGCTGCCGGCGACCGCGCGCCACGTCAACCTCGGCGGCGTCGGCCCGATCCCGGGCGTGCCCGACCCTGGCTTCCTCGCCGACGACGCGTCGGTCGACCTCGTCCACACGGTCGGCGGGCTCGGCGGCATCCCGGCGTTCACCGCCACGCTGCCGACCGGCTCGGTCGGCGACAGCTTCGCCCTCGCCCCGGCCGAGCTGGCCCGGCTCACGGCGATCCCGCGCGACGGGGCTGGGTTCACGATCGCGTGCGCCGCCGCTGACTGCCCGACCAGCGCCGCGGCGATCACCCAGCTCGAGCTGATCACCACCGACGCGCCGACCGCCGGCCTGCCACCGTCGGCGATGCCGCCCCCGGTCACCCAGCAGATCGTGCTGCGCTGCTCGGTGGTCGGCGCCAGCGCGGTGACCGTCCCGCCGGCGTACGCCGCCTGGCTGGCGACGCCGGGCGTGACCCGGATCCAGGCGACGTTCCTGCGCGCCAGCCCGATGCAGACCGGGCAGCCCGACGTCAGCGCGCTGATCGGCCACGCCATCGTCGGCTACTCGGACTGAGCGCGGCCGCGGCGCGGGCGTAGGATCGCCCCATGCGTCGCGCCTTGCGGAACCTGCTCATCGGAAGCGTCGCGGTGATCGGGACCTGCGGCGTCGCCGGCTACGTGATCTACGGCGGCGGCCGGCACCAGGGGCCGGGCACGATCCACCCGCACCCGGCGCCGGCGAGCGAGCTGGCCGCGCGCGCGTCGACGCAGGCCACCGCCCGCGCCGGGTTCACGACCGCGCCGCCGGCCCGGCAGATCTTGTTCGGTGACCTGCACGTGCACACGACGTTCTCGGCCGACGCGTTCATGCGCAGCCTGCCGTTCGCGCAGGGCGAGGGCGCGCACCCGCCAGCCGACGCGTGCGACTACGCGCGGTTCTGCTCGGGCCTGGACTTCTTCGCGCTCACCGATCACGCCGAGTCGATGACGCCGCGCCACTGGCGCGAGTCGATCGAGTCGCTGCGGCAGTGCGCGGCGGTCGCCGGCGATCCCCGCGACCCCGATCTGGTGCCGTTCGCCGGCTTCGAGTGGAGCCAGGTCGGCGCGACGCCGGCCGAGCACTACGGCCACAAGAACGTGATCATGCGCGGCCTCGACGACGCCGAGCTGCCGGCGCGGCCGATCGCGGCGCCCGGGCTGATCGGCCAGGCGCTGCGCGGGCCCGGCATCGATCGCTGGCGCGCGCTGCAGGTGCCGGTGCGCGAGTTCAGCCAGCGCCAGCGCTACCTCGACCTGCGGGTGTTCCAGGAGGAGCTGGCGGCGGTGCCCGCGTGCCCGCCTGGGGTCGACACCCGGCAGCTGCCCGCGGGCTGTCGCGAGTCCGCGGCGACGCCGGCCGAGCTGTACGAGAAGCTCGCGCAGTGGGGCTTCCCGGCGATGGTGATCCCGCACGGCACGACGTGGGGCTTCTACACGCCGCCCGGCTACCGCTGGGACAAGCAGCTGGCGCCCGGGCAGCGCGACCCGGAGCGCCAACGGCTGGTCGAGGTCTACTCGGGCCACGGCAACTCCGAGCAGTACCGGCGCTGGGACGAGATCGAGGTGGGCGCCGACGGCGTCGCGCGGTGCCCGGCGCCGACCGCCGATCACGAGGCGTGCTGCTGGCGCGCGGGTGAGATCATCCGCGGCCGCTGCGGCGCGACGCCGGCGGCCGAGTGCGAGGCCCGGGTCGAGGCCGCGCGCGCCAACTACGTCGCCGTCGGCGTGGCCGGCCACCTCACCGTGCCCGGCGCCACGGTCACCGACTGGAAGGACTGCGGCCAGTGCCGCGACTGCGTCGCGCCGACGTTCAACTACCGCCCCGGCGGCTCGATCCAGTACCTGCTGGCGCGCGGCGACTTCGCCGATCCGGCGCGGCCGTACCACGAGCGCATGGGGCTGATCGCGTCGTCGGACAACCACAGCGCGCGCCCCGGCACCGGCTACAAGGAGATCGAGCGGCGCAAGCTGACCGAGACCGTCGGCGCGCGCAGCGCCCACTGGCGCGACTTCTTCATGGGGGCGCCGCGGGCGCCGCGGCCGACGTCGGAGCCGTTCGATCGCGCGCGGCTGGCCAAGATGCAGCCGTGGCAGGCGGTCGAGCTCGAGCGGCAGGCGTCGTTCTTCCTGACCGGCGGGCTGGTGGCGGTCCACGCCGACGGCCGTAGCCGCGAGGCGATCTGGGACGCGCTCGCCGCCCGCCAGGTCTACGGCACCTCGGGCGAGCGGATCCTGCTGTGGTTCGATCTGATCGACGGCGCCAGCGCCCCCGCGACGATGGGCGCCGCGGTCGACATCACTCGACCGCCGCGGTTCCGGGTGCGCGCCGCGGGCTCGTTCGTCCAGAAGCCGGGCTGCCCGGCCGACGTGCTCGCCGCGGTGCCGGCGGCGCGGCTGGCGCGGCTGTGCCAGGGCGAGTGCTACCACCCCGACGATCGCCGCCACCGCATCACCCGCGTCGAGGTGATCCGGATCCGGCCGCAGGCCCGCGCCGACGAGCCGGTCGACGGGCTGATCGAGGACGCGTGGAAGGTCTTGCCGTGCGCCGATCAGGGCGCCGGCTGCGAGGTCGAGTTCGACGACCCCGACGCGATCGCCGGCGGTCGCGAGGTGCTGTACTACGTGCGCGCGATCCAGGAGCCGACGCCGGCGGTCAACGGCGGCGGGCTGCGCTGCGAGCGCGAGGGCGATCAGGCCTGCGCGCGCCTGACCCCGTGCTACGGCGACTTCCGCACGCCGTACGCCGACGACTGCACCGCGCCGATCGAGGAGCGCGCCTGGTCGTCGCCGATCTGGGTGACGCCGACGGCGCCGGCCGG
>Ga0073899_10001068_pt1 | contig 25295 bp, 24 predicted proteins | sample KloWWTmetaKNB5Ph_FD_88975 | JGI IMG/M metagenome (GOLD analysis project Ga0073899, IMG submission 88975) | Active sludge microbial communities from Klosterneuburg, Austria, studying microevolution and ecology of nitrifiers - Klosterneuburg... | ecosystem: Engineered > WWTP > Aerobic digester >... | reverse complement strand
GAAGAGTGTCGAGGGGTCAAAAAAGGCCGACGACTATAGCCGGCAATGCCGGCTTTTTGCAAGTCCACCCGCGTTTCAGCCGGTTCAGGCGGGCGGTACCCGAGGCACTCGACCCTACAGAAAGTACGCGGCGGGCCGGGAAAATCTTGTTTTTCCCGCCTGAACAGGCGCCCGCGTATTAGTCATTGTCGCAGAGGCTTCGACATTTGGCCAATTCCATGACCGTCCTGCTGCCGTCATTCAAGCGCCGCTGTTAGCATCGGCCATTGCTTGCAACGGAGGCTCCAATGGCCGAAATCTACGATGATCGTCGCCAGGAAACGCGCTTCGCGGCCCAGGGCGAGGGTGAAGTCGACATTCAGGGCAAGTCGGTCCGGGGCACCTTGATCGACCTGTCCATCAACGGACTGCGCATGGGGCGTCCGCCCGGATTTTCACCCCCGGACGGTAGCCGCTTCGCTCTCAACCTGCTGATTCCAGGCGCTGATCCGTTCCGCGCCGAGGTCGCGCTGATTCGTCTCGATGACGCCGCCTTCAGTGTCGAGTTCATGGACATGTCGCCCAAGGATTTCGGTTTGCTGACCACGCTGATCGACCGCTTCGCCCATCTCAGCGCACAGACGCGGATGCAACAGCCGGAATGATTCTGATGCGCCGACTCCTCCTCGCCCTGTCGACGCTGTGGCTCGCCGGATGCGCCGTCGGCGGCGGCGTCAAAGTCGAACTCAAGGGTCATCAGTTTGCTGTCGAGATCGCCGACAACGATGACGAACGATCGCGCGGGTTGATGTTCCGCGAATCCATGGACCGCAGCCACGGCATGCTGTTCGTGTTCGAAGACAATACGTTGCAGTCGTTCTGGATGAAAAATACGCTGATTCCGCTGGACATCATGTATTTCGACGGCGAACGCCGCTTTGTCAGCGCGCATTACCGGGTACCGACCTGCAAATACGCCGGCAACAACTGTCCGAGCTACCCAAGTGAAGGCGCTGCCCGTTACGTGCTGGAGTTGAACGCCGGCGTCGGCGCTGCGCTGGCACTCGCGCCAGGCGACATCATCACCCTGCCGGGCAATCTGAACGGCGCGCGCTAGCTCGCTTGACGCCCGCCCGTACCGCCCTTATCAAGCGGTCATGGACATCGCACTCGCCACACTCGACGCTCAAGCCAGCTGGCAGTTCTTGCGCACCGCACGCGATGAGGACATCCCGTTACTGTGGGCGGCGTTGCAGATCGCCCGCGATGAATACCCAGACTTGGTACCGGCCGACTACGAAGCCGTCGCTGCGGCGCATACGATCGCGCTACGTGACCGCATCGGTGCCAGCACGGATTCGCTGGACGCGCTGCGCGCACTGCACGGCCTGCTGTTCGAAGAACAGGGTTACCGCGGCAACGAGCAGGACTACTACGACCCGCGCAACAGCTACCTCAACGACGTGATCGAACGCCGCACCGGCAATCCGATTGCGCTCGCGATACTTGAACTTGATCTGGCGCGTCGCGTCGGCTTGCCGCTGCAAGGCGTGTCATTCCCGGGCCATTTCCTGATCCGTTTACCGGTCGACAATGGCCTGCTGGTGCTCGATCCGTTCAACAAAGGACGTTCGCTCGACGCCGGCGAGTTGCGCGTGCGCGCCAAGCCGCACCTCCCCGGTCGACCGGTCGACGATGAACAACTTGGGCGCATGCTGGAACCGGCGCCAACGCGCGCCATCTTGACGCGGATGCTGCGCAATCTGCGCCAGTGTTACGCCGAGCGCGAGGAATTCGAGCGCGCGTTGCGCTGCGCCGACCGCATCGTCTGGCTTGATGACCGCGATCCGGATGAAGTTCGCGAACGCGGCTTACTCTACGCACGCGTTGGCCACGTACAGGCTGCGCGTGACGACTTGCGGCACTATCTGACGGCGCTGCCTCAGGCCGAGGACAACGAACGCATCCACCAGATTTTGGTCGAACTGGGTGGGCGCGGCGGACGCCTCAACTGACCTCGATCATTTCGAAATCGGCCTTGCCGACGCCACAATCCGGGCAGACCCAATCTTCCGGAATATCGTCCCAACGCGTTCCGGGCGCGAAGCCTTCTTCGGGTAGGCCTTTCGCCTCGTCGTACAGGAAGCCGCAGACGACGCAGACATAGACGCGGAACGGCGTATCGGCACCCACACTCATTTTTCGATTCCGGAAACGAACAAGGCAGGCATTGTGGCAGGCAGCAGCAACCAGCGTCATCGCGTCCGCGGCGTCTATCTGCTGACACGCGAAAGCGCCGATACCCTGACCTTGTGCCGCGGCGTTGAGGCGGCTTTGCGCGGCGGCGTAGCGCTTGTGCAATATCGTGACAAAAGCCGCGACACCGAGCGGCGGCGCGCGCAGTCACGGGCGCTGCGCGAGCTGACACGAGCCCATGATGCCCTGCTGATCATCAACGATGATGTCGCGCTCGCGATGGCGTGTGGCGCCGATGGCGTACATCTCGGCGAACACGATGGCGAGATCATCGCAGCCCGCACCGTTTTGGGTGAGCGGGCCATCATCGGTGCCTCCTGTTACAACGATCTCAACCGCGCTGAAGCCGCCGCGCGGGCTGGTGCCGACTACATCGCCTTCGGCGCGTTCTTCGTATCAAGCACGAAACCGGGCGCACGCGCCGCCGACGTGCGCCTGCTGCACCAGTCTGCACATATTGGGTTGCCACGGGTGGCGATCGGCGGCTTGGATGCGCACAATGCGCGTCCAGTGATCGCGGCGGGTGCCGAAGCCATCGCCGTACTCGGCGCGATCTGGGACGCGCCAGATGTCGAAGCTGCCGCGCGCACCCTCACCGACCTGTTCGATCTCCCGGAGTTCACATGAACCGCAATGCCGATCTATTTGCCCGCGCCCTCAAACTGCTGCCTGGCGGCGTCAATTCTCCGGTACGCGCGTTCAAGTCGGTCGGTGGCGACCCGTTCTTCGCCGTGCGTGCCGAAGGCCCGTATCTATGGGATGCGAACGGTGAGCGTTACATCGACTACATCGGATCTTGGGGCCCGATGATTCTCGGCCACGCGCATCCAGACGTGCTCGACGCGGTCGTGCGCACCGCCGCGCACGGGCTCTCGTTCGGCGTGCCCAACCCGCTCGAAGTGACAATGGCGGAACGCATCATTGAGCGTGTCCCCGGCCTGGAAATGGTGCGCATGGTCAATTCCGGCACCGAGGCAACGATGTCTGCGGTCCGACTCGCCCGCGGCTACACCAAGCGCACGCGTATCGTGAAGTTCGAGGGGTGTTATCACGGCCACGGCGATGCTTTTCTGGTCAAGGCTGGCTCCGGCGCATTAACACTCGGGCTGCCGAATTCGCCGGGGGTGCCGGCTGCACTTGCCGACCTGACCTTGACACTGCCTTACAACGACTTCGATGCCGCCGAGCAGCTATTCGCGGCGCAAGGCGCGGACATCGCCTGTCTGATCGTCGAGCCGATCATCGGCAACGCCAATTTGATCTTGCCGCGACCGGGTTACCTCGAACATCTGCGCGAACTATGCACGCATCACGGCGCGCTGCTGATCTTCGACGAAGTGATGACTGGCTTCCGCGTCGCCGCCGGCGGTGCGCAAGACTTGTATGGCATTCGTCCGGACCTGTCGACCTTCGGCAAGATCATCGGTGGCGGTATGCCAGTCGGCGCATACGCTGGTCGTCGCGAGATCATGCAGATGATCGCGCCGAGCGGGCCGGTCTATCAGGCTGGCACCTTGTCCGGTAATCCGGTGGCGATGGCCGCCGGTCTGGCGACCCTCGATTTGCTCGCTGAACCTGGTTTCTACGCACGCCTGGAAGCGCAGACCAACCAACTCTGCGACGGGCTCGAAGCGGCAGCGGCGGAAGCCGGGGTCGCGTTCAGCACCAACCGGGTGTGCGGCATGTTCGGCTTGTATTTCACGCACGAACACGTCGAGACCTACGCCCAAGCCACGGCCAGCGATAGTGCGCGCTTCAACCGCTTCTTCCACGCCATGCTGGAACGCGGCGTCTACTTCGCGCCGTCGGCATTCGAAGCGGGCTTCATGTCAATCGCGCACACCGACGAGGTGATCGAGGAAACCTTGATAGCCGCACGCGAAGCGTTTGCTCTGATCGCATGACGCTAGCGGACACCATCGTCACTGAGTGAACGCAGCGCATCAGCATGCTGTTCCCAGTGCTCGCCATCGAACGGCGTGATCGTTAGCTTGCGCACGCTACCGCGATCGAACGCGCGTACGTTCACGTCGATGCCATCGGGATTCGAACGCGGCACGTAGTAAGCCTTGACGCCGCAAACGCGGCAGAACAGGTGTCGGGCAATGCCGGTGCCGAATCGGTATTCGGTCAGATCGGACTCACCGCAGACCAGTCGAAACGCCGAACGCGGCACGATCAGGTGCAGGAACCCAGTCAGCCGACACATCGAACAATTGCAGTCGAGCGCTTCGATCTCGGCCGGCGCATCGACCTCGAAGCGCACACGTCGGCAATGGCAACCACCGTGATGCCTCACCCACTCTGGAATTACGCTCATACGTGCATACATTGGATAGGCTGCACTTCGCAGCCTCGGGATTGTCGCTCATGGATCCAGCGATCGGATATGCATTCGCGTTGATCTTCGTCCTGATCGGACTGGTCGGCATGGTGCTGCCGGCGCTACCCGGTGTGCCGCTGGTCTTCGCCGGGTTGCTGCTCGCAGCATGGAGCGACGGCTTTCAGCACGTCGGCGGCGTCAGCGTGCTCCTGCTCGCAGCCTTGACCCTGTTCGCGGTGCTGGCGGATCTCGTCGCAAGCGCATTCGGTACACGCCTGGCTGGCGCAAGCGCCTGGGCCTTCGCTGGCGCTGGAATCGGCGCAGTGATCGGACTATTTTTCGGCATTCTCGGCGTCCTGCTCGGCCCGTTCCTCGGCGCACTGCTCGCTGAGTGGCTGGTGTTCCGCAATTTCGGGCGCGCCGCCAAAGCTGGGGGTGGCGCCGCGATCGGGCTATTGATCGGCGTCGCCGTGAAGATCGCGGTCGTCTTTACGATGCTCGGCATATTTGCATTGGCGTGGTGGATCGATTGATCAGCGTCCGCCGTCCACCAGCCGCCCGCCAAGCCACGGCAATAGGTGTTCCAATGCCATCGGTTGGGCCAATGCGGTGCCGATGCCATACAGGCACCCAAGCTCACTGAGCGCATCGCGGACTTCCGGCGTATCGACACCAGTCGCGATCGCGCGCACACCAAGCGCTTCGGCCAGTGCCAACACGCCGCGCACCAGCGTGTGCCCGCGGCTTCCCATCTGCAATCCCTGACTCAGGCCACGCGACAAAATCAGGGCATCGAACAACGGTTCGTGCAGCGCCGCCAATGATGAGGCACGGCTGCCGAAGCGCGCCAAGGCCAAGCGCACGCCAATGTCGCGCAATTGCCGAAGTGGACGCACGGCCAGTTCACTGTCACCACCGAGCGCATCCTCGCTGACCGCGACCATCAGGTTCACCGCCGGCATCCCGAGTTGATCGAGCAAGGCAGAAACCCGTTGCACCAACCCGGCTTGTTGCAAAAGGCGGGCATCAAGCGGGATCAGCAACGACAACGCACCGGCCGCTGGCTGGTAGCGCATCAGGTTGGTGTATTCGCGTTGCGCGGTCGCCAGCACCCATTCGCCCAAACGGAGTTCAACATCAGCATCCTGCACGACATCGCGCAGACGCTCGATTGGAAACGGCGCGGTCGCCGGATCGCGCCAGCGCAGGCGCGGCCGCAACGCGATCGGATAGCCATCGACGATACCGACGACGGGTTGCAACTGCACGATGAAGCGGTCGTTATCAAGCGCGTCCGGCACTACCGCCTGCAAGGTCAATCGCTCGACCACGCGCGCATGCAGTGCCGTCTCGAAAATATGGTAGCGATTCGCGCCGTTCTGCTTGGCCGTGCTCACGGCAGTGTCGGCATCGCGCAGCAGTTCTTCGGCAGTGACATCGTCGCGGCCGACCGCCACGCCGATGCCGGCACTCAAGCGCAGGCTATGGCGTCCAATCCGAAACGGGGCGTGGAAGCTCGCGAGCACGCGTTGCAGACGCGCATTCAGCACCTCCGGATCGCCGACATCGTCCAGCATCAGGGCGAATTCATCGGCCCCGAGCCGGGCCAGCGAATCGCCACTGCGCAGACCACCCTTCAAACGTTCAGCGACCAACACGATGGCCTGATCGCCGGTGGCGTGGCCAAAGCTGTCGTTGATCAGCCGGAATTGATCGAGGTCGAGCACCGCCACTGCTACCCGATGTCCGTCGCGACGCGCATGCTCGCTGGCGCGTGTCACGCGCTCCAGGAATAGCTCGCGATTCGGCAACTGGGTCAAGGCGTCATGCAGTGCCTCGTGCTGCATTTGCGCTTCGAGCCGATGATGCTCGGTCACGTCACGCACGTTCAACACCACCCCGGCGAGATTGGGATCGTGGCGCTCATCAGTCACCGTCGTCTCGGTCTGCGCGTGGCTGCCGTCATCGGCGGCAAAACGCAGCATCAACTTGCCGCTACGACGACCGGTATTGCGATCGAGCCCAATCAGCAGGCTGCGCAAAGACTCGGCATCGTCGGGCGGCAGGAATCCGGAAATCGGTAGGCCGATCAGTCGCGCCGGCCGCGTCGCCAGCAAACGCAAGGCGGAAGGGCTGGCGTAGACAGTACGGAAATCGCGATCAAGCACGAAAATGCCATCAGCGGCATTCTCGATGAGCTTGGCCAAACGGCTTTCACCAGACAAACGCGTACGCTCACTCAGCAGACTGGCATTCTCGCGGCTCGCCAACGCTTGGCGGGCGACAACGCAAGCAATCAACACCGCGCCCCAGATCAGCAAGCTCGGTAGCGCCTGACTTCGAGTGGGATCAGAACCGATGGCCACGGTAGTGATCAACCCGTAGCCGGATGCCAACGCAAGATAGGGCAGCGCCGCGAAGCGGCCGACGCGTTCGCCGCGACGTTCGTTGAAAGCATGCGCCCGCCGCCGCGCGGTGTCGGCCATCAACACAAAGCACAGCGCCTGCGCGAACCACAGCAGTTCTGCGAACACACCCGATGCGCCGGCGAGCAACTGCAACAAGATCCAGACCAGATCGCCTGCGAGGCTTGCTGCCAGCGCTAATCCGAGCAGCAAATAGACGCCGCGTGTCGGGCCAGTGGGCAGGCGCAGCCACACGGCGGCAATGCCGACCAAGGTCAACAAGTCGCCGACCGGATAGGCAATCGCAATCCAGGCCACCAGCGGGTCGGCATGGGTATTCGCGACCAATGCCGGTCGAATGCCCAAGTGCCAGATAAACATGCCGCCACCGACCGCCACCGTGGCGCAGTCGAGCAGGAATTTCGCGAGGTCGTTGCGGCCTTCGAACACGCGCGGCAACTGCAACAGCCCCGCCAGCATGAGCGGGAAGTAGCTCAGATAAAAAATATCGGAAAGGCCGAACACCGGATAGGCGTCGCCGCGCAAACTGATCAGCGCACGATTACCTTCGCCGAGACACACCGCTGCGATCGCAGCGCCGATCAACAGCCAAGAGCGCCGCACGCGCCCAGGGCGCAGATGCGCCACCGCGTGATGCAGAACCAGCGATGCCGAGACCAGCAACAACAGCGTACGTGACAGTGCATAGACCGAAGCGGGCGGATCCGTGCCGTTCAGCGCCGGTGGCAGAATGCAGACCAGCCACAACAATGTGACGACCACCGTGAAGATCGTCGCGCCATAGCCGTGCAGCGCACCGACGACACCACCTCGATCGGCGTGTTCGTCAGGTCGTTGCGGCATCGCATTCGCCATCAATTGCCTCCTGCCAACGATTCAGTGGGCGTCCTTCGCTGCGCGCATGCAGCCAGCTGATCAAGCAGCTGGTGCGGCGCCAAGTAACTGCCGGATCAGTGCCGCGATTTCGTCTTTGCTGCCGATGACAGTCATGAAGGTGTCGCGAGTGAACGCGGTACCAAACGTCACCGCGTACTCAATCCGATCATTGCCTTCGTCATCCATACTCGGATAGGAATCCGGCTTGCTGACGTAGGCGATGCGATTGGCGTCGATGATGTTGCCGTTCGGCAATTTGACCCAACGAGCGGCCATGGGCGTGTCCTTTTGATCGGTTTGGAGATGTGCCGAGCATAGCGCCGCGATTGCCCAATCGACCGCATCCGTGTCGGCATGCAAGCACGCCGTCGATTACGCCACGGGAATCGTCGTCGCGGCCACCGAAAGTCGGGCGATCACCGCTGCAGTCGCTTTGGCCGTGCTCGCCGTGCCGCCGAGATCACGCGTCAGGATGCGGTCGGTAATCGCCCGGTGCACGGCCGCTTCCAGTGCCAGCGCGGCTGCCGGCACTTGTAGCGACTGGCGCAACAACATCGCCGCACTCAGGATCGCGCCATACGGGTTGGCGACGCCTCTGCCGGCGATATCCGGCGCAGAGCCGTGGATCGGTTCGTAGACACCGGGGCCAACATCGCCGACCGATGCGCTCGGCATCAGTCCGAGCGATCCCGACACTGCCGCACATTCATCGGTGAGCACGTCACCGAATAGGTTTTCGGTAACGATCACGTCGAAGTCACCCGGTCGGCTGACCAGGTACATGGCCATCGCATCCACCAGCAAATGCTCCAGCTTCAGTTCCGGGAATTCATCGCCGACGACGCGGGTGACGACTTCACGCCAAAGCCGCGATGTCTCCAGCACATTCGCCTTGTCCACTGACGTCAGCTTGCCTCGGCGACTGCGCGCCAGCGTCGCCGCGGTCCGGGTCACGCGCTCCACTTCAGCGACGGTGTACGCGCATTCGTCCGTGGCACGCGTTTCGCTGCGGGTACGCGTACCGAAATAAATGCCGCCAGTGAGTTCGCGCACCACAATCAGATCGACATCGCGAATCCGCTCCGCCTTCAAGGGCGAGGCGTCGATCAAGGCCGGGTGCACCTGCAGCGGCCGGATATTCGCGTACAGGCCGAGTTCGCTGCGCAGTCGCAGCAACCCAGCTTCGGGGCGGATTGCCGTCGCCACGTTCGCCCACTGTGGTCCGCCGACAGCACCGAGCAGAATCGCGTCCGCCTTGCGACAGGCCGAGAGCACGTGATCGGGGAATGGATCGGCATACGCATCAATCGCTGCGCCGCCAAACGCATGCGCCGCGAAGCTCAGCCCCAGATGCAGCCGCACATCAAGCGCGTGCAACACCTCGACCGCAGCTGCTGTGACCTCCGGACCGATACCATCTCCCGCCAACACCACGATATGCCGACTCATGGCCGCGCCTCCTCGAACCGCGCGATCGCATCCTGTCGCGCCAGCAAATAGCCCAATTCGTCGACGCCATCGAGCAGACATTGCCGAGCAAACGAATTGACCGTGAAATCGATCGGCGCATGGCCGGCACGAGCGATCCGCTGCGCCCGCAAATCGATTGTCAGCGCCTCACCGGCGGCAGCCAGCAGGCTGGCATGTTCAAGCGGTGAAACGACAATTGCGAGCAAGCCATTCTTCAGCGCATTGCTGCGAAAAATGTCGGCGATGGCGGTGCTGATCACAGCGCGAATGCCGGCATCGAGCAGCGCCCATGGCGCGTGTTCACGAGAAGAACCGCAGCCAAAGTTATCGCCAGCGATCAATATCGCCGCACCCGCGTGCTCCGGTCGATTCAGCGCAAAGTCCGGGTTGGCACTGCCGTCCTCGCGCCAGCGCCAGTCCTGGAATGCATGGCGACCGAGTCCGGCACGCGATGTCGTGGTGAGAAATCGTGCCGGAATGATTTGGTCGGTATCGATGTTCGCGATCGGCAAGGCGACGCTGCGCGAGGTGATGCTACTGACGCCACTCATGCCGCCGCCTCCTGTTGATAGCGACGTGGATCAGTGATCACGCCAGCAATCGCAGACGCCGCAGCTGTCGCCGGGCTAGCGAGCACAGTGCGCACGCCCTTGCCCTGACGGCCTTCGAAATTGCGGTTGCTGGTACTGACCACGAGTTCACCCGGCTTCGCGATATCGCCGTTCATGCCAAGACACATCGAACAGCCCGGTTCACGCCATTCCGCACCGGCGGTCCGGAAGACAGCATCCAAGCCTTCCGCCTCGGCCTCACGCTTGATGCGCTCGGAACCGGGCACGACCAGCATGCGCACATGCGCAGCGACACGCCGTCCGGCGAGGATCGCCGCGGCATCACGCAAGTCGTTGATGCGCGAATTCGTGCAACTGCCGACGAACACGACGTCGACGCGCACCCCGGTGATCAACGCGCCCGGCGTCACGCGCATGTACTCGAATGCGCGTGCGTTGCTTGCCGAAAGCGCTGGCAGTGGCGCATCGATCGCAATCACTTTTCCGGGGTCGATACCCCAAGTCACGCTCGGCGCCACCTCGCCGGCATCAATCTCGACGGTTTTGTCGAAGCGTGCGTCATCGTCACTGCGATACCACCGCCAGTGCTTCGCCGCTGCCTCGAAGGCATCACCTTGCGGCACTTGGCGACGACCGCGCAACCATTCGATGGTCGTGCCATCAGCACCGATCAGACCAGCACGCGCGCCCATCTCAATCGACATGTTGCACAAGGTCATGCGTTCTTCCATCGTCAATGCGCGCACCGCATCACCACGGAACTCGATGACATGACCGGTGCCGCCAGCGACGCCGACCTGTCCGGCAATGTGCAGTGTCAGGTCCTTGGCACTGATGCCAACCGGCAACTGGCCACGCACAATCACCGCCATCGTCTTTGGCTTGTGCTGAAGCAGGCATTGCGTAGCCAGAACATGCCCGACCTCGGTACTGCCGATGCCGAAGGCAAGCGCGCCGAAGGCACCATGCGTGCTGGTGTGGCTGTCGCCGCAGACGATGGTCATGCCCGGTTGGGTCGCGCCAAGTTCCGGCGCCATCACATGCACGATGCCGCGATCAGGCGAATCGTAGCCGTGCAGGGACACGCCAAAATCGCTGCAATTTCGAATCAGTGCGTCGACTTGCTGCTCGGTCGCGGTATCGAGATACGTGCGCGAACCATCGGCACGCACCGGGGTAGTCGGCGTCGAATGATCAAGCGTCGCCAGCGTGCGGCTCGGCTGGCGCACGCGCAGACCGCGCTCGCGCAGGAGCGAGAACGCCTGCGGTGATGTCACCTCGTGAACCAGATGCAAATCGATATAGAGCATCGCTGGCAGACCGTCCGTATCGGCTTCGACCAGATGCGCCTGCCAGAGTTTTTCAAACAACGTCGTCGCCGTCATGGCTCGGTTCCCGTGGCGGCAAGCTGCGCCTGACGCTCGCGCGCAGCGTTGACGCTGCAGATACGATTGATCGCTTCGAGCAAAGCGCGCGCCGAGGCTTCGATGACATCGGTGCTGACCGCTTGGCCGCGATATTCGCGACCTTCGTGCACTACGCGCACACTGGCGCGACCCTGGGCGTCACCGCCGCTGGTCACGCTTTGCAACGCGAACTCCTGAACGCTGATGTGCACGCCAGTCGCCCGTGTCAGTGCATTGGCGATGGCATCAACCGGGCCATCACCGACCGCCGCTTCCCGCACCGTCCGGCCACTGGCGTCGCACAACGCAATGCTCGCGGTCGGCTCGTTGCGAGTGCCGATGGCAGTCGCGACATGCAGCGCATCCATTGTCCACGGCTGGTCGGCACCATCTTCCACGCCCAACCACAAGGCTTCGAGATCGGCATCGAAGACTTCCTTCTTGCGATCCGCCAGTCGCTTGTAGGCGACCATCAAGGCATCGAGATGGCTGTCTTCGATCGCATAGCCAAGCGTCGCCAGACGATCGCGCACAGCGGCACGTCCGCTGTGCTTGCCGAGCACGAGTGACGAACCCGGCACGCCGACATCTTCCGGCTTCATGATTTCGTAAGTACTGCGGTCGGCGATCATGCCGTGCTGGTGGATTCCGGACTCATGCGCAAACGCGTTTTCGCCGACGATCGCCTTGTTGCGCGGAATCCCTTGGCCAATAAACGACGACAGCAGCCGCGCGGCGCTATACAGGCGCGGCGTGCGGATATGCGTCTGCACCGGGTAGCGATCTGGACGCGTACGCACAGCCATCACGATTTCTTCGAGCGCCGCATTACCAGCGCGCTCGCCGATACCAGTCAACGTGCATTCGACTTGGCGCGCACCTGCCTCGACCGCCGCCAACGAGTTCGCGACAGCAAGCCCGAGATCGTCGTGACAGTGGGTACTGATGGTGACGCCATCGATGCCGACGACATCACGTTTGAGCAGGCGGATCAGCGCGCCGTATTCACCCGGTGTAGTGAAGCCGACGGTATCTGGCACGTTGATGGTGCTTGCGCCGGCGGCAATCACGGCATTGAACAGGCGTACCAGGAACTCCGGCTCGGTGCGGGTTGCGTCCTCGGCCGAAAACTCAACGTCGGCACACAGCGCACGGGCATGGCGAACGCCAGCGACGGCGCGTTCGACCACCTCGTCGGCAGTCATGCGCAACTTCATCTCGCGGTGGATCGGGCTCGATGCGATGAAGACATGGATGCGCGGATGTGCGGCATCCTTCAGCGCCGCCGCGGTGGCGCGGATATCGGCGTCGTTGCAACGCGCCAATCCGCAGATGCGGGCATCGCGCACGCTGCGTGCAATCGCCTGTACCGCGTCGAAGTCATCCTCGGAGGCGTTCGGATAGCCAGCTTCGATCACGTCGACACCAAGCGATTGCAAGGCTTCAGCGATACGCAGTTTCTGCATCCGATTCAAGGTGCAACCGGGGCTCTGTTCGCCGTCACGCAACGTGGTATCGAAAATCAGCAGGCGATCGTTCATCGACGTCGACTCCGTACCGGAATTGGCTGCAGGCGCGTACGTGGCAACAGAAACGATGCGAACAGTTGCTCGAGCAGTGCGATCAAACGCTTCATAGTGAGGTCCTCGTCGGGTTGGATCTGGGCGAAAAAAAACCCCGCGCCGTTGCCGGTGCGGGGTTCTGGATTCCTGATTTCTACGCTGCTGTTCTAGGTCGAAATGGCTCCATCCCGCAATGTCGGCGGAATAAGAAGCAGACCAAGAAGTACCGCGCACGCGACCGTTCGCACGCTGGCGCGCGGCAAGTACAGTTCGTGGTGCAGTGCGGTGTTCATGGCCCGAAGCTCGCATGCGTTCGCGCGAGCTGTCAAGCCTAATTCCGAGATCGGAATACGCCGTGTGCACCATCAACCCACCGCCCTAATAGAGCTCACGCGAGCGTGCGACGGCTTCGTCGAGCGGCCACATAGGTTTTGCTGCGGCGCGCAATATTTGTGCTTGACAACTCCAGAACTTCGCCCTTAGCTTCGGAGTCATGACGACTTTCCCGGCCAAGCTGTACGCACGTAACGACAACTCGATGTCGCTGCCGTGCATGGCTGCAATTCGCATGCTCACCCTCGTAGTACTTATTCGTAGCTCTGCCGAGCGGGATGAGTGCTTGACCTGATGTAAGACGACGAAATCAGGACTCCACGAAAACCCCGCTCCGCAAGGAAGCGGGGTTTTCGCGTTCATGGAGTCTGGTTTCTCTACTGCAGAGAGATCCAGATGCGTAGCAATGCCATCAAACACGGCCCCGACCACGCTCCAGCCCGTGCGATGTTGCGCGCCACCGGGCGCGACGATGCCGCCATCGCCAAGCCCTTTGTCGCCGTGGTGCACTCGTGGTCGGACGTGTCGCCGTGCAACTTCACGCTACGCGCTGCCGCGCAACACGTTCGCCGCGGCATCGAGGCGAACGGTGGCACCGCAATCGAGTTCAACACCGTGGCGGTGACCGATGGCATCGCCATGGGCACCGCCGGCATGCGTGCATCGCTGGTGTCGCGCGACTGGATTGCCGATTCGATCGAACTCGCCGTGAACGGCCATAGTCTCGATGCCATGGTCATCCTCTGCGGTTGCGACAAGACCATTCCCGCCGCTGCGATGGCCGCAGCACGAATCGACGTTCCGACCGTCATTCTCTACGGTGGTTCGATCGCGCATGGCGTGCATCACGGCAAGCACATCACCATCCAGGAAGTGTTCGAAGCGGTCGGCGCCCATTCGGCCGGAAAAATCAGCGATGCCGAACTGCTATCGGTTGAGAAAGACGCCTGCCCCGGGGCCGGCGCATGCGGCGGACAGTTCACCGCAAACACGATGGCGATGGTGATGACCGCGCTCGGCCTGTCACCGCTCGGTGCCAATGACCTGCCGGCGATTCACGTCGATCGCGCTCGCGCTGGCGAAGACTGCGGCAAGCTGGTGATGGATTGCTTCCAGCGTGGCTTCACGCCGCGTCAGGCGTTGACGCCGGCTGCATTCCGTAACGCCGCACGCTTGGTCGCCGCGACCGCAGGATCGACCAATGCAGTGTTGCATCTGTTGGCCATTGCGCACGAGGCGCAGGTGCCGTTGTCGATTGACGATTTCGATACGATCTCGGCGATCACGCCGGTCATCGCCGATCTGAAACCGGGTGGCCGCTACACCGCGATTGAACTCAGTGCCGCCGGTGGCACCACACGCGTCGCGCAAATGCTGAAAGATGGCGGCGTGCTCGAAGACCATCCAACGGTCGAGGGCGATTCGATGTTGGCGCTGCTTGACGCCATCGAACTCGGCGATCAGCCAGAGCCAGTGGTGTATCCACTATCGCAGCCGTTGAAGCCACGCGGCGGCTTCGCCATTCTGCGTGGTTCTCTGGCACCGGACGGCTGCATCGTGAAGCTGGCTGGCCATGGCCGCATGCGCCACGAAGGCCCAGCACGCGTCTTCGACGGCGAGCCGGCCGCATTCGCCGCCGTCCAGGCGGGCGAGATTCGAGCCGGCGATGTCGTCGTGATTCGCCACGAAGGCCCCGCCGGCGCACCCGGCATGCCGGAGATGCTGGCCGTCACCGCCGCACTGATGGGCCGCGGCCTTGGCGCCGATGTCGCCTTGATCACCGATGGCCGCTTTAGTGGCGCAACGCATGGTCTGATGGTTGGACATATCGCCCCGGAAGCCGCACGCGGCGGGCCGATCGCGGCGATTCAGGACGGCGACACACTGGTCATCGATGTCGAAGCACGTCGCCTCGACTGCCTCGCCGACCTCTCCACTCGAACACTTAAGCAATTGCCCCCGCGCGCCACCACCGGCGTGCTCGCGAAATATGCACGATTGGTCGGATCCGCCTCGCACGGCGCGATCACGAATCCTTAAACCACCCACGACCCGAAACTGAAGGAGATTGATCCCATGAGCTCGACCACCGCACCGCTGAAAGAACAAATCATCGCCGTCATTGGCTACGGCAGCCAAGGCCGCGCGCACGCGCTGAACCTGCGCGATTCCGGATTCAAGGTCATCGTCGGTGCGCGCAAGGACGGTCCGAGCTGGCATCAGGCACAAACCGATGGCTTGCAGGTCTTCGAGCCAGGTGACGCTGCCGCCAAAGCTGACTTGATCGCCCTGCTGACGCCAGACATGCAACAGCCCAAGGTGTTCGAGGACGCCATTGCACCGAACTTCAAACCCGGTGGCGCCTTGTTGTTCGCGCACGGGTTCAATATCCACTTCAAGCAGATCGAGGCCGGCGATCAGTGGGACATTATTCTGGTTGCGCCGAAGGGCCCGGGCGCACTGGTGCGTCGTGAATACGAATCCGGCCACGGCGTGCCCTGCCTCGTCGCCGTGCACAAGGACATCTCGGGTGAGGCGCTGACCCGCGCGCAAGCCTATGCGCATGGCATTGGTGGCGCGCGCGGCGGCCTGATCACCACGAGCTTCGCCGAAGAAACCGAAACCGACCTGTTCGGCGAACAAGCAGTGCTCTGCGGCGGCGTCACCGAATTGGTCGTGCAAGGCTTTGAGACCTTGGTCGAGGCCGGCTATCAACCCGAAGTCGCTTACTTCGAGTGCATGCACGAACTGAAGCTGATCGTCGACCTGTTGCATGAAGGCGGCATGGCCAAGATGCATCGTTACATCAGCGAAACCGCACAGTACGGCGACCTGACCCGCGGTCCGCGCATTGCGAACTCGGCGACGCGCCAAAACATGCGCGACATCCTGCTGGAAATCCAGAACGGCCAATTCGCGCGCGAATGGGTGGCCGAATACCGCAGCGGCAACGCCAACTACAAGGCGCTGAAGCAGGCCGATCTTGACCATCCGATCGAGATCGTCGGTGCCCGCCTGCGTGCGCGCATGCCGTGGCTCGATCCAGCCAAGCGTGCGGCACATGCCGCACCCGCGGCAACCACCGCGAACGAACCCGCAACTGCCTGAGCTGATGACGATGACGAGCGACGACGATATTCGTAGCGGTGCCGAGTGGCTGATCCACGCGCTCGAGACTGAGGGCGTGGACACGCTGTTCGGTTATCCGGGCGGCGCCATCATGCCGGTGTACGACGCCCTCGTCGGCTCGAAGCTGCGTCACATCCTGGTACGCCATGAGCAGGGCGCGGCACTCGCCGCGGTCGGCTACGCGCGCGCCAGCGGTCGCGTCGGCGTGTGCATGGCGACCAGCGGACCTGGTGCCACCAATTTGCTGACCGGTATCGCCGATGCGTATCTCGACTCGGTGCCGATGGTCGCCATCACTGGCCAGGTGCCGACGCATTTGATGGGAACCGACGCATTCCAGGAAGTGGATGTGTTTGGCATGTCGCTACCGATCGTGAAGCACAGCTTCATCGTGCGCCGCACCGAGGACATCGTTGCGACCGTGCGCGAAGCTTTTGCGATTGCCGCCGAAGGTCGTCCCGGGCCGGTGTTGATCGATCTGCCGAAAGACGTGACTGTGGCGAAGTCGCCAGCACGGCCGAGCACGCGCATTGCCCAGCATCCTGCCGCACCGCATGGTCGTGACATCGCCCATGCACGCGCCTTGCTCGCTGCTGCTCAGCGCCCGGTGATCTATGCCGGCGGTGGTGTCGGCATCGCCCATGCCGAAGCGGCCTTGCAACGGTTCCATCACATGACGCGCGCACCCGCAGTCTGCACGCTCAAAGGTCTGGGCGGTGTCGACGCGAACGATCCGCTATATCTCGGCATGCTCGGCATGCACGGCAACCAGGCGGCGAACTTCGCCGTCGATGACGCCGATTTGCTGATCGTCGTTGGCGCCCGCTTCGATGATCGTGCCACCGGCAAGCTCGACACGTTCGCACCCAAGGCACAGGTCATCCATCTCGACGCCGACGCTGCGGAAATCGGCAAGCTGCGCCGCGCCGACGTATCTCTACACGGCGATTTGATCCGTAGCCTCGACGCGATCGCAATGCCGCTGAAGATCGATCCGTGGCGTGCGCGTTGCCAAGGACTGCGGGCCCAGCATGGCTGGCGTTACGACGCACCGGGCGAGGACATTTACGCACCGCTGCTACTGAAGCAATTGAGCGATCTCGGCGGCCCCGAAATGATTGTCAGTTGCGATGTCGGCCAGCATCAGATGTGGGTGGCCCAGCATTGCCGATTCGCACGCATCAGCCATCACCTGTCGAGCGCCGGGCTCGGCACCATGGGCTTCGGCCTACCGGCAGCGATTGGCGCCAAGCTGGCCTGTCCCGAAGCACCGGTGGTCTGCGTCAGTGGCGACGGCTCGATCATGATGAACATCCAGGAGTTGGCGACGCTGTTCCGCTACAGCATCCCGGTCAAGATCGTGCTGCTCGACAATGCCGGCCTCGGCATGGTGCGACAGTGGCAAACCCTGTTCTTCAATGAACGCCACAGCGAAGTCGACCTCTCCGACAACCCTGACTTCGCCGAACTCGCGCGCGCCTTCCGGATTCCGGCCGCCACCATCACCCGCCGTGATCAAGTTGACGCTGCGCTGCGCACCTTGCTCGATGCGCCCGGTGCGTACTTGCTGCACGTCAAGATCGATGCCAAAGCGAATGTTTGGCCACTGGTGCCGCCGGGCAAATCGAACGCTCAGATGATCGAGGAAAAAGCGACATGACAAAGCTTCATCAGTCTGCCGTGCAATTCCACTTGACAGCACTACACAACCAAAACTAATTTCGGACCCATGCTCACTGCCCTCGCCAGCGCCCGCCAGTACACGAACACCGAATCGGTGTCGTTGGCGATGCGTATTGAACAGGTGCTGTCGAAGCTGCTCGCGCTGGTACTCGTACTCGTACTTATTACGCCCTCACCGGAGCGGGACGAGTGCTTGACCTGACGCGATAACAACCGAATCAGGACAACAACCGAAACCCCCGCCCCGAAAGGAAGCGGGGGTTTCGCGTTTTGGGGTCTCGAAAAATTTTCACGCAAAATCATACTGACCGGAGACACACGATGAACGATAACCATGCACTGGGACTGGTCCTGAGCCGTAGCGAAGGCGCCTTATTGCGATTGCTTGGCACCGTGCAGCGCCGTGGCTTCGAGATCGCCGGTCTGACGACACAGCCACGCGATGCCGACACCTGGATCGTGCTGATGCAGCTGAACTCGTCGCGCGACGTGCAGACGTTGAAGCGCCAAGTCGAGAAGCTCTACGACGTCGTCGGCTTCCTCGACACCGAAGCCAGCCCGCGCCGCATGCCGCAACTCGCGGCTGTCGCCTGATTCCCACCCACGAGACCATCGCCATGTCCTTCAAAGCCACCCAATACATCTGGCACAACGGTCACTTCGTTCCCTGGCAGGAGGCGAAGATCCATGTGCTCTCACATGGCCTGCATTACGGTTCGTCAGTGTTCGAAGGCATTCGTGCCTACGCCACGCCGAAAGGTACGGCGATCTTCCGCCTGACCGACCATCTCGAGCGCATGTACGAATCCGCGCGCATCCATCGCATGCGCATCCCCTACGACTTGGCTGAACTGCACGAGGCCAGCCGCCAGATTGTGCGCAACAACCGGCTGACGCGCGGTGCTTATCTGCGCCCGATCGCCTATCGCGGCATGATCGGCTATTCGCTTTCACCGAATCCGGATGCGCCGGTCGAAGTCGCAATCGCCGCCACCGAAATGTCTGCCTTTCTCGGCAACGAAGCACTGGAGAAAGGTGTCGATGCCTGCATCTCGTCGTGGCAGCGCCCAGCCGCGAATACGCTTCCGGTTTCGGCTAAGGCCGGAGGCAATTATCTCAGCAGCCAGCAGATCAGCATGGAAGCGGCACGCCACGGCTATCACGAAGGCATCGCCTTGAACGTCGACGGCATGTTGAGCGAAGGCGGCGGTGAAAACCTGTTCCTGGTGAAGAAGGGCGTGCTGTTCACGCCACCCACCGGTGCCGCCATTCTTGCCGGGATCACTCGCGATTCAATCATGCAACTCGCTCGCCAACTCGGCTACGAAGTGCGCGAACAAGCGATGCCGCGCGAAGCGTTGTATGTCTGCGACGAGGCCTTCTTCACCGGCACTGCCTGCGAGATCACACCGATCCGTTCGATCGATGGTCTGCAGATCGGTGCTGGTACGCGCGGCCCGATCACCGCCGAAATTCAAACTGCGTTCTTCGGTCTGTTCAACGGCAGCACGCATGATGCCTGGGGCTGGTTGGAGCATGTCGGCGGCGGTGAGATTGAAGTCCATCACGATCTCGCGACCGCATTGGCATGACTGCGACCGCAACCACCACTGAACCCGAGTCGCGCGCGCAGCCACGCGAGCACGCGGCGGCGGTGGCTGCGGACTATCTGCAACGCGTGCTCAAGGCGCGTGTCTACGACGTTGCCATCGAAACCACGCTGGAGCGGGCGCCACGCTTATCAAAGCGACTCGGCGCACTGGTGTTGCTGAAACGGGAGGATCAGCAACCGGTGTTCTCCTTCAAATTGCGCGGTGCGTTCAACAAGATCGCGTCGCTCGACGCAGAGCAGCGCGCGCGCGGCGTAATTTGCGCATCGGCCGGCAATCATGCCCAGGGTGTGGCGCTGGCGGCACGACGGCTCGGCCTGCGCGCGGTGATCGTGATGCCAACCACCACGCCGCGCATCAAGACCCAAGCGGTGGCTGACTTGGGCGGAGAGATTGTGTTGCACGGCGACGACTTCGATGCCGCCTATGTCCACGCACGCGCGCTCGAAAGCCGCGACGGGCTGAGTTTCGTTCACCCGTTCGACGATCCCGAAGTGATCGCCGGCCAAGGCACGATCGCGATGGAGATCCTGCGTCAGCGACACGGCGAGGACATCGGCTGCATCGTCGTGCCAGTCGGCGGTGGCGGGTTGATCGCTGGCGTCGCGGCGTACGCAAAGGCGCTTTATCCACATATTCGCGTCATCGGTGTCGAGGCGGAAGACTCGCCGACGCTGCATGCAGCACTCGCTGCGAAACATCCGGTCCGACTCCATCGCGTCGGCATGTTCGCGGATGGCACCGCAGTGCGCGAGATCGGTCACGAGACCTTCCGCATTGCGCGTGAGTTGGTCGACGAAGTCGTGCTGGTCTCGACCGACGAGGTCTGTGCGGCGATTCAGGACATCTTCGAAGACACCCGTGTTGTCGCCGAACCGTCGGGTGCGTTGGCGGTGGCCGGACTGAAACGCTGGCTGCAGACGAACGACGCCGGCGACCGCGCCTGCGTTGCCGTGGTCAGCGGCGCCAACATGAATTTCGATCGCCTACGCCATGTCGCTGAACGCGCCGATCTCGGTGCCGACCGCGAGATGCTGCTGGCGGTCACGATTCCAGAAGTACCCGGGAGCTTCAAACGTTTTTGTGAAGTGATCGGTACGCGCGCGGTCACCGAGTTCAACTACCGCTACAGCGATGCTGGCGTCGCGCACATCTTCGTCGGACTGGCGATCGATCCCGGCAGCGGCGACCGCGCCGATGTGGTGCAGGCGATCCGCAGCGCGGGGCTCGCGGTCGACGATCTCAGCCGCAACGAGATGGCCAAGCTGCATGTGCGCTACATGGTCGGCGGCAAGGCCGCGAACATCCGCGATGAGCGCTTGTTCCGCTTCGAATTCCCGGAGCGTCGCGGCGCTTTGCTGAAGTTTCTCGACGCCATTGGCACCGACTGGAACATCAGCCTGTTTCACTACCGCAACCATGGCTCGGACTACGGTCGCGTGCTCGCCGGCATCCAAGTACCGGCCGGAACACGCGAAGCCTTCGCACAACACCTGACCGATCTTGGCTACGCGCACGTTGAAGAAACCGCGAATCCGGCGTACCGCGCTTTTCTTTAAGGCGCAGCGCTGTTCGCGCCTTCCAGCAATGCCAACCGCGCCAACAAATCGGCGACCACGCGCTCTAACTCGGCGACGCGTGCCGACAACGATCCGTTACTCGCTGCGTCCGCTGCGGTATCGCGCTCATCGAACCGAACCTGCACCTCGACTGGCCCGCAGAACAGCTGCGCATAGCGATCCTCGCGCTGCCCCGAGGCACGCCCGACATTGGCGACGAAGCCGCGTTGCTGCAATCGTTCCAACACCAGTTTCAGATCATCGAGCGCAGCGATTTCGGCAAGGCGGTCGCTGCGCGCCAGCAGTTCCGGCGCCGACTGCGGCCCACGCAGCATCAGCAGGCACAACAGCGCGCGTTGCGGCCGCGTCACGCTGAGTTTGTCGTCAATGCGATGCTCGTAGCGCAGCGCACGCGAGCCATGCACCACACGTACCCAACCGCGATCTTCGAGTTCGCGTAAAGCGTGCCCGGCCTCGCCCTCTTCGATGTTCATGATTGGCTCACGACTGGTCTTCTGGTTCGCCGCAAGGACCAGAGAATTCACCGTCAACGGATACGACTCCGGTGTCGTCGCCGCCTTTTCAATCAAGCAGCCAACGATGCGCGCTTCGGCGAGCGTCAATTTCAGCGATTCATCGAGCGTGTCGGACATGCGCTTCTCCACCAACAAAGACGCACAGTCTGACAAGTCGGCGCGAGTGCGGCGAGGAGCATCGTCCGCAATGACGATGATGGTGTCGAGGTCGATGGCCGCGGCACTGCTCCAGAAAAAACCAAGCCCGCAATGAAGCGGGCTTGGTCTGTGATCGATCATCTCGCCGGGCAGCGGCGAGGATCAACTGCGTTTCATAAACTTGAAGAACTCGTCATTGGTCTTCGTGTCCTTCATCTTGTCGAGCAGGAACTCGATTGCACTCAGCTCGTCCATCGGATGCAACAGCTTGCGTAGAATCCAGATTTTCTGCAGCAATTCCGGTTCAATCAGCAACTCCTCTCGGCGCGTGCCAGAACGGTTGATGTTGATCGCCGGGTAAACGCGCTTCTCGGTGATACGACGGTCTAGGTGCACTTCCATGTTGCCAGTGCCCTTGAACTCCTCGTAGATCACTTCGTCCATCTTCGAACCGGTGTCGACCAGCGTCGTCGCGAGGATGGTCAGCGAACCGCCTTCCTCGACATTGCGCGCAGCGCCGAAGAAGCGCTTTGGACGCTGCAATGCATTGGCGTCGACACCGCCGGTCAGCACCTTGCCGGAACTCGGCACGACGGTGTTGTAAGCGCGAGCGAGGCGGGTGATCGAATCGAGCAGGATGATTACGTCCTTCTTGTGCTCGACCAAGCGCTTGGCGCGCTCGATGACCATTTCGGCAACTTGCACATGGCGTGCGGCAGGCTCATCGAAGGTCGAACTAATCACTTCGGCGCGCACCGAACGCTGCATTTCAGTCACTTCTTCCGGACGCTCATCGATCAACAGGATGATCAGGTGAGCTTCTGGATGGTTGTGCACGATCGCCTGAGCGACGTTCTGCAGCAACATCGTTTTACCGGCCTTGGGCGGCGACACGATCAGGCCACGTTGGCCCTTGCCGACGGGTGCCATCAGATCAAGGATGCGACCGGTGATGTCTTCGGATGAACCGTTGCCACGTTCGAGATGAAACGACTGGCGCGGGAACAGCGGCGTCAGATTCTCGAACAACACCTTGTTCTTGCTGGCTTCCGGTGGTTCGCCGTTGATCTCGTTGACCTTGAGCAGGGCAACGTAGCGTTCGCCGTCCTTCGGTGAGCGGATCTTGCCGGTGATGTAGTCGCCGGTACGCAGGTTGAATCGGCGGATCTGCGACGGCGAGACATACACATCGTCGGGACCGGCCAGATAGGAGGCTTCGAACGCGCGCAGGAAGCCGAAGCCATCCTGCAGGATTTCGAGAACACCTTCGGCATCGATCCCTTCCGGGGTGCGCGTCAGCACCTTCAGGATCGAGAAGTTCACGTCTTGGCGACGGGCGCGGGCGACGCCTTCCTGGATGCCCATGCGTTCGGCTAGATCGATCAGTGCCGCCGGTGCCAAGCGCTTGAGCGCGGTCAGGCTGGTCGGCGCATCAGCCGGAATCGTGTAGTTCGCGCGCAACTGCGGCGGCGCGTAATCGCGCTCACCATTGCCGCCATTGCCGGCACCTTCGCCGTCGCCCTGGTCGGCAGGAATGCCATCGTTATTGTTGCGCGGACCGCGGTCGCGGTCTTTGTCCTTGTCTTTAAATCGCTTGCGGAAGCGATCACGCCGCGACATGCGCTGGGCAGCGCCTTCGCCGGCTTCGCCCTCGCCTTCGCCGCGAGGACTGTTATCGGTGGATTCACTGCCGCCTTGAGCAGTGTCGGAAGCCGTATTGCTCGGCTCGGAAATGGGCGAATCGACGGCAGGCGCCGGAGTAGTTTCGGACACGGGAGTCTCGCGCATAAGCGCTGATAGTTTTGGTGGGGAGGTTCGGGACAACGGGACGTCTCGTCCCGGTCTAACGCAGCCACCCTCTGCGGCTGCGCGTGTCGCGCGACAATTTTGTCGCGTTCAGACTGGAGCGAACACTAGCACCGCCATTGCAGCGGACACAAGCAGCAATGCTATGGAAGTGGCGGAAAGCCGCTCCCACAGGTCCAGCAATCAGATGTTCTTGTCGATCAGACTGGTCAGTTGCGACTTCGACAGTGCACCGACATGCGTGGCCTGCACCTTGCCATCCTTGAACAACAGCAGCATCGGAATACCGCGCACACCGTAGTTACGAGGAGTTTTCTGGGCAACGTCGGTATTCACCTTGACGACCTTCAGGCGCCCGGCATAACTCTCGGCGACGTCATCGAGGATCGGCGCGATCATCTTGCACGGCCCGCACCATTCGGCCCAGAAGTCGACCAGAACCGGTCCGTCGGATTGCAAGACAGTGGCTTCGAAGGTGTTGTCGTCGGCATGGGCAATGCGGTCGCTCACAGAAATCTCCTTGATGGGCGCGGACTTGCGCCGGACTTGCGGTACACTCGGCGGGTCGCGCGACGGCCTTGATCCTCTGGATCGGCACCGTGCGCTTGCCGGGGGCGTCGGATTGTCGCCCCCACCCGGGGGCCAATCAAGCGCGTCCCCGACCTGCCCGCGGAGTTGCGGGCGATTCCGCGCCGAACAAGGCCGCACCCGAAAGGCAACAGAAAAAGAATGTCCGACAAACCACTGACCGATGTCTGCTTCGAGAATTTCAGCATTCACCCCGAACTGCTGAAAGGTCTCGAAAGCGCCGGATTTATCCGCTGTACCCCGATTCAAGCGCTCACCCTGCCACTCACGCTCGCAGGCAAGGATGTCGCCGGCCAAGCCCAGACTGGCACCGGCAAAACTGCCGCCTTCTTGGTCTCGATGTTCAACCGCCTGCTGACCAAGCCGGCGCGCGCCGACCGCAAAGCCAATGAACCGCGTGCCGTCATTCTCGCGCCGACGCGCGAACTGGCGATCCAGATCGACAAGGACGCGCGCCAGATCGGCCATGACCTCGGCCTGCGCATGTCGTTGATCTATGGTGGCGTCGATTACGACAAGCAACGCAGCCAACTCGCTGACGGCACCGACGTGATCATCGCCACGCCCGGTCGCCTGATCGACTTCTTCAAGCAGCATGCAGTGTCGCTGAGCTCGGTCGACGTCGTCATCCTCGACGAAGCCGACCGCATGTTCGACCTTGGCTTCATCAAAGACATCCGCTTCCTGCTGCGGCGCATGCCTGGCCCGCATGAGCGGCAGAACATGCTGTTCTCGGCGACCTTGAGCCATCGCGTGCTTGAACTCGCTTATGAACACATGAACGAGCCAGAAAAGATCGTCGTCGAAACCGAAACGATTACTGCAGCGCGCGTGCGCCAGGTCGGCTATTACCCAGCCACCGACGAGAAGATCCCGCTGCTGTTGCATTTACTGCACAAGATCGGCGAGCCGCGCGGCATGGTTTTCGTAAACATGAAAATCGCCGCCGAACGCGTGGCGCGCAAGCTCGAGGCCCAAGGCTGGAAGGTCGGCCTGCTCTCTGGCGACGTGCCGCAGAAGAAGCGCGAGTCGCTGCTGAATCG
>Ga0073899_10001067_pt1 | contig 25295 bp, 16 predicted proteins | sample KloWWTmetaKNB5Ph_FD_88975 | JGI IMG/M metagenome (GOLD analysis project Ga0073899, IMG submission 88975) | Active sludge microbial communities from Klosterneuburg, Austria, studying microevolution and ecology of nitrifiers - Klosterneuburg... | ecosystem: Engineered > WWTP > Aerobic digester >... | reverse complement strand
GGCCTGGCTCGACTGGGCGCTGGCCTGCGCGCGGGTGGAACTGCTGGCCGGGCAACGTCCGCGTTACGAGATGCACGTGGCTTCGGCCGATGCGCGGGTCGCGGCCGGCGGCGGCGTGGTCGATGGCATCGCGGCGCGGCGCGAGCTGGCCGAGTTCGAGGCGCGCCTGGACGCGGCGCGCGGCCTTCGCGACGAGGCCGCGGCGGCGCTTTCGCGCTGGCTCGGCGAACGGGTCGAGGGCGAACCTGCCGCGCTGCCCGAAGTCGACGCGCTGCCGGACGAGGCGGGCGACGCCACCAGCGCCGCATTGCCCGAAATCATCGAGGGCCAGCGCCGGGTGGAGCGCGCCAGCGCGCTGGCGGAGAGTGCGCGCCTCGAGCGCCGCCCGGACTGGTCGCTGGAGGCCAGCTACAACGACCGCGGCTCGCAGTACGACGACATGGTCACGCTGGGCGTGCGCATCGACCTCCCGGTGCGCGCCTCCGCGCGCCAGGACCGTGAGTACGCGGCGCGCCTGGCCGAGCGCGACGCGGCCGAGGCGCAACTCGAGCAACGTCGGCGCGAGCGCGACGGCGAGCTCGAAGCGCTGCGCGCGCGCTGGCGTTCGGCCGGGGCGCGCGTCGCGCGGTACCAGGCCACGATCGAGCCGCTTGCGCGCGCGGAGGCCGAGGCCGCGTTGGCCGCCTACCGCGGCGGTGGCGGCGATCTCGCCGACGCTGTCGACGCCACCCACTCGGCCGAGCGCGCCAGCCTCGATGCGCTCGATGCGGTCGCCGACCAGGCCAGTGCCTGGGTGGCGCTGCGCTACTTGCTGCCGGAGCCCTGAGCCATGCGCGCACCGATCATCGTCACGCTTTGCATCCTCGTCTCCGGGGTGGCCGGCGGCACCGGCTGGTGGCTGGGCCGGCGCCACGACCCCGTCCCGGCCGCCGCGCCAGCCGCCAAGGCGCCGGCCCAGCGCGAAGTCCTCTACTGGTACGACCCGATGGTGCCGAAGCAGCGCTTCGACAAGCCGGGCAAGTCGCCGTTCATGGACATGATGCTGGTGCCCCGTTACGCCGACGAGGTCGCCGGCGCCGGCGTCGTGCGGATCGAGCCCGGCCTGGTGCAACAGCTGGGCGTGCGCACGGCGCCGGCCCGCCTGGGCGTGCTGGCGCCGCGCCTGCGCGTCGCCGGCGTCGTCGCCTTCGACGAACGCGAAGTTTCGGTGGTGCAGGCGCGGGTCGACGCCATCGTCGAGCGCCTGCACGTGCGCGCGCCGTGGGCCACGGTGCGTCGCGGCGAGCCGCTCCTGACCCTGCTGGCGCCGTCGTGGACCGCCGCGCAGGAGGAATACCTCGCATTGCGCGGTTCCACGCACGCGGGCATGGAATCCCTGCGCGACGCGGCGCGCCAGCGCCTGCTGCTGCTGGGCATGGACGCCGGCTCGATCAGCGCACTCGAGCAGCGCGGCAGCGCCCAGCCGCGGATCGCGCTGCTGGCGCCGCGCGACGGCGTGCTGGCCGAACTCGCGGTGCGCGAAGGCGCGAGTGTGTCCGCCGGCACCGCGCTGGCGCGGATCAACGGCCTCGACAGCGTGTGGATCGAGGCCGCGGTGCCCGAGCGCGACGCCGCGCGGGTCGGCCCCGGCACGCCCGCGATCGCGACCCTCGCGGCCTTGCCGGGCCGGCGCTACGAGGGCACGGTCGAGGCCCTGCTGCCGGACGTCGACCCGGCCACGCGCACGCTCACGGCCCGCATCGTGCTGGCCAATCCGGGGCACGCGCTGCTCCCCGGCATGTTCCCCGAGGTCGAACTGGCGCCCGCAGCGCCCGGCGGCGAGCGCGTGCTGGTGCCGAGCGAGGCGGTGATCGCGACCGGCATGCGCCAGGTCGTGATCGTCGCCGAAGGCAAGGGACGGTTCCGCGCGCAGGAAGTGCGCGTGGGGACCGAGGCCGAAGGCTCGAGCGAGATCCTCGCCGGGATCGACGAAGGCGAGCCGGTGGTGCTCTCGGGGCAGTTCCTGATCGATTCCGAGGCCAGCCTCGACGGCGCGCTGGCCCGGCTTGCGGGCGCGGGCGGCGACGACGACGGCGGCAAGCCGTGATCGCGCGCCTCATCCGCTGGTCGATCGCGAACCGCTTCCTGGTCCTGCTGGCCAGCATTGCGCTTGCGGTCGGCGGCGTGGTCTCGATGCGCGCCACGCCGGTCGATGCCCTGCCCGACCTGTCCGACGTGCAGGTGATCGTGCGCACGACCTGGCCGGGCCAGGCGCCGCAGATCGTCGAGGACCAGGTCACCTATCCGCTCGCGACCACGATGCTCTCGGTGCCCGGCGCCAAGATCGTGCGCGGCTACAGCTTCTTCGGCGATTCCTTCGTCTACATCCTGTTCGACGATGCCACCGACCTGTACTGGGCGCGCTCGCGCGTGCTCGAGTACCTCAATCAGGTGCAGGCGCGCCTGCCCGAAGGCGCGCAGCCGGCACTGGGTCCCGACGCCACCGGGGTCGGCTGGATCTACCAGTATGCGCTGGTCGATCGCAGCGGCGCCCATGACCTCTCGGAACTGCGCGCGCTGCAGGATTGGTTCCTGCGCTACGAGCTCAAGGCGCTGCCGGACGTGGCCGAGGTCGCGACCGTCGGCGGCATGGTGCGGCAATACCAGGTCGTCCTCGACCCGGGGCGCATGCGCGCGCATCGCATCACCCATGGCGAGGTGATCGAGGCGCTGCGCAATGCCAATGGCGAAGCTGGCGGCTCGGTACTGGAGCTGGCCGAGGCCGAGGTCATGGTGCGCGCGAGCGGGTACCTGAAAACGCTCGACGACCTGCGCGTGGTGCCCCTTCGCAACGACGCCAACGGCGTGCCGGTCACGGTCGGCGACGTCGCGCGGGTCCAGCTCGGGCCCGAGATGCGGCGCGGCCTGGCCGAGCTCGATGGCGAGGGCGAGGTGGTCGGCGGCGTGATCGTGATGCGCTCGGGCAAGAACGCGCGCGCCACGATCGCGGCGGTCAAGGCCCGCCTGGACGAGCTGCGCGAGGGCTTGCCGCCGGGCGTCGAGATCGTCGAGACCTACGACCGCTCGCAGCTGATCCAGCGCGCGGTCGAGAACCTCTCCGGCAAGCTGGTCGAGGAGTTCATCGTGGTCGCGCTGGTGTGCGCGCTGTTCCTGTTCCACCTGCGCTCGGCGCTGGTGGCGGTGATCGCGCTGCCGCTGGGCGTGCTGGCCGCGTTCACCGTGATGCGCTGGCAGGGTCTCAACGCCAACATCCTCTCGCTGGGCGGCATCGCGATCGCGATCGGGGCCATGGTCGACGCGGCGATCGTGATGATCGAGAACGCGCACAAGCACATCGAGGCGGCGCGTCATGGACACCTCCCCCTCCAGGGTGGAGGTCACGAATCGCGCGAAGCGCGAGTCGTGGGTGGGGGCGTCGCAAGTTCGCCACCCCCTCCCCTGCCCCTCCCCCCTCCAAGGGGAGGGAGTGCGCGGCGACTGGACCATGCGGCGCACTGGAAGCTGATCGGCGATGCCGCTGCCGAAGTGGGCCCCGCGCTGTTCTTCAGCCTGCTGATCATCACCCTGTCCTTCATCCCGGTGTTCACGCTGCAGGCCCAGGAAGGTCGTTTGTTCGCGCCGCTGGCCTGGACCAAGACCTGGGCCATGGCCGCGGCCGCGGGCATTTCGGTGACGCTGGTTCCGGTGCTGATGGGCTACTGGATCCGCGGGCGGATTCCCGACGAGCGCGCCAACCCGATTTCGCGTGCCTTGATCGCGATCTACCGGCCGTTGCTCGACGCGGCGCTGGCATGGCCCAAGGCAACGCTGGCCCTGGCTGCGCTGCTGCTGGTCGCGAGCGCGTGGCCCTACGCGCGCCTCGGCGGCGAGTTCCTCCCGCCCATGGACGAGGGCGACCTGCTGTACATGCCCACCGCGCTGCCCGGCCTGTCCGCAGGCAAGGCCGCGCAGATCCTGCAGCAGACCGACCAGATGATCCGCTCGGTGCCGGAGGTCCAGCGCGTGTTCGGCAAGGTCGGCCGCGCCGACACCGCCACCGATCCGGCGCCGATGGAGATGATCGAGACCACGATCCGCTTCAAGCCGCGCGATCAATGGCGTCCCGGCATGACCCCGGAGAAGCTGGTCGAGGAACTCGACGCGACCGTGCGCCTGCCCGGCCTCGCCAACCTGTGGATCCCGCCGATCCGCAACCGCATCGACATGCTGGCGACCGGGATCAAGAGCCCGATCGGGGTCAAGGTCAGCGGGCCCGACCTGGCTGGCATCGACGCGCTCGCGGCACGGGTCGAGCAGGTGGCCAAGGGCGTTCCGGGCGTCACCTCGGCGCTGGCCGAACGCCTCACCGGCGGCCGCTACCTCGACATCGACATCGATCGCGCCCGCGCCGCGCGCCATGGCCTCAACATCGCCGACCTGCAGTCGCTGGTGACCGCCGCGATCGGCGGCGAGAACATCGGCGAGACGGTCGAGGGTCGGCGCCGCTTCCCGATCGCGGTGCGCTATCCCCGCGAGTGGCGCGACACGCCGGCGCGGCTGCGCGAGCTGCCGCTGCTCACCGCCAGCGGCGCCGACCTGCGCCTGGGCGACGTCGCCACCATCACGCTGGCGGAGGGCCCGCCGATGATCCGCAGCGAGAATGCGCGCCTCTCGGGCTGGGTCTACGTCGATACCCGCGGCCGCGACCTCGCCTCGGTGGTGCGCGCGCTGCGCGATGCGGTCGCCGCCGGCGTGACACTGCCGCCCGGCTACTCGGTCGCGTATGCCGGGCAGTTCGAGTTCCTGGAGCGCGCGTCGGCGCGGATGCGCCTGGTGGTGCCGGCCACGCTGGCGATCATCTTCGTGCTGCTTTACCTAACCTTCCGCCGCATCGACGAGGCGCTGCTGATCATGGCCAGCCTCCCCTTCGCGCTGATCGGCGGCATCTGGCTGCTGTATGCGCTCGGCCATGCGATGTCGGTCGCGAGCGCGGTGGGCTTCATCGCGCTGGCCGGCGTGGCCGCCGAGTTCGGCGTCATCATGCTCCTGTACCTCAAGCACGCCTGGGAGCGGCGGCTGGCGGCCGGCGAGCCCGCGGACCTCGATACCCTGCTGGCGGCCGTGCGCGAGGGCGCGGTGCTGCGCGTGCGGCCCAAGGCCATGACCGTGTGCGTGATCCTGGCCGGCCTGATGCCGATCATGCTCGGCAGCGGCGCCGGGTCCGAGATCATGCAGCGCATCGCCGCGCCCATGGTCGGTGGCATGATCACCGCGCCGCTGCTGTCGATGCTGGTGATTCCGGTGGCCTATGTGCTGATGCGGCGGCGATGGCCGGCGCCAGCGGCACCCGAGGCTTGAACCGCGCGATTCCGGGAGCAACGCCGATGCCTGCAGCAACGACTCCTGCGCCCCGGTCCCCCTGCCGGCATCGGGCACGCCCGGCGCCGGCTGCCGGAGCCAGGCGATTCGCCCGCACGCGCACGCTGCTCGGCTGCCTGCTGCTGGCGACCGCTGGATCCGCCTTGGCCGCGCTGGTGGCGACGCCGCTGGAGCTCCCTGGCCAGGCGGAGCCCTCGATCGTCGCAGGCCCCGATGGCGGCTACGTGCTGACCTGGATTGATCGCGTCGACGGCGGCGCGCGCCTTGGATACGCGCAGCTCGACGCCCGCGGCGCGGTGCTGCGCCAGGGACGCATCGCCGAGGGCAAGGACTGGTTCGTCAATTGGGCCGATTTCCCGTCGCTCGCCATCCTCGACAACGGCGACTGGCTCACCTTCGTGCTGCGCAAGTCCGATCCGGCGGCGCCCTACGCCTACGACATCTGGACCACGCGCTCGCGCGACCAGGGGCGCTCGTGGTCGGCGCTCGCGCTGCTGCACGACGACGGCACCCGTACCGAGCATGGCTTCGTGGCCCTGCTGCCCGACGGCGGCGACCGCGCGCTGGCGATCTGGTACGACGGACGCCTCGGCGCCGGCGCCATGGACCACGACGCGCCCGGCGGGCACGACATGGAGGGCCGGATGACCCTGCGCGGCGCCGTGCTCACGCGCGGCGCGGCGCCGGCCGAAGCCTTGCAGCTCGACGACTACTCCTGCAGTTGCTGCACCACCGATGCGCTGCGCACGGCCGATGGCCCGCTGGTCGCGTACCGCGACCGCACTCCCGATGAGCTGCGCGACATCGCGTGGATCGCGCGGCGCAAGGGCGCATGGACCGCGCCGCGCGCCGTGCATGCCGACGGCTGGGTCATCGCCGGCTGCCCGGTGAATGGTCCCGCGCTGGCGCTGGCGGGCACGCGACCGCTGATCGCCTGGCCGACCTTCGGCGACGGCAGCTACCGCGTGCGCGTGGCGCGACACGAGGGCAAGGGCTGGTCGAAGCCGGTCGAACTGGAAGCGGGCGCCGGCGTCATGGGCCGCGTCGACGCGACTGCCTGGGGCGACGATGGTGCGCTGGTGTCGTGGCTGGGCGGACACGACGGGCAGGTCGTGCTGCGGGTGGCGCGCCTCGACGCCGCGCTGGTCGAGTCGGAACGACTCACGGTGGCGACGCTGCCGCCGGGCCGCATGACCGGCATGCCGCGCATGGCGAGCCACGGCGATGGCGCGATCCTGGTCTGGACCTCGCCCGAGGCGCGCGGCGGCAAGGTGCGCGGCGTGCTGATGCGCGCCGGCGGCGACGCACGCTAGGGGCGGCCAGTCCGGCGACCGACACGGCAGGAGAACCAGCGTGAGCAACCACGATCCGCACCACGCCCACGAGTCGCACGGTCACGCGGCACACGGCAGCCCCGCGTCCGGCGCAACCGGCAAGCGCAGCGCGATCGATCCGGTCTGCGGCATGACGGTCGATCCGGCCACGGCGCTGCACCATGCGCACGCGGGCACGGACTACTGGTTCTGTTCCGCGCGCTGCCGCGAACGCTTCCAGGCCGCGCCCGCGACGTACCTCGCGCCGGCCGCCGCAGCGACGGTTTCCCTGGCCACGCCTGTTCCAGCACCGGCCGCCCCGACCTACACCTGCCCGATGCACCCGGAAATCGTGCGCAATGCCCCCGGCAGCTGCCCGATCTGCGGCATGGCGCTCGAACCGGTGATGCCCACGGCCGACGACGAGGAGAGCCACGAACTGGTCGACTTCCGGCGCCGGTTCTGGTGGACCCTCCCGCTGACGCTGGTGGCGCTCGGCCTGGCGATGCTGGGCCACCGCTTCACGGCGCTCTCGCCCCAGGCGCGGACCTGGGCCGAGTTCGTATTGGCGACGCCGGTCGTGCTATGGGCGGCGTGGCCGTTCTTCGTGCGCTGCGCCCAGTCGATCCGCAATCGCAGCCCGAACATGTGGACGCTGATCGGCATCGGCGTCGCCGCCGCGTACCTGTACAGCGTCGCGGGGACGCTGGTACCGGGCTGGTTCCCGGCCGAGTTCCGCGAGCACGGCCGCATCGGCGTCTACTTCGAGGCGGCCGCCGTGATCGTTTCGCTCACGCTGCTGGGACAGATCCTCGAGCTCAAGGCGCGCTCGCAGACCTCGGCCGCGATCAAGTCCCTGCTGCGCCTCGCCCCGAAGACCGCGCGACGCCTGCGCGACGATGGCACCGAAGAGGACATCGCGCTCGACCATGTCCATGTCGGCGACCGCCTGCGCGTGCGCCCGGGCGAGAAGGTGCCGACCGACGGCGAGGTGATCGAAGGCCGCTCGAGCGTGGATGAGTCGATGCTGACCGGGGAGTCGATCCCGGTCGAGAAGTCGATCGGCGCGCGGGTGATCGGTGCAACCCAGAACGGTACCGGATCGCTGGTCATCCGCGCGATAACGGTTGGCAGCCAGACCATGCTGGCGCAGATCGTGCAAATGGTCGCGCAGGCCCAGCGGTCGCGCGCGCCGATGCAGCGGTTGGCCGACAGGGTGTCGTACTGGTTCGTGCTGGCGGTGCTTGGCGTGGCGCTGCTGACGTTCGTGGGCTGGGGCCTGTTCGGGCCGCAGCCCTCGTGGGTCTATGCGATGTTGAACGCGGTGTCGGTACTGATCATCGCGTGCCCCTGTGCGTTGGGCCTGGCCACCCCCATGTCGATCATGGTCGCGACCGGCCGCGCCGCGCAGGCAGGCGTGCTGTTCCGCGACGCCGAGGCGATCGAGACGCTGCGCCGTATCGACACCCTGGTGGTGGACAAGACCGGCACGCTCACGCTCGGCAAGCCGGTGTTCCGCGAGGCAGTGCCGGCCGCCGGCTTCGACGCCACGGAGGTGTTGCGGCTCGCCGCGAGCCTCGACCAGGGCAGTGAGCATCCGCTCGCCGAGGCGATCGTGAGCGCGGCGCGCGAGCGCAAGCTGGCGTTGGCGCCGGCGGGGGATTTCGCCTCCGACACCGGAATCGGCGTGCGCGGCCGCGTCGAGGATCGGGCGCTCGCGCTCGGCAACACGTCGCTGTTGCGCGAGCTCGGCATCGACCCGGCGCCGATGTCGGCCCAGGCCGAAGCCTTGCGCGCCGACGGGGCCAGCGTGATGTTCCTTGCCGTCGATGGGCGCCTGGCCGGACTGCTGGCGGTGGCCGATCCGATCAAGGACTCGGCGCCCGCGGCGCTCGCCGCGCTGGCGGCGGCCGGCGTGCGCGTGGTGATGGCGACCGGCGACGGCGAGACCACTGCGCGCGCGGTCGCGCAGCGCCTGCACATCACCGAAGTCCACGGCGAGGTCAAGCCCAGGGACAAGGCCGACCTGGTCACGCGCCTGCAGTCGGAGGGCCGCCGCGTCGCGATGGCCGGTGACGGCATCAACGACGCCCCCGCGCTGGCCGCCGCCGACGTTGGCATCGCCATGGGCACTGGCACCGACGTGGCCATGTCGAGTGCGCAGGTGACGCTGGTGAAGGGCGACCTGAATGGCATCCTGCGCGCGCGCGCCATCTCGCAGGCCACCGTCGTCAACATGTACCAGAACCTCGGCTTCGCGCTCGTCTACAACGCGCTGGGCGTTCCGATCGCCGCCGGCCTGCTGTACCCCACGTTCGGCCTGCTGCTGAGCCCGATGATCGCCGCGCTGACGATGAGCCTGTCGTCGGTGTCGGTGGTGGGCAATGCCTTGCGGCTGCGGGGCCAGGCGGGGAGCGCTTCAGGTCGCGGCTGAAGCCGCTTGCGCAGGGCGAGCGCGCGACCTGCGCAGGGAACAGATCGCTGCGGGATGCAGGGTCAGCAGCCCGGCGAAGGCCGCACGCGCAATCACGGCCGGCAGCACCAGCAAGGTCAACAGCGCCCCCCTGGATTCGTTCCGCATTCCCTGCCGCGGCCTATGGCAGCCGGCGTCCGATTCCGATTTTGGCAGCGGCACTACAGCCGAATTCATCTCGCCGCAGCGGCCAACCCTGCGTCAGGCACGGTTGGCGCGGCTCGCGCCGGCGCCCGGTAGGCAAGCAGGCGCAACGCATTCGCCACCACGATCAGCGTCGAGCCCTCGTGGAATAGCACCGCCATGGCGATGCCCAGGCCGAAGAGGGTGGCGGGGATCAACAGAACCACGACGCCGAGGCTGACCCACAGGTTCTGCCGGATGATGCGGCTGCTGCTGCGCGACAGGCCCACCGCGAATGGCAGTTGCGCCAGGTCGTCGGCCATCAGCGCCACGTCGGCCGTCTCCAGCGCCACGTCGGAGCCGGCGGCGCCCATCGCGATGCCGACCGTGGCGTTGGCCATCGCCGGCGCGTCGTTGACACCATCGCCGACCATCGCCACCTTGCCGTGCTCCTGACGCAGCTTCTTGATCGCCTCGACCTTCTGCTCGGGCATCAGGTCGCCGCGCGCTTCGGTCAGGCCCACGGTCCTGGCCACCGCTTCGGCCACCTGCTGGTTGTCGCCGGAGATCATGATCAGCCGCTCGATGCCGAGTTGACGCAACTCCGCCATCACCTGTCCCGCGACCGGCCGCGGCGTGTCCATCACGCCGAGCACACCCAGGAAGCGCACGCCCTGGCGCACGACCATCGTGGTGCGGCCGTTGGCCACGAGTTGCTGGTTCGCTTCGTCCACCTCAGCTGGCATGGCCGAGTCCGGCAGTTCGGAGAACAGCACCGGCTTGCCGATGTGAACCGTTTGCCCATCCACCAGCGCCTGCACGCCGCGCCCGGTGAGGCTCTTCACGTCGGCCACCGTTGCCGGCTCGATGCGGCCGGCCAGGCGCTCGCGCGCCCCCATCACGACCGCGGACGCCAGCGGGTGGTCGCTGTGCTCTTCCACCGCCAGGGCCACCGACAGCAGTTCGTCTACGGTCGCGCCCGGCGCCGGCACGGCATCGGTAAGCCTGGGCTTGCCTTCGGTCAGCGTGCCGGTCTTGTCGAAGGCGATGCTGGTGAGCGAGCCCAGGTTCTCCAGCGCGCCCCCGCCCTTGATCAACACGCCACCGCGTGCGGCCCGCGCCACGCCGCTCAGCACCGCACTCGGCACCGAGATGGCCAGCGCGCAGGGGCTGGCCGCCACCAGCACCGCCATCGCGCGGTAGAACGTGGCAGCGAAAGGCTCGTCGATCACCAAGCCGGCGAACAGCAGCACGCCCACCAGCACCAGCACGGAAGGCACGAAGATGCGTTCGAAGCGTTCGGTGAATTGCTGGGTCGGCGAACGCTGGGCCTGCGCCTCGGCCACCATTTTGACCACCCGCGCCATCGTCGACTGCCCGGCGCGTCGCGCAACCATCACCTCGATGGCGCCAGTGCCGTTGATGGTGCCGGCAAAGACGCGGAACTCGGCGCCAAGGCGGTCGAACGCGGCGAGCGCTGCCTTGGCATCGTCGGTCGGGTGCTTGTCGACCGGGACGCTCTCGCCGGTGACCGGCGCCTGGTTGACGCTGGTGGTGCCGGCGACGACCACTCCGTCGGCCGGCAGCCTTTCGTTCGGCCGCACGATGACGACATCGCCCAACTGCAACTCGCCGACCGCAATGGTCCGGGTGCTGCCGTCGCGCCGCACGGTGGCCGTTTCAGGAGCGAGTTCGGCCAGGGCCTCGATGGCCCGGCGTGCGCGACCCATCGCGTACTGCTCGAGCGAATGGCCGATACCAAACAGGAACAGCAGGAGTGCGCCCTCGGTCCATTTGCCCAGCGCCGCGGCGCCGATGGCCGCCACCAGCGTCAGTGTGTCGATGGCGAAGCGGCGCTCACGCAGGTTCTCGAAAGCTTCCTTCGCGGTAAACCAGCCCCCGAACAGGTAGGCGGCGACCTGGAACGCCCTGGGCAGCCAGCCGGGCCCGACCTGGCGCCCTTCGGCCAGCCATCCGGCCACCAGCAGCACGCCCGCGAGGATCGCGAAGATCAACTCCGACTTTTCTCCGAACGGGCCGGCGGCGGCGTGGACGTGGTCCGCATGGCCGCCCCTGGCTGGCACGGCGCCGGCGGCTTCCACCACGGGTTCCTCACCGCCCATGCCGAATCGGAAGGCGGCCTCGAGTAGCGCCTTCTCCGACGTCTTGCCGCGGTCGTACTCGATGCGAACGGCCCCGGATGCAGCGACATCCGCTTCAATCACACCCGGCGCCTTGCGCAGGCTCTCGGCGATGCGACGGGCGGCGCGCGGCTGCATCGCCGCGCCGGTCGCGAGCAGCAGATGGCCGAATCCAGCGCTCAGCTCGGCCCCGGCGGCGTGCACCAGCTCGCGCACCCGGCTCAAGGAGACGATGGCCGGGTCGTAGTGGATGCACAGCTCGGGCGTGCTGCCGTCTGGCCCGACGATGTGCGCCTCGGCGATGCCTTGCCGGCCGGCCAGCAAGGCGATCAGCCGCGCAACACAACGGTCGCGCGCATCGTCGATGCCCGGAAGCACCAGGGGAAGGTCCAGGCGGAGTTTGGCGGATTCGGTCATAGGGACCCTCGCGATACGGCCGCATCGGCGATCGCCTGCGCGTGCGTGCCGATGCGTTGCAGGTGGGCGGTATTGGTGAAGCTCACCGCGTGAGTCCTGCAGGTGTTCACAGCGGGCACTCGTGGCGGATCTGGTCGCGGCCTTGGGCGTGGCTGTCGCCACCGGCGTGAGCGCCAGCATCGACATTCCGCTTGCGATCCCGATCCGGGCGACCTTCGGTGCCGGCGGCGCTCATGGGTTGAGGACCACGACGATCAATCCGAGCAATATCAGCAGCGAGCCGAGGATGCCCGACTCGTAACGCGCAAGGCGCTCGAAGCCGAAGCGCTCCATGCCGGCCAGCGTCAATGCGGTCAAGGCGAGCATGGCACCCACGGTGGCCAGCGCCAGCGCGAGGCTGAGGATCGCGAAGCCGACCCATCCGAAGCGCGCGCCCGTCAGGAACACCGGCAGGAAGCCCTCGCATGGCGAGAAAGTCAGCATCGCGACGAGACCCACGATCACCGACCGGTCGCTGCGCGGCCGTTGCCGACGCGCGCCGTCGGCCTCACTGGCAACCTGGGCCAACGTCGCCAAACGCTGCTCGTGCCCGTTCCCGGCGGCCGGAACCTGTGCATGCCCATGGCCGTGATCGTGGTCGTGGCCGGCGACGTCGTCGTGCGAATGACCATGACCGGCATCATTCATCTGCCGCGCGATGTAGTACGCCCCCATCGCGAGCAGGACGCCGCCTGCGATCCACGGGAATACGCCTTCCGTCCAACGCTCGACCGCAATCCCCAGTGCGGCCACGAGGACGCCAAGCAGCACTGTGAACGCGACATGTCCGCCCCCTGCGATCGCCGTCACGGCCAGCGTGCGCGCCGTGCTCCAGTGCTGCGCACGCCCGGCCAGCACGAATGGCAGCCAGTGCGTGGGCAGGGCGGCGTGCACGAAGGCCACCGCGAAACCGGTGGCCAGGATCGACCAGAGCATGGGGTCATGCATCGGCGCGCTGCACTCGACGGCGAACAGGGAGCATGGACGAAACCCTAGGCGCTCGCAGGCTTGCGAGGCTCGGGCCACTCATCGCCCTCGCCCCAGGCGTCGCGGCGGCCAGCGCGGTGGATGATGCGATACAAGGCTGGCAGTACCAGCAACGTGAGCAGGGTCGAGGAGATGATGCCACCGATGACGACGGTGGCGAGCGGCCGCTGCACCTCGGCGCCGGCACCCACGCTCACCGCCATCGGCACGAAGCCCAGGGCGGCGACCAGCGCGACCATCAGCACCGAGCGCAGGCGCGACGCGGCGCCGGCCACGATGGCCTCCTCCATCGGCATGCCCTCGGCGCGCAGCTTGCGGATGAATGCCACCATCAGCACGCCGTTCAACACCGCCACGCCGGACAGGGCGATGAAACCGACGCCGGCGGTGATCGAAAGCGGGATACCGCGCATCCAGATCGAGACCACGCCGCCGGTCAGCGCCAGCGGCACGCCGCTGAACACGATCAACGCATCCTTGACCGAGCCGAAGGTGGCGAACAGCAGCCCGAAGATCAGCGCCAGCACCAGCGGCACCACGATCGAAAGACGCTGGCTGGCGGAGATCAACTGCTCGAAGGTGCCGCCGTAGCTGATCCAGTAGCCTTCCGGCAACTCGAATTCGGCCGCGATCCGTTGCTGCACCTCGGCGACGAAGCTGCCAAGGTCGCGGCCGCGCACGTTGGCGGTGACCACGATGCGCCGCTTGCCGTTCTCGCGGCTGATCTGGTTCGGCCCCGGCGCGATCTCCACGCTCGCCACTTCGCCCAGCGGCACGAAGCCGGCGCCTTCGCTGGCCTCGCCCAGCGGCACCGGCAACTGGCGCAGTGCATTGAGATCCTCGCGCAGGCGCTCGGGCAGCCGCACCACGATGGGGAAGCGCCGGTCGCCCTCGAACAACATGCCGACCTCCTCGCCACCGATCGCGGTGGCGACCGCATCCTGGACGGCGCTCACGCTCAGGCCCAGCCGCGCCAGCTTGGCGCGGTCGGGCAACACCGACAGCATCGGCAGTCCCGAGATCGGCTCGGCCTTGGCATCGGCCGCACCTGGCACGGACTCGACGATCCCGGCCACGCCTTCACCCAGCTCGAGCAGGGTGCCGAGATCGTCGCCGTATATCTTCACCGCAAGGTCGCTGCGCACGCCCGAGATAAGTTCGTTGAAGCGCATCTGGATCGGCTGGGTGAACTCGTAGTTGTTGCCCGGGATCGCTTTGACCGCCGCTTCCATTTCGGCCACCAGTTGCGCCTTCGGTTTGCGCGGATCCGGCCACTGCTCGCGCGGCTTGAGCATGATGAAGTTGTCGGCCACCGACGGCGGCATCGGATCGGTCGCCACTTCCGCGGTGCCGATCTTGGCAAAGATCTTGTCCACCTCCGGGAACTGCTTGACCCGCGTCTCGATCGCGCGTTGCATCGCGATCGCCTGGGTCAGGCTGGTACCGGGGATGCGCAGCGCGTGCATCGCGATGTCGCCCTCGTCGAGGCTGGGAATGAACTCGGTGCCCAGGCGCCCGACGATCGGGCCGGTCAGCAGGACCAGGACCGCCGCGGCACCCACGATCGGCCAGCGCAACGCCAGGATCCGCGGCAGCAGCGGCTCGTACAGGCCGCGCAACCCGTGCAGGACGCGATTCTCCTTCTCCTGCACCTTGCCGGTGACGAAGCTGGCGATGGCGGCGGGCACGAAACTCACCAGCAGCAGCATCGACGCAACCAGCGCCAGCACCACGGTGAAGGCCATTGGCACGAACATCTTGCCCTCCACCCCGGTGAGGGCGAAGATCGGCAGGTACACCGCGGTGACGATCACCATGCCGAACAGGCTGGGCCGGATCACTTCGGCCGTCGCCTCCGCAGTCAGCGCATGACGTTCGTCGGCGTTGAGCACGCGCCCGAGCAGCCGCTGCGCCTGCGCGAAGCGGCTGATGCAATGCTCCACCACGATCACCGCGCCGTCGACGATCAGGCCGAAGTCGAGCGCACCCAGGCTCATCAGGCTGCCCGGCACGCCGCGGCCGACCATGCCGGTCGCGGTCATCAGCATCGACAACGGAATCACCGCGGTGGTGATCAGTGCCGCCCGGATATTGCCCAGCATCGCGAACAGCACCACGATCACGAGCAGGGCGCCGAGCGCCAGGTTCTCGACCACGGTGCCGATGGTGCGGTCGACCAGGTTGGTGCGGTCGTACACCGTCGTCACCACGATGCCCCTGGGCAGCGACTTCTGGATCTCGGCCAGGCGCGCGGCGCTGGCGCGCGATACCACGCGGCTGTTCTCGCCCATCAGCATGAACACGGTACCGAGCACGACCTCACGGCCGTTTTCGGTGGCCGCGCCGGTGCGGAGCTCCTCGCCTTCCAGCACCTCGGCGAGGTCGCCGATCCGGATCGGCACGCTCTCGCGCGTGGCGACCACGATGCGGCGCACGTCATCGGGCGTCGCCACCTGTCCCGGCACCCGCACCAGGTACTGTTCGCCGCTGCGCTCGATATAGCCGGCGCCGCGGTTGCCGTTATTGGACGCCACGGCCAGCATGAGGTCGTGCAGATCCACGCCGAAGGCGATCATCTTCACCGGGTCGGGCGCGATCTGGATCTGGCGGGCGTAGCCGCCGATGGTGTTGACCTCGGTGATGCCGGGCACGTTGCGCAACTGCGGCCGCACGATCCAGTCCTGGATGGTGCGCAGGTCGGTCGGCGTCCATTCGCTGCCATCGGGCTTGCGCGCGCCGGGCTCCGGCTCGACCGTGTACATGTAGATCTCGCCGAGCCCGGTAGCGATCGGACCGAGCTCGGGTTCGAGGCCATCCGGCAACTGGTTCTTCGCACCCTGCAGTCGCTCGTTCACGAGCTGGCGCGCGAAGTAGATGTCGGTGCCGTCCCCGAACACCACAGTGACCTGCGACAGGCCATAGCGCGAAAGCGAACGCGTGTAGCTCAGGCGCGGCAAGCCGGCGAGCGCGGTCTCGATCGGAAAGGTGATGCGCTGCTCGGCTTCCAGTGGCGAATAGCCGGCCGCCTCGGTGTTGATCTGCACTTGCACGTTGGTGATGTCGGGCACCGCGTCGATCGGCAGGCGGGCCAGGTTCCAGGCGCCGATCGCGCCGAGCAACAGGCTGGCGAGCAGCACGATCCAGCGGTGGCGGATTGCGCCGTAGACGATCTTCTCGAGCATGGTCGTGGCCTCAGTGGTCGTGGCTTGCGCCCGACTTTTCGATGTCGGCCTTGACCAGGAAGCTCTGTGCGGTCACGTATTCGGCGCCGGGAAGCAGGCCCGCCAGCACCTCGACCGCGGCATGGCTGCGCGCGCCCAGCGTCAGCGGCCGCGCCTCGTAGACATCACCCACCCGCACGAACACGACGTCCCAGTCGCGGAAACGCTGCAGGGCCTCCGGGCGCACCACCACCGCCGCTTCGCGTTCGCTCAACGCGACGTGCGCCTCCACGGCGCTGCCGGGGCGCCAGCGGCCGTCGGCGTTGGCGATCCGCGCGCGCACCGTGGTGCTCTGGTTGAGGCGGGTCGTGGGCAGTACGCGCTCGACCGTCGTGTTCGCGGTGGCGCCGTCGGCAACGCGGGTGACTTCCATCGGCTGGCCGCTGGCGACCCTGGCCCCGACCTCGCCGAATGCGTGCAGCTCGACCGCGACCTCGCTCAGGTCGGCGATCTCGAACAACGCGCCATCGCCGGCAACCTCGCCGACCATGGCTCCGCGCGCGAGCACGGTGCCACCGATCGGCGCGGTCACGTTGTAGCGCTGCAGGCTTTCGTTGCTGTCGATCACCGCGAGGACCGCACCGCCCGCGACCTCGTCGCCGGTCGCGGCGCGCAACTCGCGCACGACTCCGGGGAACCGCGCCATCACCCGGGCGCGGCGCGTCTCGATCGGCACCACCACGCCCTGCAGTACGGTTTCATCGACCACCCTGCCGGGCGCCGCGGTCGCCACTTCGACCCCGGACTGCGTCGCCATCGCTGCGGGAATCTCGGTGCGGCCTTCGTAGCTCGGGTAGGTCCAGCGGGCAGCGCTGCCGGCCACGTTGGCCCGCACCTCGACGTCGAAGGAGTGCGGTTCCGCGACCACGGCGTTGCCCTTGAGGTACTCGCCTTCGGGCGTGAACGTGTATTGATCGACCTTGCCGCCAAGCCGGGTCAGCGCCATGTCGACCTGGCCCTGGTTGGGCGGCAGCGGCTTGCCGTCGCGGTAGAGGTAAACGCGGAACTGCGGTTCGACGCCGGTCTCGTAGATGGTGACCTCCACCGCGATCGGCCCCTGTTCGAGCAGGCGGCCGCCGCGCGGTCCCTTGGCGCCCTCCATGGCGCCCGCCGCGTCGCCGTGGCCGCTGTCGGTCGCGGCCGGCCTGTCGCCGCCGCAGGCGACGAGGACCAGGGTCAATGCAAGCGCGCCCAGGCGCGCCGGGGTCTTGGCGATGTTCATCGTCGGAATTCCGTTCAGTGGGCCGCGGGCTCGGGCGCCGTCGGCAGCGTGCTGCCGATCAGGCGCTCCAATTCCACCCGTGCGAGGTGATAGGCGATCGCCGCGTCCAGGCGCCGGCGCTCGAACTCGATGACCTGCTGTTGTGCCAGGGCGAGTTCGCGATAGGGATAGCGTCCGACCCGGTAGGCCGCGAGCGTGAGCTGCGATGCCTCCCGCGCCTGCGGCAGCTGGTGGTCGCGGATCGCGTGTTCCGCGGCGCGCGCCGATTCCAGCACCGTGAGTTCGGTGCGCAACAAGGTGCGCAAGCGCAACAGGGCCGCTTCGCGCTCGCCGTCGATCAGGGCCAGATTGGCGCGCGACTCGGCCACGAAGGGCAGCGCACGCTGCGCGCTTCCCAGCGGCACCGAGAAGCCCAGCACCAGGGCCTGGTCGTCGATGCCTTCGAGCCGGCGCACGCCGGCGAACCAGCCCCAATCAGGGGTCGACTGCGCCTGCGCCAGCCGGATTTCGGCCTCGCGCACGCGCTGCTCCGAGGCGAACCGGGCGATATCGGGCATTTGCTCCAGTAACGGGTCGAGTGCCGCCGCGTCGACATTGTGCGGCAACCGGTAGAACTCCATCGCCACCCGCGGCTGCGCGTCGGGATCGGCCCACTGCTCGCCCAGGCGCGCCTGGGCCGCGGCGATCGCGCGCCGCGCATCGCCCTGTGCCAGCAGCGCGTCGGCCAGGCGGATCTGCGCATTGAGCAATTCGGACTTCGGGCTTTGCGCCGCGCGAACCCGCGGGGTCACCAGGTCGACGACTTCCTGCGCCTGCATTGCCAACCGCTCGGCCAGTGCCGATCGCTCCTGCGCCGCCGCCAGTCCAACGAAGCGGCGCGCGGTTTCCGCGCCGACCTCGAGCACGGCCAGGCGCTCGTCGGCCCCGATTGCCCCCAGCGCCTCCTCGGCCACCGCGACGCGTGCGGCGCGCTTTCCGCCACGCTCGTAGGTCGACCCGAGGCCGACGGTCAGCTCGGCCTGCTTGAACCCGGACACATCGCCGGTGCCAAGCACGTTCTCGAGTTCCGCGCCCAGTTCCAGCGGCGGCCGCAGCAAGGCCTGCTCGCGCCGCGCGGCCTGGGCCTCGCGCTGCACGACGAAGCGACGGAACTCGGGTCTCGCGGCCAGCGCACGCTCGACCGCGACCGGAAACTCGATCGCCGGCGCAACGGCGTCGGCGGGGGGCTCGGCACGCGCAGGCGCGACGGCCACCGGAAGGCAATACCACAGGGCGGCCAATGCCGCCGCACGATGCAACATGTCGATTCTCCACGTCCCATGAACGCCCCGCAGCGGGGCGGCGAACCACGGCCTTCAGGCGGTGGTCGGGGGACGCAGGAGCGGGCTCAGGCGCGCAGGCTCGAACGTGATGGCGTCGAACGCGGGCGGAATCGAGGCGACGATTGCAGCCGGTGGCAGCGCCGGCTGCGCCGCAGTGGCCGCGGCATGGGCGCAGCCGCAATGGGTCGCGTGGAATACCACGTGCAGCAACGAACGTTCGCCGTCGGCAAGGCGCCCATCCTGATGGACTGCCGAGGGGGCATCGACGAGTTCCGTGGCGCCCGATCCGTCCGCAACCGCGCCCGCCGACTCCGCGTGACCGACCATGGCATGCACGGCATCGTGCGCCTCGCAGGCGCCGACGACCGCTGCCTGCAGCAGCAAGGCCAGCGACACGATTACGGCCAGAAAACGATGTCCGCGGCGCAGCTGGAGGGTTTCGGGGCGGGCACTCATGAACGCTCATGCTAGCCGGCAATCGAAAGCGTACACAATCTCACGCGCGCTCCCCGCGGCCGTGGCGCGATGCGGGCGCCATCCGTGCAGGCCCGGGCCTCGCCTATACCAACGCCAGCGACCGGCACGGTGGTCCGTTAACGCTGGTCTCACAATTGCCACAGGCGCCGTTACGACTTCGTCGCTAGCCTGTCGGTTCAGTGCCGGCAGCGACGGCGAAATGACCACCCGTGGTGCACAACTGGACTCCCGACGCGACCACATGGCTACTGCAAAAGGCCCACGCGTCCTGCTGGTCGAGGACCAGCGCGACATCGCCGCCAACGTCTGGGACTACTTCGAACGCCGCGGTTACGTGATGGATCACGCGCGCGACGGGCGAACGGGCCTCGCGTTGGCGCTCCAGGGCCACTTCGATCTGCTGATCCTGGACCTTGGCCTGCCGCGGCTCGACGGCATGGATGTGTGCCGCCAGCTTCGGGCTGCAGGCCACGAATTGCCGATCCTCATGCTGACCGCGCGCGACGCTCTTGACGACAAGTTGAAGGGACTTCGGGAGGGCGCCGACGACTACGTGGTCAAGCCGGTCGTGCTGAGCGAGTTGGAAGCGCGCGCTCGCGCGCTGCTGCGGCGCGGGCGCCCGCTGCCCGGCGCGTCGCTGCGCGTGGCCGATCTTGAACTTGACACGGGCTCGTTCGTGGCGCGCAGGGCCGGTCACGAACTCACGCTCACCCGTATGCAGACGCTGCTACTTGAACGCTTGATGCGGCAGTCGCCGCGATTCGTCGCCCATGACGAACTGGCACGACTGCTCTGGGGCGACGAACTGCGAGAGATGGCGGCCCTGCACACGCACATGCACGCGTTGCGGGCCGCAGTCGATCGCGGATTCGAGCACCCGCTCATCCGCACGGTGCGCGGCATGGGTTACCGGCTGGGCGCGGCGGACCATGAATCGTAGCGCCTCGCTGCGCTGGCGCGTCGTGATCGCTGCGACCCTGTTCGGCGCTGTCTTGAGCAGCGCGTTTGCGCTAACCACGCTCTGGATCACCGAGGACTTCGAGCACATCTTCCTCGACGACATTCTTGCTGGTCAAGCCGAGGATCTGGCGCAGCAGATTCGCCGGGAACCCACGACCCCGCTACCGCGGACGCGCCGCCTCAATGGCTACCTGCGCGAGGCCGACGGCAGTGGCGGGGTCCCGTCCGCACTGCAGGCGCTGGGCACGGGCGTGCATGAGATCGGCAGCGTAGCTGGCAACGAGGACAACGCGGAGGGGCTACATGTCGCCGTCTACGACCTGGGTCCACGCCGACTCTACCTGGTGCTGGAACTCCAGGAGATCGAGCGCCGCGAGGTGTTCCTGACCCGGGTCATGGCGGCCATCCTGATGCTGGGAACGCTGCTGTCCGCATGGATGGGCTCGTTGCTCGCATCTCGCATCATTGGACCGGTGGGCCTCCTTGCGCGGGCGGTTTCCATGCGGGGCCCGGAGTCGAACGGCGCCAGCCTGGCGCACGGATTCGCCGATGACGAGTTGGGCGAGTTGGCGCGCAGCTTCGATCTCTACCGCGAGCGCCTGGTGGCGCACGCCGAGCGCGAACGCGTGTTTGCAGCCGAGGCCAGCCACGGCCTGCGCACGCCGGTCGCGGTCATCCGCGGCGCGGCCGAGGTCATGCTCGACGACCCGCAACTGGACCCCGTATCGCGGGAGCGACTGCGACGCATCGATCGCGGGGCAGGCAGTCTCGGCGATCTGCTCGATGGGCTGCTGGCCCTTGCGCGGGCCGGTATTCCCGGGCGCGTGGTGTACGCCAGTATCGATCCAGTCGAGGTCGTGGAGGCCGCCCTGCGCGAGCAGGATTCCCTGCTGCGCAGTGCCGGCCAGGTGCCGTTGGTCGAGCAGGCGCAGCACCTCGCGATCGAATTGCCCGAGCGCGAACTGCAGGTCGCGTTACGCATCCTGTTGCGATCGATGGCCGAGTCCGGCCACGGTGGCGACCTGCGCTGGTCCTGCGACGAGCATGGAATCCTGCTGCGGCTGGACCCGACGCCGGCGCGAATGTTTACCCAGGGAGATGCCGCCAGCGATCGCTTCGTGGGCCTTGGAGTGGTCGCCCGCCTTTGCTCCAGACTGGGTTGGACGCTCGAACTGGGCGCAGATGCCGATGCCCGACTGGTCCATGCCGGGATGCGATTCGGCGCTTCGCGGCTCGCCTGATCGCGCGCCGAGCGGCCTTGATTAACGCTTTTCTCAGGAATGCCTGAGACTGCGTTCCACCCGGCCTCCTTAGTGTGCACCGCGTCCGTCGACGGCGCGGTCCGCTGCCCCACAGCAGCGATCAGCACTCCTTGGCATCCCGCATGTGCCGTCAGCGGGTGAACCGGCACATGGGGAAATCATCATGCGTGCATTGTTGCGCCAGCAGCGGCGCTGCGCCGTCGCCTTCCGGGTCTGGGCCCGGTGAGCCTGCCCGAACCAATGTGGCTGGCGATCGGGTTCGCCGGCCAACTGATGTTCTCGGGCCGCTTCCTGGTCCAGTGGCTGACCAGCGAACGCATGGGCCGCAGTGTCGTGCCGCGTGCGTTCTGGTACTTCAGCCTCGCAGGCGGCATGTGCCTGCTGGCGTATGCGCTTTGGCGCGCCGATCCGGTCTTCATCGCGGGCCAGGGCCTGGGCCTCTTCGTCTACGTCCGCAACCTGCAGTTGTCGCGAGTGCGGCAGGTCCCGGGAGAGCTGGCGTCGAATGGGCGGACTCCATGAGGCCTCAGCGAATCTGGCTCTGGCTGCTGGGAAGCTACCTGCTGCTCGTCGTCATTGGCCTGTGGGTACGACCTCTGTTGCCGGTGGACGAGACGCGCTATGCGACAGTCGCCTGGGAGATGTGGACGCGAGGGGATTACCTGCTTCCGCACCTCAACGGCGAACCCTACGATCACAAGCCTCCATTGTTGTTCTGGCTGATCGCAGCGGGCTGGTGGGTGCTGGGCACGGACTCCGCGTGGGTGCGCGGGCTGGGTCCGCTGCTGACCCTCGTGAACGTGTTCCTGCTGGCGCGCCTGGCGGAGCGCCTTTGGCCCGACCGACCTCCGGTCCGCTGGCTCGCGCCGGTAGTGTTCCTCGGCGGTTGGTACATTGCGCTCTATTCGACCGCGCTGATGTTCGATATGTTGCTTCTGGCTTTCGTGCTGGGCGCGTGGCTGGCAATTTGGAGAGCTGCCGCGCAGCCGCGCCTTGCCCACTTCGTGGCCATCGGCGCATGCGTCGGACTGGGAATGCTGGCCAAGGGGCCGGTCGCACTGGTCTACACGTTGCCGCTTGCACTGCTCGCACCTTGGTGGCATATCCAGTCAGGGACCTTCGCGAGGCGGCGTTGGTATCTGGGAGTCGCGATTGCGGTGGCGATCGCGATCGCGATCCCGGTGGCATGGCTGGCTTCGATCGCGGCCACCGCGGATACCGCGTACCTGTGGCGGGTGATCTGGGAGCAGACAGCAGGTCGTATCAGTGGCGAAATGGGACACGGTCGGCCGATCTGGTGGTACCTGCCACTACTGCCGATCGTCGCGCTGCCCTGGATCGCCTGGCCGCCGGCATGGCGGGCGGTCGCCAGCGCGGGCGCGGCACCTGCGGAGTCTGGTTCACGCTTCGCGGTTGCCGGCGCGGCAACATCATTCGTCGTGCTGAGCCTCGTTGGCGGCAAACAGGCCCACTACCTGCTGCCGATCCTGGCACTGGCCTCCGCCTTTCTCGCGCGCAGGCTTGCCGACATGGCACAGGCGCGTCCACCAACGACGTTCGACGACTTGCCCATCGCCATCTTGATGTCGCCCCTGCCAATGCTGCTCGCGTTGGTTTGGGCTGCTCGCAACGGCCAAAGCGTGCCAGCATGGGTGTCGACCATCTCGATTCCACTCGCGCTCCTGCCGGCACTGGTCGGACTGACACTGATCGCCCGCGAGAACCGCGGTATCGTGCGGGCCACGGTGGGTGTTGGCGTCGCTGGCCTGCAGTTTGCGGCACTCACGCTGCTCGCCGTAATGCAGGTCGCACGGCCGTACTACGACCTGGAGAGTGCCGCGCGGTTCATTGGCGAGCAGCAGCAGTCCGGTCGCCCGATCGCCTTCGTGGGCGCCCGATATCAGGGCGAGTTTGGCTACTTCGGCAGGCTGCGCGAGCCGATCGAGACGCTGGAAGAAGGCGCAGTCGACGCGTGGGCGGAGGAGCACCCTGACGGGTTCCTGGTCGCACGGCGAAAGCGGCTTGCAGGCGACTCTGGACTACGCGTCGCCTGGTCACAACCCTACAAGTCGGACGAGCTCCTGATCTTCGGAGCGGTTGAGGTCAGTGAAGGTCGTGTCGCGTTCCGCGAGGTCTCAGAGCAAACCTCCGGTCCGAAAGGTGCCCGCGAACGGGACGGACGCTGAGGCAGCACCAACCAGAAGTTCCCGCACGCCAGATCGGTCGCGCGCTCGACGTCGCCGGTGTCGGCGCAGAGCCGGGCTATCGCCGGCAGCGCGCCAATAGGCGTACTGCGGTCGGTAGTCTCGGCAACCGCGACAATCAGGGTTGCGGTCGGCAGCACCATGATGAAGTATCGCGCCATGGCGCTGTTCCTGGTCGCGCGGCAGATTGTACGACCCGGCTGTCGCCGTTGGACGCGTTGCGCGTCGCAGTGGTGACGGCACCAGGTATCGCGAGCGATGGAGCCACGGATCGAAATCGTCGAAGCCGACATCACCACGCAGGCGGTCGATGCGATCGTCAACGCCGCCAACGAGACCCTGCTCGGCGGCGGCGGAGTCGACGGTGCGATCCATCGCGCCGCCGGGCCGGAACTGCTGCGCGCGTGTCGGGCGCTGCCGGAAGCGCGGCCGGGCGTGCGTTGCCCGACCGGCGAGGCACGGTTGACGCCCGGTTTCGCGCTGCCGGCCCGCTTCGTGATCCACACCGTGGGGCCGGTGTGGCGTGGCGGATCGCACGGCGAGCCGGCGTTGCTCGCCGCGTGCTATCGCGAGAGCCTGCGCCTGGCCGCCTCGCACGGCTTGGGCAGCATCGCGTTCCCGGCGATCAGTTGCGGTGTCTACGGCTATCCGGTCGACGCCGCCGTGGCGATCGCGGTGCGGGAGATGCGGGCCTGGCTTGCGTCGGGGCGAGGCCCGGGGCGCATCGTCTGCTGCTGCTTCGGCGCGGCGATGGCCGCTGCGTACCGTCGCGCGCTGGCGTCGTGACTTCCACACCCGCTGCAGGAGCGCCTTCAGTCGCGACCAGGCCTATCGCGCGCAGAGCGCGCTCCTACAAAGCCGGCATTGTAGGAGCGCGCTCTGCGCGCGATAGGCCTGGTCGCGACTGAAGCCGCTTCTACAGGGGTATTGCGGTGACCCCGCGACTCGATCGCTCAGGCCGCGCGGGTCCAGCGACCCAGTGCCGCGAGGCCGTTCTCGCGCGCGCGCTGGGCCACGATGGTCTGCGCCGCGGCGAAGTTGCGGGTGATGTCCTGCGACCACAGCTTGAGCGCGGCGCTCTGCATCGCGCGGCCGTACGAGAACGAGAGCGGCCACGGGTGCGGGCCCATGGTGTTCATCGCGTTGAGGTGCGCGGTCGCGGCCTCGTCCGACTGGCCGCCGGAGAGGAACACGATGCCGGGCAGGTTGGCCGGCACGCTGGCCTTGAGGCAACGCAGGGTCGCTTCCGCCACCTCGTCGACCGGGGCCTGGTCGGGGCAGTCCTTGGCCGAAATCACCATCGAGGCCTTGAGGATCGTGCCTTCGAGCAGGATGTTGTGCTCGTACAGCGCGCCGAACAGCGAGCGCAGGGTGGCCTCGGTGACGTCGTAGCAGACCTCGATGTCGTGGTCGCCGTCCATCAGCACCTCGGGCTCCACCACCGGCACGATGCCGGCCTCCTGGCACAGCGCGGCATAGCGCGCCAGCGCGTGGGCGTTGGCGTCGATGCAGGTCGAGCTGGGCATGTCCTCGCCGATCGCGATGACCGCGCGCCACTTGGCGAAACGGGCGCCGAGACGCGCGTACTCCTCGAGCCGCGCGCGCAGGCCGTCGAGGCCCTCGGTCACCACTTCGCCGGGGAATCCCGCCAGCGGCATCGCGCCCTTGTCGACCTTGATCCCGGGCAGGATGCCGTTGTCGAGCATGACCTTGGTGAAGGGCACGCCGGCGCGGGTGGACTGGCGCAGGGTCTCGTCGTAGAGGATCGCGCCGGAG
>Ga0073899_10001064_pt1 | contig 25306 bp, 33 predicted proteins | sample KloWWTmetaKNB5Ph_FD_88975 | JGI IMG/M metagenome (GOLD analysis project Ga0073899, IMG submission 88975) | Active sludge microbial communities from Klosterneuburg, Austria, studying microevolution and ecology of nitrifiers - Klosterneuburg... | ecosystem: Engineered > WWTP > Aerobic digester >... | reverse complement strand
TGGACACGTTGAATGGCTTTAGCACGCTTGCCCGGCAATTCCCGGCCGAATGCGTGTTCGTGGTCTGGCTCAACCCGTATTGGGGGCCAATCGAGCATGAAGGCAAGGGCTTCGAGAAAATGAAGGCGTACACCGACAACAAGGCGCGGGTGTCAGCCATCATCCAGATTCCGGCTCTCAAGGAAGAAACCTACGGCCGGGACTTCTCGGAAATGCTCCAGGAGCGCCGGACGTTCGATGAAGCCCTGGCCGACTCGGCCCTCACGATCATGACGCGCCAACGGCTCAAGATCGTGAAGTCGCAGCTCTTCCAGCAGCTTGAAAATGCGGCGGTGCTCTGATGGCAAGCGACGACAAGATCGAGGAAACCATCAAGGCCATTGCGGCACGGCACGGCATCGCCGTCAGCCGCGATGACCCGATCCTGGTACTGCAAACGATCAATGATCGTTTGATGCAGGACAGCCAAGCCGCCCAGCAAGAAATCCTGGAAGGCTTCAAATCGGAGCTGGAAGCCATTGCACACCGCTGGGGTGAGGACTCCAAGGGGAAGGCCGAAAGAACGCTTAACGCGGCCCTGGCGGCCTCCAAGGAGGCAATGGCGCAAGGCATGAAGGATGGCGCGAAAGCGGCGGCCGAAGCGGTGCAGCGTGAGTTTGACGCCAGCGCGGCAAAGCTGGCCGGCTCGATCCGGGAAGCGCGCCGCGTGTCCATGCTGAACATGGCCGCCGCCGGCCTGGCCGTGCTGGCCGCCGCACTGGCCCTGTGGGCCTCGATGTAGGCCCGCCGCCGCTCCAAGAAAAAGCCCGGCAGTGCCGGGCTTTTGTTTATACGGTGCGGGACAGTCCCAAGGATTGCGACCGTCCTAGTCGCTGCTCCTGGGCCTGCTTTCGTTCTTGTTCCTGCTTGCGCAAAAGCGCCTGGTGCCGGCGCTGCGCTTCGCGCATTGCGTCCCAATCCGAAGCCAGTTCGGGGCGCTCGGCGCGCATCTTGCGCGTGGCCAGCTCTTCGACCTTGGGCGCATGGATGCCCATGCCTTCCTTGATCTCGCGGACAACCTCAAGGCGCGTATGCAGCACCTGCAAGCGTGCTTGCTGCTGTACTTGCTGGCTTTGCCACGCCTGCCGCGTACCTGGCCGCGCCAAAAAACTCGGCTTCCCTGCCTGCGCCTGCTGCAAGCGGGCCTGCTGCCGGTCGATCAGGTTTTCTAGGCGATCCTCGATATGCTCGACCTGGGCGAACTTCGCCTGGACGTACACGGCCAGCGCCTCTTGATAGGTCTGCTCGATTGGGGCGGCCTCCAAGGCCGCCTGCTGCTCGCGCTCGATTTCCTGCGCGGCCTCTAGCAGCTCTTCGCCGCCGCTCGTAGCGGCTGCGACACGGCCCGGCTTGGTAGGTGTCGGGGCGCTGCTGTCTCGTCGGGATGCTGGTTTGTTCAAGGAAGCCTCCTTTAGCCGCTAAAAATTATCGGGATCGCCCTCGGCTAAGTTTTGCGGCTTCGGCGGCCACCGTGGCCTTGCCCTGGGCGTCGTAACTAATACTCTTTGATGCTCCTATTTCTGGTACTTTATCGAAATTTTGTCGTTCGTGCATGACAAAATTTTTCCCGATCTGCTGATACACGTTGCTACTGTCCGCGTGAACGATCAGCCCATCATGCCGTTGGCCCTTGTCGGCCTCTTTCGCCATGTACAGGTTGTAAATGCCGGGCTTGAGTGCGCCGGCCTTGTCCACCTTCTCGTTTGTCCACGCGCCTCCTTGCTCGGCCTGAACGATGCGTTGCCCGTTCATGACCAATAGGCGTTGTTTCATTGGACACTCCTAATCGTTGGTACTGGTTAAAAAATGGGATGTTGGCACCTCCATACGCCACAACGAAAAAAGCCGACCTCGGCAGTTCGAGGCCGGCTTTATCCATCTTGCCGGGGCGCGCTTGTCAAGGTAACTGCTAATTTTAGTGAAAACCCTCCGATAAATCAGGATTTATCACTCTTACCCCGGCCACGCTCGGCCTTCTCGGCCCTCGCCATGACGGTTTCCAGGGCTTCCAAGCGTCCCCGTAAGGTAGCGGCTTCCTCGCGGGCCGTAGCGGCCTCCTGGCGGCTGCTGTCGCGCTCTGCCTGCGCCTTGGTGTAACGCTCGGCCTGTCGGGCGGCCTCCTGGGCGACCGTCTTACGCTGCTCCTGGTGCGCCTCGCGCTCGGCGTTCGCCTTGGCCTTGATCTCGGCAATCTGGCCCAACACGTCCAGGGCTTCATCGCGGGCGGTGTCGCGCTCTGCCTCGGCGGCCTTGGCCCGGCCCACGGCTTGATCGCGCTCTTGGCGCAGGCGGTCGGCTTCCTGGTGTGCCCGATCCAGTTCGGCGCGCAGCTCGCGGGCGCGATGCTCGATCTCTTCGGCCTTCTGCTCGGCCAGCGCGGCCCGCCGCTCGGAAGCTGAAAGGTTGGCTGCAATCTCGTCCAGCGTCTTGTCTTGGGCCTCGATCTGCTTGCCCGCCGTGGCCAGCTCCTTCCCAAGCTCCGCATTCTGCTCTTGCATCGCTTCCAGCTCGGTCGCCTGCGTTTCGTATGCGTCGGCCAGCTCGGCCCGCATGGCGTCCAGCTCGGCCCGCTCGCCCTCCCAGCCGGCTTGTGCGGCCCGCAGCGACTCGTTCGCCAGCTCCTGGGCTTGCTGCCATAACACGGCCACCGCCTGGCCGCCGGCGGCCGACACGGCCTCGGGCACCTGGACGGCTACCGGGGCCGCCTGGGCGGTCTGCGCTCGCCTCCACTCCTTCATGCCGCTGCTGGCGTCATTCATGTTGACGCGGGCGGCCTTGCGCACGGCATCGACGGTGGGGAAGGCATCCCGGCCGTTCTGCTCGAACAGTGCATCGGCGGCAGCATAGATGCGGTCGCGGGTTTCCTTGGTCAGCTCCATTGTGTCGCCCTCTTGGTAGTTGGTAAGAATAATAATATTCTTCTTATTCTTACCTGTCAAGCGTTTTAGCTAAACTTTTTAGCGGCTAAAGCGCCCGGCCCGGCGCGTGTTGGCCGGCGTTCAGGCAAAAAAAACCCCGCCGTGGCGGGGCGGGGCGGGGCGGGGCGGGGTGGGTAGGGTCGGTGCGGCGGTCAGCCTTCCAGCAAGGCCACCAGTTTCACCTGGGCAAGATTGGCCTCGAACTCCTGGCCGTCATCTTCGTACTTCAACCAGGCGAAGCCCTCGGCCGGCGGCCGGCGGTTCAGGATGATGCGGGCCGGGCGGCCGTCATGCTCGACCTGGACGATGGCCTTTTTCAGCTTGTCCGGGTCTTGCTCCTTCGGCTCCTTTTTCTCCTTGGCGTCCCCATCGCTTTCACCGTCGCCGCCCTCGGCGTCGGCCCGGCCGGTGAAGGCATCGACCGTGTTGGGGTCGCGCTCGCCGTCCTGGCTGCGCTTGTCGTCCAGGAACTCGCGCAGCAGCTTGACCGATCCCCGCGTCAGCTCCTGGCTGTCGTCGGCCAGCCATGCGCCCACTTCATCCGGGTTCTTCTTGTAGGCCGTCACCAGCTCGTTGATAACGGTCACGTCCTTGGCGCGGCCGCTGTTGAACGCCTCGGCAATCGGCTCGGGCAAGTCCAGCAGCGTGACGTGCTGCGTAACGAATGCCGGCGACTTACCGATCTCCTTGGCGATCTCGCCCTTCTTCTTGCCCTTGGCCAGCTCGCGGCCGATGAAGTCGGCAATCTCGCGGGCGGTCAGCTCGTTGCGTTGCAGGTTCTCGATTACCTGGTCGGCCTCGTTGTAGTTGTTGTCGATGAAGCCGGGGATAGTCGTTTTCTCGGCCCACTTCGACCCACGGTAACGACGCGCACCGTGATTGATGAGGTAACGGCCCGGCTGCTCGGGGTTGTCGCGCACCGAAATGGGCGACTTGACGCCGCGTTCTTTGATCGTCGCGCCAATCTCCGCGATGCTCTCCGGGGAAAAGCCGGGGTTATCGGCCGTTCGCGGCTGGTGCGGATCTTCGTCAATCAAATCAAGCGGCAATTCCCTTGGGCCACCAGTGCCCGTATTGGCGGCCTGTGGGTCGTTCAGGAGGCCCGCAAGGTCGCCTAGGCTGTCCAGGCCCATGCCGGCCGCCTGTGGCTTCTGTGGGGCCGCTGTGGCCTTCTTCTTGGCGTTCTGTGCGGCGCTCATTGTGCAATCTCCATTTTCGTAAACACGTAATCGGCCAACTCGCGCACTTCCTGGGTGGCTTTGCGCGCAGCCGTTTTCTTGATCTTCCACACCGGCATCTGCTCGCCCAACGCCTGGGCGATGCTGTCACGCGACCCAACACTGAACGGCAACACCAATTGCGGGTATGCCTGTTGCAACGCGGCCAGATTGGCGACGTGGCGCGGCTTCCGGGCGTCCACCTTGTTCGGCACCATGCCGAGGAAGCGCAGCTTGGGGTTTTGCTTGCGCAGGTTGCCGATGATGGCAACCATCTTCTTCATGCCCTGCAAGCTGTACGCCTCCATTTCGACCGGCGAAAGCATGTAGTCAGCGGCCAGCACGGCCGCTGTCATGGCGACGCCAAGGGAAGGGGCAGTGTCGATCAGGCACACGTCGAAAAACTCGCCCAGCGCCTCGATGTTGGCCCGCAGCGCACCCGCTGCCTGGGCCAAGTCCATCTTGTCCAGGTTGGCCAGGCTGGCATCGGCCGCGATCAGCGCCAGACCGTCATCCTCGCGGTCGGTGAACCAGCTCCGCAGCTCGTCGCCGCCGGCAGTAAACAAGCGACTGGCGGGATAGTCGGAATCATGACCGCCCAACGTCCAGGACGCATTACCCTGGGTATCCAGGTCGATCACGGCAACGCGCAAGCCGCGCTCTTGGAAGTCAAACGCCAAATGGCACGTTGCAAACGTCTTGCCCTGACCGCCTTTCTGAATTGCCGTAACCAGTGTTTTCATTTTTTCGGTTCCTGTTTTTTCTTGGCGTCCTCTGCCCACTTCTTCACGATGAATGCTTGATGCTCCGGCAGTACCGCCGCCACTCGCTCGAAGCCCTCGGGAAGATTTCCCTTCGTGGCCGCCCATACGCGACTGACTGCCTGTGACACCGCCCCTTTCGACAACCCCAGCGACGTTACGAACTCCGCCTGGGGTCGCCCATCGACCAGCACGCCCCGCGCTATGTCGATAGTCTGCTGCCCGATTTCCAAGCCCTTGATGGCTGCCTGAAATTGGGCTTCGGTCAATCGTTTCTTCATGAAAAACACCCATATCAACTCCACACCCGGTTGTTGAACAACGGCGGTGCCAGCCGCCGACCAGTACAAAGTTTAGCTAAACCTGCGCCGGCCGTCAAGCGTTTTAGCGGCTAAAATCCGGGTTATTTTCCAGGCGTGCAGCATCAGCGGCCGCAAGAAAGAACGTCATCAGTGGCCCAACCGTCTTGGTTGATCCGTCCGCGAAACAAACATCCATTGATTCGCCCTGGGTGTGCGGATCGACACCTTCCACCAGTCGCCACGGATCAAGGCCCCATTCCTCGGCCTGGGCGCTGTACCAGTAGGCCGGTGCATCACCATTCAAGTCGCTGTTGGCGTACTGCTTGACCAGGACGGCCACGCGGCCGGTGCTGGGACAAACAAAGCCCGGTTTGATCGGTTGCTTTTGCATGTCAAATCCCCTTCGGCTTGTAGATCGAAACAAAGTAGGTGAGGGCGGTTAGCACCGCGAAGTGCAGCAGGAACGTCCAGCCCGCATACACGCCCGGCGTGTTCCAGTGGTAAACCATGCGGATAAACTGGAAAAACACCTCAATGGAAACCAGCCACTTGAGCACCGGCCAGACCAGGACAACCGCGATCCACACGAACCGCAGCACACCGGCCAGAAACGCCTTTCCCTTGGCGTTAGAAACCTTGACCGGCTTGACTGACGCAACGGCCTCCATCGGCGCCACCGGCTCGGCCTGCTCGTTCCTGGGAAACTTGATGATGTTCGACATTGCTTGACCCTCCACCCATTTCGCGGGTTCAATGCTGCTTGCTTCCACACTCGGAAGCGCGGCTACGGTGTGCCAGCACCAGGCCAAGCGCCCCGGATCACTCCGGGGCGTTCCTTCAATGCCTGGTAGCCGTTTCAAGCTCGGCCACCGCGCCCAGCATGGTTTCCAAAATCTGCCGATCCTCTTCCGGCGTGATGCACTCCCCGCAAATGCCGCCCAGCTTGTCGCGCAACTCGTTCGCGCCCAGCAGGCTACGTTTCAACGTGCGAATGCTCTTACCGCAACGGCGGCACGGTACTTCCACAATTTCAATCTCGATCTTGCCCTTGTGCATTGGAAAACTTCCTTCCTAGCGTCCGTTGAAATGGCCCGACCGAAGCCGGGCCGTGGCTTCCTACCAGCGCACCCGCGCTTTGGCCCGCAGCACGTCCTTATCCGACCACTGCGCCCTTGCATCGCCTTCCAGCGTGCAGCCGGTGAAGTACGCCTTGGCCCGCAGTTCCTCGGCCTTGCGTACCAGCTCGGCCGCCTCGTCCAGCAGCGCCCCAATCTCGTCACGGCGAGCAGGGAAGTCGGTCTTTGCCGCCTCCGGCAACTCGTCAATCCACGGCATGATCTTGCTCATCGGAATTTCTCCGGTTTTGACCTGGACAACACGCCCGGCCTTCACTTGTAATATTAGGGCAAATTGCCCTAGCTGTCAAGCGTTTTAGCTAAACTTTATCCATTATATCCACTTTGTTTAGCTTGAGTTTAGCCGCTAAATTTTCCCCTTGGCGTTCAAACCTCTTTCCAAATGACCCCCAAGCCGGCGAAGTCGCATAGCAGCGCCCACGCGGCATAAGGGATCATCGTTTCTTCACCGATCCAGCGCCTTACGGTGCGGTCGCCCTTGGCTCCAAGGCCCAACGCCTTCGCCGCTGCGCCGCCGGTGAATCCGGCCAGCCGCAGTACCTCCCGGATTTCTTCCCCGGTCGGCTGCTGCCAGCGGAACGCCGGGCGCAGGCATTCGAGCCTGATATTTGCCTCTGTCATGACTTGTTTTCTCCTGGTGAACTCAAAAGCCGCAACTGGTCGAATCCGTAGCAGGATTGAACACAACGCGGGTCGTACTCGGTCACTTTCCGGCCGTTCCGATTGACGCGATACCGGGGCGGCCGGTCGTCATGCGCCCATACTTGGCGCGTGTCGTGGCTGACCTTGGTAATGATGATTTTCTTGCCGACTTCTCCCTTGAAAGCGTGATGGTGAACGCTGACCACTTCGCACCTGGCACCGGGCCGGAAGCCGCCCGCCGCTTCTTCCTTGGCGTACAACTCGGCGGCCTCGGCCGCCTTGATCTTCGCCTTTGCCTCGGCCGCCCACTTGCGGGCGATGAACGCCCGATGCGCCGGCAGCACAACATCGACCAGGACAAAACCCGTGGGCACCTCCACGGTCGCCGGTTCCCGGCGTGCCGGCGGCATCAAGTCGGCCGTCCAATCGGGCAGGGCATAGCCGGCCAGCCGGTCGCGGCTTTCCGGCTCGATCAGCTTGGGCCGCTTTTCCTTGAGGATGGCCGCGAAGATCGCGGCCGCCACGGCATCGACGGTCATGCCGCCGCGCAGCCGGTCGAAGTGCGAGCGGTAGCCGGTTTCCGAAATGAATGGCTTGTCCAGGTCAACGGCATTGAACTCGAAATGGCTTCCCATGACGCCTACACCGCCACCAAAATCAACTAGAGCGCGCAGGCCCTCGACTTCGACCAGGAACTGACCAGCCTGGCCCCAGCAAGGCACGTCACCAGGCGCGGCGCTGCAATGTCGGTCAATCACGCACCCAGCGGCCTCCGGGCCACCCTGGCAACCAAAAAACGTCCCACCATTGAGTTTCCAGGTCACGGCCTCGTAACGGCTCGTCGCCCGCTCGACCTCTGCATCGTCGCAGGCCATTACGCCGGCGTGCAGCTCGTCCACGGCGGCCCTGGCCAAGTCCAGCAGGCCAGCCCGGTCAGTCGGCATCGAGGCGGCCAGCTCGGCCATCAATTCGTCGCGCTCATCGCGCTGTGATGTGGTTTTCTTCATGGTATGAAGTGGCCCCGGCCGAAACCGGGGCCGCCCCTCATCAGTCAATAGCGCGGTAAATCTGCGCCGCCTCGGCGTGCGTACCGGCGTACTCGCGCAACCAGTGGTAGCGGTCGATCAGAGCATCGCATTCGTCCGTGCCCTGGGTTTCGGCCGCCAGCTGGCCCAGCACGAACAAGGTGGCGACGATCCCGGCCGCATCAGCGGACATTTCGCCGCCGTAGCCGTTGCCATCGACTTCCAGGCGCAGCCGGCCCAGCACCGGAGCCATGTAGAACCCGCCATTGGTCAGCGTGTAGTAGTTCCAGAACCCGCCGTTGTAGCCTTCGGCCAGTCGGCGCATCCAGCCATACACCAGGGCTTCGCCGCGCATCATCAGGCGCGGGCCAAAGTAGGTCGGCAGGAAGTCCAGGCGGTGTTCGTCGTCCACCAGGACGGCGGCCAGCGGGATCAGTTCTTGAGCTTGGTTGTTCATCGGAAGTTCTCCGGTTTTGACCTGAGCAACATGCCCGGCCTTCATCTGTAATATTAGGGCAAATTGCCCTAGCTGTCAAGTGTTTTTAGCTAAACTTTTTTTAGCGGCTAAAAATGTTTTGCAGTGAACGGCCCGAAATGTTATATTTAGATATAACTTTCTGAAAGGAGCATCACCATGCACACAACGAATCTCCGCAAGGTCGGCGGATCGGTCATGTTGGCCGTCCCGCCGGCGATCCTCGATCTGCTGCAATTGCAGGCCGGGGCCACGGTCGGCGTAGCCGTTACCGATGGCCGCCTGGTAGTCGATCCCAGGCCCCAGCCGCGCTACACGATGGCCGAGCTGCTGGCCGCCTCGGACTATTCGCAGCCACAAACTGCGGAAGAACGGGAATGGGTCGATGCCCCGGCAGTGGGGCGTGAGCTGATATGAGGCGGGGGGACATTTACCTGGTGTCGCTTGATCCCACCGAAGGCCGTGAGCAACGCGGCAGCCGGCCGGTGCTCGTCGTATCGCCGGCCGAGTTCAACGCGGCAACGAAACTGCCGGTGTGCTTGCCGATCACGAACGGCGGCGATTTCGCCCGCCGGATCGGTTTCGCGGTGCCGATCTCCGGCATCAAGACAACCGGCGTCGTTCGCTGCGATCAACCCCGCGTGCTCGATCTTGCAGCGCGTACCGCTCGCAAGGTGGACACGCTCCCGGCTCCTATCCTTGATGAAGTGCTGGCCAAGGTCGCCACGCTGTTCCAGTAGTCAATCCGCGCCCTTCGGTGTGTTCTTAACACTTGAGGGGCGCTTTCCCTGGCCGTGTCGGCCGCCTTTTCTCCTTGGCGTAAAACCTGCTGCCTTCCAGTTCGCACCGATCTTCGATTAGTGCGCAGATGGTGGCTTCACTGCGGCCTTGACAGTCGGGGAGTCCAGAGGGGCGGTAGCCCCTTTGGGCATAGCGCAGCGTAAGCGCACAAAATTTGCTTCTTTCCAGGCGCTTGCGCCTGGTTCAACCGACGGCAGCGCCGTAGGCGCTCCATTTTTGGGGTGAGGACGCGCAGCGGCCGAGGGGCTTGCCCCTGGGGGATGGGAGGCCGCGCAGCGGCCGGGAGGGATCGAGAAGGGGGGCACCCCCTTCGGCGGCCGGTTCTTCCTCGCGCCGGCTTTTTTCCTGGCTTGTCGATTTTTTCGCCAGCCTGGTTATTCTTCTAGGTTATATATAAGGTTTAAAGATAGGTTAAAAGAAAGGTTAGAGGCCCTGAAAAACGCTCGTAAGGCGTTGATACGCCAAGGGAAAGGTGAACAGGCCCGCCCCTCAAGTGTCAATGGATAAGCCCCTCAAGTGTCAGTAGTCGGCCCCTCAAGTGTTAGGAAAGCCGCCCCTCAAGTGTTAGCAGGCCCGCCCCTCAAGTGTCAGTAGGGAAGGGCACTTGCTAACAGGGTTATCCACAATTCCTGTGGAAAACTTCCCCGAAATCAGCCGGATACGTGCCATGAAACGCGGTCTCGGGTGGCGATCTGGCCAAAATCGACCGTAGCCCCTCAAGTGTCAGTAGTGCGCCGGCATGGTCGGCCCCTCAAGTGTTAACAACGGCCCTTCAAGTGTCATCGTCGGCCGAGTTGTCCCAAAACTATCCACACCGTCGCCGGTATCCAGGCGGCCGGTGGTCGCCGGCACTTCCTGGCTTCCGGTCGGCTCGTGGAAGGGCCACAAGGCCCGCAGGCAGGCCGCAAGCCCAGCGGCTAGGGCCATAGGCCCGGTGAGCGTCGGAAAGGCGCTGGAAGCCCCGTAGCGCAGCGAAGAGGGGAGAGACTGGCGGCCTTGGTCGCCTGGCTCGATGCGCAGCACGACATAGCCGGTTTTCGCGGCCGCGAAAATTCCCCGGAGCCTGCTGCTGTGGCTCTGCCCCTCAAGTGTCAATGAAAAACGGGAGCCGAAGCCCCCGTTGGTTGATCCTGGCCAGCTTGGCCAACTCACGCGATCACCGCTTGCAATGCACCAGGTCGCTGTTCACCCATGCGCTTTCGACCAGGCCGCTCTTTTGCAGCTCTTCGCAAGCCTCGCCTACCTGCTCGCGCCACTTCTTCGGCCGGGCCGACTGCGAGCCGCACATCAGGCGGAAGGTTTCCAGCTTCATCGGGTAAGGCTCCTGGTGCGATGCGAAGTAATCGAACATGCGTCGGGCCGTGGGCGTCAGCTTGCGGTACTTCTCCCAAATGAACTTGCTGTAATGGTCGCCGGCGAACAGGACAACCATTTCTTCGTCAATCTCGACCTGGCAACGCGAATTGCGCGTGCCACGGTTCAGGACACGGAAGCGGCGAATCAGGGATACCGATTCGAGCCGGCCGATCCGCTTGGATGAAAACTGCATGGCCGATGCTTGCAAGCGGCTAAGGCATTCTTCGGCCTTCGTGTAGTACCGGCTGTTGATCGACCAATCCAAGTCCTGGCAAAGCTCGTAGAACGTGAACGAAACCGGGTCGCCCAGCGGCGACCGTTTGGCGTACTCAAGGATCTGTTGCCACACCAGTTCGTCATCCTCGGCGCGCAGCTCGACGCCGGTGTACGTGATGGCCACGTCCTTGTTGATGTGGAAGATTTCCTTGCTCTGTAGGGCCTCACGCGCCACGCGCTTGTTGCGCGTGGTGAAGAGGGCTGACCGGGCGTAATCGTTGGGCAAGGCGCGCATGTTGTCGGGCCACGGCGCAATGTCGAACAGCGATAGCTGGTTCTCCTTGATCTGCTGCTTGGTCTGCTTGAGCAAGGCGGCCTGCTTGGCCTCGCTGACCTTGGCGGCCAGCTCGCCGCCGGCGGCCCCTGCTTTGCTCTGTTTCTTCGCCGGCATTGCGTCTCTCCGTTTGTTCTCGGCCAACGTGGCCACCTTGGCGGCCACGGTATCAACTACCGTGCGCCGTTCTTCTGGAAGGCCCAGCGTCGCCGCCAGTTCGGCCGTCTCGGCGGCCATGCGCCGCGAGCGCAGCACGGCCGCGCTCTCTTCGGCAGGCGGTAGCGGTAGCGGTGGTGCTACTTCATCGGCTGGCTTGCTGGCCAGCGTATCGAAGAGTGATCCGACCGGCCGCATGGTCTTGCCGGTGTTGCCGGAACTCCGGCGGGCCTCCGCTGTGCGGGCGGCGAGGCTCGCCGCGTCGTTGGCATTCAGCCCGCCCTCGATGAGCTTGCGCTTATATTCCTGCTCGTCGAATTGATCCGGCATACAACCTCCCTTATAAGCATAACGCCCGGCCGAAGCCGGGCGCTTTTATCGTCATTGGCCGCCTGGTGCTTTCGTATCCAGGTATTCGATCTGTTCGGCAATGAAGTCGATGCCGTATTCCGTCTTTCCTTCCTTCTCGAACTTGGTGGGTTCAACGCGGCCCTGGACGAACACCTTGGAACCTTTGCCCAGGTACTTGCCGGCGTTCTCCGCCAAGGCGCTGAAAGCCTTGATGCGGAAAAAGTCGGTTTGCTCCTGCTTTTCACCGCTGGAATTTCGCCACACCCTATTGACAGCGAGATCAAAAATAGCTCGGCTGCTGCCGGATTCACTATGCCTAACATCGGCATCGCGGGTAAGATTACCGATAAACTGGAATTGGTTATGGCTCACTCGATGGCCTCCTTTGCTATTGGAGCCTGTAGTTTAGCTAAACCTGCTCCAACGTGTCAAGAACTTTAGCGGCTAAAATTTTCTATGGGTCGCCCCACCATGAGGCAGTCAACCCGGTGTACAAGTACATCTTCTTTACTAACGTGCTTCGCATCCTCGATGAACGAGGCATGACAAAAAACGAACTCTCCGAGCGGTCGGGAGTGTCGATTTCGTTTCTGTCCGACCTCACTACCGGCAAGGCCAATCCGTCGCTCAAGGTGATGGAAGCGATTGCCAACGCGCTTGAAACCTCTCTGCCGCTACTCCTGGAATCAACCGACCTGGACAAGCACACCCTGGACGCCTTGGCCGGCGGCAAGGCTCCTAGTAGCCTGCCTGCTGGGTACGAAAGGGTGTCGGCGGTACTCCCCGAACACCGGGCCTTCCAGGTCAAAAAATGGGGTGAGGAAACAAGGAAGAAACTAGGGGGTCGGAACGCCAAGAAGAAGTAAGGGGAGGGCAGCGGCATGGATCACGCAGACAAGAATCCACGCCCAAGGTCTTTTTAGCCGCTAAAGCTCGCCGGGGTGGCTCAACCCCCGGATTCCCATCAAAAGCCAGCAGTATCGGTGCCACGGACGCGCCCGAATTGTCGCGCCGTGTTGTGGCCACCATACGCATATTCGAGAATGCCGCACTTCGGCATGTCCATATTGTTGCGCGGTGGTGCATTTCGGTATATCGTATGACCCTGTACAGCCATTGGACGATGAAACGTACATCAAGGGGCCAACGTAGTGACCGATTTAAAAGAACACGACAGCATCAAGGAACGGGCGAAGAAGAAGCTCGAAAGGGACATGGGGCCGCAGCTCCTGGAAGCCCTGCACGATCCTAAAACGGTTGAAATCATGCTCAACGCGGACGGCAAGCTATGGCTTGAGCGTCAAGGCGAGCGGTCGCAGTGCATCGGCACGCTGCGCCGCGCACAAGCGCAAGCCATCGTGGAAACCGTCGCTGGCTACCACAACAAGGAAATCACCAAGAACAGCCCTTTGCTCGAAGGCGAATTCCCGATTGACGGTTCGCGCTTCGCGGGTCAGCTCGGCCCGGTAGTGACCGGGCCAGTCTTTGCCATCCGGAAGAAAGCCATTGCGGTGTACACGCTCGCGCAGTACGTCGAAGCCGGGATCATGACCGCAGCACAAGCGCAGTCCATCGCGGACGCGGTTGCAGCGCACAAGAACATCCTGGTGATTGGCGGCACCGGCTCGGGCAAGACCACGCTGGTCAACGCGATCATCCAGGCGATGGTCGATCACGATGCCTTGGAACGGTTCGTCATCATCGAGGACACCGGCGAAATCCAATGCACGGCCGCCAACTTCGTCCAGTACCACACCAGTATCGAAGTCAGCATGACCATGCTGCTGAAAACCACGCTGCGTATGCGGCCCGACCGCATCCTGGTTGGCGAAGTCCGTGGCGAAGAAGCCTTAGACCTGCTGGACGCCTGGAACACCGGGCATCCCGGCGGCGCTGCCACTCTCCATGCGAACAGCGCATCGGAGGGCCTGACTCGTTTGAAGTCGCTTGTTTCTCGGAATAAGTCGGCTCCATCGGAGATTGAACCGCTGATCGGCGAGGCGGTTCATGTCGTTGTTCATATCGCCAGAACCCCGGATGGCTCTCGTCGTATCCAGGAAATCCTAGAGGTTTCCGGTTACGCCGATGGCCATTACAAAACTGTGTCCCTTTAAGGAGTTAAGACCAATGCAAGCACTCTTCCCGGCCTTCCGGCTCAACCAGCGCACGATGTTTTACCTGGGCCTGGCTGTTGTCCTGGCGTTCCTTCTGCTGGCTCCCCAGCACGCTTTCGCCTCTGAAGGCACCGGCGGTTCGCTGCCGTATGAAAGCTGGCTGACGAACCTGCGTAACTCTGTCACCGGCCCGGTCGCTTTCGCGCTGTCGATCATCGGCATCGTGGTCGCCGGCGGCATCTTGATCTTCGGTGGTGAACTCAACGGCTTCTTCCGCACGTTGATTTTCATTGTCCTGGTCATGGCTCTGCTGGTCGGCGCGCAAAACATGATGAGCACCTTCTTCGGTCGTGGCGCGGAAATCGCGGCGTTGACCGATGGCGCAATTCACCAGGTCAAGGTCGGCGCGCTGAACGCCTTGGGCTTTCCTGGTGATGCCGTCATGCGCTGGGTCGAAACCGGCCGGGTTGCATAAGTCATGGCTCTGCGCGCGATCCCCATCCGCCGGGCCGGCAACCGAGAAAACCTGTTCATGGGCGGGGATCGTGAGCTGGTGATGTTCTCGGGCCTGCTGGCCGGGGCGCTGATTTTTAGCGCCCAAGAAGTACGGGCAACGGTGTTCGGCATTGTTCTGTGGTTCGGCGCGCTTTGGGCGTGCCGACTCATGGCGAAATCCGATCCCAAGCTACGCAAGGTGTACCTGCGGCACCGCCGCTACAAAGGGTACTACCCGGCGCGTAGCACGCCTTTTCGTGACAACACGCCAAGTCAAGGGAAGCAATACAAATGATTGAGTCAATTGCATTTGCCATTGCTGTCCTCGGGGCGGTTTTGTTGCTCATCCTGTTTGCCCGCATCCGTGCGGTCGATGCCGAACTGAAACTGAAAAAGCATCGCTCGAAGGACGCGGGCCTGGCCGACTTGCTCAATTACGCCGCGATGGTCGATGACGGTGTGATCGTGGGTAAGAACGGCTCCTTTATGGCCGCCTGGCTGTACAAAGGGGATGACAACGCCAGCAGCACCGATGAACAGCGGGAAATGGTGTCGTTCCGTATCAACCAGGCTCTAGCGGGCCTGGGCAGCGGCTGGATGGTGCATGTCGATGCCGTGCGCCGTCCGGCTCCCAACTACTCCGACCGGGGGCATTCGACCTTTCCCGATCCTCTGTCGGCGGCAATGGATGAAGAGCGTCGGCAGTTGTTCCAGGGCCTGGGCACGATGTACGAGGGTTATTTCGTACTAACCGTGACCTGGTTCCCGCCGCTCCTGGCGCAGCGCAAATTTGTCGAACTGATGTTCGATGACGATGCAATCTCGCCCGACCACAAGGCCCGCACGATGGGGCTTATCAAGCAGTTCAAGCGCGAAACAACCAGCATTGAATCGCGGTTGTCCTCGGCCGTGAAATTGACCCGCCTACGCGGTCAAAAGGTGGTCACGGAAGAGGGCAGGGAAGTCACGCACGACGACTTCCTATCGTGGCTGCAATTCTGCATCACTGGCCTGCATCATCCGGTGCAGCTCCCCAGCAATCCGATGTACCTGGACGCCTTGATCGGCGGGCAGGAAATGTTCGGTGGTGTAGTGCCCAAGGTCGGCCGCAACTTCGTCCAGGTCGTGGCAGTCGAGGGCTTTCCCTTGGAGTCAACACCGGGCGTTCTAACCGCCCTGGGTGAGCTGGCGTGCGAATACCGTTGGTCGTCGCGTTTCATCTTCATGGATCAGCACGAGGCCGTGGCCCACCTGGACAAGTTCCGCAAGAAGTGGCGGCAGAAGGTGCGCGGCTTCTTCGACCAGGTGTTCAACACGAACAGCGGAAACATCGACCAAGACGCGCTTTCGATGGTCGGCGATGCCGAAGCCGCGATTGCCGAAGTCAATAGTGGACTGGTGGCCGTGGGGTATTACACCGGCGTCGTCGTGCTCATGGATGAGGATCGTACCCGCCTGGAACAGTCTGCACGCCAAGTAGAAAAGGCCATCAACCGCATGGGCTTCGCGGCCCGGATCGAGACGATCAACACGCTGGACGCCTTCCTGGGCAGTTTGCCGGGGCATGGTGTCGAGAACGTGCGCCGTCCGCTCATCAACACGTTGAACCTGTCCGATCTGCTGCCTACCAGCACGATCTGGACGGGCTTGGCCAACGCCCCATGCCCGATGTACCCGCCGCTTGCGCCGGCGCTCATGCACTGCGTTACGCATGGCGCTACGCCTTTCCGGCTCAACCTGCATGTGCGCGACCTGGGGCACACCTTCATGTTCGGGCCAACTGGTGCCGGTAAATCAACGCACCTGGGCCTTATTGCCGCGCAGCTTCGCCGCTATGCGGGCATGTCGATCTTCGCCTTTGATAAGGGCATGTCGATGTACCCGCTGGCCGCCGGTATTCGGGCCGCCTCCAAGGGGAAAAGTGGCCTGCATTTCACGGTGGCCGCCGATGATGACCAGCTCGCGTTTTGCCCGCTGCAATTCCTGGAAACCAAGGGGGATCGTGCCTGGGCAATGGAATGGATCGACACCATCCTGACGTTGAACGGGGTGGAAACCACACCGGGCCAGCGTAACGAAATTGGCAACGCGATCTTGAGCATGCACGCCAGCGGCGCGCATACGCTCTCGGAGTTCAGCGTAACGATTCAAGATGAAACGATCCGCGAAGCCATCCGGCAATACACGGTGGACGGCACGATGGGCCACCTGCTCGATGCTGAAACGGACGGCCTTTCGCTCTCTGATTTCACGGTCTTTGAAATCGAAGAGTTGATGAACCTGGGCGAGAAATTCGCGCTGCCGGTGCTGCTGTATCTGTTCCGCCGGATCGAGCGCGCCCTTCATGGCCAGCCCGCCGTCATCATCCTGGATGAAGCCTGGTTGATGCTCGGCCATCCGGCCTTCCGCGCCAAGATTCGGGAATGGCTCAAGGTGCTGCGTAAGGCTAACTGCCTGGTGCTTATGGCCACGCAAAGCCTATCTGACGCGGCGAACAGCGGCATTTTGGATGTGATCGTGGAATCGACCGCAACCAAGATTTTCTTGCCGAACGTGTACGCCCGCGATGAGGACACCGCCGCGTTGTACCGGCGCATGGGCCTGAATGCACGCCAGATTGAAATCTTGGCCACGGCCATTCCGAAGCGCCAGTACTACTACGTGTCGGAGAACGGCCGCCGACTCTATGACCTTGCCCTGGGGCCTCTGGCCTTGGCCTTCGTCGGTGCATCCGACAAGGAATCGGTCGCCACCATCAAAAGCCTGGAAGCCAAGTTTGGCTACGCCTGGGTGGATGAATGGCTGGCTGGCCGGGGCCTGAATCTCAATGACTATTTGGAGGCCGCATGAGCTTTGCAGACACGATCAAGGGCTTGATCTTCAAGAAGAAGCCCGACCGCCGGCAATCGCCGCAATCATCAGAAGCCGGCCCGCGCAGTAGTGGGCTGGAAAATCCCTACCTGTCGGCACGTCGCACCTGGAACGAGCATGTTGGCTCGGTCGTCTCGTCGCGCCAGACCTGGCAAGTGGTGGGCATCCTCTCGCTGTTGATCGCACTCGCCGGCGTCGGCGGCGTGATCCATATCGGCAGCCAGTCGAAGTTTATTCCCTACGTGGTGCAAGTGGACAAGATGGGGCAGACCATCGCGGCCGGGCCTGTTACGGCGGCCGACAAGGCCGACCCTCGCATCGTCCACGCCACGGTTGCCGACTTCATCACCAGCGCCCGCATGGTCACGCCTGACGTGGCTTTGCAGCGCAAGGCCGTGTTCAAGGTGTACTCGGTTCTGTCTCCCAACGATCCGGCCACGGCAAAAACGAATGAATGGCTCAACGGCAATGCCGATGCCAGCCCATTCAAGCGTGCAGCGAAAGAAATGGTGAACATCGAAATCACTTCGGTCATTCCGCAGTCGCCGGATACCTGGCAAGTGGATTGGACAGAAACCACCCGCGACCGCCAAGGGGCGTTGAAGGGCCAGCCCGTACCAATGCGCGCCCTTGTCACCGTCTATACCGCCGAACCCACTTCGCAGACCACGGACGAGCAACTACGCAATAACCCAATGGGGATTTATGTGCGTGATTACTCCTGGTCGCGCCTTCTTTAATTACGAGGCTAATTCACCATGAAGAAACAACTTTTCGCTGTGCTGTTGGGCGCTTCGCTGACGATCCCGACCCTGGCCCTTGCCGCCGATGACCTGGCCGACAAGTATTTTTCCAACAACAACCCGACCCTGACCGCGCAGGAAAAGGCGGCCATTGCCATCGCCAAGCGGTGGGAGGCCAGTTCGGCCACCGGCATGAAGCCGGTCGCCGGCTCCAATGGCGCGATCAAGTTCCTGTTCGGCGCGCAGCAGCCCAGCATCGTTTGCGCGGTGCTCCAGGTGTGCGATGTGGCTTTGCAGGCTGGCGAGCAAGTCAACTCGATCAACCTGGGCGATACGGCCCGCTGGACAGTCGAGCCGGCCATCACTGGCAGCGGTGCCGGCGAAGTGCAGCACCTCATCATCAAGCCGATGGACGTGGGCCTGGAAACCAGCCTGGTCGTGACCACGAACCGCCGCACCTATCACTTCCGGCTGCGCTCGCATCGCACGCAGTACATGCCGCAAGTCTCGTTCACGTATCCCGAGGACGCGCTTGCGAAGTGGGACGCGATCAAGACCCGCGAAGTGCAACACCGCACCGACAACACCATCCCTTCCACCGGGGAGTACCTGGGCGATCTGTCGTTTGACTATGACGTGTCCGGCTCGGCCTCCTGGAAGCCTGTGCGCGTATTCAACGATGGCCGCAAGACCATCATTCAAATGCCGCGCTCGATGGAGCAAACCGAAGCGCCGACCCTGTTGGTTGTGCGCCGTGATGGCGGCCTGTTCCGTGACGCTGAAACCGTCATGGTCAATTACCGCGTCCAGGGCGACCGCTTCATCGTGGACACGGTTTTCGACAAGGCAATCCTGATTGCCGGCGTCGGCAGCGGGCAAGACCGCGTGACCATTACAAGGGGGAAATAACATGCGCAAGCTCATCATTGCCGCGCTGTTCGCGTTGACGCTGGCCGGCTGCGCCACGACTGGCCAATACGGCAACTTCGTTCCGGCAGCAGCAGGCCAGCAGCAGATTGCTACCGATGCCGTGCAGCAGCTCGCCACGCTGTACCCGCCGGCCAAGACCCGTTTCGAGCTGCACCAGGCCACGCCTGACGCCTTCGGGGTAGCCCTGGTCAACACGCTGCGCGAACGCGGATACGCCCTCTTGGAGTTCAACCCAGCCGACAAGGCGCAAGCCTCGGCGGCACCGGCCGAAGCATCGGGCGCATTGCCGCTGCGCTATGTGCTCGACCAGGCCGGAACGTCGAACCTGTACCGCCTGACCTTGTTGGTCGGCAGTCAATCCATCACTCGCCCATACCTGGAAGAAAACGGCACGTTTGCGCCGGCCGGGTATTGGGCGCGCAAGGAGTAAGCCATGAGCGAAACAGCCGATCAAATGGCACCTGACGCCTCGCCGGGCGCGGTGTCGAAAAAGTCCGGCGTCCGTCGCGTCAACAACCTGCCGATGTACCTGCTGGCTGGTGTGCTTGGCTTGTTCCTGCTCGTCATGGCCCTGGTGGCAGCGGATCGTTCAGCGAAGCAGAACGCGCCGGCTACCGGGCCGCAGGAACGGGCTGGAAACACGTCGATGTTCGCCAAGGAAATCGCAGGCGATCAGGACGGTGGCATGGTGGCTCCGGCTCAAGCCCTGACGCCACCCGACATGCCGACCACGGCGGCCGCCGATCCGGTATTGATTGCCCGGCCGGACAACCTGGACGCGCCGCCGGCTCCGCCAACTGGCGGGCATCTGGATCAGCCGGCCAACGATGACGAGGCCCAGCGCATCCGCATGGCGAAGCTGCAAATGCTGGAAGAAGCCATCAAGGCAAAGACCACGGTTCAAGTGGTTGCGCCGCGTAGCTCCGGCTCGGCTCCTGGTGGCGACACGTCAACCCCGCAAACCCGCGATGAAATGCTGGCTCGGCTGGCGGCGGTTCGCCAGCAGATCGACGCCCAGCGCACCGATGACCCGACAGCCGCCTATCAAGCTCGCCTGGCGCAGCTTCGCAGCTCTGGCGTGGGTGGGGCAGGGGCCGGCGGTGGCGCGCCTTCTGGCGCTCCTTCGCTGTTGCAGACCTCGGGCAACGGCAAGAACTACGCGCAGTTTGGCGCTGGCAGTGAAGGCGGCGACCGCTGGAAACTGGACTCCCAGCCGGAAGCTCCGCGTTCGCCGTTCGAGCTGCGCGCCGGCTTTGTCGTTCCCGCCACGCTGATTTCGGGAATCAACTCGGAATTGCCCGGCCAGATCATGGCCCAGGTCAGCCAGAACGTGTACGACACGCCCACCGGCAAACACCTGTTAATCCCGCAAGGCTCACGCTTGGTTGGCATGTATTCGAGCGACGTGGCCTATGGGCAATCTCGGGTGCTGATTGCATGGCAGCGCATCGTATTCCCGGACGGTAAGGCAATGGATATTGGTTCGATGCCGGGCGGGGATAGCGCGGGCTATGCCGGCTTCAAGGATAAGGTCAACAACCATTACTTCCGGGTGTTCGCGTCGGCCTTCCTTATGTCTGGTGTGACCGCCGGCATTGCCATGAGTCAGGACGATGGCAGCAACTCGGTCAATGGTCGTCCTACCGCTTCCAGCGCGATGAGCGAGGCGCTGGGTCAACAGCTCGGTCAAGTGACCGCGCAGATGATCGCCAAGAACCTGAACATCGCTCCCACCCTGGAAATCCGTCCTGGTTATCGCTTCAACGTCATCGTGACCAAGGACATGACGTTCTCGAAACCGTACCGCTCGTTTGATTATTGACGCCAAGGAGAAACAACATGAAGCAGAAGTTTTTAGCCGCTAAAGTCGCTCTCGCCGTGGCCCTGACTGCCGGGGCATTTACCTCCGTTCCTGTGCAGGCCGGCATCCCTGTTATCGACGGCGGCAACCTGATCCAGAACGTCATGTCCGCAATGGAAGCGGTTGCGCAAACTGCCAAGCAAATCGAGCAATACCAGACTCAATTGCAGCAGTACGAAAACATGATCCAGAACACCACGGCACCCGCCGCGTATATCTGGGATCAGGCGCAGTCCACGATGAACAAGCTCCTGGCCGCGCAGGACACGCTGAACTACTACAAGAACCAGGTGGGCAGCCTTGATGCCTACCTGGGCAAGTTCCAGGACGTGGCCTATTACCGCAGCTCGCCGTGCTTCTCGTCGGGCGGGTGCTCGGATGCGGAACGCGCCGCGATGGAGCAAAACCGCCGCCTGGCCTCCGAGTCGCAGAAAAAGGCAAACGATGCCTTGTTCAAGGGCTTGGATCAGCAGCAAGACGCGCTGACGGCCGATGCCCGCACGCTGCAACAACTCCAAGGTAAGGCGCAGGGCGCGACCGGCCAAATGCAGGCCATCGGCTACGCCAACCAGCTCGCCAGCCAGCAGGCCAATCAGCTCTTGCAGATTCGTGGCCTGTTGATGGCGCAGCAGAACGCCATTGCCACGCGCAACCAGGCTCTGGCTGACCGTGAAGCGCAGGAAGCTGCATCGTCTGAACAACTCCGCAAGGGCAGCTACAAGCCAAGCCCTGCACGTTCCTGGTAAGGAGGTTTCATGAAATCAAGCAAGGCTCTGGCCTTGGCCCTGGCCGCCCTCGTGGCGGCCTCGGTCGCAGGTTGCGACAACAAGCCCGCCGTGCAGCCGCTTCCAGAAGTCACCGATGCGAATTGCACCCCTGAAAAGATCAAGGCAATGCCGCAGGCGCAGCAGCAAGAGTTCTCATCGCTGTGCCTGCGTCGTAGTGGCGACTTCAAGCCCAGCCCCAAAAAAGAATGGTGAGGTAGGAATGAAAGTGCCAGCCAATCTAAAAACCGCCCTGCCGCTGTTTCTCTGGCTGGCGTTGTTTTCCGTAAGTGCTCACGCCCAAGTTGATAACTCGGGTGTGTTCGATAACGTCCTGAATCGGTACTCGGCGGCCGCGTCGGGATGGGCCGGCGTCATCACGACTGCCGCTTCCTGGCTGTTCTGGACGCTGACGGTTATCAGCATGGTCTGGACGTTCGGCATGATGGCCTTGCGCAAGGCCGACATTGGCGAATTTTTCGCCGAGTTCGTGAAGTTCACGATCTTCACCGGCTTCTTCTGGTGGCTGCTGACCAACGGCCCTAATTTCGCATCGTCCATCTACGATTCATTGCGGCAACTCGCGGGTAACGCTACCGGCCTCGGTAGCGGCCTGTCGCCGTCCGGAATTGTCGATATTGGTTTTGCGATCTTCGACAAGGTGCTGGATCAGTCCTCGGTCTGGTCGCCAGTCGATAGCGCGTGCGGGATTCTTATGGCAACGGCGATCCTGGTCATCCTGGCTCTGGTCGGTGTGAACATGCTCCTTCTCTTGGCGTCCGGCTGGGTGCTCGCCTATGGCGGCGTGTTCTTCCTCGGCTTTGGTGGATCGCGTTGGACTTCCGACATGGCGATCAACTACTACAAGACCGTGCTGGGCATTGCCGCGCAGCTCATGGCAATGGTGCTCCTGGTCGGCATCGGCAAGACCTTTCTTGACGACTACTACACGCGGATGAGCGCCGGCATCAGCCTGAAAGAAATGGGCGTGATGTTGATCGTCGTCATCATCCTTCTGGCGTTGACCAACAAGATTCCGGCCCTGCTCGCCGGCATCATCACTGGCGCAAGCGTGGGCGGTGCCGGCATTGGTGGTTTCGGTGCCGGTGCTGCAATGGGTGCCGCTGGTATGGCCGTGGCAGCGGCCGCAACTGGTGGCGCAGCCCTGGCCGCCGGTGCGGCATCGGCCGCCGGTGGTGCGCAAGCCGTGATGGCGGCATTCTCGAAGGCTAGCGAGAACGCATCGAGTGGCGGCGACGGCGGCGGCGATCTTATGTCGGCCTTCACTGGTGGCGGTGGCGGTGGTGGCGGCGGTGATGCCGGCGGCGGCGACGCTGGTACTGGTGACACTCCCTTTGCCCAAGCCGCCGGCTTTGGTGGCGGTGGCGGTGGCAGTGGCGGTGATTCAGGCGGCAGCTCGGCCAGCTCGGACGGTGGCGGCGAATCGTCCGGTTCGTCGTCCAGCAGCTCGTCCAGTTCGACCGGCGGCAAGGCATCCAGCGGTGGTTCGTCCAGCGCGGCCGCTTCGGGTGGTGGCTCGTCCAGCTCGGCCGCCTCGGCGGGTGAGTCGCCCAGCTCCGGCGGCGCATCTACGGCCAGCAGCGGCGGCAGTGACGCCGGCAGCTCGGGCAGTGGCGATTCCAAGGGCAACGACAAAGCCCAAGCGGCCGCCGCCGGCGGCGGCTTCCTCGCGTCGGCCGCCAAGGCGGGGCGTATCACGGCCGATGCCGGCGGCATCTTGGCCAAGGGCATCGGTTCGGTGGCCAAGGCCAAGGCGTCCAGCATCAAGGATTCCGCAATGGAGCGAATTGCCGACACAACGGGCGGCAAGATCGCGGCCGCCATCAAGGGGCAGGGGAGCGAAACGGTCAGCGATTCGCAAGACGCTGCCAGCCCTACGTTTGGCGCAAATAGTCTGGCTTCGGGTGAAACCCAAGCCGATCCAGAGTCCGAAGTCGCGGCATTCGTGAACCGCGATGGCGGCGAACAAACCGCATAACCACAAGGAGAATCATCATGAAGAAGAAATTGTTTGCTATCGCCGCGCTGGTTGCCGCTCTCGGCACTTCGGCTGGCTCGGCCAGTGCGCAAGAGGTTTTGACCGGCGACACCCGCCTGGCTTGCGAAGCGGTTTTGTGCCTGGCATCGGGCACGCGGCCCAGCGAATGCGCGCCGTCGCTCAACCGCTATTTCAGCATCTCGGCCCGCAAGCTCAAGGACACGATCAAGAAGCGCGCCAACTTCCTCAAGCTATGCCCGGCATCGAACCAGTCGCCCGAAATGGCGTCCCTGGTCAATTCAATGGCCAATGGTGCCGGCCGCTGCGATTCGCAATCGCTCAATAGCTCGCTGATTATGTATCGCGGCTGGGACTCCGGCGAAACGTACATCAGCAACCGGATGCCGGATTACTGCGCGGCATATACCGGCCACGCCTACACCGACTTCAATTCAAGCGGCACGATGCCACGCTATGTTGGTACGCCAGAGGAAGGCGGGTATTGGGTCGAGGCAAAGGACTATGACCGTGCCCTGGCCGAATACAACGCACGCCTGGAAGAACAGCGCCGCCGGAACCGTGAAAACGGTTGGTTGCAGCGGTAAGGGGAGGGGACATGATGCCATTCGTTGCCGACATGCCGCCGCAGATTCAGGAGCGCGTCGTGTGCTCGATCTCGGCGGCCGTCAAGTATGAAGTCCCGGCCAACATCGTGTTGGCCGTGGCTGAAAAAGAGGCGGGCAAGCCGGGGCAGTGGGTGCGCAACACGAATGGCACTCACGATGTTGGCCCCATGCAGTTCAACACGACGTACCTGCGTGACCTGGCACGCTACGGGATCACGGCGGACGATGTAGCGGCCGCTGGCTGCTACTCGTTCGACCTGGCCGCCTGGCGGTTGCGGATGCACATTCGCAACGACAAGGGCGACCTGTGGACGAAAGCCGCTAACTACCACTCACGCACGCCCCGGTACAACACCGTGTACCGGGCCGACTTGATCCGCAAGGCGACCAAATGGGCCGATTGGCTCGAAGCCCGCTTTGTGACCCTGGACGTGACGAAAGAGGGCGCTACGGCCTCCGTTCCGACCATGCCGGTGACAGTCCAGGCAGTGGCCCAACAAGCCCCTATGGCGGCCCCAGCGGCCGCCCCGGCCGTCAAGCCACACAAGCCCGCCGCGTCTGGTTCATTGAACATGGCCAGCTACGTGCCGCGCTCGATCTCCTTCACCATTAACGATCAGGACAACGCGCAATGAAATACACCTCGATTACGCCGGCAACGGATTGGTTCTATGTCCACCCGAAGGCCCCGCCAGAAACCGGCGCTGTGGTCTATCACGTCCCGGTGTTCGCCGTCGATGGCGATACCGGCGACGTGGTTGGTTTGATTCCAGTGTTCTACGGCGGCGTGCCCAAGCTCGTCGCGCCGTCTGACTCCCTGGGCGGCGTCTATCTGCACCGTGACCAGCTCACGGAAGAAGAGGCCGAGCTTGCACGCTCTACGCGCTGAAACGTCGCCAGCGTTGCCGCGCCTGGTACTGGCCGATGGCACGGTCGAGGCGTTGAAGTGGTTTGCCCTGCTGCTCATGACCGGCGATCACGTCAACAAGTATCTGTTCAACGGCACGATTGATTGGCTGTTCGATGCCGGCCGCCTTTGCCTGCCCATCTTCGTTTTTGTCTTGGCGTACAACCTGGCCAGACCGGGCACGTTCGAGCGCGGAGCCTATCCCCGCACCATGAAGCGCCTGGCGCTGTTCGGTGCGGTCGCCTCGGTGCCATTCATCGCCCTGGG
>Ga0073899_10001063_pt1 | contig 25312 bp, 16 predicted proteins | sample KloWWTmetaKNB5Ph_FD_88975 | JGI IMG/M metagenome (GOLD analysis project Ga0073899, IMG submission 88975) | Active sludge microbial communities from Klosterneuburg, Austria, studying microevolution and ecology of nitrifiers - Klosterneuburg... | ecosystem: Engineered > WWTP > Aerobic digester >... | reverse complement strand
GTCGCCGCGCAGCAGCCCATCTTCGTGCAGGCACCGCTCCCGCCGACCCCGCGCGGCAACCGCGGCGTCGGCGCGCTCATCGGCCTGCTTGCCGCGGTCTCGTTCGCGGCGCTCTACCTGATCGGCGCCCTCGCCATCGAGCTGCTCTCGGGCGCCGTCGCGCTCGACGAGATCGGCATCGCCGCGCAGCTGCAGGTCACGAGCATCGGGTTCTGGGTGACCACCGCCGTCTTCTACCTGGCGTTTCTCATCTTCGTCGCGATCGCCAACCGCGCGCGCTGGGGCATCTACGTCATCCTCGGCCTGCTCGTGGGCGTCGCCTCCTACGGCGGGCACCTTGTCGGCCAGCTCTTCCAGGCTCCGTTCTGGTCGCTCACCGCCTCGCAGGGTGTCGCCCTGATGGAGATCGAGATGGTCTCGCCCCTCGCGTTCATCGCCTTCGTGGCGGGGCGCGAGCTGACCATCTGGTTCGGCGCATGGGTCGCGATGCACGGACGTCGCGCCACCGAATACAACCGTGAGGCCATGCTCGAGTACGAGCGCACGCTCGAGGCCGGCCCCACGCTCACGAGAGTGTAGGACGATCATGACGCACAGCCCGTCCGGCGCCCGCCGCGGCGGGCTGTTGCGTGTGCTGATGGGCACCGTGCTGTTCATTGCACTGCTGATCTTCAGCACGGGCATGGCGAGCCTGCTCAGCGGCACCGACCCGATCGAGACGCCCGGCTTCGGACAGCTCCCGGGCGTGATCGGCGTCGTGCTCGCCACCCTCGCGTTCCTCGGCGCCATCACCCGGCCCGTGCTGCGCGGCCAGCCCCGATACGGCACGGCGCTGTGGGCCGCCCTCGCCTGCTACCTCGCCTACCTGTTCGGCGTGTTCGCGGCGGCGGTGCTCAACGGGCAGGATGCCGCACTCGCGGCATCCGTCGTCGCCCGCCTCGCGACCTTCTGGTACGCGCCGCTGGTCGCGCTCTCGGCATGGCTGGCGGCCGCAGGGGTGATCGCGATCACCCTCTCGCGCGAGCGCGGGGTGCGCGGCGCGCGCTGGCCCTGGGAGCACGAGGAGGACGATCGCTAGGCGCCGGTCTTCGGATGCGCGCGGGATCGGGGCACGCGCTGCGGCACCCGCGTGACCTCCCGGAAAACGGGGCCGATCGCGATTACGGTTATCACTATGGAGCGTTCGCTCGACACCCAGGTGAGCCAGGCAGTGGATGCGTGGCTTCGTTGGCTACCCCGCTGGGTGCCCTCGACCCACCGGGCGCGCATCGCCCCGTGCCGGCGTTGCCTCGGCTCCCCACTGCTGGCGGCCGCGGGGCTGGGCACAGATGCGCCGCACGGTGTGCAGCACGGGCTTTCGACCCGGCTCAAGGCGATCGTCGACGCCGCGGTGGCCACCTACACCGCTCGCAATCTGCCCATGCTGCAAAGCGAGCTCGAGCAGCAGGCGGAGCGCAACCGTGCACGCAGCTACCGGCCGGCGGAGGGGCTTGATCCCGAGTTCGAGGGGCTGCCGATCGACCCCGACCCCGTCCCCGGCGCCCCGTTTCTGTTCACGCTCGGCGGCATGGCCAGCGATGCGGATGCCCAGGTGCCTGCGCTGCCGCCGCTGAGCGAGGCGGCGAAGGCCGCGCTGCGGCAGGAGGTCGCCATGGCGGACGACTACGCGAACCTCGTCGGCCGCGAGATCTGTACGGTCCTGCTCGGGCACCGCCTGCGCATTCAGGCGGCGGTGCGCGAGTTCGTCGAGCCGCAGGTCGAGGCGCTCCTGGAGGAGCTCACCCGATCGCTTGACGCACCGTTCGATCCCGGCCCGCCGTCATCCACAGCGTAACGCGCGCCCATCAGGGTGATTTCGCGCGCACTGTTAGCATTGGGCGACGTTCACCGGCCCCCTCCACGGGCGCGTGAGCGCCTGTTGTGATCGAGCACCGTCCAGGGGGATTCGTGGCGAAACGCCTGCCATCGCCACCGCCCGTTCTGGCGGGGCTGAGCTATGTGCGGCCGCTCGGATCCGGTGGGTTCGCCGACGTCTTTCTCTACGAGCAGGACATGCCCCGGCGCGAGGTCGCGGTGAAGGTGCTGCCGCGCGATGTACGCGACGGCGAACTGCTGCGCATGTTCAACGCCGAGGCCGACGTGCTGGCACGCCTCTCGGCGCACCCGTCGATCGTCACGGTGTATCAGGCCGGGATCTCCGCCGACGGGCGGCCCTACATCGTGATGGAGTACTGCCCCACCTCCCTCGCGCGGCGCTACCGCCTCGAGCGGATGCCGGTCGCCGAGGTGCTGCGCACGGGTGTCAAACTCGCGAGCGCTATCGAGTCCGCCCACCGCGCCGGGCTCGTGCACCGCGACATCAAGCCCAGCAACATCCTGATCACCTCGTACGGGGCGCCCGTGCTGGCCGACTTCGGCATCTCCTCGTCGCTCACGCACACCGCCGACGACGAGGTCACCGCGATGTCGGTGCCGTGGAGCGCGCCGGAGGTGATCGACGAGCGCAGCGGCGGCAGCGTCGCCAGCGAGGTGTGGTCGCTCGGCGCCACCGTGTACTCGCTGCTGGCGGGCCGCAGCCCCTTCGAGCGCAGCGAGCGCGGCCAAAACGCTCGCGAGCAGCTGCGCCGGCGCATCCTGCGCGCCGCCTACACGCCGACGGGACGCCCGGATGTGCCCGCGTCGCTTGAGGCGCTGCTCGCGCGCGCGATGAGCCGCGACCCCGGCGCCCGGTTTGCCTCGGCCGGCGCGTTCGCCGACGCCCTGGGCGCGGTGCAGCTCGAGCTCGGGCTGGCACCGACACCGCTCGAGGTGGCCGCCGATCTGCGCGTGCCGCCGGCATGGGCCGAGCGCGCCGCGGCGAGCGGCGAGCGCGGTTGGGAGCCGACCGGTGCATCCATCGGCGCACAGGTCGACTTCGCGGATGCGACGCTCCGCGGCCCGGCACGCTCCCACGTTGAGGGGCGTGGGGCTCGCAGGCGCGCCGCGCCGCCCGCGGCGCTCGCGCGCACGCGCGACGACGAGCTGGGCGATGCCCCCGCCGTCGTCCCTGCCCGCCGGCTCTGGCTGTGGTCGGCGGTGGGGGTCACGGCCGTCGCGATCGCCCTCGCCGCCGGGCTCGCCATCGGCGGGGTGATCTGAGTGTCGCGCAGGCGCGCCCTGTTCAGCGCGCTCTCGGCCGCGGCCGCGGCAGCCCTCGTCATCACGATCGCGGCCGTATGGCCCGGCCTCGACGCGCAGGAGGCACCGCCGGTCGACACCGGGGTCTGGGCCCTGCAGACCGCCGACGGCAAGCGTTACGCCCGGGTGAACACCGCGCTCGGTGAGCTCGACACGGTACGCGCGGTGAGCAACCCGAGCTCCGTGGTGGAGACGAGCGACGGTGTCTACGTGTTTTCAGACGGCTTCGGTACGCTCACGCGCGTCGACGAGACGGCACCCCTCGACCTCGATGAGGAGGCGACCCGCACGTCGCGGCGCACACCGGTGGGCACCATCGAGGCCGTGACCGCGGGCGACTACGTGGCCTACCGCACCGATGCCGGCACCGTGTTTGCGGGCCGGCTCGCCGCGCCCGAGCCGGCGCAGCTCGACCCGGATCGTGCCGCGGGGCTGGACGCGGACGCCCCGCGCTACACCGCCGATGCGATCACGGTCGACGCCGACGGCATCGTGTATGCGTACTCGGCGGGCGAGCAGTCGATGCTCAGCTACCGGATCGGCGATGCCACGGTGCTCGCCCGCGACCGCATCGAGGACGGCCCCACCGCCGGCGAGCTGCGGATCACCGCGATCGGCGGCCGATGGCTGCTGCTCGATACCACCGATCAGGCCCGCGCGTGGACCCGGGAGCGCTCGGTGCCCGTGCCCACGGTCGGCGCGGTCGCCGTGCAGCGCCCCGGGCCGAGCGCCGACGTCGCCTACGTCGCCGACGAGGCCGGGCTGCTCGCCGTGCCGCTTCGCGACGGCGAGCCGCGGCGCGAGCTCGGCGACGGCGTGCGCGTGCTCGGGCAGCCGGCGCGCCCGACCCCGTTCGGCGGCGATGTCTTCGCGGCCTGGTTGCCGGCCGGCGAAGGCGACGGGGTGCTCTGGCGGGCGGGAGCGGGCGAGAGCGCGCTCGAGTTCGGCGCCGGAGTGCTGCCGCAGGAGCGGCGCCCGAGCTTCATCACGACCCGCGACGCGATCGCCCTGAACGAGACTCGCAGCGGGTGGGTGTGGACGCTCCCGGACGGTGCGCTGGTCCCCTCCAGCCAGGATTGGCTGCTCGACGCCGAGCGCGATGCCGATGCGGGGGAGAGCCAGCAGCAGGCGGCCGCGGTGGTGTCGCCGAAGCCCCCGGTCGCCGAGCCGGACGCGTTCGGGGTGCGGGCGGGAAGCCTTGTCGCCCTCCCCGTGCTGCTGAACGATCACGACCCCAACGAGGACGTGCTGCGCATCGATGCGGCCTCGCTCGCCGGCCTCGACCCGAGCTTTGGCACCGTCACGCTCACCGACAACGGGCAGCAGCTCGCGGTGCACGTGGCCCCGGATGCGCACGGCAGTGCGAGTCTCACCTATCGCGTGAGCGACGGCACGAGCGCCGACGGGCTGGTGTCGGAGCCCACGACCGTCACACTCACCGCGACGCCCGCCGCCGAGAACCGCGCCCCGCAGTGGTGCGGCACAGACGGGTGCCTCACACCGTGGCCGAGCCCCGAGGTGGCCCCGGGTGGCACCATCACCGTCCCGGTGCTGCCGGGCTGGGTCGACCCGGACGGCGATCCGCTGCTTCTGCTCTCGGTGACGCGGGACTCGGGCGTCGGCGCGGTGGCCGCGACACCGGCCGGTGAGATCGTCTACCAGCACGCCGATGCCGGCACCGGCGACGCGCAGCTGGTCGAGCTGACGGTCACCGTCGCCGATGTGCGCGGCGCCACCACAAGCAAGACGCTCGTCGTGCGCGTCTCGCCGACCCCCGCGCTGCGCGTGCAGTCCTTCGCGGTGGTGCAGGCATCCACGGGCCTCTCGCTGGATGTGCTCCCGCACGTCACGGGCACTGCCGGGCGCGTGTTCCTCAGCGCGGTCCGGGTCCTCGACGACGCGGAGGCGAGCGTCACGATCGGCTCGGATGCCACGTCGATCGACTTCGAGGCCGCGGGCCCGGGCGAATACCTCGTGGGCTTCACCGTGAGCGACGGCATCAGCGAGGCATCCGGCACCGCGCGGGTGCGGGTGCTCGCGGAGGATGCCCCCGCGGCCCTGGCCACGGCACCGGTCATGGCGTTCGTGCAGCCACGGGAGGACGTGACTGTCGACGTGTTCGCGGCCGTCCACAACCCCACGGGCCGGGTGTTGCTGCTGAGCGAGGCGAGTGCCACCCCGGCGGAGGGTGCGAGCATCTCGTTCGACGTCGTCGCAGAGCGCTCGCTGCGCGTCTCGGGCACCACGGCGAGCGGTGGGCCGGGCCCGCTCGGCACCGTGCGTTACACCGTCAGCGACGGTACCGGCGACGTCGGTGCACGGATCGCGGGGGAGGCCACCGTCTACCTGCTGCCGCCGGCGCCGGAGCTTGCGCCCATCGCCGTCGACGATGCCGTGGTCGTGCGCGCGGGCGCGCAGATCGACATCCCGGTGACCGAGAACGACATCGCCCCGTCGGGCTCGGCGATTCGGCTGAACCCGGCGGGTGTGGTCTCGGCGAGCCCCGATGCGCTCGCCTTCGCCTCGGGTTCGTCGCTGCGCTATCTCGCCCCGAGCCGGCCCGGGCAGTACGAGATCGAGTACGCCATCTTCTCGGCCGGGGCCCCCGCGCTCAGCGACACGGCGACCGTCCGGGTGACCGTGCTGCCCCCCGAGGCGAACCGGGCCCCGCGGCCCACGCCGCTCGAGGGGCGCGTGCTCAGCGGGCAGGCCGTCTCGATCCCGTTCCATGATTTCGGGGTCGATCCCGACGGCGACGCCGTCGTGCTCGAACAGCTCGAGACCCAGCCGGCCAGCGGCTCGGCCGCACTCTCGGCCGACGGGGCGGCGATCGTCTACACGAGCGTGCCCGGCTTCCGCGGGCAAGTCTCGTTTCGCTACCGGGTGCGCGACGGCGAGGGGGCCACCGGCGTGGGCACCGTGCGGGTGGGCGTGCTCGACGAACAGGCAAACCCGAGCCCGGTCACCTTCACCGACTACGTGCAGGTGCAGGCGGGCGAGGGGCACACGCTGCGCATCAGCCCGACGGCCAACGATCTCGACCCGATGGGCGGCACCCTGAGCGTGACCGCCGTCATCCCCGATGCCGCCGTGCGGCTTGACGACGGCAGCGCGAATCCCGAGTTCGAGCGGCTGCGGGGCATGATCCGCAGCCAGGACGAGCACACAATCGTGCTCGAGGCCGGAACCGAGCCGGGCAGCATGTCGTACTTCTACGATGTGCGCAGCGACTCGGGCAACACCGCGCGCGGCCTGATCGTTGTCAAGGTGGTGCGCGAGGCGGTGCCCGATTTTCCGGTCATCGCCGACACCGTCCTCACCACGCAGACCCGCGAGCGCTTCCGCACCGGCGTCGACGTGGTCGCCGGCCAGGTCGCCTGGACAGGCGGCGACCCGGCGTCGCTCGCGCTGAGCCTGTGGGGCGTGCAGAGCGACGTCACCGTGCAGGGGCGCGCGCTGCGCGGCGAGCTTCCGGAGCGCACCCGCATCATCCCCTTCGCCCTCACCGGCGTGGGCAGCGACGGCAAGGAAGTCTCGTCCTACGCGTTTCTTCGCGTGCCCGGTTCGCTGGATCAGCGCCTGACGCTGCGTACCGGATTGGCGCCGCAGGAGGTCACCGAGCGCGAATCCACGCACTTCGATATGGCTGAGCTGGTGGCCGTGCCCCGCGGTGGCGCGGTCGAGGTGGGCGCCGAGGTGGCCGCCTCCGGTGCCCGCACCGGCGCGCTGTGCACGCCCGGCCCCGGCACCACCGTGCGCTACGACGCGGGCGAGGGGGCGCCGTGGTCGGATGCCTGCATCGTGCCGGTGCGGCTTGTCGGCACGAGCGAATGGACCTACCTCTCGGTGCCGATCGCGATCACCGCGACCGCCCCGCAGCCGCTGCTGCGCCCCGCCTCGCTCACGGTGGGGCCCGGCGAGGCGGCCGAGTACGAGCTGCGCACCCTGACCAGCTGGCAGTGGAAGCAGGACTGGGAGCGCCTCACATACGCGGTGGATGCCACCAGCGAGCTGTTCGACGTGCAGTTGGAGGGCTCGATCCTGCGCATCGTCGGCGCCGACCGCGCGGTCCCGGGCAGCGAGGCATCCGTCGGGGTCTCGATCACGAGTCATCCCGGTGTCGTCCCGACGCGCCTCACCCTGCGGGTGGGCGCAGCGCCGAGCACCTTGCCGGCCGCGGGCACCCTCACCCAGCAGTGCTCGCAGGCATCCGGCGGCTCGTGCACCTTCTCGGTGCTCGGCGCGCGGGGTGCCGTGAACCCGCTGCCGAACACCCCGCTCGAACTCGTGGAGGTACGCGCCACCGGTGTGTGCACGGGGATCGAGTTTCGGGTCGCCTCGGCCTCGGCGGTGACGGCGTCGTGGGGGGTGGATGCCCCGGGTGCGAGCTGCTCGGCGGCCTTCGTCATGCGTGATGCGCAGGGTCGCCTCACCGCCGGCGAACGCGAGGGCTCGCTGCTGCTGGATCTGCAGGGGTTCCCGAGGCCACCCGCGGCAGTGCGCCAGGCCGGCTACGGCGACGGCACCCTCACGCTGCGGGTCGACCCGGGTGAGGCACGCCTGGCATACCCCGCGCTGTCGGGGTTCACCGTGCGTCAGGCGGGCGCGGTCGTGGCCGAGTGCACGCCCGACGGCGTGTGCCCCGAGATCGCGGCGCCAAACGGCGAGGAGCGCAGCTACGAGGTCGTCGCCCGCAACGCGGTGGGCCCCTCGCGTGCGGCCGTGTCGACCACCGCGTGGGCGTACAAGGTGCCGGCGACGCCGGCGGGCATCACCGTCGCGCCGCTCGTGACCGGCGGCGAGGGTGGCCTCGTCTCGATCGCCATCGGGGAGATCGATGGCCGCGAGACCGGGGCGCTGGAGATCTCCAGCGCGCTCGGCGATACGGTGCGCATCGAGGTGCGTCGCGGGGCGACGAGCGCGCAGCTGGACACGTTCCGTGTCGGCTCGAACGCCCCGACACCGATCACGATCACCCCCCAGTCGCGTTACCCGCTCCCGCCCGGCCTCGGCGGTTCGACGTCGGGCGCCGCGGTGACGGTGTTCGGTCACGGCGTTGGCGCACCCACCGGGCTCGATCTCGTCCTCGGCTCCGAGCCGTCGGGCGAGGGCGTCTCCGACATCACCGCGCGCGCCTCGGCGGACGTGAACGGGGCCGGCGCCGAGCTGCGCTTTGGCTTCGCCCTCGGCGCGGCGCCGTGCGTGGCGCGCGGCACCGCTGACAGCGCGAGCTTCGGAGGCGTGCAGGACGGCGAGGAGTACACGGTCACGGTGTGCGCCGAGACCTGGTTCGAGGGCCGCGGCTTCGGCCGTGCCACCGCGTCGGCGACGGTGCGCGCAGTGCAGTGCAGAGCGCGAGCGCGCCCCGCGGCTACACCTTCGTCGTCGATGCGGCGCCGAGCTACGGTTCGGGGGAGGCGCGCTGGAGCATCAAGGAGGCCCCCACCTCGCCCGAGCAGCCGCCGCGGCGCAACTCGGCCCGATTCAACCAGGCGATCGGCGCCATCCCGGTCTACGACCGCGACCCGGGCCTGCAGGTGCAGTACTGCCACAGCATCTGGGGCACCTGCGGCGACGCCGCGCCCGTGCGCGCGGCCGCCGGTTCGGCGCCGTACCAAGTGGTCGCGAGCTGGCGCGTCACGATGTGCGAGGGCGGGATGCCGGTGCAGCGCGCTGGCAGCACCTCGAACAGCCGCGGCACGATTACCTACGACTTCACGACCGCCGTGTACCGCGACGCGGGTGGCGCCGTCATCCCGACCGCGACGCCCGAGATTGCGCCCGCCGATGCGAGCCGCGTCGAGGGCATCGGGGTGCGGGTCTCCTGGCCCGCCGAGTGGAACCTCACGCCGGCGACCACCTCCATGTCGGGCGCGTGCACGCCCGCGCCGGAGCCCGCACCGGAGGTGCCCGCGCCATGATCCAGGCCCCGCCCGGGCGCCCCCGGACCCCCCACCCGATGCCCGCCCGAGAAAGAGACACGCCATGACCATCTCGCAGGAGCAAGCCACCTGGTTCGCCCAGACGTTTGCGCAGATCGCCGATAACGTCGAGCAGGCGGTGCTCGGGAAGCGGCACGTCGTCGAGCTGGCGCTGATCGCGATGCTCAGTGAGGGCCACGTGCTCCTCGAAGACGTGCCGGGCACCGGCAAGACCTCCCTGGCCCGGGCGCTGGCGCACTCGGTGCAGGGCACGAACACCCGCATCCAATTCACACCCGACCTGCTGCCCGGTGACATCACCGGGATCACCGTGTACGACCAGCGCAGCGGCGAGTTCGAGTTTCACGCGGGCCCGATCTTTGCGAACATCGTGCTCGCGGACGAGATCAACCGGGCGAGCCCCAAGACCCAGTCCGCGCTGCTGGAGGTGATGGAGGAGGGCCGCGTCACGATCGACGGCGTCTCGCGCGCGGTCGGCGTGCCGTTCCTGGTCATCGCCACGCAGAACCCGGTCGAGCAGGCCGGTACGTACCGCCTGCCCGAGGCGCAGCTCGACCGCTTCCTGATGAAGACCTCGCTCGGCTACCCCGACCACGCCTCCACGATTCGCATCCTCGATGGTGCGGCCCGCCCCACCGCGGAGCTCACGCCGGTGATCGCCCCGCAGGCGCTCATCGGCATGGCCGATCTGGCCCGCGCGGTGTACGTGAACCCGCTCGTGCTCGACTACATCGCGCGCCTGGTGGATGCCACCCGCGCCGCCGACCAGGTGCGCCTGGGGGTCAGCATCCGCGGCGCGCTCGCCCTCACCAAGGCGAGCAAGACGCGCGCGGCGTCGCAGGGGCGCAGCTACGCGACCCCGGACGATGTGAAGGCGCTCGCGGTGCCGCTGCTCTCGCACCGGCTGATCCTGCACCCGGAGGCCGAGTTCGACGGGGTCACCGCTGAGGCGATCATCGGGCAGGTGCTGCTGGATGTGCAGCCGCCCGCCGAGGCCGCGGCGGTCTGACGGCACCATGTCCGCTCCCGTCCGCGAGCACAGCCCCTCGCGCCTCACCCGCACCTCGACGTCGTCGGCCTCGTCGGCGCGCACCCAGAGCCTGGGGCACACGCAGACGCAGACCCACGTGGCGACGCCGCGCCGGGAGGGGCGACTCGTGCGCCTGGTCGTGTGGTGGATGCGCGCGTGGCAGGCGTCCTCGGGCGCGGTGCGGCGGGCATGGCGGTGGCTCACCCGCACGGTGACCGCGGCCGGGCTGCTGATCGTGCTCGCCGCGACGGCCGGAATCACCCTTGGCCTGGCGTTCGGCTGGGTGGAGTGGATCGTCGCGGGCACGGCCGCGTGGGTGTTGCTGCTGCTGGCGGTCCCGTTCCTGTTCGGCGCGAACGCCTATGACGTCGACCTCGGCATGAGCGATGTGCGGGTGATCGCCGGCACGGCGGTCACGGGCGAGCTCGTCGTCAGCAATCGCGGGCGTGGCGTCACGCTTCCCGGGCGCATCGACATCCCGGTCGGCGATGGGTTGATCGAGCTGGGGGTGCCGCTGCTGCGCCATGGCCGCTCGTTCGCCCAGACCCTCACGATCCCCGCACCGCGGCGCGGGGTGATTCCGGTGGGCCCCGCAACCGCCGTGCGCAGCGACCCGATCGGGCTGCTGCGCCGCGAGCGCTCATGGGCCGATCGGCATCGGCTGCTCGTGCACCCGCGCACCGTCGCGGTGCCGGCAACGAGCGCGGGGCTGGTACGCGATCTGGAGGGCAACACGACCCGGCAGCTCGTCAACGCCGACCTCTCGTTCCACGCGATCCGCGAGTACGCGCCCGGTGACTCGCGCCGCCAGATCCACTGGAAGTCGACGGCGAAGACCGGCCGGCTGATGGTCCGCCAATTCGAAGAATCGCGCCGCTCGCGCCTTGCCGTCGTGCTGAGCCTCGCGGAGGCGGAGTACGCGGGGGAGGACGAGTTCGAGCTGGGCGTCAGCGCTGCCGCCTCGCTCGGCGCGCAGGCCATCCGCGACGGCCGCGACCTCGACGTGGTCACCGGTGCCGAGGTGCCCGAGGTGGTGCGAGGCCGCATGCGCGCCATCCATCGCCTGGCGACATCCTCCCCCCGCGTCCTGCTCGATGCGTTCACGGGCGTGGACGCGCTGGAGCACACCATGCCGTTCGCTGAGGTCTGCCGCCTCGCGGGCGAAGCGGCACCCGGGCTGTCGCTCGTGTTCATGGTGTGCGGCTCGCAGCTCGGGCTGCAACGGCTGCGCCAGGCGGCACTGGCGCTGCCGATGGATGCTGCTGCGATCGCCGTGATCTGCGACGTGCAGGCACAGCCCCGGATCCAATCCTTCGGCGGGCTCACCGTCTTGACGATCGGTCTGCTCGACGACCTGCCCGGCCTGATGATGCGGAACGCGGCGTGAGCGGCGCGGAGCCCGGCGCCCGGGCGCGGGGTACGGCGCGTCCCGCACGCCCGGCGGGCCCCGCGCTGCCGGTGCTGCTTCGCGGCGGCGCGTATGTGCTCGTGATGGCGGCGCTCGCCGCCTGGGCCGCGTGGCCGATCTATCGCTCCAGCGCCATGGTTGTGCTCGCGGTGGTGGCGACGCTCGCGGGCCTCGCCATCGCCGGCGCGGCCGCGCGCTGGTCGTGGCCGGCCTGGTTGACCGCCGCGGTGGCCGCCGCGGCCCTGCTGGTGGTGGGCGTGCCGCTGGCCGTGCCCTCCGCGCGCTCCGGCGGCGACGACGGGGTCGCGGGGGCCCTGTCCGGGGTGCTCGCCGGGGTGCTCGATGTGCTGTTCGGGGGGGTGACCGCGTGGAAGGATCTCGTCACCGTGCAGCTGCCGGTCGGTGAGTATCGCAACCTCCTCGTGCCCGCGCTCGTCGTCTTTCTCATCGGGACGCTGCTGAGCGCGACCCTCGCGTGGCGCTCAGCGCGCGCCGCGTCGTTCGCCGTGGTGGTGGCGCTCGCGATGGTGATGTTCGGGCTCGGGTTCGGGGCATCCACGCTCAGCGCGCCGATCACGATCGGCCCCCTGACCCTCGTGGCGCCGCGCGAGAGCGCGATCGGCGCGGCGGCGCTGGTGGTCTCGCTCGTGTTCCTCGCGCAGACCGCGGCGGCGGCCCGCGCTGGTGCGCTGCGCCGCGCGGCAGCCCGCGGGGGTGCACGCCTCGAGCGCCGCGGCGGCGCCGTCGCTCGCCGCCGGGCGCTCGCCGGGGGGATGGTCGCGGTCGCGGTGGGGGCCGCGCTCGTCGTACCCGCCGCCGCGCAGTCCCTGCCGCGCGAGGTGCTTCGCACCGGCATCGGCCCCGAGCGCGAGGTGCGTGCCGCGGTGAGCCCGCTCGCGCAGTACCGCGCGTTTTTCGCCGATGACGCGTTCGACACGGTGCTGTTCACGGTGACCGCCGAGGGCGCGTTGCCGGCGCGCATCCGGCTCGCGACGCTCGATGCCTACGACGGCGAGACCTTTCGCGGTGCGCCGGGTGCCGCCACCCCCGCCGACGCGGGCGCGCCGGCCCTCGCCGCGCCCTTCACCCGGGTTCCCTCGCGCCTCGATCCCGAGCCCGGCACACCGAGCACCGTGCGCGTCGAGATCGCCGAATACGGCCAGATCTGGATGCCGATGGCCGGCTCGCTCGAATCCGTGCGGTTCTCGGGCCCGCGCTCTGCGGCGCTGGGCGACGGCTTCTACTACAGCGCCGAGCGGGCGGCGGGCGTGCAGATCGCGGCCGGTGGCCTCGAGCCCGGCGACGCCTACGAGCTGCGGGTCACGCTTCCGGAGGAGCGCGCGCTCGGCAGCCTCACCCCGGGCGGGGCGCGGCCTGGGGTGCCGGTGCCCGAGCGCCTGCTCGAGTGGGTGGAGGCACAGGATGCGGGCGGGGGTGGGCCGGGGCTGGCCACGCTCGTCGAGCGACTGCGCGCGCGCGGGTATCTCAGCCGCGCGCTGACTGCCGCAGGCGACGAGCAGCCGGCGCGCTGGATGGCGCAGCTGCAGGACTACACGTTCCAGCCGAGTGCGGCCGGGCATTCGCTTGCCCGCATCGACACCCTGTTTGCGCAGCTGCTCGAGCGCGAGGCGCAGCTCGCGGGCGGCGGGGTCGTGCCCGCGGATGGCGCGCTCGTTGCCGCGATCGGCGACGAAGAGCAGTTTGCGACCGCGGTCACGCTCATGGCGCAGGAGCTCGGCTTTGCCGCTCGCGTGGTGGTCGGCGCGCGGCTGGACGGCGCGGGCGCCCTCTCGCACTGCACCGACGGGGTGTGCCGCTCGGGTGATGTGTCGGCGTGGGCCGAGGTGCAGGACGCGGACGGCGTCTGGGTGCCGGTCGATGTCACGCCGCAGCACGCCGCCTCGGTCGAGCGCGATGCGGTCCAGTTGCGTGACCCGGAGCACGCGACGCAGGTGCGACCGGCGACCGCCGAGGAGGTCGTGCCGCCGCCGCCGCTGCAGCAGGACTCGGCGCTTTCGCCGGAAGATGACGAGCAGGCCCCGCTCGACCTCGGCCCCCTGTGGGCCGCGCTGCGGGTGCTCGCCCTGATCGCGCTATGCGCCGCACTTGTGCTCGCCCCGTTGTGCATCGTGATCGCGGCGAAGGCGTTCCGGCGGCGCGCGCGGCGGAGCGCCTGGGACCCGGCGTCGCGGATCGTCGGTGGCTGGGACGAGTACGTCGACGACGCCCTCGACCGGGGACTCACCGCGCCCGCGGTGATGACCCGGAGCGAGCTGGCCGCGCATTTCGGGCACGGGCCCGCCGTGGCATCCGTTGCCGTGGCATCCGCTGCCGCTGCCGCCGCGGATGCGGGCGCGCGCCTGGCGGCACTGGCCGATCGCGCGGTCTTCGCGCCCGAGCCGCCCCGCGCGGAGGACGCGGAGCGCTTCTGGCGCATGGTGGATGCCGAGCGTGCGACGCGCGCCGCGGGTGTGGGAACCTGGCAGCGCCTGCGCGCGGCCGTATCGTTGAGATCGTTCGCACGGCATCTGGCCCCGTCGAAGGCCGCACACACGCGTGCCAACGCCTGGCTGCACGAGAGGAGAACGCGCGCTCGCGATGCGGGCGCGCAACGGTCATGAACGAATTCGTGCTCACGGTCACGGGGGTCTCGATCGCCCTGGCGGTGATCGTCTATGCCTGGACCGCGTGGAGCCTTTCGGCCGTGTTCGGCAAGGCGGGTCAGCCGCGCTGGCAGGCGTGGGTGCCCGTGCTGAACCTCGTCGTGCTGCTTCGCCTCGGGGGCATCAGCGCGTGGTTTGTGCTGGTGGCGCTCGTACCCGGGCTCGGGCAGCTCGCCCTCTGGGTCTTGTGGATCATGGCCGCGCACCGCATCACTCGTGCGTTCGGCCTCGGCACGGGCATGACGGTGCTCGCCGCGCTGGTGCCGCCCGTGTGGTCGAGCGTGCTCGGGTGGGGCAGCGCCCGCTGGCTCGGCGAGCCCGCGCAGGACGCGCCCGGGCCGCTGCGCGTCGGCCGCGCGGCGCCCGTCGAGATCGTGGCCCCCGCGGATGCCGCGGCATCCGCCGACTCGCCGACTGCGCACTTCGCGCCCGCGCCGATCGCGCCTGCGCCGACCCCACCCGCGCCGATCCCGTCTGCATCGATCCCGCCCGCATCGATCCCGCCCGCATCGATCCCTCCCGTGCCTCCCGTGCCTCCCGTGCCGCCCGCGCCCGGCGTGCCGCTCGCGGACGCCCCGCGCCCTGCGGCCCGCACGTCGCCGCCGCAGCCGGGCTCGCCCGTGCCGATCAGCAGCGTTCCCGGGGCCGCCTCCGCGCCGGCCGCGGGCTGGGCGGCACCGGCCGCGCACCACCCCGCGCAGGCCCCGGCGCCGGAACCCGTGCCGGAGCCCGAGTGGCCGCTCGACGACGCGATCGAGGTCTCGGCGATCGCTGGTGCGCCGACGCTGGGTGCACCACGCTCCGCCAGCTCCGCGATCTCGGCGCAGCATGCCCTCGCGCAGATCCCTGATGAGGACGTGTTCGACGTCACGGTCATGGCCGTCCGCAAACGATCCACCTGGTCGCTCGTGCCGCCGCTGGGCGAACCGGTGCTGATCACCGCCGATGCCGTGATCATCGGCCGCCGGCCGGCCTTCGACGCCGACTTCGCGAACGCGCAGCTCGTCCCGGTCGCCGACGAGACGCGGACGGTCTCGAAGACGCACGCGCGACTGGAGCGCCGCGGCGACGATTGGGTGGTCATCGACCTCGACTCGACCAACGGCGTGATCCTCATCGACGAGGCCGGCGACGAGATCGATGCCACGCCGGGTGTGCCCGAGCGGCTCACCGAGCGCTTCCTGCTCGGGGATGCCCCACTGCGCATCCGCAGGGAGGCTCCGTGACCGACGAGTTCACCGAGATCGCGCGCACCCGCATCTCGCGGCGCACGCGCCAGCGTGCAGACATGCTCGCGGAGGGCGATGCCATCGAGGCGACCCGGCTCGGCTCGCGCGCTGCCGCACGCGCCGCGGGTGCCAGCGAGGCGCCCGGCGCCGGCACGGATGCCGCGGCCCCGAGCATCCCCGTACCGGCGCGGCCGCTGCCCCCGGTGCTCCCCGCGGTCCCGGTGCTGCCGGCATCGCGCGTCGCGAGCGTGCCGGTGGCGCCCGGCGAGGCCGGCGCGGCCGCGCGCGAACGCTACGGCGCGCGCCCGGCGGCGCCCGTGGTGACCACCCGGGCCGAGCAGGCCGCGCCGCACCGCACCGCCGCACCCGTCGCCGACGTCGCCTCCTTCGCCACCCTCGCTCGCGACAGGCGCACCCGTGCCCGCCGCCGCGCGCTGTGGACCGCCGCGGCGATCCTCGCCATCCTCCTCCTCGTCACGGCGGGCATCCTGCTCGTGACCTCCGCCCTCGGCCGCTGATTCGGATCCGCAATGCATGTCAAGATGACCCTCTTTCGCGATGACGCCAACTGGCAGGACCTCGTCGTCACCGCCGAGCCCACAGCCACCGTCCGGGAGGTGGCATCCCGGATCGCACAGGCCGATCCGCAGGGCTGGTACGACCGGACGCGCACCTACACGCTGCAGTCCATCGCGCCTGGCAGCGCCGAGTGGCGCATGCTCCCGCCGGAGGCCGTGATCGGCGAGAACTGGCTGACCTCCGGGGCATCCATCGCCCTCGTCGACGAGGCGGATGCCGCCGGCGCTCTGCCATCGCTGCACGATGGCGCATCGGTGACGGTCACGATCGTGGGCGGCACCGAGACCGGGCGCACCTTCGTGTTGGGTGCCGGCTCGCACACCGTCGGGCGTGCGCCCGAATGCGACATCGTGCTCGCCGACGAGTTCATGTCGAAGCGGCACCTGCGCATCGACGTCGGCGCCGGCGTCGAGGTGATCGACCTCGGATCGGCCAACGGCGTCGAGGTCGACGGCCAGCTGGTGCCCCGCCTGCGCGTCACGGGTTCGCAGCGGCTGCTCGCCGGATCGACCGAATTGCACCTGGACGTGCGCATCCAGGAGGCAGCCCGCCTTGAGGACGCCGCGGGCCCGGCGTTGTTCAACCGCTCGCCCCGCGTCGAGGCGCGCTACATCGGTCGGGCCTTCGGCGTGCCCGAGGTGCCCAAAGAGCGGGAGGACCAGCCGTTCCCGCTGCTGGCGATGATCGCGCCCATGCTGCTGGGCTTCGCGATGTTCGCGTTCACCCAGCGGCCGCTGACGCTGCTGTTCGTGGCGATGACGCCGATGATGCTGATCGGCAACTACATCACCGGCAAGAACCGCGACAAGCGCAAGCTCGAGCGCTCGGTCGCGAAGTTCGAGTCCGGCCTCGAAGACCTGCAGGCGCGCCTCGTGAGCGAGCAGGCGATCGAACAGGCCGCCCGCGTGGCCGAGGTGCCCTCCTCCGAGGAGGTGCTGCGTGCCGCCGCGGGGTTCGGCCCGTTGATGTGGACCCGGCGCCCCGAGCACTGGAACTTCTTGAACCTGCGGCTTGGTCGCGGCCCGATGGAGAGCCGGAACACCGTCGATGCCGAGCACCGCGGCGAGCTGCTGCTGGAGTACCAGACGCGGCTGGACGAGACGATCGAGCGCAACCGCCTGGTGCTCGATGTGCCGATCGTGGCGAATCTCGAGGAATCGGGCGCCGTGGGCATCGCCGGCCGCCACGAGCGCGTTTCCGGCTCGCTCGCCTCCGCCCTCGTGCAGCTGACCGGGCTGCACTCGCCGGCCGAGCTCGTCGTCGCCGCGGCGGTCACCCCCGCATGGGCGCGCGAGCTCGACTGGCTCAAATGGATGCCGCACACCTCCTCGCCGCACAGCCCGATCACCGGCAACCACCTGGCAGACAGCGAGCCCGCGGCCAACGCGCTGCTGTCCGAGCTCGAAGAGCTCGTCGCCGTCCGCGAGCGGGCACACCGCAAAGCCGCCGAGACCCGCGGCGCGCTTAACGCCGAGCAGGCGGCCCTGCAGGGCGGCGCACACGTCGGCGAGATGCGCGACAAGGGCGGCTACAAGGGCCCGATGCCGGCGATCGTGCTCGTGATCGCCGACGACGTGATCGCCGACCGCGCCCGCCTGGTCAGCCTCTCCGAGCGCGGCGCCGACGTCGGCATCTTCCCGCTCTGGGTCGCGGAACACGTCGCGGCGTTGCCGGCGGTGTGTCGCACGTTCGTGGATGCCACGGGTGATCAGCCCCCGCGCATCGGTCTCGTCCGGCTCGGCGAGGTGATCGAGGGCGCGCTGCTCGATGTCGTCTCGCCCGCGCAGGCCGCAGCCTTCGGTCGCCACCTCAGCCGCGCGGTCGACGCGGGCGCGCCCATCAACGACACGAGTGACCTGCCGCGTTCGGTGTCGCTGGCGGGCCTGATCGATCTTGAGCTGCTGCACCGCCCGGACGTCGCGGTCGAGCGCTGGCACGAGAACGACTCGGTCCATGATCGGCGCCCCGACGCGCCGCTTCGCCGTCGGCGCGCCGGCCGGCTCCGGGCCACGATCGGCGCCGCCGCGCAGGGCCTGATGCACCTCGATCTGCGCGCGCAGGGTCCGCACGCCCTCGTGGGCGGGACCACAGGGTCTGGCAAGAGCGAGTTTCTGCAGGCGTGGGTGCTCGGCATGGCCGCCGAGTACAGCCCGGACCGGGTGACCTTCTTGTTCGTCGACTACAAGGGTGGCGCCGCCTTCGCGGATTGTGTCAACCTGCCGCACACGGTGGGCCTGGTCACCGACCTCACCCCGCACCTCGTCCGCCGTGCGCTGACGAGCCTGCGCGCCGAGCTGCATCACCGCGAGCTGCTGCTCGGGCGCAAGGGTGCGAAAGACCTCCTCGAGCTCGAGAAGCGGGGCGACCCGGACTCGCCTCCCGCGCTCATCCTGATCATCGACGAGTTCGCGGCGCTGGTCGGGGAGGTACCCGAGTTTGTCGACGGCGTCGTCGACATCGCCCAGCGTGGTCGCTCCCTCGGCATCCACCTGATCATGGCCACCCAGCGCCCGGCGGGGGTGATCCGCGACAACCTGCGCGCGAACACCAACCTGCGCATTGCGTTGCGCATGGCCGACGAGTCGGACTCCGTCGATGTGATCGGCGAACCCGATGCGGCGCACTTCGATCCGGGCATCCCCGGCCGCGCCATCGCGAAGACCGGGCCCGGGCGCCTGCACCGCCTGCAATCCGGCTACGCCGGCGGCTGGTCACACAGCGAGCCCGAGTCGGCGAGCATCTCGGTCGCGGCCATGCCGTTCGGGGTCACGGCATCGTGGACCGCGCCGAACGACGACGCCGCCCCCGAGGAGCGCGACCTCGGCCCCACCGACCAGAAGCTGATGGTCGACACGTTCATCGCGGCGGCCAGCGCCGCCGGCATCCCGGCACCTCGTCGGCCCTGGCTCGACGAGCTCGAGCCCGCCGTCGACCTCGCGAGCCTGCGCCATCGCACCGATGCGCGCCTGCCCATCGGCGTCACCGACCTGCCGGAGCGACAGGCGCAGGAGACCGCCTCGTTCAACCCCGATGTGGACGGCCACATGGTCATCTACGGCACCGGCGGTTCGGGCAAGTCCGTGGCGCTGCGCACGATCGCGGCATCGGCGGGGCTCGCCGCGCACGGCGGCCCCGTGCACGTCTACGGGCTCGACTTCGGTTCGGGGGGTCTGCGCATGATCGAGGCCCTCCCACACGTGGGCGCGGTGATCTCGGGCGACGACACCGAGCGGATCATCCGGCTCATGCGGCTGCTGCGCGAGCAGCTCGATCGACGCGAGCGCCTGTACGGCGATGCCAGCGCCACCTCGGTGACCGAGTTCCGCCAGGTCGCGGGGCAGGCGGACGAGGCGCGCATCGTGCTGCTGATCGACAACTTCCCCGCCTTCCGTGACGAGTGGGAGATCCCGCAGGGGCGAAACGAGTGGTACCGCGTGTTCGCCGAGATCATCGGCAACGGCCGCCAACTCGGTCTGCACGTGGTGTTCACCGCCGACCGCCCCGGCTCGGTGCCGAGCTCGGTCACCTCGGGCGTGCAGCGGCGCGTGGTGCTGCGGCTGGCAGACGAGATGGGATACGCGGTCCTGGACGCACCGAACGACGTGCTCAGCGAAACCTCGCCGCCCGGCCGGGCGCTCGTCTCGGGAAACGAGACGCAGCTCGCGGTGCTCGGCGGCTCCTCCGTCGCAGCCGAGCAGTCGGAGGCGATGGCCCACCTCGCCGCGCGGATGCGCGCGGACGGCGTGGCGCCGGCCCCCGGGATTGCCTCGCTGCCCGCGATCGTTCCGCTCGGCTCGCTGCCGCAGCTGCCCGGAGCGCCCCTGGTGCTGGGCCTGGCCGAAGAGACGCTCTCGCCGTTCGCGCTCGAGCCGGCCGGAGCGTTCGCGCTGGCGGGCCCTCCCGGCAGCGGACGCACCGAGGCGCTGCGCGTGATCGCGCAGCGCCTGTTCGAGCGCGGCGACATGCCGGTGTACTACGTCGGCAACAAGCGCTCGCCGCTCGCCGAGGATCCGCGTTTCGCCGCGCGCGCGACCACGATCGAAGCGGTCACCGAACTGGCCAAGCTGGTGCGCGAGATCGTCATCGATGAGGAATCCACCTCGCGCGTCGCGGTCATCATCGAGCAGCTCGGCGACTTCTTGCAGACCCCGGCCGATGCGCCGCTGGTCGATCTCGTGCGTGCGATCAAGCGCGAGGATCACTTCGCCGTCGCTGAGGCGGAATCCTCCTCGTGGGTGACGTCTTGGCCACTGTTCGGTGAATTCAAGAGCGCGCGCCGCGGCCTGCTGCTGCAACCGGACTCGACCGACGGCGACGTGATCCTGAAGACCACGCTGCCCCGACTGAAGCGCTCCGAGTTCCCCGTCGGCCGCGGAATGCTGGTCTCCTCGGGTGGCGCGACACGCGTCCAGCTCGCGCTCGCGAACGGCTCGGAGGCGACAGAACCCCAGGTTGGGAGTGGCATGGCGCGCGGGCTGTAGCAACATGCGACCCCGCGATCGGGCTACGCTAGAGCCCGCCGCAATTCATTATCGCGAGCCGGCGCTGTCGCGCTCTGGAGAGTAAAAGGATCAACTATGGCAAACCTCAACGTCTCGTACGGAGACATGAAGACCGCAGCCAGCCAGCTCATCGCAGGCAAGGGCGCGCTCGAAGACAAGCTCGGCGAGCTGCAGCGCCTCGTGGGCGACCTCGTCGCCTCGGGCTTCGTGACCGACGCCGCCTCGGGCGCATTCAACGACTCGTACACGCAGTTCACCACCGGCGCGACGCAGATGGTCGGCGGCATCCAGGGCCTCTCGGACTTCCTGAACGCCGCTGCCGACGCGCTCGGCAACACGGACGCCGAGCTCGCGAACGCGATTCGCTCCTAAGCACGAAGCAGAGCGGACCGGGCTGATGCCCGGCCCGCTCTGTCGTGAGGTCTCATGGATGAACAACTGATCGTCGACACCCTCGTGCTCGACGCCATCGCGATCGACATCGGTCGCATCAAGTCGGAGTTCGACGGCGCCACCGCGCGCAGCGAGCGTCTCGGCGATGCCGTCGGCCACGCCGGGCTCGCATCCCGCGTCGAGTCGTTCGCGAGCAGCTGGGACCAGCGCCGCGGCGAGCTCAGCGAGCAGCTCGGCCAGGTGCAGACGCACTTGAACACCGCGGTCGAGGGCTTCCGCACCACCGACACCGAGCTCGCGAAGGCGCTGACCGATCAGACGTCGAACTACCCACCGCGCACCGCGCAGCCGCAGTAAGGGAAAGACACATGACCCGCCCCACCGATTGGTCCTCGCTCGGCTACGGCAGCGACCCCGTCCCCGGCGACCATTCGCGGGTCGATCTGATCGGCCGCATGTACGTCGGCACCGCGGACTCGATCAAGCGTGCCGTCGACAACTTCGAGACGGCGCTCGATCCCGAATTCGGGCACAGCAAGACGATGGATGCGATCCGCGAGGTCTCGGGTGACGTCGCCGATCGTGTGCACCGCGCCGAAGACCGCTACCGAAAGGTGGGCGAGGCCGTCATCGTCTATGCCGCGGCGCTGCGGATCGCGCAGCAGAACTCGGCAGACGCGCTCGCGAGCGCGAACGCCGCCGAGACCGCGCTGCACAGCGCCAACAACATGGCGGCGTACTACCAGCGCCAGGTCGACAGCCCAGACACCCCGCCCGCGAACCTTGCCGGCTACACCCAGTCGCAGTCGACGTGGGAAGGCCGGGCGAACGAGGCGACGCGCACCATCTCGAGCGCGGTGGCGACCCTGCAATCCGCGATCAGTTCGCGTGATTCCGCCGCGAACACCGCCATCAGCTCGATCGAGAACGTCGGGGACTCGGGCAACCTCAACGACTCGGCGTGGGACAACATCGTGCAGTGGGTGCACGAGAACAAGGAGCTGATCGACCTCATCGTCGACATCGTCGGCTACATCGCCACCGCGGTGATGGTCATCGCCCTGTTCATCCCGGGACTGAACGCCATCGTGGGCCTGGTCGCCCTGATCGCGACGATCGTGACGCTGGCGAACGTCGCGCTGCAGGTCGCGGCCGGGACGATGGGTCCCGTCGAGGCGCTGCTGAACGTCGGGCTCGCAGCGCTCACCTTCGTGGGTGGGCGCGCCATCAGCACCGCGGTGAAGGGCACGCAGTCCGCCGTCGGCGCGTCCGTCAGCAACTCGATCCGCGGCAGCTACGGCAGCGCCCGGATCTCGGGCATGACCCAGGCCCGCGCGATGAGCATGGTCGACGAGGCGATCGCGGTGTCGCGCCCGGGGCAGCTGACGATGCTGGAGCGGCTGAAGTACCTCACGCTCGATTTCCGTCAGGTCTCCGAGATTCGCAACGTCGCGAACATTCAGCTGCTCAGCGGCAACCTGTCGAGCCACTCGGCTCGGCACATGGCACGCCTTGCGCAGCTTTCGGGGTTCAGCTTCGCCCTCGAGGGCGGCTCGCAGATCGCCGAACTCGCGATCAACTCCGGCACGGCCAACGAGAAGCCGCTCGCCTGGCGACTCGGAGACAACTGGTGACAGGCGCGCAGCGGCTCGGCCGCGCGGTCGGCGCCACGAACGTCGTCGCCACGATGGCCGCGGTGGTGGGCCTGCTCCTGTTTCCGAAGGTCGTCGGATCGCTGATCGCGATGCTGAGCTGGTCGGATGACGCGAAAGCGGCGTGCGAGAGCGAACCCGGCTGCGCCGTGAATCTCGTGCCCGGGGGAGTGCTGCCCGTGTGGTGGGCGCTCGCCTGGATCGCCCTGATCGCGATCAGCGTGCTGGTGTGCTGGAGCCCAAACCGCTGGTGGTCCGCCCGCGGCAAGGGGCGCGCGGCGGTGTTCGCGGATTCGACACCGCGATGGCTGCGCGTGCACGCCGGCGTCGCAGCCTTCGTCTGCGTCGTGCTCGTGTTCCCGGGCCGCAGCGTGGCCGGTGCGTGGGCGATCGAGTACCTCTACGCCGCCATCGCCGCGGTCGCGGTGATGGGTCTGGCCACGCTGAGCCTGCGCAGCGCCCGCGCGGCGCTCGATCCGAAGGAGTTCGCGCGGCTGCTCGGCCCCGGCCCGTTCGGCGCCACGGGTTCGGCGCCCGCGACGCAGCGCTCGCCCGGCACCCCCGCCGCCAACAAGGCCGCCAAGCGCGCCGCCGCTGCCGCGCAGCTCGCGGCGCACAGGCACCCTGAAGCGCCGAAACAGGGCCCCGCGACGCCGAAGAACGGCCCCGTCTCGTGACCGCGGCAGCAGGCGGAACCCCGCGCCCCCGGCTCTCGCTCCTGCTTCCCGAGGGCTGGGTGCGCGTGAGCACCGGCCCGGATCGCGAAAGCCAGGTCCGACAGATCGCCTCGCAGGCGGCTGCGGGCATCGAGCAGAGCAGACGCGACATGGCGCGGGTGCGGCTGCGCGGCATGCTCGGCGATGCCGTGCGCCAGGCCGCAGAGCGCGGGCTGTTCGAGGTGTGGCTGCCCATCGCGCCCACATCGGGCTACAGCATCCCCGCGTCGTTCGCCGTCGGCCCGCTGCCGAAGCCGCCGGCCGAAGGCGCGAGCGTGCACGACACGCTGCTCGGCCTCAGCGCGGCGACGCCTGGTTCGCAGGCCGTTGACATTTCGGGCGCCCTTTCGGTGCGCACCGTCGCCGATCGCCCGGCGGTGCTCGATGACGCCGGTGCTCTGGCGACGCCGGCAGTGCGCCTCGTGAACTACATCGTGAGCCCGACGCCCGAGTATGGCGAGTGGACGGTGTTCACCGCGAGCCTGTTCGTGCCGGACGGCCCGGACGCGGCCGAGATCCTGGCGGCGCTCGAGTTCTTCGCCGATTCGTTGATGGCGACCGTGCAGATCGCGCCGGAGGAGGCAGCATGAGCGTCTCGGTGCACTACCCCGACGGGTGGATCGGCATCCCCGATTTCGGTGCGGGCGAGGTCTTCGAGACCCCGAGGGCGTGGGCGCAGGCGCTGGTCGTCGAGCTCGTCGAGGGCTCGAGCATCCCGCTCGAGCCGAGCGAGCAGGAGGCCCTGGTCGGCGCCCTCGCGCTCGTCGCGACCGGCGTCGCCGAGCGCGGCGCGCGCGCGTCGTACGTGCACCTGCGCACCCTGCGCGGTCCGCTGGAGCTGGTCGATCTCGCGCTGGTGCCGCGTGCGGCGGTGGGGGATGCGCCCGCCGCTGAGGTCGCCGGCGCGCTCGACCCGGATGCCGTGCGCCCGCCCACGGTGACGGAGCTGCGCACCGCGACCGGCCTGCGCGGGGCGCTGGTCATCCGGCACGCACCGCTCGATGCCGATGCCCCGCACATCCTCACCCTGCGCGCGAGCGCCGCGCTCGATGTCGGCGACGGATTCGCGGTGCTCGGCACGGCCACGACGGACCTTGCGGCGTTCGAGGCGTTCCGCCCGGAGTTCATGGCCCTGATCGAATCGGTCGCCGTCACGCCCTGAGCGGGCGCTGCGAACGGGCTGCGAGCAGGCCGAGCGCGTGCTGGACGTTCCCGAGCCGCGCGCCCCAAGTTTGACGCTCCGGCGCGGGGCGGGTACGATTGACGCGGTGTGCGCTCTCGCGCGCCTTGTGACGAGCCTTGCGGCGTTGTGATAAGGACGAGGGTTCGCACCATCTCAGGGAGCGATCTGCGAACAGATCACCCCCACGGCATATCCAGCGGATAGGCATGTCTCATGCCGTTGCATCCGTGGATCACACGTGAACCCGAAGCATCCACCGCCAGCGTTCAGGGCGGGGAGCGTGCCGGGGTGAGAACACGACCCGCTGTCACCGTGCAGCACAATCAAGGAGAATCTGTGCCAACCATTCAGCAGTTGGTCCGCAAGGGCCGCACGCCGAAGGTCACCAAGACCAAGGCGCCTGCACTGAAGGCGAACCCCCAGCAGCGCGGCGTGTGCACCCGTGTGTACACGACCACGCCCAAGAAGCCGAACTCGGCTATGCGCAAGGTCGCCCGTGTCAAGCTCTCGAACGGTACCGAGGTCACGGCCTACATCCCCGGTGAGGGCCACAACCTGCAGGAGCACTCGATGGTGCTCGTCCGCGGCGGTCGTGTGAAGGACCTCCCCGGTGTGCGCTACAAGATCGTGCGCGGCGCGCTCGACACCCAGGCCGTGAAGAACCGCAAGCAGGCACGCAGCCGCTACGGCGCGAAGATGGAGAAGAAGTAATGCCTCGTAAGGGACCCGCTCCGAAGCGCCCCGTTGCCAACGACCCGGTATACGGCGCACCCATCGTCAGCCAGCTGGTGAACAAGATCCTCGTCGACGGCAAGAAGTCGCTCGCCGAGTCGATCGT
>Ga0073899_10001061_pt1 | contig 25352 bp, 25 predicted proteins | sample KloWWTmetaKNB5Ph_FD_88975 | JGI IMG/M metagenome (GOLD analysis project Ga0073899, IMG submission 88975) | Active sludge microbial communities from Klosterneuburg, Austria, studying microevolution and ecology of nitrifiers - Klosterneuburg... | ecosystem: Engineered > WWTP > Aerobic digester >... | reverse complement strand
GACGCCCGAGCCGCGGGCTTGACGACCTGGCTCAACCACTACAACCTAGACAGAGCCCACCTCGGCATCGGAGGCAAGACCCCCATCGACCGAATCAACAACGGTCGAGGTCAGTACATCTAGGCCGCACGCTCAGCGCTCACCCGTGGGTGGTGCATCCGACACGTCGAAGACGTCGCGGATGCGCCACCCACGTTCCGTTTGCACGATGACCAGCATCTGCGCGCTCACCCCGGCATCCACCGCTCGCGGGGTCACGCGAATCACGGCCACCCCGCCGAGGTCATCGACCAGGGCCGCCTCGCGGGCCGTGGGCTCGACGTCGATCGCGCGGGTCGCCAGCGCTCCCACCTGTGGTGGCCCCACGCGCGCTGCCGCGCCGGCATCCTCATAGACGGACGGCGCGCACGCGGCGATCTCGGCGCACGCGCCCCGCGCGGCCAGCAGCGCATCCGCCACCCCGGCGATCCCCACCTCGGGCGCGTCATCGTCGTCGTCGACGACCGCACCCGGCGCGTCGCTTCGGGCGGTGGATGCGGCGTCCGCGCCCGCACCCGCGGGTACGGGCAGGCCGGACGCCCCGTCGGCGTGCCCGGCCTCCCCTGGCGATCGCGCACCGCCGGAGTGCGCGCCGCCGGCGGAGGTCTCGGCTGACGAAACGCTCGCACGCGGCTCGCGCCCGCCGTCGTCCGGCCACATCACCCCGACGGTCACGACCACCGCGGCGAGCACCGCGCCAACCGCGATCGGTCGTTTCACGGCGCGGCCCGCGCCCCCTCGGGTGCGCCGCCAGGTGTCGGCGGCAACCTCGGCGATCTCCGGGTCGACGTGTCGCGCCGTGGCGTCCCGAAGCTGCCCGGCGACAAAGCGCACCGCGCGTCGCAGCGGCGCGTCTTCGCGTCGCGCCGGCCCGTCTTCGCGTCGCGCCGGCCCGCGCCCGCCGCGCGGCGCACGCCATGCGGCACGCTCGCGCTCTGGCGGCGCATCGCCGTCACGCGCGCGTTCCCCCAGCAACTCGTCGAAGCCGAGCTGGAGCGACCTCGAGGTGCGCGGGCTCAGCGAGCGTGTGTCGAGCGGCTCGGCGCTCGCACGCGCGAACAGCTCGTCCTCACACATCCGCAGCGTCGCACGCACGTTCGCGCTCCAACGAGCAGGCGCACGGTCGCGATCCGCGGCTGCGCTCTCGCTCAGCCGCGCCGCACACTCCAGGATCGCCGCCGCGATCCCGCTGTCTTGGCTGGCCGCGGCCACCGCGCCGAGCGCCGCGGTATGGGCGGAGCGCACGGCATCAGCCCCGCTGCCCGAGACGCTCCCTTCGCGCAGGGCGGCATCGCCCGGGCGGGCAGCGCGCGCCGGCGCGCCATGCCGCGCGAAGACCGGCCGACCGTCGGCGCTCAACCACCACGCGCCGGCCGCCTCGGCGTGCGCGAGACACTCGCTCGCGCCGCGCAGCACGCACACCGCGATGGTCACCGCTTCGCCCGCGCGCAACGGTGCGCCCACGCGGTGGCGCCGGCTCACGAACGCGTCCACACGCTCCACGCACCAGGGCAGCACGACCTCGTTGCCGCCCTCACGTGCGAGGACATCCCGCGGGATCAGCCGGTGCTCCCCCGCACCCGCCTCCCAGCCCGGGTCCCACCCTTCGGCACCGCCCACCGCTGCCAGCAGCACCGTCTCGCCCGTGTCATCGCGCGCAAGCACACCGGCGAACGGGCTCTCGGGCGGCGCCACGCGCCGAATCACGTGGTACCCCAGGCGTTCCCCGATCGAAGCATCCATGCCCGCAATGATGCGTGCGGCGCATCGCCGCGAACGCATGCCCGCCCCCAGACGCCGGAAACGGGGTCCGCCCACCGTCACTCGCTCCTGGGGAGGGCGACTCGGGCGGTAAGCTGGAGCAATGGCAGCTCGCACCTCCGCCCCGGAAAAACGCCCCGGCGTCTTCAAACAGATCAAGGGCATCTACCAGTTCACCGCCGAAGCCTATAAATGGCTTCCGTACCTGATGATCGGCCTCCTGCTCGTCGGAGCGGGGCTCGGTGTGCTGGTGGCGTTCCTGATCGGCGCCACCGCGTGGTGGAGCATCCTCCTGTGGGCGATCACCGGCCTGCTGTTCGGCGTGATGGCGGGCATGTTCGCCCTCACCCGGCTGTCGACCGGCGTGATGTACCAGCGCATCGACGGTCGCCCCGGCGCCGTCGGCCAGGTCATGTCGACCTCCCTCGGCCGCAAGTGGCAGAGCAGCGAGATGCCCGTCGGCATCAACCCGCGCACCCAGGAGGCCGTCTATCGCGCCGTGGGTCGCGGAGGCGTGGTCATCGTCGGCGAGGGCAGCCGCGGCCGCCTCACGCGCCTGGTCAACGAGGAGCGCGCCCGCGCGCAGCGCGTCGCCCACGGCGTTCCCGTGACCATCCTGTACGTCGGCCACGAAGAGGACGACGTCCAGCTGAAGAACCTGGCAAAGACCGTGAAGGCCATCCCGAAGGCGATCGACAACCGCACCATGGCGGCCGTCATCAAGCGCATCGACTCGGTCTCGGCCGCAGCCATCCCGATCCCGAAGGGCATCGACCCCAACCGCGTGCGCGCGCCGCGCCCCCGCTAGCGAGCGAACGGGCAGTTGCCCGCTTCCAAGAACAGTGGATGCCTCCGCAGAGGCATCCACTGTTTTTTTGGTGCCGAGGCGGCCCGCGCCTCTGGGGTTTCGTTTGGCCTCCGGGGTTTCGGGCGAGGCGCTGCGCGCGGGGGCGCTTGCCCCGGCCTAGGGGTTTCGGATGAGCGCTGTGCCCGCGAGCTTGTCGTGGAAGCCGCGCTGGTCCGAGTCCCAGATCACGGCGGGAATCACGAGGGTGAGCAACACCGCACGGACAATGGGCCGCCACACGCCGATCCAGCCGCCGCGCAGCGCAACCACGCGCATGCCGAGGATCCGATGCCCGGGGCTGCCGCCGATGGTCGGCACGAACAGGATCTGCACCGACGCGAAGATGATCAGGATGGCGAGCGGGTCGTAGTCGAAAAAGGCCAGGGCGATCAGGGCCGCGCAGGCGTAGTCGATGGCAAGCGCGGCGATGCGCCGACCGGCGCGACCGATGCTGCGCGGGCCGGTCTCGGGCAGGCCCAGGCGCTCACCCGGGTATCGACTCGGAAGCGGTGCGGGGGTGGCGGAGCTACGTTCGGGCATTCTGCTAGCCTAACCAGGCTCGCGTAACATGCCGGAAACATTGGTGTCACTGCCGGGCAATACCTTGGCAATACTCTCGGAGCACCCTGTGATGCCACAGGCGTTCCGCAGCCCCATCTTGGAGATCCCATGTTTCGTGACTCGTCCGAGGTGCTGCGCTACATCAAGGAGAACGACGTCAAGTTCCTTGACATCCGTTTCACCGATCTCCCGGGTGTCCAGCAGCACTTCAACATTCCCGCTTCGTCCGTCGACGAGGCCTTCTTCGCTGAGGGCCAGCTGTTCGACGGCTCGTCGATCCGCGGCTTCGCCAGCATCCACGAGTCAGACCTGCAGCTGATCCCCGACGTCACGACGGCGTACATGGACCCGTTCCGTGAGCACAGCACTATGATCATGCTGTTCGATATCTACAACCCGCGCAGCGGCGAGATCTACGGCAAGGACCCTCGCCAGGTCGCAAAGAAGGCCGAGAAGTACCTCGCCTCCACCGGCATCGCCGACACCGCATTCTTCGCCCCCGAGGCCGAGTTCTACATCTTCGACGACGTCCGCTACGAGGTGAAGCAGAACGCCAGCTTCTTCAGCGTCGACTCCGAGGAGGGTGCGTGGAACACCGGCCGCGAGGAGGCCGGTGGCAACCTCGGCAACAAGACGCCGTTCAAGGGCGGCTACTTCCCGGTCAGCCCCGTCGACAAGCAGGCCGACCTGCGTGATGACATCTGCCTGCGACTGATCGACGCCGGCCTCATCCTCGAGCGCTCGCACCACGAGGTGGGCACGGGCGGCCAGGCCGAGATCAACTACCGCTTCGACACGATGGTCGCTGCGGCCGACGACATCCTGAAGTTCAAGTACATCGTCAAGAACACCGCCGAGGAATGGGGCAAGACCGCCACGTTCATGCCGAAGCCGCTGTTCGGCGACAACGGCTCGGGCATGCACACGCACCAGTCGCTCTGGCTCGACGGCAAGCCGCTGTTCTACGACGAGGCCGGCTATGCGGGGCTTTCCGACATCGCGCGCTGGTACATCGGCGGCCTGCTCAAGCACGCCGCCGCCGTGCTGGCGTTCACGAACCCGTCGATCAACAGCTACCGGCGCCTGGTCAAGGGCTTCGAGGCCCCGGTGAACCTCGCCTACTCGGCCGGCAACCGCTCGGCGGCGATCCGCATCCCGATCACGGGCGCGAACCCCAAGGCCAAGCGCATCGAGTTCCGTGTTCCGGATGCCTCGGGCAACCCGTACCTCGGATTCGCGGCGCAGCTCATGGCCGGCATCGACGGCATCAAGAACCGCATCGAGCCGATGGCGCCGATCGACAAGGACCTCTACGAGCTGCCGCCCGAGGAGGCCAAGAACATCCCGCAGGTGCCGAACACGCTGCTCGACTCGCTCGAGGCGCTCCGCGCAGACCACGAGTTCCTCCTCGAGGGCGGTGTGTTCACCGAAGAGCTCATCAACACCTGGATCAACTACAAGATCGAGCACGAGATTCAGCCGCTGAATCAGCGCCCGCACCCGTTCGAGTACGAGCTGTACTACGGCGTCTAGCCCGCCCGCGCCGAAGGCCCACTGCGAACCGCGGTGGGCCTTCGTCGTTGCGGCGCTGTGCGCGCGGCTATTTGAGTATGCCGCGCAGAAATACCAGGTAGACGATCGCGAAGATCGCAACGACGGCAATGTTGAATCCGAGACGCCACCAGAGCAGGTCTCGGAAGAACAGGATGTCGCAGACGACGATGATCGCGCCCATCAGCAGCAGATACCCGACGATGATGAGATCGCGTTGCATGCGTGTGCTCCCCTCTGGAGCGCGCCCACTGCGCGTCGCCGCCACACATCATGCCACGCGCGCCCTCGCTAGGATAGGCGACGGTGCGCCCCGAGTGTGCCGTTCACCGCTGAACAGCCACGCCGAAGGGACCCCATGACCATCCATGCCGCAGACGAGCCCGTAGGCAACCCCGCACCCGAGCAGCTCGGCAGCACATCGACCGAGCGCACGCGGCCCGCGCGGAAGCACCGCGTGCGCCGCGGCATCCTGATCGCCTTGCTGACCCTCCTCGGCATCGTTGTGGTGGTGGGGATCGTCGGGTCGATCACCCCTGTCCCCTCCGCCATGCTGATCCGCAGCGTGTTCGAGCAGGGCGGCGATGCCGCGGTCCGCGAGATGGAGCCGCACGTTCCCGATACGCCGCTGCGAGAGATGCTCGATGTGGCATATGCCGACGAGGGCACGCCCACCACCATGGATGTTTTCACCACCGCCGAGGTCGGCGAGGTGCTCCCCACGGTGATCTGGGTGCACGGCGGCGCATGGATCTCGGGCTCGAAGGAGAATGTCGACCCCTACCTGCGCATCCTCGCCGCCCAGGGGTATACGACCATCGGCGTCAACTACAGCCTCGGCCCCGAGGAGCAGTACCCGACCGCGGTGCGGCAACTCAACGACGCGCTCGCGTACATCGACGCGAATGCCACCGAGCTGGGGGTGGATGCCACAAACCTGGTGCTCGCCGGCGACTCGGCAGGCGCCCAGCTCGCCAGCCAGCTGACGACGCTCATCACGAATGACGACTACGCCCAGCTGCTCGGCCTGAAGCCGGCGCTGCGCCAGAACCAGCTGAGCGGGCTGATCCTCAACTGCGGCGTGTTCGACATGCGCGCCATGGCCGAGCTCGAGGGCCTCGTCGCGTGGGGCTTCCAGGTGTCGCTGTGGGCATACACCGGCACGAAGGACTGGAGCGCGAGCGCGCCCGGTGCCACCATGTCAACGCTCAACTTCGTGAACGACGGCTTCCCACCCACCTACATCAGCGGCGGCAACGGCGACGGCCTCACCTGGCTGCAGTCGATCCCGATGAGCCACGCGCTGCGCGATGTCGGCGTCGATGTCACGACACTGTTCTGGCCCATGGGCCACGAGCCGAAGCTGCCGCACGAGTACCAGTTCCACCTCGACACCCCGGAGGCGCAGCAGGCGCTCGACGCGACGATCGGCTACCTGGCGCAGGTGACGGCCGCGCGGTAGTGGCCGCACGGGAGCGGCCGTGCGGGAGCGCAGCGCCGGCGTGCCGTCACACCGCCGCGGCGTCGCTCATCTCAGGGCCTCGCCGTAGAACAGCTTCTCGAAGATCCGCCGCGCGCGGCGCGTCACCGCCATGTAGTGCTCCTCCAGCTCGGTCGCCGAGCCCGGCGCGTAGCCGAGCATGCGCGCGATCCCGTCGAGCTGGCGGCGATCGGTGGGCAGCAGATCGCTCGCCCGGCCGCTCCACAGGGTGTTCGCCGAGCGGAGCCGGCTGGCGAGCGTCCAGGCCTCGGCGAGCCGGTCGGCCTGCACCGGGGTCACGAGCCCGGCCGCGGCCGCGGCATCCAGCGCCCCGATGGTCGAGGTGGTGCGCAGCTGCGGGAGCGCTGCCGCGTGCTGCAGCTGCCACAGTTGCACGAGCCACTCGACGTCGCTGAGCGATCCCGGGCCGAGCTTGAGGTGCCGCTCGGGGGGCGCGCCCTGCGGCAATCGCTCGCTCTCGACGCGGGCCTTGATGCGCTTGATCTCGCGCACCGCCTGCGGTTCGATCGTCGCCGGGTATCGCATCTCATCCGCGAGTGCCATGAAATCTGCCTGCAGCCTGGCCTCACCGGCAACGCCGCGGGCACGCAGCAGCGCCTGCGACTCCCAGCCGTGTGACCAGCGGCGGTAGTACTCCGCGTACGCCTCGAACGATCGTGCCATCGGGCCGTTGCGCCCCTCGGGTCGCAGATCCGCGTCCAGCTCGAGGGGCATCCGGTGGTCCTCGCTGCGGGCGCGCAGCTCGGCGACGAGCGCGAGGGCGAGCGTGTGCGCCCGCTCGGGGGCGACACCGCCCGCGCGGTAGACGAACATGAGGTCGGCATCGGAGCCGAAGCCGAGTTCGGCTCCCCCGAGCCGCCCCATGCCGATCACGGCGAACTCGAGGGCTTCGTCTTCGGGCGGCACGATCTCGCGTCGCACGATGCGCAGGAGCGTCTGCAACGTCACATCGGTGATGTCGGTGAGCGTCGCGGAGGTCTCCTCGCGGCTGAGCACCCCGAGCATCGTTCCCATCGCGGCACGGAGCATTTCGCGCCGCCGCAGCGCCCGGATCGCCTTCACCGCATGCGCCTCGTCTTCGCGCCGCGCGAGGATGGCCTCCGCTTCGTCGCGAAGCGCCGCCGCCCCGCGCGGCCGCAGCTGCTCGTTGCTCTCGAGCCACGCGGCGGACTCCGGCGTCCACTCCATCAGCTCGCCGACGTAGCGACTGCCCGTGAGCAGGCGCGTCATGCTGTGCGCGGCGACCGAAGAGTCGCGCAGCATGCGCAAAAACCAGTGCGTGTTGCCGAGCTTCTCGCTGATCCGGCGGAAGGCGAGAAGTCCGTAGTCGGGATCGGCGCCCTCGGCGAACCAGCCGATCATCACCGGCATCAGGTGCCGCTGGATGGTAGCCTTGCGCGAGAGCCCGGCCGTGAGCGCGCGGATGTGCCGCAGCGCGCCGTGCGGATCGACAAAGCCGATGGCGGCGAGGCGGTCGGCGGCCTGCTCGGGCGAGAGCTCCTGCTCGCGATCGGGCAGGGCCGCGACGGCCGAGAGCAGCGGGCGATAAAACAGGCGCACGTGAATCTCACGCACCTCGCGCTTGACGCCCTCCCACAACTCCCAGATGCCGGTGCCGTTGTCGGCGAGTCCGCTGCCGCGGGCCAGCACGCGCAGGCCCTCGGGGGTGCGCGGCATCAGGTGGGTGGGGCTCAGCCGCAGCAGCTGCATGCGGTGCTCGAGCAGCCGCAGCACGCGGTAGTCGTGCGCGAAGGTCGCCGCTTCGGCGCGGCCGATGTATCCCTGTTCGACGAGCGCGTCGAGCGCCTCGAGCGTGCTGCGCTGACGGATCGCCGGGTCGCTGAAGCCGTGCACGAGCTGCAGCAGCTGCACCGTGAACTCGATGTCGCGCAGTCCCCCGGCCCCGAGCTTGATCTGCAGCGGCGCTTCGTCGGCCGGAATGTGCGCGGTCACGCGTTCGCGCATGCGCTGCACCGAGTCGACAAAGTTCTCGCGCGCAGAGCTCGCCCACACCATCGGGCGCACCGCCGCCACGTAGTCTTCCCCGAGCGCGGCATCGCCCGCCAGGGGACGCGCCTTCAGCAGGGCTTGAAACTCCCAGCTGTTCGCCCAGCGCTCGTAGTACGCGATGTGCGAGTCAAGCGTGCGCACGAGCGCACCCTTCTTGCCCTCGGGGCGGAGGTTCGCGTCGACCTCCCACAGCGGTGGTTCGATCTCCGGCGCCGACACGCCACGCATCGTCTGCAGCGCGAGGCGGGTCGTGAGTTCGATGGCGCGGGCCTCGCCGAGGGTCGTTCCGGCCTCGTCCGCCCCAGGGTCTGCATCGTGCACGCCCGCGACGAAGATCACGTCGACATCGCTCACGTAGTTCAGCTCGCGCGCCCCGGCCTTGCCCATACCGATGATCGCGAGCCTCGCGGCGGCGACCTCGGCGCGGGTGAACTGTGCGCCGGGCCCGCTCGAGACGCGGGTGCGTGCGATGGCGAGGGATGCCTCGAGCGCCGCCCCCGCGGCATCCGAAATGCGTGCCGCCACCTCCCCCACGACCTCGACCGGCGCCGGACTGAGCAGATCGAAGCACGCGATCCGCGCGAGCAGCGCTCGATACCGCACGCGCAGCGCCACCCACGTCGACTCGTCGCCGTGTGCCGCGAAGCCGTCGTGGGCGTCCACGGCCGCGAGCATCTGCGTCGCCAGCTCGGCCTGCGTCGGCAGGGTTCGCGGCGCGTCGACGAAGGTCACGAGCTCTTGCGGATGCCGCAGAAAGAAGTCACCGAACCCGGTGGAGGCGCCCAGCAGGGCCCAGATCGCCGGCGCCTGCTCCGCTCGCGCCAGGGCGGCCCGCACGGCATCCGGCGAGCGTCGCGCGATTCGCACGAGCGCGGCCAGCGCGGCATCCGGGTCGGCGGCGATCGACGCCGCGGTCTGCCACGTGGCACGCGGCATCCCGAGCAGCGTCTCGAGCTCGCTCAGCCCCGCGTCGGCCGCCGACAGCTCGGTGAAGCCGATGCGCGCGAGCGCGGTCAGTGAGAACGCACCGGGAACACGCGACATGGCGAATCCGCGTCAGAGCATCTCGAGGTTGCTCTTCAACTCGAACGGCGTGACCTGCGCACGGTACTCTTGCCATTCCTTGCGCTTGTTCAGCAGCACGTAGTTGAAGACCTGCTCCCCGAGGGTCTCGGCGACCAGTTCGCTCTCCTCCATGAACTCGAGGGCGTGGTCGAGGCTTGCGGGCAGCGGCGCGTAGCCCAGCGCCCGGCGCTCGGCGTCGGTGAGTGACCAAACGTTGTCTTCGGCCTCCGGCGGCAGCTCGTAGCCCTCCTCGATCCCCTTCATGCCCGCGGCCAGCAGCAACGCGTAGGCGAGGTAGGGGTTCGCCGCCGAGTCGAGCGCGCGGTATTCGATGCGCGAACTCTGCCCCTTGCTGGGCTTGTACAGCGGAACCCGCACGAGGGCGGAGCGGTTGTTGTGACCCCAGCAGATGAAACTCGGCGCTTCGTCGCCGCCCCAGAGTCGCTTGTAGGAGTTGACGAACTGGTTCGTCACCGCCGAGATCTCTCGGGCGTGATGCAGGAGGCCAGCGATGAAGCTGCGCCCGGTCTTCGAGAGCTGGTACTGCCCGCCCTCCTCGTAGAAGGCGTTCACATCCCCCTCGAACAGCGACATGTGCGTGTGCATGCCGCTGCCGGGATGCCCGCTCAGCGGCTTCGGCATGAACGTCGCGTAGACGCCCTGCTCGATCGCGACCTCCTTGATCACCGTCCGGAACGTCATGATGTTGTCGGCGGTGGTCAGCGCGTCGGCGTAGCGCAGGTCGATCTCGTTCTGGCCGGGTCCGGCTTCGTGGTGGCTGAACTCGACCGAGATGCCGAGGTCTTCCAGCATCCGCACGGAGCGGCGCCGGAAGTCGTGCGCCGTGCCGCCGGGCACGTTGTCGAAATACCCCGCCGAGTCGACCGGCTGCGGGCCCTCGCCCTCAAAGCTCGACGACTTCAGCAGGTAGAACTCGATCTCGGGATGCGTGTAGAACGTGAATCCGCGATCCGCAGCCTTCGCGAGGGCGCGCTTGAGCACGTTGCGCGGATCGGCGATGGCGGGCTGCCCATCGGGCGTCGTGATGTCGCAGAACATGCGCGCGGTCGGATCGATCTCGCCGCGCCACGGCAGGATCTGGAACGTGGTCGGATCCGGGTGGGCAAGCAGATCCGACTCGAACGAGCGACTCAGCCCCTCGATCGCCGAGCCGTCGAAGCCGATCCCCTCGGCGAACGCGCCCTCGACCTCAGCCGGGGCAATCGCCACCGACTTGAGCGTGCCGATCACATCGGTGAACCACAGGCGGACAAACTTTGCGCCGCGTTCCTCGATCGTTCGCAAGACAAAGTCGCGCTGCTTGTCCATGGGGTCCTTCCCTAGCGGTCTTCGCGAGCCTCTTCTTCGGCCCATGCGCGGCTGCGCTCGCGCAGCAGCTCCGGTGCCTTCATCGCTTCTTCGCGGGTTTCAAAGGGGCCGGCGCGGTCGATCGCGGGCGACTCGAAGCCCTGCTCCACCTCGCCGGTGACGAGGTTGTACCAAAATTTCGTGCTCGCGTTCGACATGATCTGCGCCTCCAAATGCTGTTGCATCCGATCCTAGTGGGGGGCGCCAGTAGTGTGGTGGCATGGCGAAGCATCAGGCCGTCGGCGTCGATATCGGCGGCACCGGCATCAAAGCTGCACTGGTCGATGTTGCGCACGGCGCCCTCATCGGCGACCGCGTTCGGGTCGCCACCCCGCAGGGCGCGAAGCCCGAGGATGTGCTCGGCGCCGTGCGCGAAGTGCTCGACACCCTCGAGATCACCGATCAGCGCATCTCGCTCGGTGTCGCCTTCCCGGCGATCGTGAAGCACGGTCGGACGATGTCGGCGTCGAACGTCTCCGATGACTGGATCGGCTTCGAGGCCGAGCGATTCTTCGAGGACGGCCTCGGGCGGGACATCGCGTTCACCAACGATGCGGATGCCGCGGGCATCGCCGAGGCTCGCTACGGCGCAGCCCGCGGCAAAGACGGCCTGGTCATCCTCACCACCCTCGGGACGGGCATCGGCTCGGCGTTCCTCTACGACGGGGCTCTCATCCCGAACACCGAGCTTGGACACCTGCGACACGACGGGGAATCGATCGAGCGCTGGGCGGCGTACTCGGCGAAAGAACGTGACAATCTCGATTGGGATGCCTGGGCACAGCGTCTGCAGGAGTTCTACTCGCACATCGAATTTCTGTTCAGCCCCGACCTGATCGTGGTCGGTGGCGGCGTCTCGAAGCACGCACACGCGTTCTTGCCCCTGCTGCGGCTGCGCACGCCCATCGTCCCCGCGGTCCACCGCAATGCGGCCGGCATCATCGGGGCGGCGAGCCTCTCGCACGGTTGACGCAGTCCCGCAGCGCGCGGCCGGACACGGGATTTCTGCTAGCCTGATCAGCACTTTGTCATCTCGAGGGCAGCCACGAGCAAGCAGATCGGATTCGAAGACACATGCAGCGCAGCACTTCTCGTTCCCTTTCCTCCCTCGGCGCGATCAGCGCCGCGTTCCTTCTCCTGGTCGGGTGTGCCGCGTCGCCGGCCGCCCCATCGCCTTCGGGTGACGCAAACGCATCGTCCGCACCGAAGGCCGGTGCCACACCCGAGTCCGTCGAGGCGAGCACGCCGGCCGGTGCGCAGGGCACCGCGGTGCTGACCTTCGCCGACACCACGTACTCGGCGACGCTGCAGTTCTGCTCGCTCTACGAGAGCGGTGACGCGCTGTTTCATGGAAGCGCCTACGACGGCGACGGGAATGAGGTCGGCTACCTCGAGGGTGACTTCGTCGGGCTCACGGACATCCCGAATGGTGAAGCGCGCATCGACTTCGGTGCGAAATCGAAGCTGCAGAGCACCGACGAGTTCGTTGCGATCGGGAGCCCGGGTGGCGCGATCGCGATCGCAGATTTCAGTGCGACCGAGCTGATCGTCGCCGGTTCCGCGTGGCAAGCAGACGGTACGCAGTTGCCCCCCGCAACGCTGGTGGTGAGCTGTCCCTAGAGACCCCATGCACTGAACGGCTCGCCATTGCGCCAGGCCGCCCGTGACCCTACTTTTGTGTCATGGGTACCGTCACCGTGCTCGCCCTCGTTGATCTGGTGATGTTGCTGATCACTGCGGGCTTTGGCTACGCATCGCTGCGCAGCTGGATCCGCCACCGCGGGTTCCCCGCCATGAAAGCCGTCGTCCATGTGACGTTGCAGCTGTCAGGCATCCTGGCCTGGGGCTCCTTCACACTCACCGGCAGCCTGCTCCTTGCATGGTCGTCGTTCGCGGTGCTGACGATCGGCCAGGTGTTCGGCGATCTCCTGATGTTCGCTTCGTATCGTTCGAGGTATCCCGGCACTGGGAAGGCGAAGTACCTCGCGGTGGGTGGCGACGTCTTGAGTTTCCGCCGTCGGGCGCCGGGATTTCATGCGCTGTGTGGTGCTCTCGCATGGTTCGGGATGCTCGCGATCTGCGTCTACGCAAGCGTCGTGCACTGAGGCGTGGGGCATGGGCCATGGCGCCGTGCCCCTCCGTGTGGCGCCTCTCCCGAGCGCCACCACACCCTCGCACCGCGCACGCCACACGCGCTAGTTTGTGGGCATGTTCAGCGGCTCACTCATGATCTACATCTCATTCGCGATCTGGGCACTGACGATCATCGTCTGCGCACTCGTCCTGTACCTGGTCGTCCGCTTGGCAGTCACCGCAGCGTTGAAGTCGCACACCCGATGGATGCGCAGCGGACAGCCCTGACGACTTCCCGCTGACGTGCTTGGGGCCTCCGCGTCGAGCGGGCGGGTAGGCGTCATCTTCGGGAAACAGCGTTGGGCATCTCAGTACAGTGGAGCGGCATCGACGTCGCTGTGAGCGACGGCGCTCGCGAGAGCGTAAGCCTTGCTAACGGAGACGTAAATGCCCAAATCTGCACTGTCCACGACCGGCGTCCTGGCCCTCGCTCTCGCGTTGGGGCTTGGTGGCGGTGTTGGAGGTGCGTTCGCCACAACCGCTCTCGTCAACGCCAACGCGCAGGAAATGCCAGCTGGGCAAGACGGTCCCGCCAGCTCGATCGGGCCGCGCGGGGAAGACGGGACCAATGGCACGGACGGGCAAGACGGGACTGATGGGGCCGATGGGCGCCCCGGGGCGCCCGGCCCGAGAGGGGCGGCAGGGAGCACCGGAGCAACTGGGCCCGCTGGCGCAGTCGGCCAACGTGGGCCTTCCGGCGCCGAGGGGTTGCCCGGTCCTACTGGGCCGATCGGACCGGCAGGAGCGACCGGCGCCCAGGGCGATCCTGGCGCCCCAGGTCCGGTTGGGCCACAAGGCCCGGTGGGCGCACAGGGCCCCGTGGGCCCGCAGGGCGCCCAGGGCCCGGCTGGTGCACGGGGCCCGGCTGGCGTGGACGCGGAGTCCCGATACACCGTACTCACGGCGCAGCCGACGTTCATGCACGGCACCAACACAGTGCGGTTCACAGACATCAACTCGGGGGCACAGCCGGCCGCGACCGTTACAGAGGACGTCATCACTCTGCCGGAGGGCGGCACCTATCGGGTCAGCTACCTTGCCGCCCCAGAAGTCGCGAGCACGGCGACCATTTCGATCGGGAGCACGGCATCGGCCACCTACGCAGTGCGGCACAACAACAACGAGGTCGCGGGATCCGTCGTACAACGCCCCATTTTCGACGTGAACGTGGCCCTCGTCCTCACCCTTCGCACCGTGATCCAGGGGGGTTCCTACTCGTCGACGAGCTACATCGCAGGCGCACCGGGCGACACAATCCAGTTCGTCTACGAGTCCGACTTCACCGCGCCCGAGCGTAAGACGAACGTCACACTCATCATCGAGAAGGTCGACTGACGCCGAGGAGCCCGCGCGCAACGGTGGCGCGGCACGCTCGCCCTGCGGCGCCCAGTGCGCTGAAACTCTCGTCGCGGGCCACGGGCGCTCCGTCGGTCGGCCCGACGAACAAGAGGGCGAATGTCGGCAGCCAAGGTAATGGCGCTGGTCGCAGGGTTGCCCGCCGGGCCTGCATCTAGCCCCTTCCGCGCGTAGTGCTACCCGGTTATGCTCACTCTCCACGAGCTCGCGCGAGCTCACGTGCGCGGGCATGGCGCTCGCGATTCGGTGCCCACCAGGGCACCGAGGTGGCGTCCCCTCCACTGTCGCCACACACTCGAGGGGACGCCCCCGCACTCGTTGCCGACGTGAAAGGGGGCATCATGCCGTTCAACCCCAACCACTTCCAGCTGCATCGCGTCAACGACACGCAATGGCTCATCCATCACACTGACTACCCACCCACAGACCCGCAACACGCCGTCGCGTTCGTCGAGCAAATCGAGGGCGACCTCACCACGGTCGTCTGGTTACGCGGCACCCCGCTGCCCACCCAGTACCCGTCACCAGACGCGGTACTCGCGGATCTGCGCGTCTTCAGCAACCAGGAAAGCCGATCCACCCGCCCAATCAACATCCCGCACTTCCCACCCGCTGCCCCCTCTGGACAGGAACCCCAGCACGGCAAGTAGCACCCTCCGGGAGCCCCGTCAACGGGGGTACGTGAACTCGCTACAGGGGTCAGCCTTGACGGCGTCACGGCACTCAAGATTGGAGACTGACATGTCGGATCGGCGAGCAATGCCCGACAAAGATAGCGAGTTCCCGGATGAGGACATCGACCCGGACATGCATCCGGAGCGTTCCCACCCGGTGACGCCTGAAGCGGACGACGAAGAGGACGACGAAGTCGATCGCCCATAGTCGCCAGCAACGAATGCGCCCCTCCCGCGCCGACGGCCGGGAGGGGCGCAGGGGTTCTGCGAGCGCAGCTGGGGCGTGCCAGCCCGTCCGAAACGTCGGACACACAGACAGTTGTGGGAGGACGCTGACGAGCGCAAGCGGGACGCGGTGGATTCTGTTTTGGGCGCCCGCGCGGATTCTGCGGACATTCTGCGGACCAGCACCGCTCAGATTTCAGAGAATCGCTGATCAGAATGCATTTGGTGAGCGGGTTGGCCTATACGCCGGGTTCTGTTCCCGTGGCCCCGTGTGCGACCACGTTCGATGGCCATCTCTCTCGGCGACACGTTGCCGTGGCGCTCTAGCGGTCTACCCGGGGACTCGGCGGGCCGCGTCAACATCCCCTGTCTGACCTTGCTCCGGGCGAGGTTTACCGAGCGAGCCGCGTCACCGCGGCCCCTGGTGGTCTCTTACACCACCGTTTCACCCTTACCGCGGCCGAGGCCGAGGCGGTCTGTTCTCTGTGGCACTGTCTCGCGGGTCACCCCGGGTGGGAGTTAGCCACCGCCCTGCCCTGTGGAGCCCGGACGTTCCTCGGCGCCGCGGCGGAAATCCGCCGGGCGACGCGACCATCCGGCCAACCCACTCGCATGCCACTCTACCGGGGACTCGGGCTCGTCTCGCGCGCCCGACTTGTGCCCTCCGCGCGGCGCCGCGCGAAAACATTTCACAGTTTCGTGCGCCGTGTCTTCCATTTCGCACAATGGGGGCTATGGTGGCAATTGGGGAAATACCTTGACTGTCCCAGGGGTGGGACGGTCGCGCACAACATCCTTTGGGGAGGACACCGTGCTTCGTAATGCCATTTTTGTTTTGGGGATCGCAGCGGCAGCAGTATTTGCCGCGCCAGCAGCCGCACTGGCCGCAGACGACAGCTACACGCCGACCACGCCGACCGAGCCTTCGCTCTCGGGATCGAGCGTCATGTCGCAGTGCATCAGCTCGGTGCCGCACATCAACTACACGGTCAACGTTGTCGACCCGGATGACCAGCTGGGTGACGTACCCGTGTCGCTGTTCATCACCGACGGCACGAACAGTGTGACGCTCGGGCTGGGGACGCTCGTGAACGACCACCTTTCGGGCTCCGTGCTCTGGCCGGGCGCGAGCGCCGACGGCTCAACCGCGCCGCTGGACTGGACGCTCGGCAGCATCAGCGCCGAGCTTCGCGCGAATCCCACGCTGAGCGTCGCGCTCGCCTACCCGCAGCCTGCGGCATCGTGTGGCGTCGTCCCGGCCGGTCTTCCGCTCACGGGAGCGCCCACGGGGCTCGCCGCGACCGGTAGCAGCGTGCCGCTGATCGCCGTGGGCGTCGGTGCGGTTGCCGTGCTCGGTGGCGGCGCACTCATGCTCAAGCGCCGACAGCCCAAGCACTAAGGGCGATGACTGTCGGGACTCCCCCGGCGACGCGAGCAAGACGGTACATCTGGTGGGGCCTCAGCGCCCTCGCCATCACCGTCGTGCTCGCGGGCGCCTGGGTTGGCGTTCGTGGGTTCATGGCGAAGTCGGAGCTGGAATCGCTCGCCGGCCTCTCCAGCGACCTGCGATCCACGCTCGCTGCACAGGATCAGCACGCCGCGATGCCGCTGATCGAACAGATCGGCGAGCACGCGGCACGGGCCAGCGCGCTCACGGGCGACCCCGTGTGGGCCGCTGCCGAGTACATCCCCTGGGTGGGGCCGAATCTGCGCATGGCCCGCGTGACCGCGACGCAGCTTGACGCGATCATGAGGGAGAGCGCACCACCGGTGCTCACCGCGCTCGAGACGCTTGAGGGCGGTGTCAGCGACGACGGGCGCCTCGATCTCTCGGGTGTGCCCGCGTTGGCGCCTGAGCTTCGCCACGCAGCCGCGACGCTGGATCGGGCGAGCGCCGCGTTGGGCGCGCTGGATGAGCAGGCCGTGCTCCCCCAGCTTGCCAACGGGATGCGTGAGCTGCGCGATGCGATCGACACGGCGCATCCCGCCGTCGATGCGCTCGCGCGCGCCAGTGTGCTGCTGCCGGCCCTGCTCGGGAGCGACGAGCCGGTATCGATCCTGGTCCTGGCACAGAACAACGCCGAGCTGCGCACGGGCGGCGGGATAACCGGCACGTTCATCGAGATGCAGGTGCAGGACGGCCAGATCGCCGTCATCGCCCAGAGCGACTCATCAGATTTCGACGTCAAGTCCGCACCGATCGTGCCGATCCCAGAGTCCACCACCACGCTCTACGGCGACAGCGTGGGCCGCTGGGTGCAGAACGCGTCGATGACGCCCGACTTCGAGTTGACCGCCGAGATCGCTCTGGCGCGGTGGCACGAGCTCACGGGCCGCACGCCCGAGGTCGTCGTCTCGGTGGATCCGCTGGTGCTCGGCGCGGTGCTCCGTGCCGTCGGCCCGGTGACGCTCGAAGGCAGCGAACTGCACGCTGACAATCTCGTGCAGCGCCTGCTCGTCGACCCGTATGTGCAACTTGACTCCAAGCAGCAATCGGTGCTGTTCCAGCAGGCCGTCACCGCGGTGTTCGACCGCGTCTCGACCGCTGGTTTCGACCCCCTGGCCCTCGCGGAGCAGCTTGCGACGCCGGTCGAGGAAGGGCGAATCTCGGTGTGGAGCAGCAACCCAGAGGTGCAGGCGGCCATCGCGGGGACCGCGCTTGCCGGCCCCGCCGCCAGGCAACACAGCGCGGGCGACTCGGCCTTCGCGGTGTACTTCAACGATGCGACCGGCGGAAAGATGGACATCTACCTCGACGTGGCCATCACGGCGGGCATCGAGTCCTGCCGTGCCGACGGGCTGGCGGAGGTCGTGGTGGACGTGCGGCTGACCAGCAACGCACCGGCGGATGCCGGCTCGGCGCTCCCGCCCTCCGTCACCGGCGGTGGCATGTGGGGCACGGGCACCGGCGACATCGGCACGCTCATCACCGTCTCGGCACCCGCCGGCTACTTCTTCGGCGGCGTGATCAACGAAGGCAAGGCCGTGCGCCCCGGCGACGTCATCGAGAGCGGCTTTCCGAGCAGCACCACGCGCATCAACCTCAGCCCGGGGCAGAGCGAATCCGCACAGTTCCGCTTCATCGCGCCGCAACCGGGGAGCGCGGACCCAGTGATTCTCCACACGCCGTTGCTCACGCAGCCGGAGGTTGCGCTCATGCCGAGCGGATGCCGATGAGCTGACGCCCCTAGGTTTCGCTCGCTCCATGCTGCAGGTGGAGCTCGAGCGGAAAGTCGACTGAACTCCCCCCAAACATCAGTCGACCAGCGGATGCTGCAGCCTCCCTTACAGCGGAGGCTGCAGCATCCACCTGTTCTCGCGGGGCGTGCACGATGATCTCATCGTGCAAGAAGAAGGCGAGGTGCGCGCGGCGCGCGAACGCGGGGCCCGAGCGCGGTGCGGCGGATGCCGCGGGCACGTCGCCGAGCGCGGCCAGTCGCAGGCGGATCTCAGCCATCCAGCACAGCGCCCACTCGGCGGCGGTTCCCTGCACGATGAAGTTGCGGGTGAAACGCCCGCGGTCGCGCGCCGACTGTCGCGCGCGACGTTCCTCCGCCGCACCGGCGCCGGGTTGTGTTGCCGCTGCCTGCGCCGCGCGCCATCGCGCTCCGGGCGGTGGGGAGCTCCGACCAAGCCAGGTGGTCACGCCCTCGCCCCGCTCGCCGGCCCCGGCCGCGCGATCCACGAGGCGCATGGCATCCGGGAACGTGCGGCGCAGCCGCGGCACAAGCCGCCCGCTCTCGCCCGTGGTCGCACCGTACATGGCACCGAGCACGGCCAGCTTCGCGTGCTCGCGGGTATCGACGGCGCCGCTGGCGACGATGCCCGCATAGAGATCGGCGCCGCGGCCCGCCGCGGCCATCGCCGCATCGCCGGCCATCGCGGCGAGCACCCGCGGCTCGAGCTGCGCGACATCGGCAGTGATCAGCGCCCACCCGGGATCGGGCAGCACCGCCTGGCGCAGCTGCTTCGGCAGCTGCAACGCCCCACCGCCGCTCGAGGCCCAGCGCCCGGTGACCACACCGCCGGGCACGAAGGTGGGTCGGAACCGGCCCTCGTGCACCCATTCCTCGAGCCACGCCCAGCCGTTGGCGCTGAGCAGCCGCGCGAGCGTTTTGTATTCGAGCAGCGGTTCGATCACGGGATGCGTGTGCTTTCGCAACTCCCAGCGGCTGGTCGACTCGACCATGAGCCCGGCGCGGTGCAGCGCCCGCAGCAGGCGCGGCTGCGACTCGAGATGCAGCTCGGGCTCGCCGAGCGCGCTGCGGACGGCGCGCGCGAGCAGTTCCATGCGTTCGGGCAGCGCCCCGGCCACGGGTTTGGGGCCGAGTGCCGCCACCAGGAGACGCTCGTGCACCTCGGCGCGCCACGGGAGCCCTGCCGCGTGCATCTCGGCCGCCATGAGCGCGCCGGCGGACTCAGCGGCGAGCAGCAGCCGAAGTCGCTCCGGCGCGCTCCCCTCAGCCACCGCCGCGGTCTGTCGCCGCCACTCCGCGAGCGCCTCCACCGCGCTTGCCGGCGCCGTCTCGTCTGCCGTCGCATCTTGCGCCCGGGCGGAGCCGTGCGCGGTCGACACTCCGAAGTCGTCGATGTCGAACAGCGCGGATGCGGCGTGCGGCGGAGGCGGCGGTGTCAGCAGCTGCGGGGCGGGCGGGGCATCCCACACCGACTCCCCCACGCCGCCCGAGTGCAGTGCCCGCGCCGCGGCGAGCTCGGAACCGTGCAGGATCGCGTGGCACAGCCGCAGGTCGTGGCAGCGCTCGATCGTGACGCCCGCTGCAAGCAGCGCGGGGTACCACTGCGCCGTGTCGTGCCAGACCCAGCGGGGCTTGGGCCCGCTCGCCTCACGCGCGGCGATGACGCCCGGCAGCTGCGCGAGCGGGACGATGCGCGTCGCGAGCGGCGGTGCCGTCGCGGCGCCCGCCTCAGTCAGTGCGACCGAGTGACCCCTGCCGCCCGCCGCCCAGCCCACGATGATCACCATCGCGACGCCGGCTATGCAAGATCGCGGCGGAAGCTCTCGCGGCGGTCCATCGACTCGTTGGCCGCGGCATCCGCCAATGCGTTCTCGGCGCGCGCCACCCACTCGAAGCGCACGTGGCGGCCGGCGATCAGAGCCTTCGCCTGGCGCGCAAGCTCCTGCATATCGGGATGCTTGATCTTCCAGCGCCCGCTCATCTGCTCAACGACCAGCTTGGAGTCCATGCGCACGTGCAGCGCGGCGCCGGGTGCCAGCTCGCTGGCCGCCTCGATCCCCGCGATCATGCCCCGGTACTCGGCGACGTTGTTCGTCGCGACCCCGATGAACACCCCGATCTCAGCGAGCACCCGGCCGCTGCCGGGATCGATGACCACCGCGCCCCCCGCAGCGATCCCCGGATTGCCGCGGGAGCCGCCGTCTGCCTCGACGATCAGCGTTGCCGGGCCGGTGGGCACGGGCGAGAGCTCGGCGCCCGTCTCGTCGTCGAGCTCGAACAGCGTGGTCACAGACCGGATTCCTCGGTGCGGATCAGGATGCACCCGCACTCGGGACAGTGCACAACGGCCTGGCTCGAGGCCTGACGGATCTGCTGCAGATCGGTGCCCGAGAGCTCCATGTGGCAGCCGAGGCACGTCTTGCGCTGCAACAGTGCGGCGCCAGTGCTGCGCACGGCGATCTTGTCGTACAACGCCACGAGTTCGGCGGGAATCGTCTCGGCGACGGCGGCGCGGTCGCGCTGCAACGCCTCGATCAGGGTGGATGCGTCGGCCACCGCCGCCTTGCCGTCAACGGTCAGCTGCGTGCCCTCCGCCGTCAGCTGATCGATCAGCGCCTGCGCGGTGTCGACGTCGGCGTCGGCCTGCTCCAGCCGCTCCATCACGATCAGCTCGGCGTCTTCGAGCTCGCTGAGGCGGCGCGCGAGCTGCGCCAGCTCGGTCTCGAGTGCTTGCGCGTCCTTCGCGCTCGTGGAGGCGGCGAGTCGCTCGGAGTTGCGTTCGCGACGCGCCTCGGCGAGCGAAACGTCGGACTCGAGGCGGCCGAGTTCGGTCTTGATGTCGTCGCGGGCGCCGATCACGGCCGCGAGCTCCTGCGAGCGGGTCGTGCGCTCGGCGACGAGCTCGGCGATCCGCGCCGCCTGAGGCGGGTTCGCACGACGATGCTCGGCCTGCCGCAGCCTGGCGTCAAGCTCCGCGATATCCAGCAACTTCTTCTGATCGTTCGGGCTCGCATTCACGCTCCCAAACCTACCCGGTCACAGCGACACCGCGGCGGCGGCACCCACCTCCCGGGCGCGTCGGCGCGCCGACGCGCCCGGCGGCCGCCGATTCAGCGAGCGAGGAAGTCCCATGCGTCGGTGCGCACGCTGCTCACATACACCTCGACGCCCGGCAGCGCGACGCGCAGCTGCTCGGCGGCGGCTTCCAGCCACAGCCATTCGCTGGCCCAATGCGACATGTCGATCAGCCATGGGCCCGCTCCGCGCAGCGCCCGTTCCTTTGCCTCGGAGGCGGGGTGGTGGCGGAGGTCCGCGGTGAGGTACACGTCGGCGCCGATGACGGCGGAGTGTCCGAGCAGGCTGTCGCCCGAGCCGCCGCACAGCGCGACGCGCTGCACGAGGGCATCCTCCGGCCCGGCCACACGCACCCCCGTGGCCGTCTCGGGCAGCAGCCCGGCGAGCGTGCGGGCGAGCGCACCGAGGGTGACCGATTCGGGCAGCTCACCGACGCGGCCGATGCCGGTGGATGCCTGTGCCCCAGCGCCCTCGCCCGGGCCGCGGTCGGCGTCGATGGGCGTCACGCCGCGCAGCCCGAGCGCCGTCGCGAGCATGCCCGAGGTGCCGCGCTCGACCACATCGGCATTGGTGTGTGCGGCGAACAGCGCGATATCGGCCTTGATGAGCTTCGCAAGCAGCGCGCCCTTGTACGCGTCTTCGGACACCTCGTTCACGGCCCGCATGAGCAGCGGATGGTGCGCGAGGATGACGTCGGCGCCGAGCTCCACGGCCTCATCGACGGTCGCGCCGACCGGGTCGACCGCGAGGAGGATGCGCTGCACCGCGGCATCCCGATTCCCGGCGGTGAGACCCACGACGTCACCGTCGCGCGCCCCGGCGACGGGCCAGAGCGACTCGATGGCGGCAGCGACGTCATTCACGGTGGTCATGCTCACGAGCCTAGCCGCGGCATCCATCGGCGCCCGCGCTTCGCCGCTACAGTCCCAGCACCGAGGTGGCGATGAGGAAATAGATGAGCAGGCCCGTCGCATCGCAGAACGTCGAGATGAACGGTGTGGAGAAGACGGCCGGGTCGACGCGGATCGCCCGGGCGAGCATGGGCATCAGTCCGCCGACCGTCGCCGCCATGGTGCAGATCGACAGCAGCGTGACGCCGATCACGATGCCCATATCGACGCTGTAGACGAGCGAGGTGAGCGCGAAGCCGAGCGTGCCGAGGAAGGCACCGAGCATGAAGCCGACGCGCACCTCGCGAAACGCCACCACCCCGACGTCGCGCAATCGCACATCGCCGAGCGCGAGTGCGCGGGTCACCGTGGTCGCCGCCTGCGAGCCGGTATTGCCTGCGGTGCCGGTCAGCAGCGGGATGAACAGGGCGAGGGTGACGACCGCGGCGAGGGTGTCCTCGAAGATTTCGAGCACCTGCACGGTCAGCAGCGCCGAGACCGCCAGCACGAGCAGCCACACGACGCGCGAGCGCATGATGGCGAAGATCGGGGTCGCGAGGTAGGGCCGACGCAGCGGCTCCGTCGCACCCGCGCGTGCCGCATCCTCATCCTCGGCGTCCGAGAGAATTCGGGCTGCGTCATCGACGGTGAGGATCCCGAGGAGCCGGTCCTGCCCGTCGACCACGGGGACGGCGAGGAGGTTCGCGTCGACGCAGGCGCGCGCGGCCTGCTCGGCCTCCTCGGTTGCCCGCACCTGCCGCGCCTCCACCATGAGGGCGCCGACGAGGGCTGCGGGCTCATGCAGCACGAGGTCGCGCAGACCGATCACGCCGAGCAGGCGCCGTTCGGCATCGGTGACGGGCAGCGTGTAGATCGTTTCGGCCTCCATACCGCGCCGCTGCACGTGGCGCAGCGCGTCGCCGACACTCAGCTCGGGTTGCAGGCGCACGTACTCGGTGCTCATCCGGCGCCCGACGCTCCCCCGCGGGTACCCGAGCAGCGGCGCCGTGAGCTCGCGCTCGCGGGCCGAGAGCCCGCGCATGAGCTTCTGCGCCACGCCCGCGGGCAGCTCGTCGACGAGCTGCGCCCGGTCATCCGGGTCGAGCTCCTCGAACAGCCGTGCCACGTCCTCGTCGCGCAGGCCGGTGAACAGCTCAGAGCGCATCGCCGAATCGAGCATCTCGAACACGGCCAGCGCGCGATCGCGTGAGAGCAAGCGGTAGAGCACCGCACGGTCTGCCGCGTCCTCACGTTCGAGCAGGCGCACCGTCTCTTCAGGTTCGTGCGCACCCAACAGGCGCGCGAGTGTCGGGAGATCCCTGGCCTTCAGTGCCGGCTCAACCTGCGCGACAAACGCATCGAACACATCGTCGTCCATGCCACCTCCCCGGCGATCCTTGCCACCACAGGTGGTCCACGGCGCATTCTGTCACGCCCCGTCCGTGCGGGCGAGTCTTGGGGGTACCCGGCGGGAGTGCATCCCTGGCCCACGTCGCGGATGCGCGCGGCGAAGGAGGGGCGTATGAGGGGCGAACGCGCGTCGCCTTCGCCGGGCGTCGTTACTCGATGGTGATCGGGGTGCCGAGCGGGAGCATCTCCGCGAGCATCGTGATGGCGTCGTTGTGCAAACGGATACACCCGTGGCTGACCGATCGGCCAATACTGTCAGCGTCATCCGTGCCGTGCAGGCCGATCTGCCCGGGGCCCCCGCCGAAGCTGTTGAGCGTCTCGGAAAAGGCCGAGATGCCGTAGGCGTACGGGCCGTACCCGGGGTTTGTGGGGGCGAGCAGCTCGGTGAGGTAGAACTTCCCCAGCGGAGTGGGCGTGTCGCCCGTGCCGACTGCTGCGGGGAAGGTGTCCACCACTACATCGTTGCGCAGCAGCGTCACGGTGTGCTCGGTGGTCGATACCCGGAGCGCGTAGTCAAGGGTGCGCAGATTCGCGTCTGCGGCCCGAATCCACCCGAGCGAGCCGTTCGGGCGCATCGGCAGGCGCACCTGCACCCAGCCGTCCTGCGCCGACTCGACGAAGAAGGTGAGCGGCGCGCCCGAGGCGATCGGGTTGGCGAACTCGGCGAGCACAGCACCGTCTGGCGCGTCGAAGGCCGTTACGGCCGCGGTGGACACCTCGGCGACCTGTGTGGTCGCGGCGTGCACACGAACCGTGGGTGCGGGCACGGGCGTCACCTCGACGGGGGCGGGCGTGGGTGTGGGCACGGGCGCCTCCGGGGCACCGCAGGCGGTGAGCCCGAGGATGAGCGTTGTGGCCACGAAGAGGGCGGCGAGCGGGCCGGCCGATGGGCGCATGTGCGTGACTCCTAGGAAAACGAGCGTGTGGCCCGGCCGCCTGCGCGACCGGGCCACACGACTTCCACTGCGGGGCAGGTCAACCGGTGAAGGTTGCCGCCTTCTTGATCGGCGTCGGTACGCCCGCACCCGTGTCCGGTGCCGTCACGGGAACACCGAAGGTCCAGGTCGAGCCACCCACGGTCACGCTGCGCAGCACTGCGGAGTCACCCGGGTTCACGAACACGCCGAAGGCGAGAATCTCAGCGTTCGGCGCGAGGTCGAACGCCGCGACCACGTCAGAGAACGGCACCGGCGTGTTCGCCGGAAGGCCGACGACGGCACGGCTCGAGATCCAGTCGCCCGAGGCCGACGGGCTTCCGGCCTGTACCGGACGGAGCGTCGTGAAGTCGCCCTTCGCGGTGCCGTCGAAGTACACGGGAATCTGGAACGTCATCATGCCGGTGCCGACAAACGATGCCCCGTTCACGAAGGCGGTGAACGCCGCGCCGTTGGTCGGGAGCGACGACTGCCCGTACAGCAGCTGGTTGCGACCGTCGATGTGCAGGCCGTCCACGTCCTCAGTCAGCGCAGGGCCGGCCGGGTCACCGACGAACCACTGGTTCGCGGGGTAGCTGCTGCCTTCCGCCCCGATGCTCGTGAGCGGAACGTCGACTGCCGACGCCGCCAGGCTGACGCCAAAGACGGAACTGAAGCGCCCTGGGCCTGATGGAGACTCGCGCTATTTGATTCCCACCAGCTGATCGCTCGTGGTGTGGCCAGCATAGAACGCCTGCTCGAACTCGGCGGGTGG
>Ga0073899_10001058_pt1 | contig 25383 bp, 25 predicted proteins | sample KloWWTmetaKNB5Ph_FD_88975 | JGI IMG/M metagenome (GOLD analysis project Ga0073899, IMG submission 88975) | Active sludge microbial communities from Klosterneuburg, Austria, studying microevolution and ecology of nitrifiers - Klosterneuburg... | ecosystem: Engineered > WWTP > Aerobic digester >... | reverse complement strand
CGGGTTGGGAAAAGCCGGAGGGGCCCCCCCACCCCCGGGGGGTGTCTTGGCCGAGGGGGGTACCGCGCCCGCGGGGGGGGAGGGTCCGGTGGGGTGGGGGGGTGGGGGGGGGGGGGTTCATGGTCGGCGGCAGGCGGTGGACTCTATTTTGTCATGGACAAAGTGTTGAACAAAATCTTTTGTCGAACTAAGATGGCGCATAAATTCAATTCGTCTAGGACAAACATGGCGTTCCGCTTCAATCTGCCCAACCTGGCCATGGCCTTGGTCCCACGCCGGGGCTGGTCGTCGGAGGGGGGCGTGCCGGCGGGTTTTCGCGTTCCGGAACCCGTGCGGGAACTTTTTTCGCGGCGGTCGGTCACAGCGTTCGTGCGGTGCGTGGAGGACGCGCATCGCAGCGGCAGGTCAGGGCGCTCACACGGTGCGTCGGCGCTGTCGAACCGGTTTCAGCCGTGCAGCCACCCGGATGTCCGGGTTGTCCCTCCGAAGCGCATCTCCTCCTCCTCCCTCCCTCCCTCGTTCGCTTCGGGGCGCTGCACGGTCTTCTCTTCTTCACTGGCCCGCGGTGGCGTGGATCGCCGTGCTGTCGCCACCACCGTCGCCCCGATCCTGATGGGAGAGGCACGATGAAGCGCGTCGCCGTCATCGGGTCGGGCATTGCCGGGCTGTTTGCCGCCTGGATGCTCAGCGAGCCGGGCCGCCGCGCACGGGTCACCCTGTTCGAGGCCAATCACTACGTCGGTGGCCATGCCCACACGGTGGATGTGGACCTGCCCGACGCGTCGGGCCAGGTCGTGCGCCACGGCGTGGACACCGGCTTCCTGGTGTTCAACCACCGCACCTACCCGAATCTGTTGCGCCTGTTCGAGCAACTGGGCGTGCCCACGGCGCCGTCGGACATGTCGTTCTCGGTGCAATCGGTGGCGGATCGGCTGGAGTGGTGCGGCAGCAGCTTGGACACGGTCTTTGCGCAGCGGCGCAACCTGCTCAACCCGCGCTTCGTCGGCATGCTGCGCGAGTTGCTGCGTTTCAATCGCGTCACCACCGAGCTGGCTCGGCAGGGCAGCGAGGCGGAGTTGGACCAGCCCATCGGCGCCTTCCTGGACGCGCAGGGTTTTTCCGACACCTTCCGGCGCTGGTACTTCCTGCCGATGGTGGCCTGCATCTGGTCCTGTCCGACCGAGCAGATGCTGCAGTTCCCGGTGGCCACGCTGATCCGCTTCTGTCACAACCACGGCCTGCTGCAGGTCACCGACCGCCCGCAGTGGCACACGGTGCGTGGCGGTTCGCGCGAGTACGTGCGCCGCATGCTGCCGCGCATCCCGGACGTGCGCCTGCGCCAGCCGGTGCTGGCGCTGCGGCCGGAGGTGGACGTTCGGGGGGGGCTGGGCGGTGTCACGGTGGTCAGCCGCAGCGGGTCCGAGCGCTTCGATGAGGTGGTGCTGGCCTGCCATGCCGACCAGGCGCTGGCGCTGCTGGGCGACCAGGCCTCGGCCGACGAGCGCACGCTGCTCGGGGCGATCGGCTTCCATCCCAACCGCGCCGTGCTGCATACCGACACCGGCCTGCTGCCGAAGCGCCCCCGCGCCTGGGCCGCCTGGAACTACGAGCAGGCGGTGGCGGCCGGCGGCGAATCGCGCGCCGTCTGCCTGCACTACCTGATCAACCGGCTGCAGCCGCTGCCCTTCCGCCAGGAGGTGATTGTGTCGCTGAACCCGGTGCGCGAACCGCGCCCGGATGCGGTGCTGGCCGAGTTCGACTACGCCCACCCGGTGTTCGATCGCGCTGCCATTGCCGCCCAGGGCCGCTTGCACGAGCTTCAGGGCCGGCGCGGCCTGTGGTTCTGCGGCGCCTGGACCGGCTACGGCTTCCACGAGGACGGGCTCAAGTCCGCCCAGCAGGTGGTGGCCGGCCTGCAGGCGTCCTGGCAGTGCGGCGACGAGCGGCTGGCCGCCTGAGGGGGCATTCAGTGAGCGAACCTGCAGCGGTCCGGTCCGTACCTGTACCCGTACCGGCACCAGCCCGGGCCCTGCTCGGTACCGGGCTGGTGCGCCACGCCCGGCTGCGCCCGGTGCGGCATGAGTTCCGCTACCCGACCTGGTTCTTGCTGCTGCCGCTGCGCTCGCTGCGCAAGGCGCCCGATGCGGTGCTGGCGCGCAACCGCGCGGGCTGGGTGAGCTTCCACGACGCCGACCACGGCGAGGGCGGGCCGGATGCGCTCGCCTGGTTCGAGCGCCTGCTGGCCGAGGGGGGCATCGACGATGCCGATGGCGAGGTCTGGCTGCACACCTACCCGCGCGTGTTCGGCATCGTTTTCAAGCCGGTCAGCTTCTGGTACGCGCACCGCGCCGATGGCTCGCTGGCCGCCGTGCTGGCCGAGGTGAACAACACCTTTGGCGAGCGCCACGCCTACCTGCTCAATGGCCCGGGGATGGGCTGGGGGCGCGAGGTCAGCGCGCGCAAGGTCTTCCACGTCTCGCCCTTCTGCAGTGTCGATGGGCGCTACCGCTTCCGGTTCCTGCGTGTGCCGGGTTCCCAGGGCGAAGAGGCCGACGCCGGGCGCACCGTGGTGCGCGTCGATCTCGACGATGCCGGCGGCCCGCTGCTGTCGACCAGTGTCAGCGGCCAACTGGAGCCGCTGACCCGTGCCGCGCTCTGGCGAGCCGGCCTGCGCATGCCCGCGCTGACGGCGATGGTCCTGGCGCGCATCCACTGGCAGGCGCTGCAGCTGTGGCTCAAGCGCGTGCCCTTCTGGCGCAAACCCCTGCCGCCCAGCGTGGTGGTCAGTCGCTGATGCCTTCTCTCCCCTTCCGTCCCCTTCCTTCCCTCCACCTGAGCGCACACCGCCATGAACGACACCACCGTCCTCACGTCGCCGACGCTGGCCCGCCCACAGTCCGCCGTCCAGCGCCTGCCGGTGGCCGCGCGCAGCGTGCTGGCGCTGCTGGAGCGCCTGCCGCACGGCCACCTGCACGTGCAACTGCCCGACGGCAGCCTGCGCCACTTCGGCCTTGACACGGCCCCGGACGCGCCCCAGGCCAGCCTGCGCCTGCACGACGGCTCGCCGCTGGCAGCGGCGCTGGCCGAGGGCGACATCGGTTTTGCGCGCAGCTACATCGAGGGCGGCTGGGACACGCCCGATCTGAGCGCGCTGCTGCGCCTGCTGCTGGCCAACCGCGAGGCGCTGGAGCGCCTGGTCTACGGCAGCTGGTGGGGCGGCCTGGCGCACCGCCTGCGCCATGCACTCAACCGCAACAGCCGCGCCGGCAGCCGCCGCAACATCCACCTGCACTACGACCTGGGCAACCACTTCTACCGCTGCTGGCTGGACGAGACGATGAACTACTCGTCGGCCTGGTTCGAGGGCGACCCCACCCGCCCGCTGGCCCAGGCGCAGCAGGCCAAGATGCGCCGCGCGCTGACCGAGGCCGGCGTGGGCGAGGGCACGCGTGTGCTGGAGATCGGCTGCGGCTGGGGCGCGGTGGCCGAGGTGGCTGCGCGCGACCTGGGCGCGCAGTTGACCGGCGTGACGCTCTCCACCGAGCAGCTGAACTGGGGCCAGAAGCGCCTGGCGCGCGCCGGGCTGGCCGAGCGTGCCGACCTGCGGCTGCAGGACTACCGCGACATCACCGATCCGGCCTTCGACGCGATCGTCTCGATCGAGATGTTCGAGGCGGTCGGTGAGGCCCAGTGGCCGACCTACTTCCGCCAGGTGCAGCGGCTGCTCAAGCCGGGCGGGCGGGCCTGCATCCAGACCATCACGATCCGCGACGACCTGTTCGATCGGTATCGCCGCTCCAGCGACTTCATCCAGCAGTACATCTTCCCGGGCGGCATGCTGCCCTGCGACGCGGCCTTCCGCCGCGAGGCCGAGCGGGCCGGGCTGGTGGTCGAGCGTGCCTTCGCCTTCGGCCGAGACTACGCCGAGACGCTGCGGCGCTGGCGGACGGCCTTCGACGCGCAACGCAGCGCCGTGCAGCGGCTGGGCTTCGACACCACCTTCCAGCGCACCTGGGAGTTCTACCTGGCCTATTGCGAGGCCGCTTTCGACACCGGCAACACCGACGTGGTGCAGTACACCCTGAGGCGGCCGGGATGACGCCAAGCGAGGGCGCCACTTCACGCCGGGCCCTGCTGGTGGCCGGGCTGCTTGGGCCTGTGCTGGCCGGCGCGGCCACCGGTTCCGACGACGCGCCGGATGCCCGGGACACCCAGGAGGCCCTGCAGCTGCTCCCTGGCGCGCAGGAGCAGGGGCGCATGCGGCTGCGCTGGTTCGGCCTGCCGATCTACGACGCCCGCCTGTGGACGCGCCAACCTGTGACGGCCGCGGGCTATGCGCAGCAGGAGTTCGTGCTCGGCCTGCGCTACGTCCGTGCGCTGGAGGGCGCGGCGATCGCCGAGCGCTCGCTGCAGGAGATGCAACGCCAGCAGCCGCTGGCCGACGCGCAGGCGCAGGCCTGGCTGGCGCAGATGCGCCTGGCCTTTCCCAATGTGCAGCCCGGTGACCGGCTGCTCGGCTGGCACCGGCCGGGGCGCGAGTCGGCGTTCTTCCTGAATGGGCGGCGCACACACACGGTGGCGGATGCGGGCTTCGGCGAGCGCTTCTTCGGCATCTGGCTGTCGCCGCGCAGCCGGGATGCGGCCCAGCGCGACGCGCTGCTCGGGCTGGCGCGATGACGTCCGTGCCTGGCGAGCCCACCACCTGGAGCCGGCGCGCTGCGCTGGCCTATGGCGGCCTGGGCGCGCCGCTGGCCTTCGTCGCCCTGCCGCTGTACGTGCAGCTGCCGCAGCACTACGCCCAGGTGCACGGCGTGGCGCTGGCCACGCTCGGTGCCCTGCTGCTGGCGGTGCGCTGCCTGGATGCGCTGGTGGATCCGCTGCTGGGGCGCTGGGCGGACCGGCTGCTGGCGCGTGGCGGCCCGTCGGCCTGGTGGCTGCTGGGGGCGTCGGCCGTGCTGGTGGCGCTGGGCTTCGTGCAGCTGTTCTTTGCGCCTGCGCTCGGCGCGCAGGCGCTGCTCGCCTGGTGTGGTGGCTGGCTGGCGCTGACCTGCGCGGGTTGGTCGCTCGCTTCCGTCCTGCACCAGGCCTGGGGGGCGCGGCTGGGTGGTGGCGAGCTGGCGCAGTCGCGCTGGGTGTCGGCACGCGAGGGGGCCGGGCTGGTCGGTGTGGTCGCCGCCAGCCTGCTGCCCAGCCTGGCCGGTCTGGCGGTGACGGCCGTGGTGCTCTGTGCTGCGCTGGCCATTGGCTGGCTGGCGCTGCGGGGGGCGCCTGCGCCACCGGCCGATCACGTGACCGATCAGGCGGCCGATCCCGGCGTGACGCCGGTTCGGCCGCTCGGTGCGGCGGCGTCGTGGCATGGGCTGCTGCAGCCCTGGCAGTTGCCGGCCTTTCGCCGTCTGCTGGCGGTGTACCTCGTCAACGGCGTGGCGGCAGCGGTGCCGGCCACGCTGGTGCTGTTCTTCATCCGCGACCGCCTGCAGGCGCCGGCCTGGGAAGGGGCGTTCCTGGCGCTGTACTTCGTGTCGGGCGTGGCCTCGCTGCCCGCCTGGGTGCTGGCCGTGCGGCGCTGGGGCGCCGTGCGTGCCTGGGCGCTGGGCATGGGGGTGGCCGTGGCAGGCTTTGCCGGCGCCATGGGCCTGGGCGCCGGGGATGTGGAGTTGTTCGCGCTGGTCTGTCTGGCCAGCGGGCTGGCGCTGGGGGCCGACCTGGCACTGCCCGCCACCCTGCTGGCCGAGGTGGTGGCCACCCGCCGCAGGAGCGCTGGGGCTGGCGGGTATGGCGGGGCGGGCGCCGATGCGGGCCTGTTCTTCGGCTGGTGGAACGCCGCGGCCAAGCTGAACCTCGCGCTGGCCGCCGGGCTGGTGCTGCCCTTGCTGGGCTGGCTGGGCTACGTGCCCGGTGCCGGGACGCCGGCCGGGCTCGACGCGCTGGCCTGGGTCTACGCCGGGCTGCCCTGCGCTTTGAAGCTCGTCGCGCTGGCCCTGCTGCTGCGCTGGCACGAGCCCGCCATTCCGGCCGTGCCGGCAGCCGATTCGCGGCCCACGTCCCCCGTGGCGGTGGCCGGTCACCCCTCACCTGAACAAGGATTCGACCGATGATGCGCTTCAATTGTTCTGCCCTGCGCTGCGCCCGTGCCGGCCTGCTTGCGGCGCTGGTCGCACCGGCGGTCCTGACCGGCTGCGCCAGCGGGCCGCGCATCGAGGACCACGCGGGGCAGCAGCCCGCGCTGGACCTGCGCCGCTACTTCGACGGCCCGCTGGTGGCCCACGGCCTGTTCACCGACCGCAATGGCGTCGTGCAGCGGCGCTTCACGGTGCAGCTCAAGGGCACCTGGTCGGGGGATCAGGGCGTGCTGGAAGAGGATTTCACCTACAGTGACGGGCGCACCGAGCGCCGCGTCTGGCGCCTGGCCCGCGAGGGCGACGGGCGCTGGAGCGGCCGTGCCGACGACGTGGTGGGCACCGCCCGCGGCGAGTCCGCCGGCAATGCGCTGCGCTGGCAGTACACCCTGCGCCTGCCGGTGGACGGCCGGGAGTGGGAGGTGCAGTTCGACGACTGGATGTACCTGATGGACGAGAAGGTGCTGCTCAACCGTGCCGTGATGAGCAAGTTCGGCATCCGGCTGGGGGAGGTCACGCTCTCCTTCCACCGCCCTTGAAAGGCCATTGCCCATGCCGCTGTTCACGCCGCCCAATCCTCTCCTGACTGACTGGCGTGGCCGGGTGGCCTGGATCGTCGGCGCCTCCAGCGGCATCGGCCGGGCCACCGCGGCGCGCCTGGTGCGCGCGGGGGCGCAGGTCGTCGTCTCGGCACGCAGCCGTGACGCGCTGGCCGGCTTCGTCGACACCTACCCGGGCGCGCTCGCGCTGCCGCTGGACGTGACGCAGCGTGACTCGGTCCTGGCGGCGCACGACGATCTGATGGGCCGCTTCGGCCGCATCGACCTGCTGCTGTATTGCGCCGGCCACTACCAGGCGCAGCGCGCCACCGCGCTGGACCTGGATGAACTGCTGCGCCACGAGCAGGTCAACTACGTCGGAGCCCTGCATGTGCTGGACGCCGTTCTGCCGGTGCTGCTGGCGCAGGGCAGCGGGCACCTGAGCCTGGTCGCCAGCGTCGCAGGCTGGCGTGGCCTGCCCAATGCGCTGGCCTACGGGCCGACCAAGGCGGCGCTGAACAACCTGGCCGAGTGCCTGCACCTGGACCTGTCCGCGCGCGGCCTGGGCGTGTCGGTGATCAACCCCGGTTTCGTCGAGACGCCGCTGACCGCAGGCAACCCCTTCCCGATGCCGGCGCTGATCCAGCCCGACGAGGCGGCCGCGGCGATGCTGGCGGGCTGGGCGCGCGGCGAGTTCGACATCCACTACCCCAAGCGCTTCACGCGGCTGCTGCGGCTGCTGCGCTGCCTGCCGCACCGGCTGTACTTTCCGCTGGTGCGCAAGGTGACCGGGCTGTGAGCGGCGCCTCGTCTGCGCCGCGCCTGCCGCGCGCCCACCCCGACGCGCGTGTGGCGAGGGTGGCCCGCTTCTTCGATGACCTCGCGCCGGCCGACCTGGACCGGCTCGGCGAGGTCTACAGCACTGACGCCGCGTTCAAGGACCCGTTCAACGAGGTGCGCGGGCTGGAGGCCATCCGCCGCATCTTTGCGCACATGTACGCCGAACTGGACGGCCCGCGCTTCGTTGTGACGCAGGCGGTGGCCGAGGGCGACGTGGCCTTCCTGACCTGGACCTTCCACTTCCGCAGCCCACGGCTGCAGCCGCAGGACGTGGTGGTGCGGGGTGCGACGCAGCTGGCGTTCGATCCGCACAGCGGCCTCGTCGTGCTGCACCGCGACTACTGGGACACCGGCGAGGAGCTCTACGCCCGCTTGCCGCTGCTCGGGGCGCTGATGCGCTGGCTGCGCCGCCGGGGCAGCGCGACCCAAGCGTGAGCCGGCGTGTGAGCCGGCGGCCGGCGCCGCCCGCCGCCGGTCAGTCGCTGCTGCCGCGCTGGCCTTCGGTCAGCGTGTCGAGCTGGAAGCGCCCGCTCTTGTCGACCAGCCAGATGTCGGTGTAGATCATCTCGGTGCCCAGCTTGGCCGGGGCGGGGTAGGGGCTCGCGCGCTGGATCATCTGCCTGATCCAGGGCATGACCTCCTTGGCCGCGGCCGGCTCGCGGGTGAACTCCACCTGCAGCACCTTGCCCTGGGCGTCGAGGGTGGTTTCCACCACCGTGACCGCATACAGCAGCGGCGGCAGCTTGCCACGCATCACCTGCATCGGGTAGCTGAGGTAGATGTGCCGGGCCGCGTCCTGCCGGTAGGCCTTGGGCGATTCGGCCTCCGATGCCTCCAGCTGCGGGGCTGGCAGGGGCTGGGGTGGGGTGGCGAACTGCGCCTGCGCGACCGAGGTGAGTGCCCCCAGGCACAGGATGGCGGCAAGTTTCGGCAGGTCGGTGCGGCGCAGGGGCATGGGGTGGACTCGACGAGGCGCGCTGGCGCGGGAGCCCGCTAGGTCGGCCGGGGCCGGCAGGTCTGATCGAGTGTAGGCAGCCCCTTCTGGCGCCTGTCGTGCAAATTACCCAGGAAAGCCGCCGCTGTTTGCCCGGTGGCGGCGCTTCAACGCATCTAGCCCTTGCGGCGGAAGTAGATCAGCGGGGCCGCGACCGAGGCCAGCATCAGGCCCAGTGCCAGCGGGTAACCCCAAGTCTGGTTCAGCTCGGGCATGTGGCGGAAGTTCATGCCGTAGATGCTGGCGATCAGCGTCGGCGGCAGCAGCGCGACGCTGGCCACCGAGAAGATCTTGATGATCTTGTTCTGGTTGATGTTGATGAAGCCGACCGTGGCGTCCATCAGGAAGTTGATCTTGTCGAACACGAAGGCAGTGTGCGAGTCCAGCGAGTCGATGTCGCGCAGGATCTGGCGCGCTTCCTCGAACTGCTCGGCGTTGAGCATGCGTGCGCGCATCATGAAGCTCACCGCACGGCGCGTGTCCATCACGTTGCGGCGGATGCGTCCGTTCAGGTCTTCCTCACGCGCAATCGACGCCAGCGCGATGCCCGCGGCGTGGTCGTCGAAGTCCTGCTTCAGTACGCGCGCGCTGACCTTTTCCAGCTCGTCGTAGATGCTCTCCAGTGCGTCGGCGGAGTATTCCGCGTCGGCATCGTAGAGCTTGAGCAGTACGTCCTTGGCGTCCTCGATCAGCGCCGGGATGCGGCGCGCGCGCAGGCGCAGGAGCCGGAACACCGGCAGGTCCTCGGCATGCACCGAGAACAGCACCTTGTGGTGCAGGATGAAGGCCACGCGCACGTTGCGCGGCATCTCGCCGTCGTCGATCAGGAAGTCGGAGCGGATGTGCAGCTCGCCGTTGTCTTCCTCGTAGAAGCGGGCGGACTCTTCCAGATCGTCGTCGACGATGTTGTCGGGGATGATGAGCCCGAAGCGGGCCTGCACCCAGCCCTTTTCGGCCGGCGTCGGCGCCTCCATGTCCACCCAGACCGGCGAGACATGCGCCAGCGCGTCGGGGTCGTCGATCTCTTCCTGGATCAGGCGACCATTGGCCAGGGTGAAGACATTGAGCATCGGCAATCCTGCGCCGTGCACCTGGCAGCGGCAGGCGGAACATCACGGCAATCCGGTGGGAGGGGCGGTGGCGGGCAAACCGTCTCACTCCACGCAACCACCGCAGGGCAGGGGCCGGGAGGGACGGTCACCGAGGGTGACAGCTGTCCAACAGGAACTCCATGAGCTGGAAAGAAGCTGGAATTATTGCACTGCATCGCAGCGTGCCCAGGTCAGCGCGCGATCGCCGAGGCGCCTTCTCGCGAGGCTGGACTGCATCCCTACAAACCCGTAGGGTACCCCCAAAAAGCGAGATCGCCACCCATTACCACACGGTTGCTTCAGGGTCACGACAGGTGTGCTTGCCAGACATCGCGGCAGCCGTCACACTGGAATCGACGGTCGGTACAGACAACCGGCCGGGTCGGACATACTAGGTTTCCTCCCACCCACCTCTATCCGAAAGGAGGTCTCATGAACCTGACGATCAGCGGTCATCACCTGGAAGTCACCCCTGCGCTGCGCGAGTACGTGCTCACGAAGCTGGATCGAGTGACGCGTCACTTTGATCAGGTGGTGGATGTCACCGTGCTGCTCACCGTGGAAAAGCAGAAGGAGAAGGAACGTCGCCAGCGGGCTGAAGTGACCTTGCACGCCAAGGGCAAGGACATCTTTGTTGAAAGTGCGCACGAGGATCTGTATGCCGCGATCGATCAACTGATGGACAAGCTGGACCGTCAGGTGGTGCGCCACAAGGACCGATTGCAGGACCACCACCACGAATCGCCCAAGCGCAGCGCGGTGGTCGGCGAGGCATCGTGATACACATCACGCGCCCGGGCTGAATCAGACTGGACGACGGCCTCCTTGCGGGGCCGTTTTGTCATTTAGGGTGTCAAGCTGCAAGTTTTGTGTTGGATCTGTTGTCCTCAGGCAACCCCGCACGGAACCCTGGACCTGCAGGGGCCTTGAGGTCTGCGCACTGATCGGGGCGATTCCTATAATTCGCATCCCGTCGAACGGTCGGCCCTGTGGCCTGTCGATGATTCACCCAGACGTCCTCTTACGATGAACCGCCTCGCCGCCATCCTTCCGGCCAGCAACGTGCTGGTCAATGTGGAGGCCTCCAGCAAGAAGCGTGCGTTCGAGCAGGCGGGCCTGCTGTTCGAGAACGGTCACGCGATCGCCCGGGCGACGGTGACGGACAACCTGTTCGCCCGCGAACGGCTTGGCTCCACGGGGCTGGGGCATGGCGTGGCGATTCCCCATGGCCGCATCAAGGGCCTGAAGAATCCGCTCGCCGCAGTCATCCGGGTACAGCAGCCGATCCCCTTCGAAGCGCCTGACGACGAGCCCGTCACGCTGCTGATCTTCCTGCTCGTGCCCGAGGCGGCTACGCAGCGTCACCTGGAGATCCTCTCCGAGATCGCCGAGTTGCTCTCCGACCGCGAGTTGCGTGAGCAGATCAAGGTCGAGGCCGATCCGGCCCGGGTGCACGAATTGATCTCCCGCTGGGAGCCGCTGAAGTCGGTGGCCTGATCCGGCCAAGCGGCCCCTCATCCTGCCTGTCCCCTTCCTCTTGCCGAGCGCGCGTTGAAACCCACCGTCATCAGCGCCGAAGCGCTGTTCGATGCCCACCGGCAGGCGCTGAAGTGGGAGTGGATCGCCGGCCACGCCCACCCCGAGCGGCGCTTCGACGAGGTGGCGGTACGCGATGCCCAGTCTGCCGCCGATCTGGTCGGCTACCTGAACTACATCCACCCCTACCGGGTGCAGATCGTCGGCCGGCGTGAAGTCGGCTACCTGGCGTCAGGCGATGCCGAAGTCCAGGAGCGGCGCATCTCGCGCATCGTGACGCTGGAGCCGCCGGTGCTGGTGGTGGCCGACGGGTGCACGCCGCCAGACCGCTTGGTGGCGATGTGCGAGCGCGCGGAGCTCCCGCTGTTCTGCACGCAGGACTCGGCCGGGCATGTGATCGACGTGCTGCGCGGCTATCTCGGCCAGCATTTCGCCGAGCGCACGTCGCGCCACGGGGTGTTCATGGACATCCTGGGCCTTGGCGTGCTGCTGACCGGCGAGTCCGGCCTCGGCAAGAGTGAGCTCGGGCTGGAGCTGATCTCTCGCGGCCATGGCCTGGTGGCCGATGACGTGGTGGACCTCTATCGCGTATCGCAATCCGCCATCGAGGGGCGCTGCCCGGAGTTGCTGCGCAACCTGCTGGAGGTGCGTGGCATCGGCCTGCTGGACATCAAGGCCATCTTTGGCGAGACGGCGGTGCGCCGCAAGATGCGGCTCAAGCTCATCGTCCACCTGGTGCGCAAGGAGACGCTGGACCGCGACTTCGAGCGCCTGCCCTATGAGCCGCTGTACGAGGACGTGCTGGGCATGCCGGTGCGCAAGGTGGTGATCGCTGTGGATGCCGGCCGCAACCTGGCCGTGCTGGTGGAGGCTGCGGTGCGCAACACCGTGCTGCAATTGCGCGGCATCGACACCTACAAGGAATTCATCCAGCGCCACCGCGAGATGATGGAGCGCGGCGACCCGGGCGCTGCTTGATGGTACAAGGCAATACAGGCACCCGCGTACCCGGTCTTCAGGCTTGACGTTCAGGGCTGGGGGCGCGCCTTCTTCGGTCGCCGGGCGCAGGTTTCGTTCGTGCAGCGTGCGTACAGCGCGAGCGAATGCTCCTCCAGCAGAAAGCCACGTTCCTGAGCCACCGCGCGCTGGCGGTTCTCGATCTGCGCGTCAAAGAACTCTTCCACGTGGCCGCAGTCCACGCAGACCAGGTGGTCATGGTGGTGGCCTTCATTGAGTTCGAACACCGCCTTGCCACTTTCGAAGTGGTTGCGCGACAGGATGCCGGCCTGCTCGAACTGCATCAGCACGCGGTACACGGTGGCCAGGCCGATGTCCGAGCCATCGGTGAGCAGAACCTTGTAGACGTCTTCGGCCGTCAGGTGGCGCTGGCTGGAGCGCTGGAAAATCTCCAGGATCTTGATGCGCGGCAGCGTGGCCTTGAGGCCGGAACTCTTGATTTCTTCCGCGTGGGTCATGGGCGACGGCGCTCGACGGGGCTCGATACAATTTCCGGATCATATCGGCAGGCGTTGCCCCGCGTGGCGCCCAGGCACAATGCACGGCATGTCTTTCCCGTCCTGGCGCGTCGGCGCCGCTCTGACTGTGGCCCTGCTCGTGGCGGGCTGCGCCTCGTCCACCGGGGGCGGTGCCGCTGCGGCACTGCAGCCCTATCGCATGGAAGTCGTGCAGGGCAACGTGGTCACGCGCGAGATGCTGGAGCAGCTGCGCCCCGGCCTGACGCGCGACCAGGTGCGTGGCCTGTTCGGCTCCCCGCTGCTGACCGACATCTTCCACGCCGACCGCTGGGACTACGTCTTCACGATCCGTCGCCAGGGGGCGGCACCCCAGCAGCGGCGCGTCACCGTTTACTTCGTCAGTGACCGCGTGCAGCGCCACGAGGCCGGCGAGCTGCCCTCCGAACGGGAATTCGTGGCCTCGATCGACGCCGCCAAGGTGAAGGCGCGCAGTGCCCCGCTGGAGCTCAACGAGGCCCAGTTGCGTGCCCTGCCGCTGCCGGTGGGGCGCCCCGCTGCCGCCGTTGCGGCCGCAGGACCGGCCAGTGCCCCGCAGCGCGTCTATCCGCCGCTGGAGCCGGATGCGCGGCCCTGACTCCCTGAGAACCTGAACCACACGCCGCCTAGACCGACATGAGCGACATGAGCGACACACCCCACCGCATTGCCATCGCTGGCTGCACCGGCCGCATGGGCCACATGCTGATCGAGGCCGTGCTGGCTGCCGATGACTGCACGCTGGCCGGTGCCCTGGACCGCGCTGACAGCCCGGCCATCGGCCAGGACGCCACTGCTTTCCTGGGCCGCGTCAGCGGCGTGGCGGTGAGCGCTGACCTGCGCTCCGGCCTGCAGGGCGCGCACTGCCTGATCGACTTCACCCGCCCCGAGGGCACGATGGCCCACTTGGCCGTCTGCCGCAAGCTGGGCGTCAAGATGGTCATCGGCACCACCGGTTTCAGCGAGGCGCAGAAGGCCGAGATCGCTGCCGCGTCGAAGGACATCGCCATCATGATGGCGCCCAACATGAGCGTGGGCGTCAACGTCGTGCTCAAGCTGCTGGAAACGGCCGCGAAGGCGCTCAACCAGGGCTACGACATCGAGATCGTGGAGGCGCACCACCGCCACAAGGTCGATGCGCCCAGCGGCACCGCGCTGAAGATGGGCGAGGTGGTGGCCGCCGCGATCGGCCGCGACCTGAAGGCCTGCGCCGTCTACGGCCGTGAAGGCGTGACCGGCGAGCGCGACCCGAGCACCATCGGCTTTGCCACCGTGCGCGGCGGCGACGTGGTCGGCGACCACACCGTGATGTTCATGGGCACCGGCGAGCGCATCGAGATCACCCACAAGTCCAGCAGCCGCGCCACCTACGCCCAGGGCAGCCTGCGCGCCGCGCGCTTCCTGGCGGACTGGTCGAACGGGCTGTTCAGCATGGACGACGTGCTCGGCCTGGGCTGAGCGAACGCCAGCACAGGACATATCCACCATGGGAGGCTACGCCAGGCTCTGGGCCGAGGGGGACGCGATCACCCGCACGGTGGCGCTGCTGCTGCTGGGGATGTCGGTGTCCGCCTGGGTGGTGATCCTCTGGAAGGGTTGGGTGCTCACGCGCGTGCGGCGCGACGTGGCCCGCGCCGTGCCGGCGTTCTGGTCCGGCGCCGACCTGGCATCGGCGCGCCTGCAGCTGCAGGCGATCGACCGTGAGCAGGCGCTCACCCCCCTGCTCGACGCGGCGCTGCTGACCCCGCCGGCTGGCACGCTGGAGTCGGCCGGCCAGGCCGAATCGCAACTGACGCGCCGCCTGCGTGACGCGCTGCACCGCATCGTTGCCCAGCTGCAGTACGGCCAGGTGCTGCTGGCCTCGGTGGGCAGCACAGCTCCCTTCATCGGGCTGTTCGGCACCGTCTGGGGCATCTACCACGCGCTGCTGGGCATCTCGGCGGCCGGCAGCATCAGCATCGACAAGGTGGCCGGCCCGGTGGGCGAGGCGCTGATCATGACCGCTGCCGGCCTGGCCGTGGCGATCCCTGCGGTGCTGGCCTACAACGTCTTCGGCAAGTGGGTGGGTGCCTGCGAAGCGGAGCTGGAGGGCTTTGCCCACGACCTGCGCGAGATGCTGCTGGATCGCTCCTCCGGCGACCGGCGCAGCGGCGAAGCCGGCTGACGGAGGCGCCGTCGCGATGGCCTTCGGTCGCCTCGAACGCAGCCCCGGCCCGCAGCCGATGAGCGACATCAACATGACGCCGCTGATCGACGTCATGCTGGTGCTGCTGGTGATCTTCATGATCACCGCGCCGCTGATGACCGCCAGCCTGAAGCTCGACCTGCCCAAGGCCGACGGTGCCACGCCTGTAACCGAGGCGCCGCAGGCGCTCCAGGTGGCGCTGCAGGCCGATGGCAGCCTGTACCTGGGTGAAGAGAAGCTGCCGCCGCCCGCCCTGGCCGAGCGCCTGGCGGCCGTGGCCAAGCGCGGTGGCGAGCTGCCCGAGGTGCAGCTGCGCGCCGACCGGGCCGTGCCCTACGGCCGGGTGGCCGAGTTGATCGGCCAGCTGCAGGCAGCGGGGCTGAACCGCATCGCCTTCGTGACCGAACCGGGCGCGGCCGCGTCGGCAGCGCGCTGAGGTCCGCGGCGACCCTGCTGCGGGTCGCGTCCCGGCCCTGCCGTCCAGCAATCCGGTTCAATACAGCAGGCGGGTGCGGGCCTAGCCTGCGTGGATTGCTGCCTCCGGCGGCTGTTCACGACAGGATCCATGCCCCACTCGACGTTCTTCCTTGCGCCCGGCCTCGGCTCGTTCTGGCTGTCCGTCACGCTGTTCGCGCTGGCCACGTCGGCCTCGCCCGGTCCGGTGAACGTGGTGGCCGCCAGCAGTGGCGCTCGCTTCGGCCTGCGGCCCAGCCTGCCCTATGTGGCGGGCGCCAGCCTCGGCTTTGCCCTGCTGCTGCTCGGGCTGGGCCTGGGGCCTGGCGTTGCGCTGGTGCACCGGCCCGGCTTCCAGATGGTGCTGCGGGTGCTCGGCTCGCTCTATCTCATCCACCTCGCCTGGCGGCTGCAGCGCAGCGCGTTGCCGGACGAGGCGCCCGCGGCGGACGGCCCTGAAGCCGCTGCTGCCGACCGGCATGCGCACTGCCCGCCGCGCTGGACCGCCGGCCTGCTCGCCCAGTGGCTGAACCCGAAGGCCTGGGTCGTTGCGGCGGCCGGTGTCTCCGGCTACACGCTGCCGGGCGAGCGCCACGGGCTCAGCGTGGTCCTGATGGCCGGCGTGTTCTTCGCCGTCTGCCTGCCGTCGATCGGTGCCTGGGCCGCCAGCGGCGAGGGCATGCGCCACCTGCTGCGCAGCCCGGCGACGCTGCGGCGCTTCAACCGGCTGATGGCCGCGGCGCTGCTGCTGTCGGTGCTGACGCTGTGGTGGGGGTGAGGACCTGGCAAGGCCCCGGTCCAGGCCGCCGCAGGCCGCGCAGTCGGCCGGGTGTCACGCCGTAGACCTGCTTGAAGGCGCGCGTGAAATGGGCCTGATCGGCGAAGCCCAGCGCCGCGGCCAAGTCGGCCAGCGAGGCGGCCGCGGCCAGCTGGCGGCGGCTCTTTTGCACCCGCAGCTGGCGCAGGTAGGCGCCGGGTGTCAGGCCCGTGGCCTGGCGGAAGGTGCGGATGCTGTGCCAGCGGCTGCGCGGCAGGCTCGCCTCCAGGGCGCGGAGGTCGATCGGCTCGGCCCAGTGCTGGTGCAGCAGGGCCTGCAGCGGGTGCAGGGCAGGGGTCTTGTGCCCGATGGCCCGGGTGTTGGGGGAGGAAGCAGCGGGCGTGGCGGGGCCGGCCAGCGCCTGTTCCAGCGCGGCCAGCCAGCAGCGGGCGGCGGTGGTGTCCCGCAGCGCGATGGCCTGGCTGAACAGGGCTTGCAGCGGCGTGGTGGGCAGCCAGACCCGCTGTCGCGGCTCGGCGGTGACCTGCGCGGCCAGCCGCTGCGCCAGGGCCGACATCGCCTCGGCCTCGACGTAGAGCACCGCATAGGCGGTCTCGGCGTCGGCCGCACGACAGGCGTGCACCTCGTAGGGCGGCAGGATGAACACACTGCCGGCCGGCGCCAGGTGGTCGACGCCGCCCGAGGTGAAGTGGCAGCTGCCGCGCAGGATCAGGCCGATCGACCAGACGTCGTGGAAGTGCGCCGCCAGGCCGCACCGGCCCAGCGTGGCCTGCACGAATTCGATCCGTTCACAGGCACTCACCTCCCAGGCGAGGATGGCCCGGGCGGGTGGGCTGCGAGGGGCGTCGGCGCAACGGGGCATGGGCGATTCTTGCGGGCGGCGATGCGCCCTGTCCAGTGCCGGCAGGCCGAAGGCGGTGGCCGGCCGGGCCTCGACGGTGCCGACGCGATAATCCCTCCTTTGAGCCTCCGCGCCGATGGAGGCCGCCTGTCAGCTGCACCTGCGCGCCATGAACGAGAAATACGATCCCACCGCCGTCGAATCCGCTGCCCAGGCCGCCTGGCGTGACAGCGACGCCTACCGCGTCACCGAGGACGCCAGCAAGGCCAAGTTCTACGCCTGCTCGATGCTGCCCTACCCCAGCGGCAAGCTGCACATGGGCCATGTGCGCAACTACACCATCAACGACATGCTCACGCGCCAGCTGCGCATGAAGGGCATGAACGTGCTGATGCCCATGGGCTGGGACGCCTTCGGTCTGCCCGCCGAGAACGCCGCGCTGAAGAACCGCGTGCCGCCCGAGAAGTGGACGCGCGAGAACATCGCCCACATGAAGGGCCAGATGCTGGCGATGGGCCTGGCGATCGACTGGAGCCGCGAGGTCGCCACCTGTGACCCCGAGTACTACAAGTGGAACCAGTGGCTGTTCCTGAAGATGCTGGAGGCCGGGATTGCCGAGCGCCGCACCCAGGTGGTGAACTGGGATCCGGTGGACATGACCGTGCTGGCCAACGAGCAGGTGATCGACGGCAAGGGCTGGCGCTCGGGCGCGCCGGTGGAAAAGCGCGAGATCCCGGGCTACTACCTGAACATCACCAAGTACGCCGATGAGCTGCTGAGTGCGGTGGCGAACCCCGAAGACCCGAACTACCTGAGCGGCTGGCCCGAGCGCGTGCGCCTGATGCAGGAGAACTGGATCGGCAAGAGCGAGGGTGTGCGCTTCGCCTTCCCGCATCAGATCCGCGCTCACGACGGTGAGCCGATCCAGGGCGGCCGGCTGTACGTCTTCACGACGCGTGCCGACACCATCATGGGCGTGACCTTCTGCGCCGTGGCGCCGGAGCACCCACTGGCCGCGCACGCCGCAGCGAGCAACCCGGCGCTGGCGGCCTTCATCGCCGAATGCGCCCAGGGCGGCACCACCGAGGCCGAGCTGGCCACGCAGGAGAAGAAGGGCCTCGCCACCGGACTTTTTGTCACCCACCCGCTGACCGGCCAGCCCGTCGAGGTCTGGGTCGGCAACTACGTGCTGATGAGCTACGGCGACGGCGCGGTGATGGGCGTGCCGGCGCATGACGAGCGCGACTTCGCCTTCGCGAAGAAGTACGGCATTGCCATCAAGCAGGTGGTGAAGGCGGGCGACGAGGCCTTCAGCACCGACGCCTGGGCCGACTGGTACGGCGACAAGCAGCGCGCGGTCTGCGTGAACTCGGGCGCGCTCGACGGCCTGGCCTACAAGGATGCCGTCAGCAAGGTCGCCGAACTGCTCGCCGAGAAGGGCCTGGGCGAGAAGAAGATCACCTGGCGCCTGCGCGACTGGGGCATCAGCCGCCAGCGCTACTGGGGCACGCCGATCCCCATCATCCACTGCGAGAACTGCGGTGCGGTTCCGGTGCCGGAGCAGGACCTGCCGGTGGTGCTGCCGATCGACTGCGTGCCGGACGGCTCGGGCAACCCGCTGAACAAGCGCGAGGACTTCCTGGCCGTCACCTGCCCCTGCTGTGGCGCGCCGGCCCGCCGCGAGACGGACACGATGGACACCTTCGTGGACAGCTCCTGGTACTACATGCGCTACTGCGATCCGACCAACGTCGAGAAGATGGTCGCCGAGGGCACGCAGTACTGGATGGGCGCAGGCAACTCGGCCGGCACGCCGGGCATGGACCAGTACATCGGCGGCATCGAGCACGCCATCCTGCACCTGCTGTACGCGCGCTTCTGGACCAAGGTGATGCGTGACCTGAAGCTGGTCACCGTCAGCGAGCCCTTCACCCGCCTGCTCACCCAGGGCATGGTGCTCAACCACATCTACTCGCGCCGGGGCGAGAAGGGCGGCATCGAGTACTTCTGGCCGCACGAGGTGGAGAACGTCTTCGACGCCGGCGGCAAGATCGTCGGCGCCAAGTTGAAGAGCGACGGCTCGGCGGTGGACTACCAGGGCGTGGGCACCATGTCCAAGTCCAAGAACAACGGCGTGGACCCGCAGGCGCTGATCGACCAGTACGGCGCCGACACCGCCCGCCTGTTCGTGATGTTCGCCAGCCCGCCCGAGCAGACGCTGGAGTGGAACGACGCGGGCGTCGAGGGCGCGCACCGCTTCCTCAAGCGCGTCTGGGGCTTCGCGGCCAGGAACGAGGCCCGGCTGAAAGCCGCCACCGCCGGTGACCTGAGCGGCGCCACGCTGCGCGCCGAGGCCCGTGCGCTGCGCCGCGAGGTCCATCTGGTGCTGCGCCAGGTGAGCTACGACTTCGAGCGCATGCAGTACAACACCGTGGTTTCGGGCTGCATGAAGCTGCTCAACGCGATGGAGGCCTTCAAGCCGGACGGCTCGGCGGGCGATGACGCGGTGCTGTGCGAGGCCGAGTCGGTGCTGCTGCGCGGCCTGTACCCGGCCTGCCCGCACCTGACCTGGTCGCTGTGGCGCGAGCTGGGCTACGCGGATCGCCAGGGCGACCTGCTCGACGCGCCCTGGCCCGCGGTGGACGAGGCCGCGCTGGTGCAGGACGAGATCGAGCTGGTGCTGCAGGTCAACGGCAAGCTGCGCGGCGCGATCACCGTGCCCGCCAGTGCCGACCGGGCCGCGATCGAGGCGGCTGCCGCAGCCAGCCCGGACGTGGCCAAGTTTGCCGAGGGCCGGCCGGTGAAGAAGATCATCGTCGTGCCGGGCCGCCTGGTGAACGTGGTCGTCTGACCGGCGCGGTGATGACGACTTCGCGGCGTTCCTGGCTTGCCGTCGGTGTGGCGACGGCAGCGGTCGCGGCAGCAGCGCTGTCCGGCTGCGGCTTCCAACTGCGCCGCCCGCCCGAGTTGCAGCTCAAGCGCATCCACCTGGCCGGCTTCTCGCGCTACTCCGGCCAGGCCGACGAGCTGCGCCGCCAGCTGCGCGCCAGCCCGGGTGTCACGCTGGTGGAGGCGCCGGCCGAGGCCGACCTGGTGCTGGAGGCGCTGCTCGACAGCCAGAACCAGGTCGCCACCTCCACCACCGCCGCCGGCCAGGTGCGTGAACTCAGCCTGCGCACGCGGTTGCGCTACCGCGTGCGCACACCCGGCGGGCGTGAGCTGATCGAGCCCACCGAGCTGGCGCTGGCACGCGACATGACCTTCGAGGAGTCGATCTCGCTGGCCAAGGAGCAGGAGGCGCAGATCCTCTACCGCGCGATGCACGCTGACGTCGCCACCCAAGTGCTGCGCCGGTTGGCGACGATCGGCCCGGCTGCCGTGGCCGAGGCTGCGTCAGCGGCTTCGGCCGCATCCGCTGCGGCGGCGGCGGCCTCGGCCCGCTGATCGCAGCGCGCCGGTCCACGCCATGCAGCTGCGCGCCGAGCAACTCCCCCAGGCCCTGTCCCGAGGCCTGCGCCCGGTGTACGTCATCCACGGCGACGAGGCCCTGCTCGCGCAGGAGGCCGCCGACACGGTGCGCGCCGCCGCCCGCCAGGCGGGCTACAGCGAGCGGGTGGTGCACACCGTGCAAGGCGCGCACTTCGACTGGTCCGGCCTGCTGGGCGAGACCAGCGCGCTCAGCCTCTTCGCCGACCGCCGCCTGATCGAGATCCGCATCCCTGGCGGCAAGCCCGGCAAGGAGGGCTCCGAGGCGCTGCAGCGGCTGGTCGAGACGCTGTCGGACGACAACCTCATCCTCGTGCTGCTGCCGCGGCTGGACCGCACCCAGCTCGCCAGCGCCTGGTTCACCGCGCTGGACGGTGCCGGCGCCAGCGTGCGCGTCGACCCCATCGAGCGGCCCGCGCTGCCGCAGTGGATCGCCCAGCGCCTGGCCGCGCAGGGCCTGCGCGTCGAGGACGGTGAGCCCGGCCAGCGCGCCCTGGCCTTCTTTGCCGACCGCATCGAAGGCAACCTGCTCGCCGCGCACCAGGAGATCAGCAAGCTGGCACTGCTGCACCCCGGTGCCACGCTGGGCTTCGAGCAGATCGAGTCCGCCGTGCTCAATGTGGCACGCTACGACGTCTTCAAGCTCGGCGAGGCGGTGCTGGCCGGCAACGTCCCGCGCGCGCTGCGCATGCTCGACGGCCTGTGCGCCGAGGGCGAGGCCGCCGTGCTGGTGCACTGGACCCTGTCGGAGGACCTGCGCGCGCTGCGCCGCGTGCAGACCGCGCTGCGGGAAGGCAAGCCGCCCCCGCTGGCGCTGCGCGAGGCGCGCGTGTGGGGTCAGAAGGAACGCCTGCTGGAGCGCCTGCTGCCGCAGCTCGCCGATGCGCCCCTGGACGCCCTGGTGGTCGACGCCCACACGGTGGACGGCATCGTCAAGGGACTGCGCGATCCCGCCTGGCCATTCGACCCCTGGGAGGCACTGCGGCGCCTGATGCTGCAGACGGTGGAGGCGCTGCGCCCGCCGCCGAAGCGGGGGGCAGCGGCGCTGCAGCCGCTGGCACTGCATCCCTGAGGGCGGGAAAACCCGTAGAACAAGGGCAGATCCCTGGCCCCTTGAAAGCCCGCGCTTCGTTCCTATAATCTCCCTGTTAGCACTCGCAGGTGATGAGTGCTAGTGATCCCGGGTGGTGTTCTCTTCGGTGAACCTGCCGGGGGAGGTGGGCGGCGGTTGCGCCCTGCCGGTGACGGCCCCACCGATTCCCAAACAGTCCAGTCTTTCCTCCCTAGGAGATACGATGAAACTTCGTCCTCTGCACGATCGCGTGATCGTCAAGCGCCTCGAACAAGAAACCAAGACCGCTTCGGGCATCGTGATCCCCGACAACGCCGCAGAGAAGCCCGATCAGGGTGAAGTCCTGGCCGTCGGCCCGGGCAAGCGCAACGACAAGGGCGACTTCGTGGCCCTGAACGTCGCCGTCGGCGACCGCGTCCTGTTCGGCAAGTACAGCGGCCAGTCCGTCAAGGTCGACGGCGAAGAGCTGCTGGTCATGCGCGAAGAAGACCTGTTTGCCGTGGTGCAGAAGTAAGCCTCGGGCTGCTTCTTCCCCTCCACGCAAACCATCCCCTATTTGAAGAATTCGGAGTAAACACATGGCAGCTAAAGACGTCGTCTTCGGTTCCGACGCCCGTCACCGCATGGTCGAGGGCGTGAACGTCCTGGCCAACGCGGTCAAGGTCACCCTGGGTCCCAAGGGCCGCAACGTGGTCCTGGAGCGCTCCTTCGGCGCCCCCACCGTGACCAAGGACGGTGTGTCCGTGGCCAAGGAAATCGAGCTCAAGGACAAGCTCCAGAACATGGGCGCGCAGATGGTCAAGGAAGTTGCTTCCAAGACCAGCGACTTGGCTGGTGACGGCACCACCACCGCCACCGTGCTGGCCCAGTCCATCGTGCGCGAAGGCATGAAGTTCGTCGCCGCCGGCATGAACCCGATGGACCTGAAGCGCGGCATCGACAAGGCGGTCATCGCCCTGGTCGCCGAGCTGAAGAAGCAGTCCAAGGCCACGACCACCAGCAAGGAAATCGCCCAGGTCGGCACCATCTCCGCCAACAGCGATGAAGAAGTCGGCACCATCATCGCCCAGGCGATGGACAAGGTCGGCAAGGAAGGCGTCATCACCGTCGAAGACGGCAAGAGCCTGAACAGCGAGCTCGACGTCGTCGAAGGCATGCAGTTCGACCGCGGCTACCTGTCGCCCTACTTCATCAACAACCCGGAAAAGCAGGCTGCCCTGCTGGACAACCCGTTTGTCCTGCTGTTCGACAAGAAGATCAGCAACATCCGCGACCTGCTGCCCACGCTGGAGCAAGTGGCCAAGGCCGGCCGTCCGCTGCTGATCATCGCTGAAGAAGTCGAAGGCGAAGCGCTGGCGACCCTGGTGGTCAACACCATCCGCGGCATCCTGAAGGTCGTGGCCGTCAAGGCCCCGGGCTTCGGCGACCGCCGCAAGGCCATGCTCGAAGACATCGCCATCCTGACGGGCGGCAAGGTCATCGCCGAGGAAGTCGGCCTGACGCTCGAGAAGGTCACCCTGGCCGATCTGGGCCAGGCCAAGCGCGTCGAAGTGGGCAAGGAAAACACCACCATCATCGACGGCGCTGGCGCTGCTGGCGACATCGAAGCGCGCGTCAAGCAGATCCGCATCCAGATCGAGGAAGCCACCAGCGACTACGACCGTGAAAAGCTGCAAGAGCGCGTGGCCAAGCTGGCCGGCGGCGTGGCGGTGATCAAGGTTGGCGCGGCCACCGAAGTCGAGATGAAGGAGAAGAAGGCCCGTGTCGAAGACGCGCTGCACGCCACCCGTGCCGCCGTTGAAGAAGGCATCGTGGCCGGTGGTGGTGTGGCTCTGCTGCGCGCCCGCCAGACCGCTGGCGCCATCAAGGGCGACAACCACGACCAGGAAGCCGGCATCAAGATCGTGCTGCGCGCGATCGAGCAGCCGCTGCGCGAGATCGTGGCCAACGCCGGTGGCGAGCCCAGCGTGGTGATCAACAAGGTGCTGGAAGGCGCTGGCACCTACGGCTTCAACGCCGCCAACGACACCTACGGCGACATGATCGAAATGGGCATCCTGGACCCGACCAAGGTGACGCGCACGGCCCTGCAGAACGCGGCCTCCGTGGCCGGCCTGATGCTGACCACCGAGTGCATGGTCGCCGAGTCCCCCAAGGACGACGCACCGGCCATGCCGGGCGGCGGCATGGGTGGCATGGGCGGCATGGACATGGGCATGTGAGTCCGGTTGCCTGAGCGCGGCTCGCCGCGTTCAAGCCAGCAAAAAGGCCGCAGCGATGCGGCCTTTTTGCATTTGAGCGACCAGACACGTCAAGACAGGTGGGGCGCTCACCCCATGTCTGTGGCAGTGACACGCCGAGTGACGTTTCTCGTCGGTCCATGGCCGCCCCGTGGCGCAGCCTGGTCGTCATACGCGCAAAAAGCCCCGCAGAACTGCGCGTTTTCTCGGGGATGCCGCTGGCACGGGAACTGCAACATGGATTCTTGTCCATTTCCCAACCGGAGGTTACAGATGAAACGTGTTCAACAGGGCTTCACACTGATCGAATTGATGATCGTGGTCGCGATCATCGGCATCCTGGCCGCCGTGGCGTTGCCGGCGTATCAGGATTACACAGTTCGAGCAAAAATGTCTGAGGTGGTTTTGGCTGCATCTGCATGTCGGACCGGTATTACCGAAGCCCTGCAGTCATCCAGTGGTATAGATGCTTCAGCAGCTTTGCCGGCTGCGTGCACTACAACGGCTAGCAAATTTGTGACTTCAGTTGCGGCGGATGCCAACGGTGTGATTACCGTAATTGCCAACGAGACAAATCTTCCTATCCTCACTGCTGCGACGCGTACGCTGACGTTGGTTCCAATCCAGACGGGTACGACGAAAGTCGTTGGCACCACAGACGGTGGCAAAACCATCGCTGGTTGGGCTTGTGGCGGTACCGCTTCCACCACGATCACTGGCGCGACCACCGTCCCGGCCAAGTATCTCCCCGCTTCCTGCCGCGGTATCTATCCTTGATATTTGCATAACCTAATCGAAGCTCACAAAAGGCCACATCAGTGTGGCCTTTTTATTGTGCGCCCGGCATGGGCGCACTCTTGCGGGTGCAAGTCCCACCGTAAGTTGATCACAGCGAACGAAGCGAAGCGCAACTGCACGAGGGCGACCGGGTGCGGTGAGGAAGCGAGGAGCGAAGCTGCGAGTCGATGAACAGATAGAAGGCGCTGCCGAGCAGGGCGAGCGGGCATGAAACAGCGAGGCTCTCGTGATTAAGGCGAGGCGGTGTAGCCCGGCGGTTGTGCAGCGAAGGAGCCTGCATCCAAGTCGCTGACCTTGCACCGGTGATGAGCGTTGGTGTGGATCTGACGCTGCCCTGCGCCGGGTGGCGCTGGCGTCACAATCGCTGTCCTTCTCCGAGGATGGTGGTTCCAGACCCTTCCCATGAATCCAGTGACCTTGAACTCGTCCAACCCCGTGCGCGACGGGGGAAGCGCTTGCCGCCACGTTGACCTTGCCCGTGCCCACGGAGGCGACGCATGAGCCGGACTGTGCGCACAGCAGTGCAGGAGGGCGTGGGAGCGCGCTGGCTCGGCGGTTGGGCCGTGGCGATTCCCTTCCTGATCGCTTTCAGCGTCTCACCGTCGTCCACCTACTTCAACCAGGCCTGGGCGATGGCGGCGGCGGGGGTCTGGCTGCTGGCCTGGCTGGGTCGGGCGTCGGTCCGGACGGCCGGGGCGCTGCCGCCGGGGACGCGCTGGATGCTGGCCGCGCTGGGTGTGCTGGCGCTGGCCATGCTCGTGCCGGGGGCGCCGATCGGGCAGCGGCTGGTGCCGCTGGCCTGCGTGCTGCTGGCGGCGGCGCTGGTCTACGCGGCCGCGCGTGCGGCCCAGGCCGGGGACTTGGCGGCGTTTGCGCAGCCCCTGGCGTGGGGGCTGGTGG